>Ga0310811_10010160_pt1 | contig 12157 bp, 13 predicted proteins | sample YCmetagenome_FD_207642 | JGI IMG/M metagenome (GOLD analysis project Ga0310811, IMG submission 207642) | Soil microbial communities from experimental microcosm in Duke University, North Carolina, United States - YC | ecosystem: Engineered > Artificial ecosystem > Soil microcosm > Unclassified ... | reverse complement strand
AAGCCGGCCTCCATGGCCTGTACAAAGTGCCGAACCGGAAACACCCTGGCGAGCCACAAGACCCACGCCGGAGTGGTGTTGCCGAACGGGATGAAGATCCCGGACAGGAACTCAATCGGGAGGATGATCGCGTTGACGATCGGTGCGGCCGCGTCCGCGTTGGGGATCACCGCGGTGGCGGCCAGCCCGAGCGCGCAGAACGCGGCCGCACCGACGAGCAGCGCGACGATGAATCGCGCCAAGGTGAGGCCCGTCGGGACGTCCGCCTGGTAGACCGCGCGCCCGAAGGCCGCCGTGATCGCCACGAGCAGCACCGCGACGATTACCGCGTGCACGATCCGCGCGCCCAGGAAAGCAGCGCTAGGCAGCGGGGTGCCGTGCGCCCGCTTGAGTATGCCGTCCTCGCGCTGGAAGCTGACCGCCGACGCGATGTTGTTAAAGCACGCGGTGATCACGGAGAAGCACGCCATGGAGGCCACGTAATAGGTGGACGTGTCGACGGACCTGGTGCCGATTTCCACGGTGGAATGACCGAGCAGCGCGGTGAAGATCACCAGGAACATGAGCGGGAACGCGAACGTGAAGAACGCCGAGGCGGGGTTGCGCCAGAACGCCTTGTTCACGTACCGGAGTTGGACGCCGGTCAGCCGCAGCGCGTTCACGTCCCCGCCTCCACCGGACTCGTACCGGGCTCGCTGGTCAGCGCCAGGTATACGTCCTCAAGCGTGGGCCTGGTGACCTCGAGGCCGTCGAGCGCGACGTCGTGCTCGATCGCCCAGCCGGTGAGCCGGTGCAGGTCGCGAACCGGGTCGGCGGTCTCAAGCACGGTGAAGCCGTCCGGGTCAGCCGGCCCCGACAGGCCGTCAGGTGGCACCGCGCCGACCGGCCGCCGGTACTTGATGCGCGCCCGGGCGAGGTTCCGGTCGCCCAGCGTGGCGGGTGACCCCTCCGCGACGATCCGGCCCGTGGAGATCACCGCCGCCCGGTCCGCGAGGTACTGCGCCTCGTCCATGTAGTGGGTGGTCAGCAGCACCGTCTTGCCGAGCGAGGCCAGGCTTTTCACCACCTCCCAGGCCTCCCGCCGTGCGGACGGGTCGAACCCGGTGGTCGGCTCATCGAGGAACAGCAGGTCGGGGTCCCCAGCGAGCGCGACCGCCATGTCCAGCCGACGCAACTGGCCGCCCGACAGCGTGGTGACCCTGCTGTCCCGCTTCTCGCTCAGGCCGACCAGGTCGACGACCTCCGCCGGATCGCGCGGCTTCGGGTAGTAGCTCGCGTACATCGCCACCGACTCGGCGACGGTCAGGTACTTGTCGACGCCGGTCTTCTGCAGCACGATCCCGACCCGGGGCAGCATCTTCGCGCGTTCCCGGCCCGGATCGTAACCGAGTACCTGCACCTCACCGTGGTCTCGGCGTCGGTAGCCTTCCAGGATCTCGACCGTGGTCGTCTTGCCCGCGCCGTTCGGCCCGAGCAGCGCGAAAATCTCACCGTGCCGGATGTCCAGGTCGATGCCGCGCACTGCGTGCACCGAACCGTACGACTTGACTAGGCCACGCACCCGCACCGCGGGCGGCTCGTCGGACATGCCCCTAGCGCACCGCATTACAAGTCGCGGCACAAGTACTAATTGTCACCTTATGCAGGGGTCGATTGTCATCTCCGGGTCAGGTGAAGATGATCTCTCCGCCGGCGGCCATGTCGTAGAACTCGCCCACGGTGATGATGTCCTTGACCTGGTCGATCAGGTCTGCCTTGGTGATGCCGAATAGGTCGGCGGACGCCTTGCATGCATACAAGCCTGCGCCGGTATCGGCGATCATCTCGACGAACTCCGGGATGGAGGGGATATCAAGTTGCTCCATCTTGTGGTTCATGTAGGACGTCATGGCGGAGGAGACACCAGGCAGCCCGCCGGCCCAGGTGGCCAGGTGCAGGCCGGGGTTGCCCACGGTGGCGAGCTTGATGTGCTCGTGGCGTGCCTTGTGCACGGCGTCAAGGCCGAAGAAGGTGAAGAAGAGGTTCGCCTCCATTCCCTCCGCGCGCGCACCGTTGGCCATGATCAGGCCAGGGTAGACGCCTTCGAGCGAGCCCTTGGAAATGATGATGGAGACCTTTTCGATCTTGGCGCTCATGGGAAGCGCTCCTTTCAGACGCAGCCGCGGGGCTTGGGGATTCCGGCGATCTTCGCGGCCTCCTTGGCCGGCCCGTGGGGGAACAGCTGGTACAGCTCCTTAACGGACACTCCGGAGGTCTTACCGAGCACCCGGACGGTAGGTCCCGTGCCCTTGACCTCGTACTCGTGCCGCATGAACTTGATCACCTGCCAGTGCCGTTCGGAGAGCCCAGTCAGGCCTTCCTGGCGGGCGATGAGCGGGGCCATCTCCTCGCGCCACTGCGCGGGATCGGTGAAGAACCCCTCGTCGTTGACGATGACTGCGGTGCCTGCGTAGGTCACGGTTGGCATGAGCGTGCCTTTCTCTATCGCGGTGCTGCTGCCGAAAAGCGCTTGCCGGCTGCAGGCATCCGGCTGTGCACGGCGGGTATCTCGCGGCCGGGCAGGAGCACATGCCAGTACAGCCAGCTGAACGCCAGCTTCCCGAGGTGGTTCAGCCGGGACTGGCGCAGCAGCGGCAGCCCGATCTGGCTGGGAAAGTGCCCCGTCAGCGGCTCGGTGTCGTAGTTGAAGTCGATGAGCAGCGCCTTACCTGCCCCGCTTTCGATGAAGCAGTTGGTGTGCCCGTCGAACGCCGCGTCCAGCGGCTCGCCGGCCAGGTACCTGGCGATGTTCCGCGCGACGACCTCCCCTTCGAAATGCGCTACCGACCCCGCCTTGGATGTGGGGATGTCGGTGGCGTCGCCGATCACGAACACGTTCGGCCGGGCCTTGGACTGCAGGGTCCGCTGGTCGGTGGGCACGAACCCGAGTTCGTCGCCGAGACCGGGTGAGCGCTCGACGTAGGCCTGGCCGCCGTGCAACGGGACCACGACCGCTAGGTCGAAGGGGACTTCGCGGCCGTCGAAGGAGACAAGCCGGCCGCCTGAGCCGTCGACTTCGCCCGTGTTGAACTCGGTGACGAGGCTGACGCCCTTGTCCTTGAGCAGCCTGCTGAGCTCGCGGCTGGCCACGGGCTTGGTGAACGCCCCGTCGAGCGGGGTGACGTAGGTCAGGTCAACCTTGTCCCTGATGCCGCGCTCGCGGAAGTACGAATCGGCGAGGAAGCAGAATTCCAGCGGCGCCACCGGGCACTTGATTGGCATGTCCATCACCGCGACGGCCAGCCTGCCGCCGTCAAATCTCGCCAGCGCCTGCCGCAGCGCCGCAGCGCCGTCAAGGGTGTAGAAGGTGAAGACCTTCTCCATCCAGCCCGGTCCGGTGAGGCCATCGGTCTCCTCCGGGACTAGCCGGGCACCGGTCGCGATCACCAGCACGTCGTACGCGACGGATGCCCCGCCGGCCAGCAGCACCTCGTTCTTGTCTGGGTCGACGCGATCCACCGCATCCTGCCGGAAGGTGATGCCTGGGCGGAACTGGCGGTGCCGCGGCCGGGTCAGGCTGCTGGGCGCGGCTTGGCCGAACGGTACAAACAGCAAGCCCGGCTGGTATACATGCTCGTTATCGGGGTCAATGACGACAATCTCGGCGCTACTGCGAAGCACGCGGCGTAGCCGGTTAGCGATAAGCGTCCCGCCGGTGCCGCCGCCCAGGATGACAACTTTCTCGGCCATAGTCCCAGAATGCAACCGATGCCTAGGCTGCTATTAGAGGCGCTCGTCCCGCCTAGGCACGGCCGACAGTCCCAAGTATCGGGACATGACCGACACTTTTGACAAGTTGCCGCTTATGCTCTCCCCCGCCACCGGGACGGCCGCCCGGACCTCGTGGGGCATTCTCGGCATCCTGGTGGTCATCCTGGCCGGCCTCGCCGTCCTGCTCCCGGTCAAGCCAGCCCAGGACCTGCGCACCCCAGCCCCTGAGGCGGTCGCGGACACCACGGTCTAAATCCGGAAAATCCCCTTTTCGCGGGTTGGCCCGGTGACCGCGCGGGCTGGCTTTCCGTGGTGGCCGTCGCCGCGGGGTATCGGCGCGGTCATCGTGCAGGTACCGCGGGCCTCGTTCGCATCACTAGGCGTGCCACGAAACACGTAAATTCTGGCAACGCGTAAGGTTTTTGCCGGATGTAAGAAAAAAACGTGCAGGACGTCTTTTTCTTACATCCGGATAATTTTTTACATGGTGCCAGAAATTTACACGCTAAATTCCGGGTCACAAATCCCGGAAAAACCCCATTAAGGACAAAAGCCTCGGCAGAACGGGGTCTTGCTTCGCGCTCCTGCCTCAGCCTTGGCCTGGCGCGGGGCCGGCATCGGGCGCTGGCTGCTGTTCGGGAAGTTGGATCTCCGCGTAGACGGCGCGGTGGTCCGTGCCCGGGATGTAGTGCACGGAGTAGCCGAGCACCGCGCAGTTGCGGTCGACCAGCACATGGTCGAGGGTGAACAGCGCGTTGTTTCGTCCCGGCGGGCCCCAGGTGGGGGTGAGCGCGTTTCCGGTGTGCAACCCGGCGTCGGCGTAGCCCAGGCGCAGCACGTCGCGGAACACGGCGTGGTCAAAGGTCGCGTTGAAGTCCCCTGCGACGATCCTTGGCCGGTCGCCGGGCGGGGGCAGTACGCCGATCTCCTCCCGCCACTGAGTGGCGCCGGCGCGCAGCGGGCGCGGCGTCACGGGGTGCACGCAGATCAGTTCCACCCGTTGCCCGTTGGGAAGCTCGAGCAGCGCGGTCGGCTGCGCCATGTGGATCACCGGCACGGCCGGGCCGTCGCTCAGTGGAAACCGCGCGTAGATGCCCGAGCCGCGCGAGCCGCCGCGCAGGTCGAGCTGGGTGTGCGGCATCAGGTCGTCAAGCCCGGCCTGCTTCAGGCGGGTGACCGCGTCCTCGGTGAGCTCCTGCAGGAAGAGCACGTCCGCGTCGAGCTGGCGGACCCGGGTGACGAGGATCTCGGCGTCGGCCCGGCCGAAGTACATGTTGTGGGTAAGCACCCGCAGCATCGGGCCAGTGGCGCCGGGCTGCGGCCGGGAGATCGTGCGCGTGCGCACCACCAGGCCAAGCGCCGCCGCAGCGATCGCGGTCGTCGCGGCCGGCCCGCGCCGCCCCGCCAGGCGCAGCGCCAGCGCGGCCCACGGCGCGGCCCTGGACACCTGCGGGGTGAACGTGAGTGCCGGCACCGCCAGGGTTTCCGCTTGGCGGGCCCGGTCAACAGAGAGGATCCTTGACCCCGCCCAGGCGGCGAACCCGCCTGCTACCGCCCAGGAAATCCCCGACACCGCCCGGGACATATTCGTGTTCTTGACTGCGCCACCCGTCACGATGACAGCCTATGACGTCACGGTCCCACGCCTGTCGACCGGGATCGGCCCAGCGACATGATCGTCGCTGAGGGCTACGCTGGCCGTCGTGACGAAGATCGCGATTCTTGACGACTACATCGGCGTGGCTCTGGAGTACGGCGACTGGTCGGGGTTGCCGGACGATGCCGAGGTCACCGTCTATCGCGAGGCGATCCCGCCCGCGGAGTTGGTGGCTGAGCTGGCGAAGTACGAGATCGTCGTCATCACCCAGCAACGGGCCCGGTTCCCTCGGGCGGTGCTTGCGGGCCTGCCCAACTTGAAGCTGCTCGTCTGCAACGGCCGGACCAGCAACGTCATCGATCACGAGGCCAGGATCGAGCGGGGCATCATGCTCTGCGGCACCGCCGACACTAGCCGGGGCGCCGCGGGTCGTCCGTACGGCGGGGCCGCGCAGCCTGGCCTGCCCACGCCGTCGGAGATGGCGTGGGGCCTGATCTTCGCCGTCGCGAAGCGGATCGGCATCGAGGACCGGGCCATCCGGGCAGGCGGCTGGCAGACCGGGTTCCCGGTCCCGCTCGCGGGCAAGACGCTGGGCCTGCTCGGCGCGGGCCATCTCGGCGGCGCGATGGTCCCCGTCGCCAAGGCGCTTGGCATGGACGTCATCGCGTGGAGCCAGCACCTCACGGCGGAACGCTGCGCGGAACTCGGCGTGACGAAGGTCACGAAGGATGAACTCCTTTCCCGCGCGGACGTGCTCGGGGTGTTCCTTGTGTTCTCGGAGCGCTCCCGCAACACGCTGGGCGGCGACGACCTGGCGAAGATGAAGCCGGGCGCCATCCTGGTGAACATCTCCCGCGGCCCGATCGTCGAGGAGCAGGCCCTCGTCGAGGCGCTCCGCTCTGGCCACTTGGCCGGCGCCGGCCTCGACGTCTTCGACCGCGAGCCGCTGCCGGCTGATCACCCGTTCCGGTCGCTGGACAACGTCGTCGTCACCCCGCACATCGGCTACGTCACCGAGCACCTCTTCCGCACCGCCTGGCAGCGCATGGCGGAGGACGTCGCGGCATACCTGGCGGGTTCCCCGATCCGCGTCGTCACCGACCCTGCTGACTGCCCGCCTATGGCGCCGCAGTAGGGGAACGTCTCCGGTCTCGTATTCAGCGCATAAGCGGCGGCGGCTGGGGGTGGTCGGGGCCGTCGAGTCGCCAGGTAGCCGGCCGGACCATTTCCGCATGCATGGCGGTCATGGCAGCGTCGATCGCGATCCGGGCGGTCACCGCGCTGGTGTGCGCACGGTCGATCTCCCCGAGGCCGATGCAGTCGAACGCCACCCGCGCGTCATGGATGGCCGCCTCAAGCTCGCGCATGGCTTCCTGGAGCACCGGGCTGCGGTCCATGCCGTCCGGAATCATCATCAGGCTCCCTCCGTAAGCTGCCATGTCAAAGGATCATGACCCCTACCCAGGGAATTCCCGGTCATGTCGGCAGAAAGGCGCCCAAGCGGTAACCGCCCTAGCTCCAGACATGCCAGACGTGCTGCACCACTTCCATGGCGACCAGGAGCAGGACCACGCCCGCGCCAATGAGGATGGGACGCCATTCCACCCCGCTCAGGCGTGACGCCTGGGGCTGCCGGTGCCCCTGTGGCGGTGCGGCCGCCGGGCGTGGGGCGGCGGGCCTGGCCGCAGGAACTCTGGCGGCAGGAGCACTGCCCGGGAAAGTCGGTCCCTGCGGCGCGGCGGGGACGCGAACCGTCGCCTCGCCGGTCATGAGCCGGGTATCGCCGGGAGCGGCAGGCCGGGCTGGAGGCGGCGCGGCCGCGGGTCCCGGCCAGGTCGGAGCGGGGGGCGGGGTCGTAGTCAGGGTCGGAGTCGGAGTCGCCAGCAGCGTGGCCGGGGCCAGGGCCGCCCGCAGCGCCGCAGCGAACTCTCCGCACGACGCGAAGCGGTCGGCGCGCGCCTTCGCCATCCCGCGCGCGAGCACCGCGTCGATAGCGGGTGACAGCCCGGCCCGCGACCTCGATGCCACCGGGACCGGGTCGTGGACGTGCGCGAACAGCGTGGCCATCGTGTCGCCCCGGCGGTACGGCAGGGTCCCCGTCAGCAGCACGAACGCCACACAGGCCAGCGCGTACTGGTCGAGGCGCCCGTCCATGGGGCCGCCGCGGATCTGCTCAGGCGCGCAATAGTCGGGTGTGCCAAGGAACTGCCCCGTCGCCGTAAGGCCGGTCGCCGACGACGCTCCCTTGCTCAGGCCGAAATCCGAGAGGAACGCGTGCTCGGTGCGCCCCGGTGTGGCGTCGATGAGGATGTTGGCCGGCTTGACGTCGCGGTGCACCAGGCCGGCCGCATGCGCCGCGTCGAGCGCCGCGGCGACCTGGGAGACCAGGTCAGCCGCTTGGTCCGGCGGCAGTGCGCCGCCGGCTTTTTGCATGAGCCCAACCAGGTCCCCGCCCGCCACGTAGCGGGTGGCGATGTAGAGCACGCCGTCTGCTTCCCCCGCCGCGTACACGGGGATGATGTGCGGTTCCTCGACCGCCGCGATCGCGCGCGACTCGCGCAGGAACCGGGCGCGGAACTCCGCGTTGCCCGCCATCGCCGGCGCGATCACCTTGACCGCCGCCAGCCGGCCCAGCATCTCGTCGCGGGCCCGGAAGACGATGGCCATCCCGCCGGCGCCGATCTGCTCTTCCAAGACATAGCCCGCGAGCCTGGTGCCGGGGGTCAGCGCCCTGCTCCCCGGCCGCTCGGTGAACTCACCAGCCATGCAAAGCCCTCCAAGGCGCACAGGCCGCCCAGAGAGCAGCGCCTAGCCCCGGAGTTTGCCAGGCAAAAGCGACGCCCGGCGACTTTCTTCTCTTCTGACGGAATCCGCGCGATACCGTTCAGGCGAGGCCCGCGTCGCGGGCCAGGATCGCGACCTGCACGCGGTTCGCGGCGCCGAGCTTGGTGAGGACCCGGGACAGGTGAGCCTTGACCGTGGCCTCGCTCATGTACAGGTGCGCCGCGATGTCGGCGTTGGAGTGGCCTTGCGCCACCTCGGCGGCGACTTCGCGTTCCCGGCCGGTCAGGGCCTGCAGCGCCCGCTCGGCCGCGGCGCGGCGAGGTGCGGCCGGGTCGGCGCTGAACTTGTCGATCAGCGCGCGGGTGGCGGACGGAGACAGCATCGCCTCGCCGCCCGCGACCAGCCGGATGGCCCGGATGATGTCGGCCGGCGGGGTGTCTTTGAGCAGGAAGCCGCTCGCTCCCGCCTGCAGCGCGCCGAATATGTACTCGTCGAGTTGGAAGGTGGTCAGCACGATGACCCGCGGCGGGTTGTCAAGCGCGGTGATCGCCTGCGTCGCGGCGATGCCGTCCTGGAGCGGCATCCTGATGTCCATCAGCACGACGTCGGGCTGGTGCTCCCGCACCGCGGTGACGGCGGCGGTGCCGTCACCGGCCTCCCCGACCACCCGCAGGTCATCGGCGGCCGACAAGATCGTGCGCAGGCCTGCCCGGACCAGGGCGTCGTCGTCGGCCAGCAGTACCCGCAGCGTGGTCATCGCGCTCCGTTCCAGCTCAAGGTCGCGGCCAGGACGAAATCGCCGCCAGTGTCCGGGCCGTGGGACAGGGTGCCGCCCGCCATGGTCACGCGTTCGGCGAGTGCGGTAAGGCCGAGGCCGGCGCCGGGCAGGTCGCCCGAGGCCGGCAGGTCGGCGGTGTCATGCGGCGCGCTCCCCGGGTAGCCGAGCGGCAGGCGGTTGCGGACCACCACGCGCAGCCCTTCCCCCGCCTGGCCGGATACCTCAACGGTGGCCGCCGTGCCGCTCGCGTGCTTGCTGACGTTCGTCAGGCCCTCGCGGACGATCCGGTAGGTATCGCGGCCAAGCCCGCCCGGCGCGGACTCGGGCTGCGGCACCCGCATGTCCAGGGTCACGTTCAGCCCGGCGGCCTGGAACTCGGCGACGAGGAGCGCGATGTCCGCCAGCGTCGGCTGCGGAGCGCGCGGGGCATCCGGTTCGGTGTCGCGGTCGCGCAGCACGCCGATCACGTCGCGCAGCTCGGTGAGCGCCTGCCGGGCGGTGACCCTGATCAGGGCCGCGGTCGCCTGCACCTGCGCCGCTCCCTGGTCGGGGCGGATTTCCAGCGCCCCGGCGTGCAGCGCGAGCAGCGACACCCGGTGGGCGAGCACGTCGTGCATCTCGGCGGCGATCCTGTCCCGCTCCGCCCGCCGGGCTTGCTCGGCCAGTAGCAGCTGCGCCCGCTCCGCCTGCGCCACCTGGCCGCGCAGCGAGGCAACAAGCTCACGGTGCGCCCGGCGGTACATGCCGACGGCCACGATCGCCACGTGGTAGCTGAGCACCCACAGAAACGGCGCCCAGAGCGGGTACTGGTTCACCCACAGCGCGGCGAAGGCGAGGAAGCCGACCTGGTGCAGTGCGGTGACCAGCAGCGCGACCTTCGGGCGGCACCGGACGCTGACCGTGTAGACCGAGATGAGGCACGCGAGCTGCGCGGACCGCGACAGCAGCAACGGAACGGTGAGCGCCACGCCGACCGTGGCTGGCCAGCGCAGCCGGAACCAGAGCAGCGCGCTCGCGGCCAGGCCGATCGCCGCGTCCACCGCGAAGACGGTGCTCGCGGAGCCGGGGATCCAGCCCTGGCCGTGTGTACCGCCGAGCCTGGTGACCAGCAGCACGATGCCGCCGGCGGCGGCCAGCAGCACGCACGCCGCGTCGGCCACGCGCGCCTTCCCGCCTCCGGCCTCGTTCGCCACGAGAGCCAGCGTATGCCGGGACAGCGCAGACCGGCATCGGCCGGACGGCTACCCTGCGGGACCGACGAAAGTATGAGCCGCGGGCACCGGGAAGGCGCTCTTCCGGACCGGCCGCCGTGGACCCGCGGCCGATGTGCCGTTCCTGGCCCGCGAGCCAGGCTGAGCCCATGATCTCGATAACCAACCTCAGTAAGCGGTATGGCGCTGTCAACGCGGTGCGGGACGTCACGTTCGCGTGCTCGCCCGGGACCATCACTGGCTTTCTCGGGGCCAACGGCGCCGGCAAGTCAACGACGCTGCGGATGCTGACCGGGCTCACCCGCCCGGACGCGGGCAGCGCCACCATCGGCGGCAAGGCGTTCACGGACCTGAAGAACCCGGCCCGGACCGTGGGCGTCATGCTCGACACCTCGGCGCTCCACGTGGGCCGGACCGGGCGGGCCACGCTGCGGGTCGCGGCGATGGTGGCGGGCGTGCCGACCAGGCGGGCCGACGAGCTGCTCGAGGCGACCGGGCTGGCCGGCGCGGCGAGCCGACGGGTCGGCACCTATTCGCTGGGCATGCGGCAGCGGCTTGGCCTGGCGCTGGCCCTGCTCGGGTCGCCCGCCGTGCTGATCCTCGACGAACCAGCGAACGGCCTGGACCCCGAGGGCATCGCGTGGATCCGCGGGCTGCTGCGCGAGCACGCCGCACGCGGCGGCACGGTCTTGCTGTCCTCCCACCTGCTGGCCGAGGTCCAGGCGACTGCTGACCAGCTGGTGATCATCTCGGCCGGCCGCATCGTCGCCCAGGGCACGCTGCAGCAACTGCTGGGCGGAACCGGCCAGAACCTCGAAGAGATGTTCTTTGCCCTCACCTCAGGAGACCCTCGATGATCCCGTTCCCCACCTTGGTGCGCGCCGAACTCCACAAGGCCGTCGACGTCCGGGCCGCCCGCTGGGTGCTGCTCGCGACCGCGTTGCTGGCCGTCGCCGCCGAGGCCATCCCGCTGGTGTTCCCGCACAACGTGACCCAGGACCGCTCCAGCTACCTCACCTGGTCCGCACTCGGCATCTCCCGGTTGCTGCCGCTCGTGCTGCTGATGGCGATGACCGCTGAGTGGAGCCAGCGCACCGCGATGACCACGTTCACCCTCGAGCCGCGGCGGGGGCGGGTACTAGCCGCCAAAGCCGCGGCCGCGCTCATGATCAGCGTGCTCGCCGTCCTGGTCGCCTTCGCCGTCGCAACAGTGACGGTGCTCGTCGCCAGCCATGCCGGCCGGCACATCACGGGCGGCTGGAGTTGGGCCCAACTGGCCGGGTTCGCGCTGTTCATCGCGGGCGCCAGCGCGGTGGGCATGGCGATCGGCGCCGCGCTGCACAACACGGCGGCGGCCATCGTGAGCTACTTCGTCCTGGCTGGCCTGTTCAGCCTGCTGATGATCCCGGCGCTGGAGAAGGTCGGCGACTGGATCAACACCGGGCAGACATTCGGCTGGCTGCTCAACGGGGGCGGGTCCAGGCACGCCGCCCAGATCGCCGTCTCCGCGGCGCTGTGGATCGCGCTGCCGCTGGCCGTTGGCACGCTCCGGACCGTCCGCCGCGAGGTCCGCTGAATATCGATCACGCGCGCTGGCGTTGACGTGGACGTCAATGTTTAGCCTGGGGTCATCGGAGGTGCAGCAAGCCATGGCAATGCGGATACAGGAACTGGCCGTACGGGCCGGGACGACGACGCGGACGCTTCGCTACTACGAAGCCCAAGGCTTGCTGCCCGTGGACCGATCGGCGAACGGGTACCGCCGCTACGACGAGTTCCACGTGCGGCTCGTCCGGGAAATCAGGTCGCTCCAGGCGATCGGCTTCTCGCTGGAAGAAGTCCGGCCGTTCGTCGAGTGCCTCCTCACCGGGCACGAATCGGGCGATGAGTGCCCGGCGTCCGTCGACGCCTACCGGAGCAAGGTCGCCTTCCTGGACGAGCGCATCGGGCAACTGCAGGAAGCCCGCGCCCGGCTGACCGGCAGGCTGGCTGAGATCGACGAGCCTCATTGCGAGATGCTGGCCGGCCGCCAGCGCA
>Ga0310811_10010159_pt1 | contig 12159 bp, 9 predicted proteins | sample YCmetagenome_FD_207642 | JGI IMG/M metagenome (GOLD analysis project Ga0310811, IMG submission 207642) | Soil microbial communities from experimental microcosm in Duke University, North Carolina, United States - YC | ecosystem: Engineered > Artificial ecosystem > Soil microcosm > Unclassified ... | reverse complement strand
GCCGCTCAAATTCATGAACGTCTGCGGCTCGCACAACAAAACTTTGCCACCGTTGCGTTCGGCTTTGGCAATACGGGAAACAAACTTGCGTTCGCTTGCCCAGTTCGACTTCCACTGTTCTGCCAGCCTTTCGACAAGAATGAAGCCAGCGTTGTGGCGGGTCTTGGCGTATTCCGCACCGGGATTGCCCAGCCCCACAATAAGGTGCATCGGCTCCATGCGCGGTAGCGGCTTTCGCCGCAAAAATTACTTCTTCTTGGCTTCTGGCTTGGCCTCGGCCTTCTTGTCGCCGGCGGCGGCTTTCGCATCGCCCTTCGCGGCGGGAGCGGCACCTTCGGCGCCTTCTTCCTTCTTCTCCTTTGTCATTTCGACGTCGGCGGCTCCTGGAGCAGCAGCCGTGGCGACCACTTCTTCTTCGGCACGTGGCGCGGCAACCGCCACGACCGTGCGGGTCTTTTCACCCAAAATCTCAACACCGGCCGGCGGAACAATATCGCCAAGGTGAACCGACTTGCCGATTTCCAGCGCCGTCACATCAATCAAAATCTGCTCCGGCAAATCTTTCGGCAGGCAGCGCACCTTGAGCTTGAACAGAACGTGTTCGAGCGTGCCGCCGCCGGTCTTGACGCCAACGGCTTCGCCGGTGGTTTCCACGGGAACAGAGACGGTGACTTTTTCGTTTTCCGCGACTTCGTGCAAATCCACATGAATCACCTTACCGGTCAAAGGATGGTGCTGAATTTCCTGCAGCAGCGCGAGGCGCTTGGCGCGGGCGTCGTTTTCCACGGACAAATCCACCAGCAAATTTTCCGAGACGGAATGATGCAGGAGGGCGGAAATGTCATCGAAGCCGACCTCAAGATTTTGGGGTTTGGCCTGGCGGCCGTAGATGGTCGCGGGCACGCGGCCGGCGGCGCGGAGTTTGGTGACTTCGGCGCGCTGCACCTGCGAACGCGGATAAGCTTTCAAGGCAACTGATTTCATTTTATAAAGTTCTTAAATTTAATTTCCGGCAACGCTCAACTGGTGCGTCCGCCTTTGAATTCAAACAGGGAGTTCACCGACGAATTACTATGAATCCGCTTGATGGCTTCGCCCAAAAGCCCCGCAACAGATAGCGTCGTAATCTTGACGCCGTCAATCGCAGGGCGTTGGACTGTATCAGTTGTTATCAACTCGTCAATAGCAGATTTGCGCAATCTTTCGATGCCTACGTCGTTGAGCAGCGCATGGGAAACGCAGGCCAGCACGCTTTTGGCGCCTTTCGTCTTCAAGATTGACGCCGCCGAGGTCAAAGTCCCCGCCGTTTCCGTCAAATCGTCCACCAGCAGGACATTTTTCCCCTCGATGTCGCCGATCACCGCCATGCTTTCCACTTCCGTCGCGCTCTTGCGACGTTTCGCCACGATGGCCAGCTCCGATTCCAACGTCTGCGAATACGCGTGCGCCATCTTGATGCCACCAGCATCGGGGCTGACGACAACGAGATCCGTCAATTTCTTCTTCTTGAGATAATCATACATCACCGGTGCGGCGTAGAGATGATCCACTGGAATATCGAAAAAACCCTGAATTTGTTGCGCATGCAGATCCATCGTCAAAACCCGGCTCACTCCAGAAGCCACAAGCAGATTCGCGACGAGTTTTGCCGTGATTGGCACGCGCGGTTGATCCTTGCGATCCTGGCGCGCATAACCGTAAAACGGCATCACCGCCGTGATCCGCATCGCGCTCGCCCGCCGCAGCGCGTCAATGATGATGAACAACTCCATCAGGTTATGGTTTGTCGGCGGCGACGTGGGCTGGATGATGAAAATATCCTCGCCGCGCACGTTCTCCTCGATCTTCACAAACGTCTCGCCGTCGGGAAATGGCGTGATGTTGATCTGGCCCAGTTCGATGCCGATGGATTTGCAGATGGCGCGGGCCAAAGGCTCGTTCGCCGTGCCGGAAAAAACTTTCACAGGATAAAAATTTTCAGGTTAAAAAAGAAAACCCGCCGGATGTGGCGGATGAATCGTGACAAAATCGTAACAGCCACCCTGCTCCGCGCAAGTTGAATTTCTGTGAGGGAACCCGGCGATGAACGGCTTCAATAGGAAATTTTATCCGGCTTGATTTTCCATTCGGCAAAAACGCCCGCAGCCTCCCGGCGCAACAACTGTTTCATCGGGATGATGCGCCTGGCTACCGGCTTCGCCACTTCGCGATAAATCAGCTCGTCATCAAATTCAATTGCCGCTGCGTCCCGCCGCGTGTTGGCGTAATAAACTTTTTTGAATCGCGCCCAATAAATCGCCGCCAGACACATCGGACAAGGCTCGCAACTGGTGTAAAGTTCGCAGTCGGCAAGCTGAAATGATTCGAGTTTTCGGCAGGCTTCGCGGATGGCCATGACTTCGGCGTGCGCCGTCGGATCGTTGGCCGAGGTAACGCAATTCCAACCGCGGGCAATAATTTTTCCATCACGCACCACAACCGCGCCAAACGGCCCGCCCGCGCCACGTCGCATTTTCGTCCGCGATAACCGGATGGCCTCACGCATGAATTTTTCCTTCATCCGAAGGCCATTTAACACACGGAAACGTGGACGCGCACGGATTTATTTTTGCCCATCCGGTTTTTTTAATGGGTTGCCAAAGGCCAGATTGACCGCGACCGATTCAGTCATTACCCTGCCCGAAACCCTTTCGGAAATATTTTATGCCCAGACAATTTTCTATCGTCACAATCATCGTCTTAGCCTTGCTGGCCGATTTATTCGTCAACAACGCCTGCGCCGCCTGGCCGGCGAAAGTTTTTGCGCCTTACATGTATCTCGGCACGGGCGATCATTTCAAACTGACCCAATGCGATGACGAATGCGGCCAGAAGTTTTACACGCTTGCCTTTGTCATTTCGGATAATTCAAACAATCCGGCCTGGTATGGGCGTATTCCGATGGAAAAAAAACTTTATGCAGATCAAATCGCCGCCATTCGTGCGCGCGGCGGCGATGTCATCGTGTCCTTTGGCGGAGCGGATGGAAAAGAAATCGCGTTGGTGGAAACAAACGTCGAAACGCTTCAGGCAAAATATCAATCAGTCATAGACCAGTATAAATTCACCTGGCTCGATTTCGATATTGAAGGCGGCGCTTTGGAAAAACATCCCGAGGCCAGTGAGCGGCGAAACGCCGCGTTGGCCAGACTTCAGGCTGCCAATCCCGGATTGATCATTTCCTACACGTTGCCGGTGGATCCCAATGGTATTTCCAAGGCGTCACGAAAATTGCTTGCCGATGCGAAGGGCAAAGGTGTGAAAGTTTTTTCCGCCAATCTCATGGTCATGGATTACGGCCCGGGATTTTCCAAGGACAAAAAGATGGGCGACCTGGCCATCGCGTGTGCGCTCAAGGCCCGTGAACAATGCGTGAAAATTGATCCTGCCATTCTGATCGGCCTCACGCCGGACATCGGCCAGAACGATGTGAAGTCAGAAATTTTTACGCTGGATGACGCCCGGATAATGAGAGATTGGGCGACCACGCAGCCGTGGATTTGCAGCTTGTCATTCTGGAGCAGTAATCGTGATAAGCCGGGCAGCCCAAAAACCGACCATGGCAGCGGGATTGCGCAAGAGCCGTGGGATTTTACGAAAACATTTCAAACCTTCACCACGCATTGAACGAGGCGAATTTTATTTTGCCGCAAGCGCGGCTTCGATGGCCTTGGTCACTTCTTCCGAATCCGGTTTCACCTTGGAATCGAAACGGGCGATGATTTTGCCGTCACGGCCGATCAGAAATTTGGTGAAGTTCCAGCGGATGTCGCCGGGAAACGGTGAGTCCTTGCCGGCGAGCTGGACGTAAAGCGGATTGCGGTTGTCACCGTTGACTTCAATCTTGTCGAACATCGGGAAAGTCACATCATATTTCGCCGTGCAAAACTGCTTGATGTCCGCCGCGCTGCCCGGTTCTTGACCGCCGAACTGGTTGCACGGGAAGCCGCAAATTTCAAAGCCTTGCCAGTGATATTTTTTGTAAATGGATTCGAGCGCCGCATATTGCGGCGTGAAGCCGCAGTGCGACGCGACGTTGACGATAAGCATGACCTTGCCCTGATACGGCTTGAGCGTGGCGTCCTTGCCATCAATATTTTTGAGCGGAATGTCGTAGAGCGAATCGGCGGCGTGGGTGGAAAGAATGGGCAACATGACCGTGGCGAGCAGCAGTAAAATGGCTTTCATGATGGCAACGATGCACCGGCCCACGTCGGCTGTCAATTGGATGCGTCAAGAATTAACGCATAATCCAGCCGCCGCCGACGACCAGGTCGTCCTGATAAAATACAGCGGCTTGTCCGGGCGTGATGGCGCGTTGCGGCGTGTGCAGTTTTACTTTCACCCGATTGTCGCCGTCCGGCGAAATCGTCGCCGCCGTGCCGGGATGGTTATAGCGAATTTTCGCCGTGACCTCGATTGGCTCCGTAAGCTTTTCAAACGGATGCCAGTTACAGCGATCCGCGATAAATTCGTCCCGATCCAGCGCCGAATCATCGCCGACCATCACGCGGTTATTTTCCGCGTCCAATTCCACCACGTAAACCGGCTTGGCTGTCGTGATGCCGAGACCTTTGCGCTGGCCGATGGTGTAAAATTCGATGCCGTCGTGATGGCCCAGGACGTGTCCGTGCAAATCCACGATTTCGCCGCGATGTTTTTGCGCGAGGCCAGCGGACTGGAGAAAGCCGCCGTAATTGTTGTCCGGCACGAAACAGATTTCCATGCTCTCCTCCTTGTCAGCGGTCTTGAGATTGCAATGCCGCGCCACTTCGCGCGTGTCGCTCTTGGTCTTGTCGCCGAGCGGAAAAATGGTGCGTGCCAGTTGATCCTGCCTCAGCGAGAATAGAAAATAACTTTGGTCCTTGCGCAAGTCGCGTCCGCGCTTGAGCAAATGACGCGACCAGTCCGCGCTTTTTTCGATCCTCGCAAAATGTCCCGTCGCGATAAAATCCGCGCCGAGCTGATCCGCACGGTCAATCAATCGTCCGAACTTCAAATTCTGGTTGCACATCACGCACGGGTTCGGCGTGCGACCGGCCTTGTATTCATCGGCGAAGTATTGGATGACGTGCTTTTGAAAATCCGCCGATTCGTCAATGAGATAATAAGGCACGTCGAGCTTGTGGCAGACCGAACGCGCATCCGTGACCGCCTGCGGACCGCAGCACTTGTCCTCCGCGCGGTTCACGCAATCCTGCGGCCAGAGCTTCAACGTGATGCCGATGACATCGTAGCCTTGCTCAATCAAAAGCGCCGCCGTCGCCGAGGAATCAACTCCTCCGCTCATGCCACAAACCACGCGCTGACGCTTTTGTGAATTCACAGACGGACATTATACAAGGCGCGGGCGGCGTGTAAAATGGTTTGAGCAAACCTCATTCCCCATCCCAATTATAGTCATATCCGGCGGGCGGTTCATAGTTACACGGATCCGAATCAGAAACACCATCCCAATACACCTTGGTGAAGCCCACATGTGAATCAATAAAACCCAGAACATTTTTTGCATCGGGATAGTCTTGGTTTATAATCGGATGCCACGAACCGCCAAAGAACGCCGTCCACTCACCCGCCAGGACTGCCATGGCCGGTTTTTTAATGGCATTCAACTTTTTGCCCGTGATGCGCGGAATGTTATTCGGCCCCACTTCAAAACCATTAAAGGTGTAGCTCGTAAATGCGTGCCCCACTTGAGTCGAAAGGATTCGATCTGATGGACAAATAAAAACTTTCTCCGTTGGAGACGCCAAACCGTTCAATCCCAAATAGCTTTTGACCAATTGTTTGTAATACGCGCCGACTCCGTTCGGATATGTATTAGAGTCCGGCAAGATCGGCAAGGAATCCGAATTATCATCCGCATAAAGGTGGATGGCGAGGTCAACTTGCCTCAAATTGCTTACGCATGTGGTTCGTCTCGCCTTTTCTTTGGCGCGGCTTAAAGCTGGCAGCAAGAGCGCCGCAAGAATGGCGATAATGGCAATGACCACCAGCAGTTCGATGAGCGTAAAGGCGTGCTCGTGATGCACTTTGTATGAACGAAACAACATTGGATTTACAAGGCTCCATCAATTTTCCATTCATTACCTATTTTCCTAAGGATCAGAACTGCCTTTCCGCTGTGCAGGGCATCAACCGACGGCGTAGCATGGATATGCACATGGACTTCGTTGTCGGAAATGATGTCCTTTTGCGTCACTTTGTAGTCTGCCATGGCTTTGGCCCACGTTCTTTCTGCGTTGCTAATTTCATCGTCGGATTTGCCCTGCATCATGTTTTTCAAGCGGTTCATCTCTTTTGGCGTAACGCCGGTCAATACCTTTTCGAAGTCTCCATTGCCTGCTGCCACAATCATCGATTTGACCGAGGCTTCAGGTGTGGCATAACCAGCAAGGGTTGATTTTGAAAACTTATCCGGTGTTTTGACTGCCTGGATTGTTACAGTGACGATGCCTGCGGCTGTGATTGCGACCACTCCGACGACGACTGCGGTTTTGAATTTTGTCCAGGCCATAATTTTCAGAGTTGATTTGATGAGGGTTAAGGTTAAACCGCTGGCGGCAACACCCTTCGTCATTGCCACCGCAGTAATGGATTTTGCCAGCGCCACGGGCGCGGCTTGGACGGAATTGGCAGAAATTGCCACCGCAATAATCGCCGTGGTTGACCTCACGCCGCGTTTCGCGAAAAACTTCCGCAGTTTTTCCAACGCACGACTCACGCGCATTTTGGCCGCGTCCTCGCTCGCGCCCAGCGCCACACCGACTTCCGCGAAATTCTTGTTCTCAAAAAACCGTAGCACCAGGGCGTCGTGATCTTTTTGTCCGAGCTTTTCCAGCGCGCTGTCGAGCAGCGGGGCAATTTGATTCCAAGTTTCGTCGGGCATGGGTTCATTCGCGGCATCGTCCAAAGCGGATTGCATAAAAGCCTCCTGTTCGCGGTGTTGCCGCCGCCGTTGAATGGTGAGCGCGTTGGCACTGGCGTAACGCGCCGTGCGGCAAAGCCAGCCGGGCAGAATGGTCTGGTCGCCAAGCGAATCCGCCTTGCGCGCGAGGATGATAAAAACTGCCTGCGTGATTTCCCCGGCCAGATGCGGATCGCGCACCGACCGCAACGCCACGGAATAGACGAGATTGACGTGACGCTCGACGAGCGTGGCAAACGCCGCCTCGGAATGATTCCGGGCATATTCCCGCAGCAAGGTCAGGTCGTCATTCATGATTTAGAATTGAACCGCGAGAGGCACGAAAGACACGAAAAGTTTGGCGGTAAATTCATTTCGTCAAGTCGGCGCATTTGGTTTTGGATTCGTTTCGCGTGTTTCGCATTTTATTCATGTCATTTACGCTGGCGCGAAAAGGTAACAGATTTTTTGAGGGAAATGCCGCAAGGATTCATTCGGCGAACAAAACACCGGGCATTCATTGACACGAGTTTTGATAAGTGTTTGAATCCTCAGCACAAACACAGCCATGAAACGGTCTTTCATTTTGACAATGGCGGGTTTGCTTCTGTTTTCGGCGGCAAGCCGGGCTTCGGAAACGGCGCACGCACGGCTGTATTGTGTATCCCTTCAATTTCAGCGCGCCACGGTGCATGATTCCTACGGCTTTCAGTGGACGATGGATTTGACCACGCTTTCATCCGGGATTAACGGTGAATTGTCTCCGTATTTTTTGAACGCGCCTTATAGTCATTCGGCATATCTTGAAATTTACAGTGAATTATTCGATGAAAATGATTCCGGTGCTTTTACCGTGGATGTGCCAGAGGCCAGCGACGCCAATGGAAATGGATTTCCAGATTTTTTTGAAGTCTCGCAGGGCGTCACCAATTTAACCGCCAACGGCGAAATGTATAGCGACTCTTTTTTCTCCGACACCATGTTTCAAGCAACATGGAATCGTGCGGCCGGCTCCGCCACGGGAACCTGCACTTATCAACTTCCTGATCCCAGCAACCCGTTTAATTCGATAACATTCACTCACACGTTTGAACTGCTCGAATATACGGGTCCGTTGATTTATACGCCAGGTTCCAACACAGTTGCGGCAAGCATCAACCTGACACAAACCGGCGATCCGGCCAACACGTTGCAAGGCCTGGTGAATTTTGACAAATCCACTGCCGATCATTTCAATACGCTGACCAATCAGCCCGGCGTTTGGACCAATGCAGCGTCGCAAACGCTCGCGTTCGATGGTGAGATATTTTCGCGCGACGCGACCTGGCCCACGAATTATTACGGCTACGTCTATTTTAGCGACGGCGATCCCACCACCGGCGACGCCGACTATCAGCTCTGGATGCTTTCCATTGACGATGCCAGCGACGCCGACGCCGACGGCATTCCCGATTTCAGCGACGATCCGGACAGCGTGACCCCGCCGCTTGCGCCGACGCTCTCCCTCACGCCCGGCCAAACCAACTTGTGGCTTACCATCAGCGACGACATCGGTCACACAAATTTGATTCAGGAAACTGACTCGCTGACTTCAACCAACTGGCAGACAATCCTTTCCCTGACGCTGACCAACAATCCACAAACGGTTTCACTGCCATTGCCTGCCGGCCAGGCCGGATTTTGGCGCGCACTGGCGCAATAACCCAACAGCCGTCGCGTTGAATCCGTTTTCTTCAGAAGAATTCCACCGCTAATGCCGCCGCGAAATTTTAACGAAGCCTAATGCAAAAATACCCGGTCTTTTTCAAAAACATTTATTGCGCATGGTGAAATTTTAAGTAAAAAATAACGGAACGCGGACTTATCCGTTCGCGACACCTGAAAACAAATGCCGAAAGCTAATGAGACTGGTGCCGTGCGCCGGGGCGCACCACCGAAACAAGGACTTTACGACCCGCAGTTCGAGCACGATGCGTGCGGGCTGGGTTTTGTCGTGAACATGAAGGGCCAGAAGTCCCACCAGATGGTGACGGATGCCCTGAAAATCCTTGTCAATCTCGACCATCGCGGCGCGTGCGGCTGCGAGGCGAACACTGGCGACGGAGCAGGCATCCTCATCCAGATTCCGCATGACTTTTTTGTGGCCGAAGCGGCGCGGCTGGGTTTCAAGCTGCCGGCGATCGGTCATTATGGCGTGGGCCAGATGTTTCTGCCGCAGGTGGCGGAACACCGTGAAGCGGTGAAGACGGCCTTTGCCAAGCTCGTCGCCGCCGAAGGCCAGACGCTGCTTGGCTGGCGTGACGTGCCGGTGAACAATTCTTCGCTCGGCAAGACGGCCGTGAAGGTGGAGCCGTTCATGGCACAGGTGTTTATCGGCCGCAACGCATCCATGCAGGACGAGGCAGCGTTTGAACGCCGGCTTTACATCATCCGCAAGCTGGCGGAACAGCAGATCCATTACGCGCACTCCGTTCCGGGCGGCGACTGGCTTTACATCGCCAGCCTGTCGGCGCGCACCTTGACTTACAAGGGCATGTTGATGTCCGAGCAGGTGGAGAAGTATTACGATGACCTCCGCAATCCCGCCGTCACCACGGCCATCGCGCTGGTGCATTCGCGCTTCTCGACGAATACGTTTCCGAGCTGGGATCGCGCGCACCCGAACCGTTACATCGCCCACAACGGCGAAATCAACACACTACGCGGCAATGTGAACTGGATGAAGGCGCGTCAGGCGTTGTTCACGAGCCAGATTTTCGGCGACGAACTCAAAAAAATCCTGCCCGTCATCAACACCGACGGCAGCGATTCGGCGCAGTTCGACAACTGCGTAGAACTGCTCACCATGGCCGGACGGGAATTGCCGCACGCGATGATGATGATGATTCCCGAGCCGTGGGAAAATCACGAGAGCATGGATCCCGAACGCCGCGCGTTCTACGAATTTCATTCCTGCCTGATGGAGCCGTGGGATGGTCCGGCCTCAATGGCGTTCACGGATGGAAAATTCATCGGTGCGTGCCTGGACCGCAACGGCCTTCGCCCGTCGCGTTATTATGTGACAAAAGACGACGTCGTCATCATGGCGTCGGAAGCGGGCGTATTGCCGATTGAGCCAGAGCGCGTCAAAGTCAAAGGTCGTTTGCAGCCGGGTAAAATGTTTTTGGTGGACCTCGAACAGGGCCGCATCATCGCGGACGAAGAACTCAAGAAGAAATATGCCTCCGCCCAGCCGTATGGAAAATGGTTGGAGGAAAATCATGTGCTCTTGAAGAACCTGCCGGAGCCGCCGCACACTCACGAACTGGATCATGATTCCATTTTGCAGCGGCAGCAGGCATTCGGCTATACGTTTGAAGATTTGCGCTTCATCGTCGGCCCGATGGCTCGTGACGGCGTGCAACCGCTCGGCTCGATGGGCACCGACACGCCGTTGGCAGTGCTCTCAGAAAAGCCGCAGTTGCTTTACAATTATTTCAAGCAGTTGTTCGCGCAGGTCACCAACCCGCCGATTGACCCGATCCGCGAGGAAATCATCACCTCCACGGAAATCATGGTCGGCGGCGAAGGCAACCTGCTTGAACCGACGCCGGAAAGCAGCCGGCTGATCAAAATGCACTATCCCATCCTCACAAACGAGGAGTTGGAAAAGCTGCGCCACATCAACCGCCCTGGTTTCAAGACCGTCACGCTGCCGATTTTGTTCAAGGCGGCGGAAGGCCCGAACGGTCTCGCCGGCGCTCTCGACATTATTTTTGCCGCCGCCGACAAGGCGATTGTGGATGGAGCAAACATTATTGTTCTCTCCGATCGCGGCGTGGGTCCTTCGTTGGCACCGATTCCCGCGTTGCTCGCGGTTTCCGGGCTGCATCATCATTTGATTCGCAGCGGCACGCGCACGAAGATCGGTTTGATTCTTGAATCGGGCGAACCGCGCGAGGTTCATCATTTCTCCACGCTCATCGGCTACGGCTGCACGGCTATCAATCCGTATCTTGCGTTTGAGACCATCGCGGACTTGATGCGGGAAAAACTGCTGGCAGAAACCGATCTCAAGCTGGCGGTCAAAAAATACATCAAGGCCGCCGTCAAAGGTGTTGTCAAAACGATGGCCAAGATGGGCATCTCCACGATTCAGAGCTATCACGGTGCGCAAATCTTTGAGGCCATCGGCATCAACAGTGACGTCGTGAACAAGTATTTCACTTGGACGCCGACACGGATTCAAGGCATCGGGCTGGAGGCCATCGGCAAAGAAGCGCTCGCCCGCCATGAGCGCGCGTTCCCAACTGCTCCCGTCAACAGCGAACTCGACGCGGGCGGCCAGTATCAATGGCGCGACGGCGGCGAACAGCATTTGTTCAATCCGCAGACGATTCACAAACTCCAGACGGCCTGCCGTCTCGGCAGTGAAAAGATTTACCGCGAATACGCCGACCTGATCAACGACCGGGCAAAAACGTTTTGCACGTTGCGCGGGCTGCTGGACTTCAAATTTTCCGAGAAGCCGCTGCCGATTGAGGAAGTTGAATCCGTTGAAAGCATCGTCAAACGATTCAAGACCGGCGCGATGAGTTACGGCTCCATTTCCAAGGAGGCGCATGAAACGCTGGCCGTCGCCATGAACCGGCTGGGCGGACGCTCGAACACCGGCGAAGGCGGCGAAGATCCCGAACGTTACGTCTGGACGAATGAACGCGGTGATTCAAAAAATTCTGCGATCAAGCAGGTCGCCAGCGGACGTTTCGGCGTGACCAGCCATTATCTCGTCAATGCCAAGGAACTGCAGATCAAGATGGCGCAAGGCGCAAAGCCCGGCGAAGGCGGCGAGTTGCCCGGGAAAAAAGTTTATCCGCCCATCGCCAAGGTGCGCGGCACAACGGCCGGCGTCGGCTTGATTTCACCGCCGCCTCACCATGATATTTACTCCATCGAAGATTTGGCGGAGTTAATTCACGACTTGAAGAACTCCAACCGTGAAGCGCGCGTCAGCGTCAAGCTCGTCGCCGAAGTCGGCGTCGGCACGATCGCGGCGGGCGTCGCCAAGGCCCACGCGGATGTGGTATTGATTTCCGGTCACGACGGTGGCACCGGCGCGTCGCCGCTCTCATCTATCAAACACGCGGGCGGACCTTGGGAACTCGGCCTGGCCGAAGCTCATCAGACGCTCGTGTTGAACGGGCTGCGCAGTCGTATTTATGTGGAGACGGACG
>Ga0310811_10010157_pt1 | contig 12159 bp, 14 predicted proteins | sample YCmetagenome_FD_207642 | JGI IMG/M metagenome (GOLD analysis project Ga0310811, IMG submission 207642) | Soil microbial communities from experimental microcosm in Duke University, North Carolina, United States - YC | ecosystem: Engineered > Artificial ecosystem > Soil microcosm > Unclassified ... | reverse complement strand
AAGTATAAGCAACGCTTATTAGAAGTCAAATCATAAGCCGGAAGGTAATCACAAGTGAAACGGATCAGTAAACATAACCGGGAATTAATCACAAGTGAAACGGATCAGTAGAACATAGCCGGAAGAAAACATAACCGATGAACCGGAAAGGAGGATATACTAAATGGAGGAAATAAGCAGTGTTTAACGTTATATGAACAGGATATGAATGAAGAAGCTTATCGTAACGGATCCGGTACGGATCTGTGGATCGGATCTGATCGGATCTGACATCCGGAACTTCGGATGAGAAGCGCGAATGTATGGGATATGACAGAAGGAAAGAGTGTCGACTGTCAGTTCCAGGGCAAAATGATGAATATTACAGAAGTTAACATAGGAGTTGAGAGCTGACGAGTATGTTTGAGTTGTCAAAGGGTCCAGTGTCATTCCAAGATCAAGAGAGCACTTGAGGACAAGTTACTCCATTGGCCAGGCAGCATGCTGAGGCTGCCTGGACTTAACTGCTGAATGAGTCATTTTTATGCTACCCCCAGTGCATTCCGAGGGGGTTCAAAGGATGAAACTCTCCATCCAGGCACTGCCTGGATCACATCCACTGCTTGCCATCATGACAGATGATCAGCGATGACATTTCTTTCTCTAGAAATATGGAAGACTCAAAAGTCAATTCCAAAGGCCATAATAACCTCCACCACATCATTCAGCAGGTGATTGTAACCCGGATCTCCAGATAATGAGTTGAAGAGATAGATGGTGTTAAGACTGTCAGTAAAAACTGCCAGCTGACCTCCAAGGGGTAGACAAGTGATTCCATCCCAAATAGCCAATCCCATGCATAAAGCCTCATGAAAGAATATGTTGTCAACTGGAGACTTCAGTGGAAGGTTAGATTGAAACCCTAAGAGGAGTTCTGGGAACCAATAACCCATTCCAGAACCTGAAGCATCACAGAAAACTTGGAGAACATTGTTGGGGAGTGGATCAAAATTCCAGGAAACAGTCTTTAGGAGATAGACCCCATTGGAACATTCTAAATGAAAAGTTGCCCAGAGCAATTCAGTGATGACATTGCAATTGAGCCAAATCAAACCCTTGGAGTTAGTTTTGCCCTTGGTTTTAGCATATAGAGCCAAGAGCCCAGGATGTAGAAGCAGACAGACATTTAACACCCAGTTGAGCAAACCAGCTATGTGCTCGAACTCTCTGAGGGACCTCCTGCTCTTGAATCTGGCAAAAGCTCTCATCTCCCATACCAAATTACACTTTGACTCCTCCTTGAGTGTTATCTTCATCAAGTTTGGGTCAACGTCAAATCCAATGACAGCCAGTGGTGAACTGAAAATCTGCTTCCACTCCTCATGAGGAATTCCAAGTTCATCCCACAAAAGTAAGAGCTTGATGATGGCAGTTGGAAGCATCTTATGATACTTTTTGTAGTAAGACAGATCCCTGGCTTTAGCAAAAGAAAAGGAGTCATCTACGTAGATGAAGACACTTATGAGTTGGATAAAGACTGTGATCCAGATCACCAAGGACATGAAAGCGTGAAAGATTTGCTGGGATGCATGGCCTCCAAAAACATTGGCTTGGTCAATTCAACACTCACCATTGAAGGATACTACTTGCTTGATTTGCCATAACAGGTGCATAGGCATATGTCAATAAGTCTCTGATACATCCCCCTTCCGGATATGGAGTTTGTCTTGAGGATGAACATGATGATAGTCCCTAATTGATTCCTGTCATATCCCAGATTCCAGACCTATCCTATAGATTGGATGTATGAACTAATCCTTAGATTAGAATCCCAGACTTCATCCATAACCAGTTCCAGTCTCATCCACTATCGCAATTGTCCAACTACCACTCATCCATCCGATTCGATATGCCTATTCACTCTAGATCCGATACGATAAGCTTTCTTATTCATTACCTGTCCATATAATGTTAACACAGCCTATTCCTTTATTCGTTATTCTCTACCTTTCAGATAACTGGTTCTATACTTACCTGATATCTTTGCTACTTGTCTATTACCAGTACTCGGTTGTTTACCTGTCCATTATGCTTACTGATCTGTTATCCTTTGACTGCGCTAATGTACATAGCCTCGGACACTGCCTCTGATTATTCTGTTAGCTACCTACAGTATATAAACTCTTGTAAATCTCGATAGATTCTCAGTTCGAATATTATTGTCTTGCAGCATTATCGTCCTCATACCTTAGTGTTGTAAGGATCCCTTCTCTATCCTTCAGGCCTAGGGATTGATTCCCTAGGCCAGAGCTCCACTCTTCCACATTTCCAGACTTCATCCATTTCTGGATCCTACCTTAGGCCTAATGGATTGTATCCTTAGGTCAAAGTCTTGCCTTTCCAATACTCACACTCTTTCCAATCCTTATCCAACTCTGTCTCTACCTAAGGGTAGTCTATATCTGTCCATGTCTGCTCTGTAACCCCTATCCGGAACTCCGAACCACTATTCCTGCCTTGGACTGTGTCCTTTGCAGTATTTCCACCCTATGTCTTCACTAAGGATTGATACACACACTTATTCCACTTCCTATCAAGTGGATGGAACTCTATCTGAGTTTCCAATACTCATCCAGAAGTTTCCTGCACTCATCCGGATGGTTCCCACGCTCATCCAGAAGTCCTTCAGATGCTCCACCAGAGTTGTCTGCCTCTGAAGTCCTACAGACTTTGTTAGGACCTTATTGGACTTTATCTGAAATTAAGGGCACCATACTCAGGTGAGGGGCACAGTGTACGAGCTGAGGCCAAAGCCCTTCTGAGTCAGTCATACTCACCCCTCTGAGAGATTGTATGCATCCATGTGCATGGTCTTTAACAATTCCCCTAGATCCTGAACACTATCAAGAGTAACTCCTGCTATATCTTCCTTAGCAATCATGGAGTTGAGGGAATACTCGCTAGCACTATGATTTGTGACCAGCCTAAACTTTCCCCCTTCTTTCAGAACTGCATGGATAAGCATGCTATACATTCCTGGTAGTAGATTAGGACCGAAGTTTGAGGAATATCTACCAATGGATTCCTCCTTGAGAATTTGACCTTGTAGAAAGTCGAGTTCTGCTTGGGAGGAGGGCATTGGGGAAGGAACTTCCCAAGGGGTCAGATATTTGCCAAGATGAGTGTCTGCCCAGGGCCAAAATCCTTCACAAAGACCCTGACAAACAGACCACACAAAAGAAGGATTGGGATGCTCCCCTAAGGTGAGGAGAGTCTTAAATCTGTCGATATTGATAGGAGTTGAAACTTTGAACAAATCCAGACAGGAACTGATGGTCAACATAGCAGCAGAGTTAAGAAACTTGGCTGGAGGAGGTCTCAGTAATGGTTCAGCCATTTTAGTCCATTTAGCTGTTCCACTTATCGTTTCTCCTTGATCTTCCCAGATCATTCGCTATCTAAAACACTGCCCCCGCACAATAGTATCATTTAGATGCCTTTGCCATGGGACATTCAGGTTGTTTATGGGGTCCTTGACACCTGCTACTGACATGGTAGCAGATGCATTTGGTTGAGGCCTTCTCGCACGCTCCCCTATTCCAGTTGTTACAAGTTTCTCCCCAGAGGGAAGAATCTTGATGTGACGATTTCTTTCCTCCACCTGCTCCCTTTGAAAATCCCTTTTCTCCTCAGAGATAGGAGGATGAAAGTTGCTGGAGTTCAGAGTAGGTGACCATTCCAAGGGAAGAGAGATGGAAGACTTCAAGTTTCCTAAACTTGTTGATGGCATTAAAGTGAAGGAATTTTTGACCTTCGATCTTGAGTCTACATGCCCTGTCAAAGTCAATAATTTGGGAATGGAGGGAGTAATGGACATCAACAAAGAAGGAGGAGATATATCATTTATATCCACGCAGTTCTGACTCTTTCCAGGGCATAATGAAGGAGAGGGCATCAATCCAAAGGTCGGTTGTGATACTCCAGTCTCCATAAGTTTTAACTTTGTGTGTGGGGGTAGGCTGTGACAGGACAATTTTGAATCCCTTTCCAAGTGGTTGTGCCTGCTTAGGATTGATAATGGTTGAATAGTGCCCTGATAAAATTTTCTCAAGGTCTGGTGCTCTTCCCTCAAGCAGGAAGGTCCATTGTGATAAGGGGAAACTAGGGCATCCAGACATGGCTGTGACTTGCCCTCGGTAATACTTTGAGTCTTCAGACCATTCTTCATAACAATCAAGGGTATATTCTTCACTCCTTTTGATGGAGAGGTGATGGTATTTTTCTGGCTGGAGCCAGGGGTAGAATCCCAATCTCTCAGAGGTAAGCTTGCTTCTCTTTCCTTGTAAGATGTATTCATATTCATCTTCTGATTCATCACTCTCAACCTTTTTGGTAAAGGTTTGTCGTCGCAATTTACTTCGCAACTCCTTTTCTTTATTCCCAGGATCTTCATTAACTGATCTGGATGATGATTCATGCCTAGGACTATTGGAGAAGATGGCTTTGGGCTGATTACTTCTCTGTTCAGAATCTTTGGCATGATCAAAAAGTTTGAGGAAATGTGTGAATCCTGGTGAAAGATCTTCCTGGGACAAGGTGTTGGACTCAGCGATGGCTGCTTGCAAAACAGATTGGATTTCAAGCAATGCTTCTCCCTTCAATACTGACCCCTTCTTGAATTCATCAATGATCTTGCAACATTTATTGACTGAATCCTGGTCAAAGTCTTGCTGTTGTCCTATATAAGGGTCTGATGAGATGGTTTGTGAGGATTCTGCAGCATTTTCAGACATGGACAGGAATTCGATGTATTAATTACTGCACAAAAGGTTTACTAGCAAGACGAACAATTTGAGTGAGAAGAGGTAAGGACCCCAACACACTGAGTCTCACTAGACATAGGCTGCAGACTCCACTAAAGGAGGTGGCAATGAGGATTGCACAAGACATATTAGTCATGTCAAGTAATGCATGGGGCAAATGCCTGAGGAGGCATAATCAGGACTTTCAGGCAGGCCTGAAAGACAAGTCCACTAAGGAGCACACTCATCCAATTACCCTGGTGTAAATAAAGTTAAACTCAAGTAAATATTGTCAGCCACAGTGGCTGGAACAGTGGCAAATGAAATCTATTGGTGTAGAATGATATTAGGGTTAGAAAATATCTGGTATTAATATTGCTGGAGTTCGAAAAAACAGTATGGAGATTCCTTCACTATCTTAGATCTGATCTGTGACACAGGCAAAATTTAGAGTCAGACCTTGTTTGTGGCAACTACATCAGTAAACCACAAATTGTCACAGACATCAACATTTTTGACAGTTCCCACAGTAACCCACAGCACTCACAGCACTCACAGCAAACTTCTCCCAGGCATCAACATTGGAAATATTCTAAGTCCAACATTTGTATATGTTTGTTCAGGTGATGGTGTGCTCACTGGCACAAAAGTTCAACTTGTTGACAATGTTCTCCACCTCCATGAAGCATGTTTCTTTATTTTAATTTTCTGGTGTACAATTGCCTTCACCTGCTGACAAGGTATGTTGCCGCATATAGACTCAACTCTGGATGGGGCAACTTACCTTTGTTACCATCCTACATAGATATGGCACCACCTTTTTGCTGCTCTCACTCACTCACTGCCTTTGTCTGCTGCTCCCACTTGCTCACTCATTGCCCTCTCAGAGGTATGTCTTATTTGAGTTATGATCTCTTGCTAGACTCATCCTCTTGCTTGCTTATTGAGGTGCACAATGATTTTTTGTTCTAATCTTTTTCTTTAGATTTGTTCTCTCACTCACTGCTCTCCCTCACTACTCTCCCTCACTCTCACTTGTTGCTACTCTTGTGTTCACTCTCACCTGCTCTTTCCACTGTCCCTTGCTCTGACTCAATGGCAACACAACAATGAGACATTGACAATGACAACACAATGATGACAATGTGATGACAATGCAACAACAATACAATTGGTGTCCCATAGTTTGTACTTGATGTCTAGAATAGTAGTTTCTCATTTTGCAATGCATTTGTTGTCATTTACTTTTATATGTGTGACTTAAGTTGTGAAAAAAAAAACAATTTCTAATATATTCTGTGTAACTAGAGGGCTACTGTGGAGCTCTGGGAAGCTCTGTACAGAGCTGTACAGAGATTTACAAAGATGGGCCTGTCTGTACAGAAGGGACCAAGCTGTGGCACTGTACAGCTCTGTACCACTCTGCACAGAACATTGTGATTTACTGATGTAAAGGTTGTGGAGGCATTATTGAAAGGTGACTGCAATGTACTCTGTACTGTTGGGACAGGAATGGGCAAGACATTAGTTCCAATCTGTGCAAGTGTGTCAATGACATTTTGTGGTGTGTGCACTGATTGCAAGAAAATCCTGATGATACTTTGCAATGCATTCAATTTTGGCTTGACACTTTGCATCATGATACTGATAATGATGACCTTTTTCTGATTTCATTAATATCAGTCTCATGAAGTAAGCAAAAAGTTGCTCATTGTACTGACAATCTTTATGATAGCAGAATGATGTAAAGCACATTTATCTTTCTTGGAGACATTTTCTGAGGTGAGTCCATTGATAAAACCTTCAAGATCTACTGCATCCACCTGATCCCAATAACTGTCATTATACTTGGAATTCTGTGAATCATCCATGATTGCATCTCCATCTCCATCTACTTCATCTGATACTGGTAATGAGTACTTCTCACCTCCACCAAGCAGTGTCTCAAGCAGTGCCCACAATTCTGGTGTGCTATGGATCATCCCCTGTGACAACACTAAATTGCTCTAGTTGTTCAGTGGTGGTACTCAATGCCCCAAAGTGGGATCCACTATCTTTGGATGCAAGTCTGCAGACCTCAGCAGTATATATTTCTTGCATGAGATGGCTCGCTGAAGGTGAATTAGGAGTTGGATACTTAAGAAAAGCAACAAATATGTCATTTGCATGCAAGAGAAGATCTCTGACAATGGTATGGTCATTAAATTGCTGGCAGGTAAGCAGTGTCAATATAAATTGAGACATCTTGATTCCAGTAGATTCAAAAGCAATGATAGAGCTTGCCAGTCCATTGTTAAATGGAATGATGGCACTATCAAGTAATAAACATATAAAGTAAACCCTATATTTAGGTCTACTCAACCCTAATATCATTCTACACCAATAGATTTCATTTGCTGCTGAGAGAGTGAGGGGAATAAGGTTATGCTGGGTTTGAATTTTGTGCGTGGTGTCTCACACCTCCCCCTCACAGTCCACCCTTCACACTCAAAGCAGTGGCTGGGAAGGAGCCTGTGTCCATAGGCAACTACAGTAATACAGCAGCATTTGCATTTTCCTCCCACTGCACTCCACTGCAAGCCTTTTTTGTCAAACTTTTTGGTGGATCCTATAGGTCTTATACAGGACTATGCATTGATAACAGTGATAGGTACAAAATATTGTAGATCCTTGTGTGATGTTGCATCTTGTTCTGAATTTCACAATTTTTGGTCCCAACACATAATGTGTTGAGATCCAACTCTGTAATTGATACAATACATATATATAACCTCTACACACAATACCATTGTATTCCACAGGTGAACAAATGAGTGAGTGCATTGCCAGAGCAATGCCGGTTGAGGTTGTTGCAAAAGTCTCTTATCAACCAATAAGCGAGTGATAGACTTTGTGATTATGGATCATCATCACAGCCATGCTTTGATGGTACACTTTGTACGGTTTGGAATTGCAAGTCTGTTGACTGGCACAACTTGAATGAATGAGAACACCTTTCAACCAACCTCACTCACCTCTCACCATGGCTAAGCATGCACAGTCTGTCTCTAGGGAAAAAAAGCTTGCACATGAGGAGCAGGAATGAGCCATTCATCATGCCATATAGGCTTACAAAGCTGAGCTGTTAAAACCAGATGCGGAATGGAAACCACTGAAGACACTCTGTTGGAAGGTGGCTGAGGAATGGAGGGAGAATGGGAAACCCATAGTTGTGAGTCCAGACACAGTTTGGAGATGTTTGGATGGTGGCAGAACCCACTCTCAGTTTAATTCAGAGATAAATGCTTGGCTCATACCAGAAAAAAATAGTATCATTGAGTACTATCTTGTGCTTGCAAAGAGGGGGTTCCCACTCAACCACAAGCATCTCAAGTTCCACATTGATTCACTCCTGCAAGTGCAGCTTGGGGACTCATTTCCAAAAAAGGGTGTGGGGAAAAGCTGGACAGACTGCTTCATTGAGTGGTACTCTGCATGTTTGAGTTGCTATTGGAGTTCTTTGCTAGACACTGCTCATGGCTGTGCAGTCAACCCAAATACAAATGCCAAATGGTATAATCTTCTTGGTAACACAATCAAAGAAAAGGGAATTGAGCATGATTGCATCTGGGCAGCTGACAAGAGCAGATTTCAACCTGGTAAAGGTTTGAAAGAGTGTGTCATTGATCCCACTGCTCAGAAGAATCAGTATCAATAACATGATGGTAACTGTGAAAACATCACTGTCATGGTGACTATTTGTGCTGATGGTGAGGAGATCCCTCCCACAATAATCTACAAGGGTCAGACATTTGCGATGAACTGGCATCAAGACAATGAGATAAATGCTTCATAAGTGACAGCATTTCTTTGATGGACAGATGTTGTTGTTGGTTGTCTATGGATTGAGGACTTTGATAAAAAGACATGTGTCAAGGCAAATAGTTGTGCACAGCTGCTTCTTATTGATGGCCATAACTCCCACTACACAAGTGACTTTCTCAACTATGCATGTGAGAACAACATACATGTTCTTTGTTACCCAGCTCATGCAACTCATATTTATCAAGGCCTTGATGTTGTTGTGTTCAGACCACTCAAGTGCTATTGGACACAGGAAAGAGATGAGTATGAATGAATGAAGAGATGCAAAGTTGACAAAACAAACTTCTGATAGGACTAGAATGTGAGTCTCAGTGTGATGTTAGGACAACACTAAAATATATTAATACCTAGAATGTGAGTCTAGGTACATGAGCAAGAGAGTACAAAAGGGCTACTAAGTAGAGCTCACCTCAGCATGATATTAGGACAATGCTGAGGTGAGACAGCGCAACGATGCTACTGATATATGAACATGGTGAATCTGTGGCTGAGTGTCAAAGGTGAAACTGTATAATATGTAGCACATGGTTCAATGATGATAATAAGATGATATACACTGGCAACATATATTGATGGTGAAGGAAGCATCTAGAAAAGGATACCAAAACTGCCAACAACTTCATTTCTATATACAGCAGGGCACACAAAAAGGCGTTAACACCTGATACAATTTGCACTGCATTTCAGAAGATGGGTGTCTGGCCATTCAACTCAAGTGTTGTGACACAAGATATGATGGCTCTGAGCCTCAAAACAACATACATTGGCCATCTTCCTCTACCACAATCAAGCCCTATGCAAGCTGTCTTGCATGCTGTTCGTGAACATTAACTCAAAGAAGCCTCGCTAGTACAGACAAGCCCCACAAGAGCAATCTCAGCTGTGATCTGTCAATTGCATGATGATCAAGTGAACCCCACATGAAATGAGCTGCACTGGAATACTCTCATCCACAAAGCACTGGACAATCTCCCATCAAGTTCAGCTGCATTCCTTGTATCAGACACTCCCATTACTGTTACAAGAACATCCGCTGCTGGCATAGCCTCTATTCATTTTCCTTCTCATCCTCGCCTTCTACCTCTACCCTGAGGACTACCTGCACATACACATGCACTACCTCTTCTGGCTGGTTGTACTCTCTCCCTACCTTTTCTGGTTATACTCCATTTGATTGCTTTCTTGCTCACTTGTACTGTATCTGCTTGCAGGATCCCCAGCTCACTCCCCTATGCCCTTTCCACTTTGCTGGTGCTCACCCTATTATATCCTGAATCCCTTACCTTACTATTGGTCCTTGATGCTGTCATCCCTTACTGCATCTTCAGTTGGTGACTCAGTCCCCTGTTACCTTTACCATAGTCTTGGTCTGTGACTCAGTCTCCCCTTTGCCCTTACCTTACCACTGATCTCTGACTCATTCCCTTTCACTTACCTTTTCCTATACTACTACTTACAGCCTGGTCTGTGCTCATTTCCTCCACCTATATAAATCCTACATACCTTAGCTATATTCTCTAACTTGAATCTACTTGGTTCTTCCTGGTTACTTAGTCCATAACCTCTTAAGCCTAATAAGCTTATACTTGTGATCACTAGCTTCACTTTGACCCTTGGTCATCACATCTTAGATCTTCAAAGCCTTTGTCATTGTCCCTGATGACTCGGGCTATAGTTATCGCTGGCCGCAAGACAGCACCCACACTTTAACTCATTGACCTGCTTATCCCAAGTGGTTGGACTGTGACTCATGACTAGCACCTGTACTCCAGGCCTTGCAAGATTATCCAAGTAAGAAAGCACCTAAGTCCAGTCGCTAACAATTACCTTGGAACATCAACTGCCTGCATTCACTCCCCTATCATTCACCCCAACTTGACAGCAGACACACAGTGTCTTAGACTACAAACCTGAAACTGAACATGAGCAAGCATGCCACGATACCTTGTGGGAGGCCTACAAGCACAAATCAGGTTACAAGGGTGCTTTGTATAAGATGCAGTCAATGGTGGTATTGCAAGGCATGTTTTGTGATAGGCTGTTGAGTCAGTTAGCATCATTACAAGAGGAGAAGAAGCAGGGAAAAAAATGTGAACAGTTAGTAGGTGACAGACTCCCCAGGCTCCTCACAGGTGATGCATTTTATACCTCCATTATTGAGCACCAGAAAGCTGCTGAAGTAGAAGCAGCAGCACTTGAAACTTGTTGGCAAGAGAGGGATGAGTGAGCAAATCTGATGAAGGTGTGGAAGGAGGATGATGCAAAGCAGCTTGAAAGAAACAAAGCACGGAGACAAGTGTACAAGGAAGAGCTGGCTCGATGGGAAGCAGAGCAGATGAAAGCCAAGGCAGAGAAATGGCACCCAACATGGGTAAAACCCAAACTTGGCAAACTTGAAGCATCATTACCAAAGCTAACAATTGTTCATCTTGACAAGGAGGCAGAGGAAACTGAGTCTGATGGTGAAGATGGTGAGGACAACTAGTAATTGTTATCTGTCATTGATTAGTAATTTTGAAATTGTAATAGAAGTTGATTTACCATTTTTGAGTTGACACAAATGACAGTGTGCAGGTGATAACAGCTTGAATTTACAGAATGTTCACCATGAAACAATGACCTATCTGATGTGCTTCAAAATTTGAGATGACGAAGGGTGTGTATAATGACACACCAGCGTTTTCTGAATTTTCCTACAAGCTAGACTGAAACCAAAATGGGATTGATAAATAAAGGATTTTCAGTGTAAATTTCAACATTGACACAACAACACATTTAGATGCATGATGAATTGACAGAAAAAGTAACACATTTTGACAAAACATTTAAGTCCTGTCCATATAGATGAGAATATTGGAAGTTGTCCACTTAGGAAAATGAAAATGCAGATTACAAAATGTTGTAATCCAATTATATCCATTGGTAAATAGAAAATTTGAGTGCAGAAAATATTCTGTGAAATATTATATAATGGCCAGCATTCTCATTCTGGCCAAAAATTTAAATTTTCCCAATGGTGAAATGTGATACAGTACACTTTCTCATAATGCATAACGTTAGGACCCCTCCCAGGCTATGCATTATGACCACTTATGCATTATCAAGTTGTGTGACATATGTGACACATTATGATGCCATGTGACCTCCCTCAAGAGTGTGACAGCGGAGAGTGGTACACAACATATCATTTTCTATTTACCGCTGAAGTATGAATCTATTGTTGTCTGCTTTGCTCCGTGAATTTCCTCTCTGCGCACACAAGCCCTAAATGCCTGCAGCCGTTTTGAGAGATCAAACGAAACCTCTAGTTCACCAAATTGAAGGCAAGCGTCTTCAAGCTGTTGGCACAGCGTGAATACTTGCATGAAAGTGTACTCCGGCATCATGTTTTCAGCTTCGTCGCCATCCTCGCTATCTGAATCCACCTCCATGATATCCCCCCTTTCAATTGCCATTTGTCTTCGAACTTCCTCGACAATCTCGTTGTCCCCACCTGGAAACTCGTAATCACAAT
>Ga0310811_10010156_pt1 | contig 12159 bp, 7 predicted proteins | sample YCmetagenome_FD_207642 | JGI IMG/M metagenome (GOLD analysis project Ga0310811, IMG submission 207642) | Soil microbial communities from experimental microcosm in Duke University, North Carolina, United States - YC | ecosystem: Engineered > Artificial ecosystem > Soil microcosm > Unclassified ... | reverse complement strand
ACCCATGTTTCGTCATCGATCGCCATCCAGTCGGGTGCGCCGCCGATCGTGTAGACGGCATCCGGTACCAGTTTCGTGATCGGGATCCGAACGCCGGGGGTCGCAACGCCGGGCCGTTTCGGGCGGGGCGCCGGCGTCTGCGCCTGAGCTGCCAGCACCACCGCGAAAACAAGTGTCAATTTGCGCATTCACGCTCCATGATTCCGGGCATAATAGCCGCTCTTCGTCGAGAGATCATGCGAACAGCCGCGCGGCCCTCCATTCTTCTGTCGTGCGCCGCCCTGCTGTTCGCAGGCGCCGCCGCTGCACGGCTCTACGCAGCCTCACAGGTCCAACCGGCGGCCGCTGCCAACGCCGCACCGCAATCCGCGGAATTTTTCGAATCACGCGTCCGGCCCCTGCTGATCGAGATCTGCGGCGACTGCCACACAGACGATGAGAAGGGCGGATTGCGGGTTGATTCGAGAGCGGCGCTGCTCAAGGGGGGCGAGCACGGGCCCGCGATCGTGCCGGGCGACGCCGACAAGAGCCTGCTGATTCGGGCCGTCCGGCAGGAGCCCGGCGTGGTGAAGATGCCGAAGGGCGGCACGAAGTTGAGCGACGCCGACGTCGCGGCGCTCACCGCATGGGTTCAAGCCGGCGCGCCATGGCCCGAGGCGAAGCCTTCTGCGTCCGCGGCTCCGCCGCCCAGCCCGTTGTCCGTCGATCGGCCGCTGACACCCGAACAGCGCGCGTGGTGGTCGTTCCAGCCGCTGGCGCATCCGTCCGTGCCGGCGGTTCAGCACGAGGGGTGGGCGAAAACCGACATCGATCGGTTCGTGCTGGCGCGTCTCGAGCGCGAAGGCCTGACGCCGGTCGCGGCGGCGGATCGACGAACGTTGATTCGGCGTGCGACACTCGACCTGACCGGGCTGCCGCCGACGCCGGAGGAAGTCGACGCGTTCATCGCGGATCAATCGCCGGAGGCGTGGGCCACGGTCGTCGACCGCCTGCTCGCGTCACCGCGATACGGCGAGGCGTGGGGACGGCACTGGCTCGACGTGGCGCGCTACGGCGAAGACGATCCGCGAAGCCTCGACCCCATGGGCCGCGGCTACAACCCGTATCCGAACGCGTATCTCTATCGCGACTGGGTGATCAAGGCGTTCAATGACGACCTGCCGTACGACCAGTTCGTCAAGGCACAGGTCGCGGCGGATGCCATGGACGATCGGGTGCGCGCACGCATGCTGCCGGCGCTCGGCTTTCTCGGGCTCGGACCGTGGTACTACGACAACGGCTCCGTCGAGGTCACGCGCGCCGACGAGCGGCACGACCGCGTGGACGTGGTCTCGCGCGGCTTCCTGGGGCTGACGGTCGCCTGCGCGCGGTGCCACGATCACAAGTACGACCCAATCTCGCAGCGCGATTACTACGCGCTGGCCGGCGTCTTCCTGAACTCGGCGTATCACGAGTACCCGCTCGCGCCGAAGGGGGTCGTGGACGAGTACAAGACGCTCGAGAAGAACAGGAAGAACAAGGAAAAGCTCCTCGCCGACTTCCAGGACACGGAAAGCGAGCAGTTGTCGCAGACGCTCGCGCTGCAGGCGTCGAAGTACATGCAGGCGGCCTGGCGCGTGACCGGGGAGCCGAAGGAAGACGCCGCCGCGGCCGCCACCAAGGAGAAGCTCGATTTCGAACTCTTCCAGCGCTGGATCCGCTTTCTCGCGAAGCCGCCGAAGTTCTATCCGTACCTGAAGCCGTGGCAGGAGATGGTCAAGGACGGCGGCACCGCCGATCGCGCGAAGACGCTCGCCGACAGCTTCCAGGCGCTGCTGCTCGACGTGATGTTCGAGGCGCGTGAGATCAAGGAAGAGAACGACATCATCCGCGCGAAGGCGCTTCCAGGCACCAAGAAAAAGGAGCGCGCGAACCTTCCGAACGAGTTCATCACGAACGACGACTTCTGCCCCGGCTGCGGCCTCGAGCTGAAAAGCCTGCAGGGCGACCGCGTGTTCCTCTACGCGGACGTCTTCCGCCGCGACCTCGTCGACAGCGCCGACCCGGCGAACGCGAAGGAAGAGGACCGGCCGGGGCTGCTCGTGTTCCGCGGCACCGCGCTCGACAGGTGGCTCGGTGCCGATCGGCGCCGCTACATCGATGACCTGCGCGAGGACATCAAAGCGTCTGAGAAGGCGATGCCGCCGAAGTTTGCCTACGTACACGGCGTCGAGGATCTCGCGACGATTCAACCGAATCGTGTGGCGGTGCGCGGCAATCCGTTCAAGCTGGCCGACCCGGTGCCGACGCGCATGCCGCTCGTGCTGACCGGCGGCGCCCCCGTGCCCTTCACAAAGGGCAGCGGCCGAGCGGAGCTCGCCGAGGCCATCGTGCAGCAGCCGCTGGCGATGCGCGTCATCGTCAATCGCGTGTGGAAATGGCACTTCGGCACCGGCCTGGTCAACTCCGCGAGCAACTTCGGAAAGCTTGGCGAGCGCCCCACCAATCCGGAGCTGCTCGACTACCTCGCAAGCTGGTTCGTGGAGCACGGCTACTCGATCAAGAAGCTCCATCGCGAGATTCTCCTGAGCGCCGTCTATCAGCTGAGCACCGCGAATTCGCCGGAGGCCTTTGCGAAGGATTCCGACAACCGTCTGTACTGGCGCGCCAACCGCCGGCGCATGACTGCAGAGGAAGTGCGCGACTCGGCGTTGTTCGTTGCCGGAGGGCTCGACGAGAAATCCGGCGGCGCGTCCGACGAACTGACCCCGGCGTCCGCGCGGCGCACCGTGTACGGAAAGGTGAGCCGCTATCGGCTCGATCAGTATCTGCAGCTCTTCGATTTTCCGGCGCCGACCATCAGCGCCGAGCAGCGGTTCACCACGAACGTGCCGCTGCAGCGGCTCTTCCTCATGAACAGCGATTTCATGCAGCAGCAGGCGGAATCGCTGGCGCGCCGGATCGGTGACGTGCCCGACAACGCCGCGCGCGTGACCGCCGCATACCGGCTGCTGTTCGGGCGGGCGCCGGACGCGCGCGAACTGCAGGCCGGCATCGACTTCCTCTCCGCCGAGCCGCTGCGCGCGTACGAGGAGCGCAGAGCGAAGCGCGAAGCAGACGAGAAGGCGCCGAAGGACAAGAAGCCCGGAAAGGATCCGAAGCCTTCGGAAGACGACGCCACGATGGGCGACGGCATGATGGCCGGCGTGACCGCGCCGTCTGCAGCCGACAAGGATCCGAAAAAACTGCTGCCGGTGACGCCCTTCGGGCGGTATCTGAAGGTGCTGTTGAGCTCGTCGGAGTTCTTGTTCGTGGAGTAGCCGTCATGAAACATCGAGCAGGGCAGCCTGTCACGCGCCGCGAGGCGCTGTGCCGGATGGGCAACGGATTCGGCATGCTCGCGTTCGCGAGCATGGTCGGCGAGTCGCTCACCGCGGCAACGCTCCTCGCGCAAACGCCGGGCAAAGCCCTCGATCCCGCGACCGCGGCGACCGGCGGACTCCATCATCCCGCGCGCGCGAAGCACGTCATCTTCCTCTTCATGAACGGGGGCCTCTCGCAGGTCGACAGCTTCGACTACAAACCGATGCTCGAGAAATACAACGGGCAGCCGCTGCCAGGCGGCGCCGTCGCGACTGAGCGCAAGACCGGCGCGCTGATGAAGTCACCGTTCGCGTTCAAGCGCTACGGCCAGAGTGGAATGGAAATCAGCGAGCTCTTTCCGCTCGTCGGCGGGCAGGCGGACGACATCTGCCTGATTCGTTCGATGTACACGGACATTCCGAACCACGAGCCGTCGCTGCTCATGATGAACACGGGCCATACGCAGGTCGGCAGGCCGTCGATGGGGTCATGGCTCACCTACGGCCTGGGCACCGAAAACAAGAACCTGCCCGGGTTCGTCGTCCTCTGCCCCGACATGCCGACGACCGTCGGATCGCCGTTGTGGAACAGCGCGTTCCTTCCAGCGGTCCACCAGGGGACGTTCATCAAGAACAACGTCGGCAAGAAAACGGAACTGGTCGGCAAGGACTTCGATCCGCAGAAGCTCGTCCCTTACGTACACAGCGACAAGTTCACGCTGACCGAGCAGCGGCGCGAGCTCGATCTCCTCGCCGCGCTGGATGACATTCGCGACAAGCGGGACGACATCCACGACCCGCAGCTCGACGCGTCGATTCAGTCGATGGAGGTCGCGTATCGGATGCAGACCGAGGCGCCGGAGGTGTTCGACATCCGCAAGGAATCTGCGGCGACGCTGGAGATGTACGGCCCCGGTTCGACCGCGCGCAGCTGTTTGATGGCCGTGCGGCTGATCGAGCGCGGCGTGCGGATGGCCCAGGTGTATTACGCGGCCGGCGATCCGTGGGACGCGCACTCGGATCTCTACGCGCAGCATCGCAAGCCCGCGTTCGATTCGGACCGTCCGTTTGCCGCCGTCATCAGAGACCTGAAGTCCCGCGGCCTGCTGAAAGAGACGATCGTCGTCTGCGGATCCGAATTCGGACGCACGCCGGTGGCCGAGATCGGTGCCGGGGCCGGCGGCTTGAACGCCGGCCGCGATCACAACCCGTTCGGGTTTTCAATGTGGCTCGCAGGCGGAGGGGTGAAAGGCGGCACGATCTACGGCGCGACCGACGACTTCGGCTTCAAGGTCGTCGACAAGCCCGTACATGTCCACGACCTCCACGCGACGATCCTCTATCTCCTCGGGATCGATCACACGAAGCTCACATACCGGTACAGCGGGCGCGATTTCAGGCTGACGGACGTGGCGGGGAATGTGCTTCACGAGATCATTGGCTGAAATGGGATCAACTCCCAATTTCCAACTACCAATTCCCAAGTTTGGGAGTTGGGCATTGGGAGCTCAGAGTTATTGCGCGAAGGGTCACTCGTACCTGAGCGCTCTCATCGGGTCGATGCGAGAGGCGCGGCGCGCGGGGAAGAACCCGGCGGCAAGCGCGACGAGCGTCAGGAGCGCCGCGGCCAGCACGAGAATGCCGGGATCGCTGCCCTTCATCTCATACAGCAGCGAGCCTGCCCCTTTTCCGATCTGATAGGCGCCGAGCAGACCGACCGCGCCCCCGACGAGGGTCATCACGCCGACCTGCCGCAGCACCATGGCGCGCACGCGCCCTGGAGCCGCGCCGAGCGCCATCCGCAGCCCGATCTCGCGCGTGCGCTGCGCAACCGTATAGGCGAGCACGCCGTAGAGCCCGACGGCGGCCAGCAGCGTGGCGAGCGCGGCGAACAGCGCCGACAGCGTGCTCATCATCCGATCCATGAACGTGTTCTCTTCGATCTGGCGATCGAAGGTCTTCAACGATTCGATCGGCAGGTTCGGATCAGCGCGCCGGACGACGTCCGACACCGCGCTGGCCGCCTGCGTCGGATCCGATTCCGTGCGCACGTAGATCTGGATGTCGCCGAGTTCCTTGTCCTGGCGATAGGGAACGTAGTAGACCGGCGGAATCTTGTCCTTCACCTGCGCGTACTTCGCGTTGCGGATCACGCCGACGATGGTCGTGTCGAGCTTCGTGCCGCCGCCTCCCGTCATCAGCTTGCCGACCGCGTCGTTGCCGAGGTGGAACTTCTGCACGAACGCCTCGTTGACAATCGCGACCTTCGGTGCGTCGACGATATCGGCATCCGTGAACTCGCGTCCGGCCATGAGCGGGATGCCCATCGCCCGGAAAAAGCCCGGCCCTACCTCGTTGAAGCGCGAGTTGCTGTCGACGTCGGGCCCGGACTGGAATCCCTGGACCGCAACGTCGTTGCCCCAGTTGCTGCCGGCGAGCACCGGGACCGTGGCGGCCGTTACGCCGGTCACCCCTGGCACGCTGGCGAGTTCCGTTTCGAGCCGCTGGAAGAGCAGCCGCGCGCGCTCGGCCGAGTACCCGTTCAGCGACGGCGAAATGCCGAACGTGAGCATGCGGTCCGTCCGCAGTCCCAGGTCGACGCGGCTCACGTTCAGCAGGCTCTTGACGAATAGACCGGCTGCTGCCAGCAGCATCATCGACAGCGCGATCTGCGCGGTCGCGAGCGACGTGCGGAACCACTTGGCCCCTTTTGTCCCCGAGGGCTGGCCCGAAATTCCCTTCAGCGTCGACACGAGGTCGGGCCGCGTGCTGTGCAGCGCCGGGAAGAGGCCGAACAGGATGCCGGTGACGATGGAGAGAGCCGCCGCGAAGAGCACCACCGGCCCGCTGATCGAAAAGTGCATCGTTTCGGCGGCACGCGCAGGCATCAGCGAGAGGATCAACGCCAGCGTCCAGTGCGCGACGAACAGGCCGGCGATGCCGCCAATGACGGCGAGCGCGCAGGATTCGATCAGAAGCTGCCGCACGAGTTGCCACCGGCTGGCGCCGATCGACAGGCGGATCGCCATTTCCGCGCTGCGCGCTGCCGACCGTGCGAGGAGCAGGTTCGCGATGTTCGCGCAGGCGATGAGCAGGACGAGCGCCGTGACGCCGAGCAGGATCTGCAGCGGCACCCTGGCCTCCTTCGGCACGCTGCTCTGGCCGTGGCCGCCTGGCGTGACGGTCAGCGTCTTCGCGCGGAAGCGCGCCATCGTCTGATCGCTCATCCCCTTCTGCAGCGGCGCTTCGACGTCGTTGATGATGCCGTGGTACGACGCGTTGACCGCCGCGGTCGCGCGCTCGAACGAGACACCAGGGGCAAGCCGCGCGAACAAGTACGCCCAGTACGACTGGCGGCGCGCAAACCCTCGGAATCCCGGCTCCATCCGGGCGCGCAAGGTGATGGGCACGAACACCTGCGGCTGGAGCCCAAGCGTCGTCCCGCTGAATCCTGCGGGCGCGACACCGACGATCGTCAGCGTCTGGCCGTTGACGATCATCGTGCGGTTCAGGACGCCGGGATTGGATCCGAACTGCGTTGACCAGTACGCATGGCTCAGGACGACGACGGGTGCTTCGCCGACGGCCCGGTCATCGTTCGAATCCAGCAGACGACCGAGCGCGGGCACGAGTTGCAGCACGGGAAAATAGCTGCCGGAGACGAGCAGGCCTTGCCCGCTGATCGTCTGCCCCTCATACGCGAGGTTGGCGCCAAACGGCCGGTGCGCGGCGATGCCCGTGAAGACCGTCTGCCCCTTCTGCAGATCCCGGAACATGGGGTAGCTGAACACGTCCTCGCAACTGCCGGCCTGGCCGCAGGACTGGGAGCCCGGCTTGGGACCCGGCGCGGAAAGATTCACCAGCGTGTCTGGATGCGGCGCGCTCAGCGAGGACAGCAGAATTTCGTTGAAACAGGAGAAGATTGCGGCGTTCGCGCCAATTCCGAGCGCGAGCGATAGAATCGCGACGCTCGTGACCAGCGGGGTTTTGAACAGCGTGCGGAAGGCGAGCCTCAGGGCAGTCATCTCTCACGTGAGACGAAATCGCGGTACGAATAGTTTACGTTTGCGGCGGGCGGGAGGTCCGATATCATCGCCCAACCATGACGACCTGAGATCCGCGTGTCGACGCCTACATCGACTTTCCAACCATCTCCAACTCTCATGCAGAAAAGAGGAAACGTATGCGTTTAGCCATTGCCGCGATTGCGGCCTTCTCGTGTCTCTCCCCCGCGGCGGTGTTCGCGCAGCCCGCGTCGGGCGGCGATCCCGTCAGCAGTTCGATCCGCAGCGAGTGGAAGACCGTCGCGGGCTACATCAAGGCGTCGGCGGCCGACATGGACGAGGCGAACTACGCGTTCAAGCCGGTCGACAGCGTCCGCACGTTCGGCGCGATTCTCGCGCACGTTGCTGGCGCGAACTACACGTTCTGCGCCGCCGCCAAGGGGGAGAAATCCCCGCACGCCGAGGGAGATTTCGAGAAAAGCGCCACCACAAAGGCGCAGATCACCAAGGCGCTGAACGATTCGCTCGCCTACTGCGATGCGGCGTTCGCCGCCGCCACCGACGCCACGCTCGGGCAGATGGTCGACCCGCCCTTCGGTACGCAGAAAATCACCCGTGCCGAAGCGCTCATCGGCAACATCGGGCATTGCAACGAGCACTACGGCAACCTGGTGACGTATTTCCGCATCAAGGGCATCGTCCCACCGTCGTCGAGGCGCCAGTGACCGGCGCGATCCCGCACGCGATGACGACGACCGGGCTGTCGATCGACGGCTATCGTTCGACGCGGACGCTCGGGATCGTGCGCGGCATCACGGTACGTTCCCGGTCGGTGCTGGGTACGCTCGGCGCATCGCTGCAGACGCTCGTCGGCGGCAACATCACGCTGCTGACGGAACTCTGTGAAAAGGCGCGGGAAGAGGCGTTCGATCTCATGCTGCAGCACGCGCAGCAGATGGGCGCAAACGCCGTCGTGTCGGTGCGCTACGACGCGACGGAAGTGATGCAGGGCGTGACCGAGGTGCTGTGTTACGGCACCGCGGTCACCGTCGAACGCGCGTGACGGGCATGCGCGCGGCATCGGCGTGGACCGCCGCGGCGCTGTGTGCATGCGGTTTGTCGCTGCGTGCACAGCCCCGGCAGCTCGTCATCGCGATCGGCACCGCGCTCGACGGCCGCGGCGGCTCGTGATTGAGGACGGCCGGATTGCCCGCATCGATCCGACGGCGGCTCCGGTCGACTACGACCTGAGTCATCTCACCGTCACGCCGGGCTGGATCGATACGCACGTGCATCTCAACTGGCACTTCGACGCGCACCAGAAGTCGGTATCCGGCGGTGAACCTGCTGAACAGGCGGCGCTCTCCACGGAGGCGGACGCGTGGACGACGCTGCGCGGCGGCTTTACCACCGTGCAGAGCGTGGGCGCCGCCATCGATGCGCCCGTGCGCGACCAGATCAATCGGGGGCTGCTGCCGGGCCCTCGCGTTCTGACGTCGATCAGGCAACTCACCAGCCAATCCGGCGACCCCGACGCGCTCCGCACGCTGGTCCACAAGACGAAGGAGGACGGCGCGGATGTGATCAAGCTGTTCGCGACGTCGGGTCTGGGCGCCGGCGGCGACCAGACGATGACCGACGCGCAGATCGACGCGGTCTGCGACGAGGCCAGAGCCGTCGGACTCCGCGCTGTCGTGCACGCCATCGGCGACAAAGGGGCGCGCGCCGCCGTGCTGGCCGGCTGCACGTCGATCGAGCACGGTACCTTCATCTCGGACGACACGCTCGATCTGATGCACGCACGCGGCACGTACTTCGATCCGAACCTGCTGGTGCTGCACAACTATCTGGAGAATCCAACCGCCTTCGGGTTCAATCAGACCGTTCTGGAGACACTCCAGCGCGCGATCGCCCCGACAGCAGACGCCATCAAGCGCGCGAGAGCCAGAGGTGTCAAGCTCACGTTCGGGACGGATGCGGTCGCTGGCGCTCACGGACGCAATGCCGAAGAATTCGTCTATCGGGTGAAAGAGGCCGGCGAGAAGCCGATGGACGTCCTCATCAGCGCGACGTCTCTCAGCGCGGAATCGCTCGGACTGGGCGCGCGCGTCGGAGCCATCGCGCCGGGGATGGACGCTGACCTCGTCGCCACCGACGGCAATCTCCTGGACGACATCACAGCCGTGCGGCGCGTACGCTTCGTGATGAAAGACGGCCAGGTTTATCGGAGCGGATCATGATGCGTTCGTTCATCGTCGCCGCCATGGCGGCCGGCGCGCTCGTGCAGACATCGCCGGCGCCTTTCGACATCGTCATCGTCAACGGACATGTCGTCGACGGGACCGGAAATCCCTGGTATGCCGCGGACGTGGGGATTCGCGACGGCCGGATCGCCGCGATCGGCCGTCTTGCGGATGCACCGGCCAGGCAGCGCATCGATGCGCGCGGCAAGACCGTCGCGCCGGGGTTCATCGACATGCTCGGGCAGTCGGACCTGACGGTCCTCGTCGATCCGCACCTGCCGTCGAAGATTTTCCAGGGCATCACGACGGAAGTCACCGGCGAAGGAGGATCCGTCGCGCCGTTGAACGACCGCATCATCAAAGCCGACGAGGTCGGCTACAAGCACCTGCAGATCGTGCCGGACTGGCGCACCTACGATCAGTACTTCGCCCGTCTCGAGAAGCAGGGCATCGGCATCAATGTCGCAGACTACGTCGGCGCAACGCAGGTGCGCCGCATGGTCCTCGGCGACGACGACAAGCAGCCGACGCCTGCGCAGCTCGACGAGATGAAAGCCCTCGTTCGTGACGCGATGGAGCAGGGCGCGGTCGGCGTGTCGACCTCGCTGCAATACGCCCCGGCGCCGTATGCCAAGACCGAGGAATTGATCGCGCTCGCCTCCGAAGCCGCGAAATACGGCGGCATCTACGCCACGCACATGCGATCGGAAGGGGACACCGTCCTGCAGGCGCTGGACGAAGCGATCCGCATCGGGCGCGAAGCGCACATCCCGGTGGAGATCTGGCACATCAAAGCGGCGGGGAAGCAGAACTTCGGCCGCATGCACGAGATCGTTGCGAAGATCGAGCAGGCACGGGCGGACGGCGTCGACATCACTGCCGATACCTACGCCTACCCCGCGTGGTTCAACTCCATGTCGGCGTTCGTGCCGCCGTGGGCGCACGACGGCGGGGACGAGCGGCTGATCGAACGGCTGCAGAATCCGGAGACGCGCGCGCGAATCAAGAAGGACATGCAGACGCGCGGAGGCGACTGGGACAACGAGTGGCAGGAAATTCCCGCTCCCGATGCCGTTCAAGTCTGCGTCGTGCAGAATCCGGAGCTGAAGCCGCTGCAGGGAAAAACGCTGACCCAGATTGCGGCGCTCTGGAAGGTCGAACCGATCGATGCGCTGCTCGATCTGCTCGTCAAGGACCACGCGTACACGTATGTGGCGGTCTTCGGGATGTCGGAGCCCGACATCACGCTCGCCGTCAAGCAGCCGTGGGTGTCGTTCGACAACGATTCACAGGGAACGGCCCCGACCGGACTCCTCGGCGAGGAGCATCCGCACCCGCGCGCGTACGGCACGTTCCCACGCATTCTGCGAAAGTACGTCCGCGAGGAGCATGTGCTGACGCTCGAGGAAGCCGTCCGCAAGATGTCCGCGCTTCCGGCCGCGAAGATGCGCTTCGCCGACCGCGGCGTTCTCAAGCAGGGCATGTGGGCGGACGTCGTCGTTTTCGATCCCGCGACGATTACGGACAAAGCGACGTTCGAGCAGCCGAACCAGTTGTCGATCGGGATGGAGTACGTACTCGTCAACGGCGTTCCCGTCGTCGCCGGGGGCAACGCGACGAACGCGCTGCCCGGCAAAGTGATCAGGAGACGATGACGCTGACGACTACACAACTACACAACTACACAATTACACAACTAGCCAAGGCGACAACTTCCAGCTGAATCGCCTTGCGTGATTGGAAGTTGTGAAGTTGCGTCGTTGATCCGCGCGATATAATCCCCCGCACCCCTCCGAATGTCTCTTCAGCCCGGCAGCCGCCTCGGTCCCTACGAAGTCGTAGAACTCGTGGGCGCCGGCGGCATGGGCGAGGTCTATCGCGCGAGGGACACACGCCTTGGCCGCGACGTCGCGGTGAAAGTCCTGCCCGCAGGCGTTGCGGATCCGGATCGCCTGCGCCGTTTCGAGCAGGAGGCGCGCGCGGCCTCCTCACTCAATCATCCGAACATCGTCACGGTCCACGATATCGGCACCCACGACACGAACGTGTTCGTCGCGATGGAGCTGGTCGAGGGGCGGTCGTTGCGTGAAACGCTGCACGGCGACCCGCTGCCGCCGCGCCGCGTGATCGAGCTCGGAGCGCAGATCGCCGACGGGCTCGCCAAGGCTCATGGCGCCGGCATCGTGCACCGGGATCTCAAACCGGACAACGTGATGCTGTCGCGAGACGGGTTCGTGAAGATCGTCGACTTCGGACTGGCCAAGCTTGCGGAGCCGGCTCTGGCCGGCGGCAGCGACGCTCCGACGATCGCGCCTGCGACCACGCCGGGGATGGTGATGGGGACGGTCGGATACATGTCGCCCGAGCAGGCGAGCGGGCAACCGGCGGATTTCCGATCCGATCAGTTCTCCTTCGGGACGATTCTCTACGAGATGCTGACCGGGCGGAAGGCGTTCGAGCGCAAGACGTCCGTCGAAACGCTGAGCGCGATCATCCGTGAAGACCCCGAACCGCTCGAGTCCGTGAGTCCGAAGACGCCGGCGCCCCTGCGATGGATCATCGAGCGCTGCC
>Ga0310811_10010155_pt1 | contig 12160 bp, 8 predicted proteins | sample YCmetagenome_FD_207642 | JGI IMG/M metagenome (GOLD analysis project Ga0310811, IMG submission 207642) | Soil microbial communities from experimental microcosm in Duke University, North Carolina, United States - YC | ecosystem: Engineered > Artificial ecosystem > Soil microcosm > Unclassified ... | reverse complement strand
CATGCTGAACCTGATCGACATCAACGACACCGCTCCGTCTCCCGTCGAGATGAGCAAGGGCGAGCGGGCGCTGGAGCAGATGATCGAGGCCTGGAAGGGCAATGGGTGGTCGATCGCAGATGTGACGCGCCGCTGCACTGTGGATGGCAGCACCGCAACCGTCACCAGCCCCACGGACCCGGTCACGGGCTTGGTAGACGTTCAAGAGTTAGCCGTGGGCATGAACGTGTCGGGGACGGGGGTAACCGGCCGCATCAAGTCGATCGACGACTTGCGCAAGACGTTCACGCTCACGGCTCTCACCACCATCGCCGGTTCCCCCACCATCAGCTTCGCGGTCCTGCCGTTCGAGGCGAAGCTGGAGGAGGGCATCTCGGCACTGCTGGCGCTGCGCATCGCGCTGATGGCCGGCAGCGAGGTGCCGCCTTACGTGCAGAAGCTGGCCAGCGACGGCATGCATGTCCTGGCCGCGCAATACTTCAGGGTGCCGCCGATAGGCTTTGACCCGATGTTGCTGACCACGCAAACGCAGCGGCCGACGATCGCCAATGGCTAATCCGGTCCCCGTCTCCTTCGGCCGTGGGTCGAACAAGGGACGCTTCGGGCAGATTGGCCAGTGCAGCCACATCAATGCCTACGTCGAGGACCTGGGCAACGATGGCAAGACTGCCTACAGCGCGCAGTGCATCAACGGCCTGGGCTCCTTCGCCTCGCTCACCAGCTCGACTTCCGGCGTGGAAGCCATGCTGGCGGTCGATAGCAACCTGATCGCGCTGTCTGGACGCTTGGTCTACTCGATCACTGCGGCCGGCGTGGTGTCGCTGGTGGGCGGCATGCCTTCCGATGGCTTCGCCAGCATGGCGCGCAACCGGCTGACGCCCAACCCGCAGACGGCCATCGTGCGCGACGGGCTGGTCTTCATTCACCAAGCCGGTAGCGTGGATCAGCTGACTGATCCCAACCTGCCGCCGCCGGTTTTCGTGTTCGAGGTGCAGGGTTACTTCATGTTCCTGATCGGGGATGGCCGCTTCTTCGCGATCGGACCCAACAGCACCGTGATTGACCCCACGAGCTTCGCGGAAGCGGAGTCGGACCCGGACGGCCTGGTTGCCGGCGCCTCGCGCGGACGCACGGCAGTCTTCTTTGGCTACAAGACGACCGAGTTCTGGGACCCCAACGGTGCCGTCGATGGCGTGCCGTTCGGCTTCACCACCGCCATCAACTTCGGCTGCTACGCTCCTGGCTCCGTCGCCAAGCTGCCCAAGGTGCAGGGCGGGCAGGTGACAGACACGCTCGTGCTGGCGCTGACGGATCACAACGGTGCCTATCTCGGCATCGCGACGCTTGATGGCTACGTGCCCACGCTGATCTCCAATCCCGAGGTGGATCGCGCCATCAAGGCGGAGCCGGACAAGGACAGCATTCGCTCGATGGCCATCACTGAAGATGGCAGGCCCGTCTACATCATTACGGGCTCGAGTTTTACTTACGGCTACGACAGCAAGGCCAACGCGTGGCACCAGCGCATGAGCAAGGGAAGCGCGCGCTGGCGTGGCAACTGCGCGGCCAACTTCGCCGGCAAGGTGCTGTACGGCTCTGCGACGCTGCCGACCATCTACTACAGCGACCGCGACCTGAATGACGAGGACGGCGATCCCATCGACTGGATCATCCAGATGCCGCCAATCGTCATGTACCCCAAGGGCTTCAAGGTTGGCGGGCTCTACGTTGATATGATCAGCGGCGTGGGCATCAACAGCGGCGTGGATCAGGACGACAACCCGCAGCTGATCATCTCCTACTCCAAGGACGGTGGGCAGCAGTTCACCGCTGAGACGCGCCACGACCTGGGCACCATGGGCCAGCGCGGCAAGCAGGTGCGGCGCCACGGCCTTGGACGGTTCGACCACAACGGCATGACGCTGCGGCTCCAATGCTCTGCGCGCGTCTCGCGCGGGCTGCAGCAAGTAGCAATCGAAGCAACGCCTCTGAGGTGATGGATGGCCAACATACCAATGCCCGATCGCCAGATGCTGGCGGTGGACAAGGACGGCAAGTGGACGCCTGAAGCGCTCCGCCTGCTTATCGCAATCGTCACAGCCTTGAATGCGTTAGCGCCATGAGCTTCAGCTGGGGCCAAATCTTCGGCGGCAAGGACAGCAAGGATGACCTCGCACGCGGCAAGGTGCAGGCGGATGCTGATCTCAAGGGCGGCTATGACGCCGCGACCGGCGACTACGATCAGGCTATCCACGGCTTCGATCAGCGCGTTACGGGCGAGAACGCAGCGAACCAAGACTACCTTGCCTCGCTGGGCGTGCTGGGGCCGGAAGAGCAGGCGCGGGTACAGGGCCGCTATTTCGGTGATCCGGTCCAGAACATGCTCATGGACCGCATCACCAAGGCCAACACGCGCCGCTTCACTGCGATGATGCCGGGCAGCTCGGGCAACAACTCCGGTGCCGCTACGCAGTCGCTGACCAACTCCCTCCTTGAAAACTATCGCAACTATCAGGCCTCGCTGCAGGGTGCCGGCGCTCCCACGTCGCTGAGCGCGCAGGCCGGGCTCCTGAAGGGCAAGGGTGACATGAGCTACGGCTACGGCGCGACGCTGGCCGGCAATGACATCAACTACGCCAAGAGCCAAGCGGACATGGAGAACACTGGCATCAACAACCTCGCGAAAATCCTTGGTGCCGGCGCGGAAGCCGCGAAGACCGGCTCCAAGATCGCAGCCTCGATGGGCGCCTGATCCATGGCCGGTCTCAACTACTACGTGAAGCTACCGGGCTACGATCTATCCAAAGAGAGCCAGCTTGACCTCTCGCCCATCTCGGATGCCGCGCGTCATATCAGCAAGGATATGAACGACGAGGAGAACGCGGACATCCGGCGCCAGCAGCTGGATCAGCAGGCCGAGCAGAACGCTGCACACAACGACATCCAGCGCCAGACGCTGGCCATCGCGCAGGACAAGGCCGCTCGCGAGAAGGAGGAGCGCACGCTGCAGCAGACCGGCGGCATCATGCAGTACATCAAGAGCCTGCCGGCGGATGACCCTAAGCGCGCGCAAGTGTGGAAGGGCTTCGTCGATCATGACCCGGAGATTGGGCCTGGGCTGAAGCAAGCCGGCCTCGACCCCTACGATCATCAGGCGGGTCCTGATTTCGTGCTGGCCAAGGTGCAGGGCTGGCAAGACGAGCAGAAGAAGCGCGAATCGGAAGCGCGCATAAAGTGGTACGAGAGCAAAGGCCAAGCGGTTGAATCAAACGCCGCCACCAGACGCCTGAAGGCCCTTGGTGACCTCGACCAGATTGGCCCCAATCCAACCCGCGAGCAGTGGGAATCGCCTCAAGTCCAGGGCCTGATTCAAGCTGCCTATCCCGGCGCCCGCATTCCCTATGAGAGAGCAGGGCCGACCCTGATCCAGGCGCAGCAGGAGTTCCAGCGTCAATTCGAGCCGGACGCCGAAGAGAAGGCGATGGGCATCACACGCGCGGACAAGATGGAGGCGAGGCGCCAGGAAAAATTGCGCGAGATGCATGGCGTCGAGCAGAAGACGCTGATTGGGAAGAACGTCAGGCTGCGGCCCGATGGTAGCTTCGAGGCGATCCCCGGCGCCAACACGGTTGGCGAGCGCAACCAGGAGGTGATCGCAAAGCAAGGTCTTGAGCGCCTGGACGAGGGCGAGAAGACGCTGGGGAAGAAGGGCACGTTCAAGCAGTTCTTCGGAGACCTGGAGGGGCATCCAGGTGTCAGCGGTTATGGCGAGGCGGGCCAGGGCTTCCGCAACGTCAAGGCGGCCATCATTGACCTCAATTTCGCGCTGTCCGGCAAGTCGGTATCCAACAAGGAGCGCGAGGAGTTCCTGCATCTCTACATGCCCCGCTGGTATGACAGCGAGTCCACGCAGAAGCAGAAGATGCGCATGGTCCGCAGCTACTTCAAAGAAGTCATCAAGATGCGCAATAGCGGCGCCACGGATGAAGACCTCAAGGCGAGGCACGATCGCGCTCTTATGGAAGGCGAGAAGATTGGCCTTGATCAGGACGAGCCATCAGCGAAGCCGACTGGCAAGAAGGGAACGCCGCAGGGCATGTCCAATGAAGAGTTGCTGCGCAAGCTGAATGAGTAAGCTCGACCTGCTGCTTGAAGCCGAAAGAAGAGGCATCCTTCCCGAAGACAAGAAGCCACTGCTAGAGGAGGCGCGCCGTCGCGGCCTCGTCCCTCAAGCTGAAGCGGAGATAGACGGCGCTGATCGCGCGCTCCGCCGTGGTCGTCACGCCGCGACGTTCGGCCTTGCTGATGTGCCGTCAGACGCCATAGCGGCCGGTCTTAACGTGGCGCTGGGACGCGATGAGGGGCGCGGTCTTTCGGGTGAATACAGGCGCCAGCGCGGGAAGACGGCTGCGGCACTGAAGAATGAAGAGCTGAACGCGCCCGACGTGGCAGCGGATACCGCCGGCAACCTTGTTGGTGCCGTTGTCACTGCGCCGCTCACTGCATCACGCACGGTGGGCGAGATGGGGCTTACCGGCTACGAGGCCGGCAAGAACGCGCTGATGCGCATGCTGACGCCGCGCAGTGAGGAGACGCTGGCCGCCAACCTCGCAGCCAAGGATATGACGAGGCGCCAGATGATGGCGGAAGGCGCTCGCGTCGGTGGCGGCATCGGAGTCGTGGGCGGCTACACCGGCTCGCCCGATGACGCCACGACCGGGGACATCCTTGCGCACATGGCGGAGGGCGGAGCTGGTGGCGTTGTGCTGGGTGCTGCACTGCCTCCGATCTTCGAGGCGGGCGCATCCACCATCAATTGGGGGCGCAACAAGCTCTTCCGTCAGAGCCGTGCCGGCGCTGATCGAGCCAACGCGGCTGCGGCTGACGTGGCGGCAACCGGCGGTGAGGAGTTCGCCCCGGAGCTTGGTGGACCCCTTACACAGGGAACGTCGTCAGGATTGGCTGGGACGGTCTTTGGAGGGCCGATCCGCGCGGGTGCCCGTAGGACCCTCGATGACTTGCACGCTGCCGTACAGCGCGAAATCGAGGCTGCAGGTGGTGGCGGCACGCAAGGTGAGGTGGGCGATCGTGCGCAGAGGTTCCTGCGGCGCCAGCTGACCGAGGACAGCGTGCCGGAAGCGGACATCAAGGCGATGAACCCGCTGCAGCTGCATGACCTCAGTGGCGTTCCGCCGGCTCCCGGTGTGGACGTGGCGGCACCCAAGGTGCGGCCAGTGCAACCACGCCAAGTGCGCGTGAGCCCCGAAGAGGTGATTGACGAGGCAGTGGCGAACACTCCGCCCGTCAAGCCGAAGCCCGTCACCGACCTGGAGCAGCGCTACAAGCCGCCGACACCAGAGGAAGTCGAGCTTGCGCCTGAGATGGCCAAGAAGGTGCAGAAGGCGGACGCCGACGTTGCCGACCTGCAGCGCCGTTTGCAGGCGGAGAGGGACAGCCACGCTGCAAACGAGAAGGCGCTTATCGGTGAGATGGCGGGCCTTGGCTACACGGAAGCGGTACCGTCCGGCAGCGGTGGCATTCACTTCCACAAGCCCAACAACAACGGCACAACGCGCATCGCTCTCACGGTAGATCACAACGGCAAGCCCACCACTGCCGGTGTCTCCGCAGAAGAGGCGGCAATGGCGCAAAGAGTGTTCGCGCACATGCGTGACCACCGGCCAGTCGCCACCAAAAGCATCGCGGCCACGGAAGCGAAGCTGCAAGCGGCCCAGCGCGAGCAGGACATCGTTCGCAGGGAGATGGACGCCTTTCGTCAGCAGGAGCTGCCCAGGCTCGCCAAGCAGCGTCGCGACGAGGCGCTGGCGGAGGCGACCAAGCAGAACCAGTCGGAAGCGGCCATTGCTACGCAGAGGGCGCAACAGGCTGCGCGCGACAAGGCGCAGGCTGATGCAGTCAATGAATCCATCCGGCGCACGCAAGCCGCCCAGGACGCGGAGAACGCGCGAGCGGCACAGGCGACCAAGGATGCGCAGGCTGCGGCCGATGCCGCCCATGCCGAGCAGATGCGGGCTGCACAAGAGCGTATCGGTGAGCCTGTCACCATCGGCGCCAATCGCGGGCAGACCTACAAGACCGAGTTCAACGCGGCCTACGAGCAGAACCAGCGCAATCATCCGCAAGTGCGCATGAACCCGCTTGGCGCGAGGCCTCCTGTCTACAAGGCGCCGCCCGAGCCCAAGCGTGGTGCGCGCTACACGCCCGAGCAGGTGGAGGACACCGTGGCCGCGTGGGAGGCGACCAAGGGCGCACCCGCGATGCCGGAGACGCTGACGCAGTGGATCATGCGCCAGGGCGGCGTGCAGGACCCCGCGAAGGAAGTCAGCAAGATCATCGGCGGCACTAAGGGTAGGCCGGGCCTGATCAGCAAGAAGGGCCGCACCCTCGACGACATCGGAGAGGCTGCCTATCAGGAAGGCTTCTTCAAGGAGCGCCCGACCGTCGCTGAAGTGCTCGATGCCCTCGACAATGACGTGCGCGGCATCAATCCCAAGGTGCGCGCGCAAGACGAAGAAGGGCTGATGGCGCTGCGCGAGCATCAGCGTGCCGGCGTCGCTGGCGCCAAGGACGCTGACGAAGTTCGCAAGATCATGAACTCGCAGCTGGGACCGCGCCCGCCCAAGGTGCGCCAGCAGATGGTGCCGCTGCGTCCGGCAGACGTGATCCACGACACCGCCGACGTTATCGACAGGTTCGCCCAGGAAGCTCCGATGGGCCGGCTCAAATACAAGGCCGGGAACCTGTTCGAGGAAGGCGGGGAGATGAACCCCGAGGTGCTGAGCTACCTGCGGCAACATCTTGGAAAGCGTATCGCTGATCAGCTTGAACACCTGTCCGACTTGCGCGGCGCTCCCGGTCAAGCCTTCGCGCCCGGCATCGACAAACTGTTCCAGCTGCGCAGCGACATCGGCAGGGAAATCCGCGACATCCGCGCGAGCCGCAAGAGCGGATACCCAGGCACGCCGCGCAACGAGAACGATGCGATGCTGTCGCGCCTCTACGATGCGCTCGACACCGACATCAAGAACATGGCGCGCACGTCAGGGCCTCGCGGTGAGGTGGCGGTGAGGCAGCGCGAGCAGATCGACGCGGCCTATAACGAGTACATCAACAAGATCAGGAAGCCGCTCAGCAAAATCTTCGGGGACAACGTAGACAGCGCCGCCGCCTTCCAGGAGTTGGTGAGCGCAACGCAGAATGGCTCCAAGAAGGTCGATACGCTGGAGGCCTTCTACAAGGTTGCCAGGGACAAGGGCGACCCCGCGCAAGCCACCGCTTGGCTACTCAACGACATGACCAGGGATGGAGTGGAAGGCTTCTTGAGGGCCTACCGCAACATCTCGCCCGACGCGCGTCAGCTCATGGAACAGGCCGCCCCCGACCTCATGAAGTTCCTCGATGCTGCCGCGCGTCGCGGTGGGAGATTGGAGCGCTTCATCCCCACAGCCAATGAAGGCGCGGGCATCGACATCGCCAGGGCGGCAAGACCCGGCAACATCGCCATCGGCTCGATCGCCTACGTCTTCGGCTTGCCGGGTGTGCTGGCGGAGGCTGCCGGCGGTGCCGCGATGGCGAAGGTGCTGGCGTCCAAGTGGTATGCGGGCTGGCTCAAGAGCTACCCCGTTGTGCGCGATCCAACCGATCCAAACGTCATCCGTCATCTGAACCGCTTCTACGCGATGGCGGCGCAGACAACGGGCATGGACGAGGCGACCGCCAAGCAGCTGAAGGAGACGCTGGAGCCAAGCAAGGCCAAGGCGCTGTTCATTGGCGAGGACGGCGCGAACCCAGAAGAGCGGCGGATGCTGGACAACGCCAAGAAGATGGATGCGGTCGGGGAAAACCCGGACGACGTTTGGTCCGATACGGGCTGGATGAAGGGTCCAGATGAGAAATGGCGATCTGAATTGGACGACAGCGGAGTGGAGCTGGAGCCGCTTGCGTTGCGAGCGGCCAAGGCGGCCAGGAACGGCAAGGACAGCGTTCATCTCTTGAAGGATGTGATGGGGCACTCGGCTTTGTTTGAGCGCTATCCAGAAGCAAAAGACTTGCGTGTCTATTTTGCGGACAAAAAGAACATCCCGAGGATGGGATTGAAGGGCTCTTATGCTTCCTATTCCGCCGAACAAAACACGATTTACATTAACTCGGACCGCAATAACGATCCTGAAGAACTGCGCAACACCGTGCTGCATGAGGTGCAGCACTTCCTGTCGCGCAAGGGGAAAAGGCCATACGGCGATTTTCGCATGCCATGGGGGGATAGGCCTGGGGAAATCGAGTCCATAGAAGCCGAGACACGCAGCAGATACCCAAACGATGTGCGCCGCGACTACCTGCCAGACCTCACCAGCACGGGTGCCGAGCGAGAGGCAACCTTCCGAAGGAACAAAGCTGAACAAGAGCGGCAGTCTGCGTCATGGAAAACGACTGTTGAGAGGGCGAAGTAATGGCAAGTCCAGCACAGAACATGCTCATGCGCCGACAGGGGCGGATGGCGCCCTCGCGGGTGGCGGAAGACCCGTCCGATCTTCCAGGCGGCGGGCGGGACTACGGCGGGCCAGCGACCTCCCCCGATCCCTACGCGATCATGGAGCATCTGGCCAAGCGCGCGGGCATCAAGGACCCATCAAGCGTCAGCCTGGAGGAGCTTGTGAAGGCCGCCGCAGGGGTCGCAGCGACCGACATGGAGCTGGAGACCGTGGAGCACATCGCGAAGGCCTACAAGCTCCCCAACCCATGGCAGGAGCCAGACGCGAAGGGCTCGAAGCTGGGTGGTCCACAACAAGAGGCGCGCGAGTTCGTGCCCGAGCGTCAGGAAAGAGAAATGAACTATCCGCTCAGCGATAACGACTATGGCGATGGGCGGATGATTAGCGCGCCTGTGCGAGACTACGAGGAGGAAAGCATGGGCCGCTCCTCGATCCCGCGCGCGCCTATGCCCAACATGCTGATGATGCGCCGTGGTTGATTCGGTCGCGGTTTTCGACCCCGGCTACCGGGTCACAGACGCGAACGGCGCTCCGGTAAACAACGCCAAGATCAAGTTCTTCGAGGTTGGCGGCGTCACGCCCAAGACGGTGTATGGCGCTGCCGATCTCGGCGCCCCGTCCGCGCTTGGCACCGTCGTTCGCACGCGCTCCGATGGCTACCCGGTCATCGCCGCGCTCAGCAACACCACCACGCTGATCTACGTCGGCTCGACCGCCTACTACATCGTTATCACGGACGAGAACGACGTTCCGATCTTCCCGGCCAAAGACAATGTGAAGGGCGCGGTCGATACCAGCACGTTCCTCGCTGTCGGCTCGACCTCGACGCTCGCCATCGCGCAGACCTCCACCGCGATCGACCTGACGCTGGACGCCACGCACAACGGCAAGCTGATCTCCTGCAACGCCGCGCTGACCATCACGCTGACGGCGGCTGCAACGCTTGGCTCGACCTGGAACGCGATCGTCCGCAACGACACGGTGAGCAGCGCGGTCAGCATCTCCGCCGCGCAGAACATCGCAACGCCCATGGGGACCACCAAGGCGTTCGTGCTCCGCCCTGGCGCCACCGCCTGGATCAGCTGCAACGGCGCGACGTTCGAGGTGCTGGCCGACTCCTCCGCCCATCTCATGGGCGTCGTCAGCGTTCTCAGCATAGTGGATCGAGTGTCGGCCGTGCCGGTCGGCCCCGCTGCCGGCGCGCGCTACATCGCCACCGCCGTCTTCCTGGCAACGCCCGTCACGACCGCTGTTGGCGACATTATCGAGGCGACGGGACAGGGCACGTGGTTCAAGGTCACGCCCGACAACGTGAACTCGAACGTCGGCTGGCTCGCCTACGTGCGCTCAGAGTCGCGCCTCTACGAGTACATCTCGGGCGCCTGGACGTGCCTGCAAGCCACGTCAGCGCAGGCCAAGGCCGGCACCGACGACGTGGCATTCATGACGGCGCTGCAGGTGCGCAACGCGCTGCCGGTCAGAGCCTATGCGGAGTACGCCGCGAGCGAGGACATCACCACCGTCCTGCCGTGGGATGACACCATCCCGCAGAACACGGAAGGCGTGCTGAAGCTATCCGCGACCGTCACGCCGAAGTCGGTCAACTCGCGCTTCCGCATCCGCTGCTGCGGCATGGCCGACGTGAGCGCTTCGATACCGGCGTGCATGGCGCTGTTCCAGGACAACATCGCAAACGCATTGCAAGCGACGGGCAATGTCGGCCTCGGCACCAACGGCACGCATCCCCTGGTGTTGGAATTTGAGCACAGCCCCGGAACAACGAGCCCCGTGACCTACAAGATCAACATCGGCCCAGGCTCCGCCGGTACACTGCGCATGAACGGCACCACGGGCGGTCGCAAATTCGGTGGCGTCGGCATCACCACGCTTGTCGTCGAAGAAGTCATCACGGGTTCATCATGACGGACTGCATTCTCTACACCCGCTCGGATGATAGCGTTGTCATCATCCATCCCGCTGCCCATGCCGGACCTCGCGGTGAGAGCGCGGCGGACGCCCTGGCCCGCATCATCCACGTCGCCGTCCCCCTGGACGCCATCAAGGTCCTGGTGGTGGACAGCCGCAACCTGCCGACCGATTACCGCTTCAACGGCGCGTGGGAGCTGCAGGGCGCCAACATCACCACCAACATGCAGAAGGCGCGGCAGATACACCGCGAGCGCATCCGGGCGGCGCGAGCCCCGCTTCTGGCGCAACTCGACGTTGACTATCAGCGCGCCGACGAAGCAGAGGACATCGAGAAGAAGCGCGAGATAGCAGGGCGCAAGCAACAGTTGCGCGATGCCACAGAACATCCTGACATCGAGGCAGCACAAACACCGGACGAGCTTGCGAATGTTTGGCCGCTGGAAACAACCAATCCGCAGAAGCTGGTTGTTGCGCCGGTTTTAGTTAAGCAGAAGCCTGATCCTGATTGGGGGATCGCTGATCTACTTGCGAGGGCTGGCGAGCCAACCCCGCACAAAACCCCCCCTGGAATTGATCCTGATTCTGCAGGGGAATTACCAGGGGCGGAAAAGTTAGATAACCCCCCTATTATCCAACTCTCTCCTGTGCCTGAGCCGCAGCTGCCCGAGGTGCTGGTGGTGCCACCGCTGGTGGAGCCTCCCCAGGACGATGCCGGGCGCCGCCGTGCCGCCAAGGGCGCCATCCGCCGTGCCGTGGCCTCCATGGCGCAGAACAGCCACGACCTACAGATGCGCTACGAGCTGGCCCTGCAGGCTCACAACGGCAGCGTGGAAGCCTTGGACATGATGGCCCCCGAGGCGGGGCTGAAGGGCATCTCCTCTCGCGAGCTGGCGGAACAGATCATCGTCGAGCGCCGCGCTCGGGAGCGCCGCATGATGCAGGTGTACGCGGCCCAGGAACGCGCCTTCAGGGCGCTGGAGGCGGCCAGCGGGGAAGCCATAGCCATCATCGAAGCAGCCGCTGTGAGGGAAATTAGAGCCGATGCAGACGCTATCCATTGAAGAGCTACAGCAGCTCTGCCCGAGGGGGGACCCCGAGACCATCGCCGCCGTTGTAGCGGGCGCCGCCGACCTCGATCGGGCCGGCATCAACACACCGCTCCGGCTGGCCCACTTCCTGGCCCAGGTATGCGCGGAAAGCGGCGGCCTGTCCCTGGCGCGCGAGAACACCGCCTGGACGCCTGAGCAGATGTGCCAGCTATGGCCGGGGCGCTTCAAGACCCGCCTGGACCCCCGTGTCCTGGCCTGCCGTGGGGACCCCGAGGCGCTGGCAAATCTGGCCTACTCTGGACGCCCCGAATTGGGCAATACAGGAGGAGATGACGGCTGGGCCTACAGGGGTGGCGGCCTACTGCAGATCACCGGCCGTGGGGCCTACAGCGAAGCTGGGCACGCTATTGGCGTGGACCTGGAGGGCTCCCCCGAGCTGATCGAGGACCCTGGCATCTCCCTCGCGGTGGCGTTGTGGTACTGGGGCAAGCACAACTGCAACCAGTTCGCGGACGGCAACTATGGCCGCGCCATCGGCAACGCCATCAACCGGGGCAATCCGTACTCCGCCAAGGAGCCCATAGGCTACTACGCCCGCCAGAAGTGGCTCGAGAAGGCCTGGAGCATCGTGGGGGATGGGTCTCTACCCGACGCCAAGATGCTTACGCT
>Ga0310811_10010154_pt1 | contig 12161 bp, 6 predicted proteins | sample YCmetagenome_FD_207642 | JGI IMG/M metagenome (GOLD analysis project Ga0310811, IMG submission 207642) | Soil microbial communities from experimental microcosm in Duke University, North Carolina, United States - YC | ecosystem: Engineered > Artificial ecosystem > Soil microcosm > Unclassified ... | reverse complement strand
CGGCAATGCCCTCCCGCCATCAGCACTAGGCCGAAACAGAAGGCTTGGATTTTTCCGGGAAACATGGGCTGAATGTGCCATTTGCCTTGGCCAGATGCCATCCATATAGAGGGGAAAAATGACGGCGCCCATGAAGCCATGCTGAACCCGCGTCCGGGATCCGGTCAGTTGGCGACCAAGGCTAAAGTGTAAACAAATTCTGGCTAGGCTTAGTATTTCAACAAACTGAATCGCGTTGAATATGGATTCGAACAAACGCCTTCAGTGTGGCGCATTCACGCCTCTCGGAAATTCCATGCGGGCGGAGGGTATAACGTCCAACGGCTGCGGGGATGATAAAGGTCTCCGCATAATGAACCACAAATGGCTCGAAAGCGCCGGTGGGGCTTTCCACCAGCACCTCCTCGCCTTCAACGAGATTGAGCACGTTCACGCCGCCTCCGGTGTCATGCAGCACAGTTTTTGTGAACCAGTGCCGCCGCGTCTCGATGAATTCGCTTTCGTGCAAACCCGTGCGTTCCTCGCGCCAGCCGTCGCCGGAGCCGAGCGGCTCGAAGCGGTTGACGAGGTTGTGTTTTGTCCATTCAGTCGTGCGACTCCACTGCACGTTTGCCAAGGCGTGTTCGAGATGAACCGGTCGCGGTTTGCCATCGAGGCCGAGCCGGCCCCAGTCCCACATTTTGAATGTGAAGATGTAAGGTGTGGCGCTGATCTCCAGCACCATGGATTCCGCGCCGCTGCAATGCACGGTGCCGGCGGGAATCAGAAAATGGTCGTGCTTCTTCGCGGAAAATATGTTCGCGTATTTCTCCGCCGGAAAATGCGCGCCACCTGCTTGCGCCGTCCGTAAATCCCGCACCATCGCCGTGCGATCCACGTCGTCGCGCAGGCCGAGATACACGCTCGCGTCCGGTCCGGCGTCGAGCAGGTAATAACTCTCGTCCTGCGTGTAGGGCATCCCGAAATGCTGCTGGATGTATCCGGTGAGCGGATGGACTTGGAACGACAAATTGCCGCCGCCCATCGTGTCGAGGAAGTCGAAGCGAATCGGAAATTCATCGCCAAACCGCGTGTGAACTGCCTCGCCGAGCAGTTTCTGCGGCTGGTCAAAAACCAAGTCAATCGAGGGAATTTCAAAGCGCGTATCACCAAAGCCGAGCAGCAGGCTGTTTTCCTCCGGCACGCAGTCGAAACACCAGCCAAAGTTTTTCGCACTGCGGTCGAGGTCGCAAACTCCCTTCATCCATTGGCCGCCCCACGGCGCGGGATCAAAAAACGGCACGACACGAAACGGCCTTGTCGCCGCGTGGCGCAACCCACGCCGCACAGCCGTGCCCTCGGCCAGCTTCGGTTCGTGCATATCGTGGGTGTCGAGGACGAAATCCCATTTGGCGATGAGCGGACGTTTCCAGCGGTCGCACACGCGCCAGTCCACGAAGAACGCGCGCTTGTATTGCAAACTCGCGGCGAACATTTTGTTTTCAACTCCGAGATTGCTGGATTCATTGCGGCGATAACGCAGTTGCGCCTCCCAGCGCGCGAGGTCGGCATAGATCAAAATGTCGCCTTCGGAAATCAGTGCCGCGCCGCAGCCGATGATGAGAACCAAGCCGTCGGAAACTTGTTCGACGCGCTGGCGAAGCCGCTGAACTTTGCTGCGGTCAAAAAATTCCGGCAATGTCAGTCCTGATAAAAACCCAAAGACCGGATCGTTGCCGCCGAGAAACGGCGCAACGAGCGCATCAATTTTTTCCGGCGGCAGCATCGCTTCGTTGGCGCGTAGCACGAGCGCGGGCCGGAGGCGCGCTCGCAATTCGCGCAGAACCTCGTCCTCGTGAACGCCGGTGTAGCACTCGACGACGATGACCGTTTTGCACACGGCGCGTTTGGCAACAGCGTGTTGCAGTTTTTCGCCAATCGCGTTCCAGCCCGTGACGCAGGCGTTTGCGCCATCAGGCACGGGAACAAAAGGAAATTTATCGTAGTTGGGTTTTCTCACAGTTCTGGAATCGTGCTGATTTGTTGACTAAACGTTTTAATGTGAGGGAGGCCAGACTTTGATTTCTTGTTGGCCGTTGGCGATTTTCTCAAACGGGCCGGGGAACGGATTTTGCTTGTTCCGTTTGATGCCGAAATAATCGGTGTTGATCTTGAGCGGCGAGCCGTCGGCGTTTTCATAGGTGCAATCGGAAATCTTCGCCTTGCCCAGCAATGTTGTCGTCACCAACTGGCGTTTCGCCTCGTTGCGCCAGGCCTTGTTCTCGGCAAGCGTGAGATACCAGCCATCGGATTTTTTCTCCAGATCCACTCCGGCGTTGAACTCGGTCTGGAGCAATGCGTCAGCGTCGGACTTGGCGGCCTGCACGCCTTTGGTGAAGACATTTCCACCGTAAAAGCATGGCAGAACCGCATCGTCTAATGGTTGCAGGCTGCACGGCGCGACGAACAGGTTGTTGTAAAAACGATGGTCGCCGCTGTCGCCTTTGGCCGCCGAATACATCCCGGCCAGTTCCGTGGAATGAGCTGACTGGAACGGCGTGATGCGCGTGTCATGGCGATAACTCACAATGGTCCCCGCAATCAGATTGTGGGCAAAGGCAATCCCCTGAGAATTCATGCCGAAGGCCACGCGCTTGGACAGAAACAAATTATTAGCGACCAAGATCGGACCGTGCTGCATCTCAAAAGAGATGTCTCCCCAGGCTTCCGAGTTGTCATGGAGCAGGTTCCCCGTCACCTGCGCGCCCTGTGCCATCCAATCCAGCCAGATGCCGTTGCAGTCGTTGCAGCGGTAAACATGATTGTGGCTGATGACGACATCAATAGCGCCGTGAAACTTGATGCCCGCCATCTCGTAGCCTGAAAACAAGCGCTGGGTATGGATGTCGTGAATCTCATTGCCGGTGATCGTGCTGAAAGAGCAACCGAGGCTCCCAACAATGCCGGCTTGCTCGCAATGGTGAATGTGATTATTGCGGACGATGTGGCTGCCGATTGTCGCCTTGTTCCAGCCATTGGTCAGCGCGCGATTGAGCGTGCCGACGTAGCCTTCGGCAGACTCGGCGCGGTTGTCCCATTCGTCGCTGTATTTGCCCAGCGCGACGCCGCAGCAAGTGGAATAGCTGATTTCATTGTTCTCGATAATCCAGCCCTTGCACCAATAGGCGGAAATAATTCCAATCTGCCCCGCAGTCGGCGGTGCCCACGGCGTGGCGGCATCGCGCAAATCAAAACCGCGCACAGTGATGTAGTTGACGCCGGCTTTTTCGGGCGTGAACACCGTCTGGCGCACGTTGATTTCCACGTTTGCCTCGTTGGGATTGACGCCTTTGAACTGCGCCCAGAGAGTGGTGGTGTCGTTGGTCACTTCGACAAACCAAAACGGCTTGGCAGTGGCAGATTTGAGGGCGTCTTCCAGCTTGGCTGCCTCGACGAGCCAATCGCCGTTCAGATAAACGGCGCCGGTGTGATGTTGCCGACCATTGGCCAGAAACCAGTCGCCGTGAATGAGGTCGGCATACGGATTGAACTTGCCGAAGAAAGCATTCGGAATGGTCACCTTCCACGTGTCGTTCGTGACGCGCTCCCAGTGCTTGATAATTTCCGATCCCGTGATGACTACTTTCTCGCCCGGCGCGGCTTGATAAACAATGCGCTTCTTGTCAGACGTGCCGCCGCGCGGCGGATTGACGCGCTCGCGATAAATGCCTTCATGCACAGTGACGATATCGCCCGGCTGCGCCAAATCGGCGGCGTGCTGGATGGTGCGCAGCGGCGCTTTCTTCGTGCCGGGATTTGCGTCGTTGCCGGTCGTCGCGACATGGAATTCAACGGCATCAACGACTGAACCAATTAAAAGCGCGCCCACGATTGCGATGATTGTTTTTTTCATATTTTTCCCTGAAATAAACTGGCGACACCGAACATACCGGCGTCGTTGCCCAGCGCGGCGGGCTTGATTTTCACCTTGCCCCACGGCGTCCATGCGTGTTTGGAAACGTAGCGGCGCAGTGCCGGCAAAATGATTTCGCCGCTGCGCATGATGCCACCACCGATGATGGCCACTTCCGGGTCGTAGGCGTGAATCAAATTCACCAGCGCCACGGACCAGACGCGAAGCGAACGGTTGCGCAATTCGATCGCCAGCTTGTCGCCTTGCGCCGCCGCGCGAAACACAGCGGCGTAGTCCAAAACATTTTCCCGCGCCAGTCTGCTAGCGGCGAAATTCGGATGCGCCCGCGCCTGAAGCGGGAGCGCCCAAGTGGAGGCTTCAGATTCGGCGCAGCCGATGTTTCCACAGCCGCAGATGTTTCCTTCAAGATTCGCGGTCAGGTGTCCACCGAGACAGCCGGCCTGTCCGTGCTGGCCGCGCAACGGCACGCCGTCAATGATCGCCGACGCTCCGATGCCTGTGCCGAGAGTCATCATCACCGCGCTGCGAGTGCCGCGCGCCGCGCCGTAACGCCATTCGCCGGTGAGCGCGGCGTTGGCGTCATTGCAGATACGCGTGGGCAGGCCGAGCGATTTTTCAACGAGCTTCGGCACGTCGAGATTTTTCGCGTCGTCGAATTTTCCGGCGGGCGTGGAAAGGATTTTTCCCGTGCGCGGCTCGATGATGCCTGGAAAGCAAAGACCAAAACCGCCGAGATCACGGCGTTCGACCCGGGCTTTGCGGCAAAGCAATGGAATGGCTTTAGCGATGCGCTTGAGCGCGGATGCCAGCCCTTTTTTGGCCTCGGCGTCCATTGTGCTTTGCGACAGCAGCCGTCCGCCGCGCACCAGACCGAGTTTGATGTGCGTGCCGCCGACGTCGCAGGCAAGAATAAGTTTGGAATTTGGCATTTGATGTCCGTTGTTTTCAATGCAGCGCCAGCATAACTCGCTGCACCGTCCAGAAAATTCCCGTGGCCGCGATCAAGCCCGAAGTGGGGATGACAATGACCTTGCGATACCACTTCCGGTTCCGCCACCAGCCGACCGCAAGAAACGCCGCCGTGATGACTGCTAGCTGGCCAAGTTCGACGCCGCCATTGAACGCCACCAGCGCCGGCAAAAAATCGTTGCGCGGGAGGCCCAGTTCCAAAAGCACGCTGGAGAAACCCAAACCGTGGATCAACCCAAAGCAAAATACTACCACCGGCCGCCACGGTTTCAATTCGGGCGTGCAGATGTTTTCCACCGCCACAAACGCGATGGACGCGGCGATGAGCGGTTCGACCACCGACGACGGCAAACGGACGACCCCATACATCGCCAGACCAAGCGTGATAGAATGCGCCACCGTAAACGCCGTCACCTGCCACAACAGCGGTTTGAGGCGGCAGCTCAACAGAAACAATCCGAGCACAAAAAGAATGTGATCTGTCCCTTCCGGCAAAATATGTGTGAATCCCAACGCGAGATATTGCCGCGCCACGAGCCAGCGGCCCGGCTCGGCGATCGCCTTGGTGTCGGGTGAATTCGCCGCGTTTTCAAGCTGTAGTGGAATTGGCGTCGTGGCCTCGCCGGAATTGGCAACGAGCGTGGATGGCGATTGTCCCGGACGATTCACCGTGATCGCAACAACTCCCATGATGGCAGGAAAATGAAACGAAACCGAGCGCGTTCCCGCCGGCAATCTGCCTTCCAGCGATAGCCGTAACATCACCGGCAACTGGACAATCGACACGGAATCCTCGTAGCGCTTCAGGTCGGCGACGGTGGGAAAAATTATTTCATCCACGCTGCCCGCGCCTTTGTCCGTCACCACGGCAAATTCTTTTTGAAATTGCGACTGCGCGGCGTCCAGGCTCGCGGCCAACGCGTTGGTTGGACCGTCGAGCCAGGCGTTCATGGCGTCATCGGTCGCGGCCAGCGGCGTCACACCCAACACAAACGGCGGCACGTCAAACGTCAGGTCCAGCGTGAATTTTCCATCGGCGGCGACGGTCGCATTCGCCGCCGCTATGGACGGAATGTGTGCCGACGCGGATTGCGCGGTGGCGAATAGCATCGCCGCCACAATGAATTGCAACAGCAACGGTGGTATTACCTTGTTTATTTCAACGAGAAATTGACGGCTAAAAATCATTTTGAGACCAGCACTTTCTCGTCTTTTCCGAAAATCCACACGGTCAAATTGAATCGCGCCACGGTGCCGGCTTCCATCGCGAATTGAACGCCGAGCTTTGATTCGCCTTGCGGCAAGGTGGCGGCGCGGGAGAATACGATGTCGGTGATTTTCTTCCGGTTGTGGTCGGCGAGATAGGCGCCAGCTCCTTTGCAGATGATAAACTGGCCTCTCTGCATTTTCTGACTGGACTTGATCTGTGAACCATCCGGCAAGGTGACGATGCAGCCATTGACAATGCCGTCCACTTGCAGCGCAAATTGCAGCGGTTGGGCGTCGTGCGGATTGCCGAGTAACAACTGCTTCGCTTCGTTTCCCGCGCTTTCGTAGATGAGGACTTCCTTAACCGGATAGAGGACGAAAGATTTTTCGTCGATCTGTTCCAGATGGAATTTGAATGCCGGATCGGTCAGGCGTTGTTTCAGGGCTTTCGGGAAGGCGCCAAGTTCGCGGGCAGTTTCCCAGGCGTGGAACGCCTTGAAGATGGCGTCCTTCTCACCGCTGCTATCAATGGCGGCCTGGCTCACGCTGAAAGCATAGGTCGCATCCCATCCTATGGATTTGGCCTCGAGGTTTTCCGCGTCATAAAGAGACCAATCGCTGTGCCAGCTCTGGATGCCGAAGGTGGCGGGAAAATAACTGCTGCTGAAACCGTTGCCGATGTCCTTGCCCTCGGTGGCGCGGCGGCCTGAGACGGCGTTGAACATGTTGTCGCCTCCGCCGACGTTACACACATCAAAATACTCCCAGCTTCCGGCAAAAACACACGAACCGGTCACGCGCGGATACTTGCCGGTGAGTTTGTGATAGGTCTCATAAAGTCGGCGGCAGAAAAGACGTGTGCCGTAGTAACCTTGATTCTGATAAAGCGTGCTTTCAAAGCCGTCAAAGTTAATGCAGTCCATCGAATTTCTAAACATCAAATCGGCATAATAATCGGCATAATCCGCCATCAGTTTCATGTCGGGGACAAAGCCATTGTAGCAATTCTGCTGGAGCTTCACGACCTCCTCGCCAGCCTTGTGCGCGACGGCTTTCGAGGCGTGCCCGCGTTTGACGCCCTTCAAAATCCATGGCGCGGCCGCGCTGATGCCGTCGTAGCGAAACATTTCGCCGCCGATGCGAAGGTAATTGGAATCGTCCCCGCGCGGCCACGTTCCCTTTTCCGCGAGAAATGATGGATCAGTTACTTCGATCTCGGTGTCGGCAGCCGAAATATCCCGCGCGAGTTTGGTCCGGCAACCGGTCTGTAAATGTTCGCTGGGCACGGGCGTCACGTCGCGGCAGATACCGCCTTGAAGAAAGACACAGAGCGTGTGCAGGCCGCCGTGGCTCAATCCATGTTTGTGCGCCTCGTCTGTGAATTCTTGGTAGGACATGCTCCGGCCATTGGAAAAATCCAAGCGGCCTTGTTTCCAGTTGTTCCCCAGCGACGGATAAAACTCGCCGGTGTCACGCGAAATGATTTTCAAGCCAAGCGCTTCGCAATATTCAATTGCCTTGTCCATCGGGCCGTTCCAATACAGTTGCGGCTTGAATGATGACGGATCGCGGACCCATTTCCCAGCAATCACGATGTGCGGCAATCCTTCCGCCACCGTAATTTTTTCAATCGTAGCCAGTCCCTGATCGTCCGGGCAGGCATAAAGCGCGATGGCAGTGTTCGTGAAATCAACTCCCGGCAATGGATCCGTTACCTGATGCCGCGGCCGGGAACGGTTGAAACCGGGCAGCAGAGAAACATTGTAGGTGTAGGAACGCTGGCGATCACGCGAATGGTAAGCCACGCTGGAGCCAAATTCCGGCTCCAGCCAGGCACCGTCGCCATACGCCTGTTGGAAGTATTCCTCGGGATGCGAGTAAAACGCCACGTCGTTTACGCCGTCGCCACCAATCTTGAACCGCTCCCCTTCATGATATTTCGGCGGCACCAGACATTTCTTCGGATCGAGGGAATGGATATAATAATACATCGGCTGCATATCGCCCTCCGTCACCGGCCCAGTGATGGTATTGTCGTCCAAGCCCAACATTCCAATGGCCCAGTCGTCATCACGCACCACGCCGATGATGTCGCCGATCTTGCCCGAAATCGTCGTGTGCAGCGGCCCCCAGACGATGTTGTCCACGTCGTCGCGTGGCGTGAGCGAGACGAGTTGGAAGCGAAAATAAGCCTCCTTCGCCACGGCCTTGACAACTGCGGTCGCACCGTTCGGATATTTCAGCGTGAATTTCTGTTTGCCCTTGTCAAAATCGGCTGTGGTCGGAAAAAGGAGGTTGCCATCTGGCTGGCCGCATTCGTGCAGGCTCATCAACGGCGACGCATGCCCCGGCGGGGAATATTCCCGGCCGGATTTGAGCGCCACGATAGATGTGATGAAACCCTTGCCGTCAATCTGGATCCGGGCTTGCGCCGTTTGCATTGTCATTTGCGCGCCGGCTGAGAGGACAAATGCCACCAAGCCGGCCGCCGTAAATATAGCTTTCAAATTTATTTATCTTAGTGTGTTTTGAATTTCACCGGCATGATGGGTAACAAATTTTTTTGACCATACCTCAAACTGGTTCTGAAACCTGCACCCCATCATTTTGGTGTCGGCACCGCAGGAGCCAAATTGCCATGCGCGTCCGCGCGCCACATGCCGCTCCGGCCGGCCAGCAGTTCCAGGTGCGGCCAGCGTAAAAACGCCGTGTAGCCCAACGGTTGGCCGGCCTGCGCCGAGGATTCCGCAAGCACCGAGATGTGCGCCGGATATTTCGTCGGGTTCGTCACCGTGAACGTCACGCCGGCCACGTCACGTTTCACGACTTCCGCCTCGATGGAATCGAAGACGTAAAATTTGTCCGCGTCGGTTTGTAAATAAATACCGGGAAGTTCCAACGCCATGAGGGCGCCGTTGCATTCATTCCAGCCGGTAACGGAGCTGCCGCGCGAGCCACGACTGTCCGCGTCGCAATAGGTTAGTCGCTCATTCGTGTAGCCGCCGGGTCGGATGCTTTCGGCGTGGGCGTGAACAATGTCGCGCATTAATTCTGCGTAACGGACATCGCCTGTGGCGCGAAAAATCTTGAACAACGGATCGCCGGAGCTGCAGCAGATGCCGGGTGCGGCGTGTTTGTTCTGAGTGCTCGCCCAGACCGCGCCGGCGAGTTTCGCGCCGAGACCACCGAGTTCGGTGAATTTGGGAAGTTCGTAGTCGTAGGAAACCGTCCATGTCGCGAGCAGGTTGGCGAGGTTGCGCGATTTCTCCAGCCATTGGCGGTCGCCCGTCGTTTCGTAAAGCGCCATGAGCGCGGTCATGAAACCGGCGGCGGTCTCGGACTCGGCGTTTTGCAAAATGTCGGCGCATGCGCCGGTCGTGAAACCCTGTTGCACAAAGTCGCGCTGGTAATAGTATTTAGCAGCGTCCACGGCGACTTTCTGGTAAGCGGGATTTTTGAAATAGTCCGCAGCCAGGGCCAATCCGCCGATGATCATCGCGCCGCCAGTGGTGTTGTATTCCCCGACTTCGCCGGTTTTGACGTTGATGAGCTTGCCCCACTGGCCGTCTTTTTTCCAAGTAACCACCATCGCGTCAGCCAGTTTTTTCATCGCCGTTTCCCATTCGGGTTTGATGGCGTTGCCGCGTCCTTGCGCCCGGAGCAATTCAAACTGTTTAATCATCCAGAACAGCGTGTCACCACTCGTGCGCGCCAGGTTCATGTCCGGCGCGGAATCGCGGAAAGTGACGTTGCCATTCGCGTCAATCGCGTAATGAAAATAGCCCGACGGCTCCTGCGCCTTGAGGCCGTAATCAAAAGTTTCACGCACGCGCTCCAAATGCGTCGCGTCACCGAGCGCGAGCATCGGGAACGTGTCAATCCAACCGCCGATCCAGCCGAACGCAATCCAAGCGGCATTTTCGGGACAATAAAACTTTGCGGTCGGGCTGTTGAAAAATCGACCGTCAATGCGGTCGGTCATCCATGTTTCAACCTGGCTGGCCGGCACCAAATTGCGCGGCTGGTTCGGGCCGGTGAGGGCCTTGCGCACGGACATGAATTTTTCCAGCAGCCCCGGAATATCCGGCGTGACGAAGGAATAAACACGCAGATGTAAAACAATTTCATCGCCGGCCTTCAAATCCATGCCGCGATCCGCACTGGCGCTGAAGCCGACAAATTCCGGTTTCATTTCGCGCACGCCCGGCGCGCTCACGACCACCGTTGCATGCGAGCGGTCGGCGCTTTCCTCGACGACAAAGGCGTTGTCCCGGATTTCGCCATTGGCCTTGCGGATGAAATCGCCGGCCGCATCGCGCGCCGCCTGTTCAGCGAGCAGAATGAACCCGCGTTTGTTTGCTGGATCAAAAAAACAAACTGCCGGGGTCGCCGCATTGCACGTCGAGACTTCCAGCTTTGACGTGGTGCAGGCCTCGACTGACAGGCGCGGGACGGATGTCTGTGTCAGCGCCAAATCTTTGCAGTAGTAATCACTCCGGTCGAGGCCGGCGTTGTAACCGCGCGGCACGGTGCGCAGGCGGTTACCGTTGTAAATCGAAGCGGGAATGAGCACGTAATGGTTCGTGCTCCAGCCTGCGAAATCAAACGCCACCGCGACCCCTGCCGATTTTTCCGCAACGTATGCCAGCCTGAACGTCGCGGTTAAATCGCGCGCGTCCGGCTCGTCAGTTAACGGCTGTTCTTGCACGTCGCACGTCCAGCGGTTCGAGACGGTTTGCAAAACTCCGTTGGTGAATTCCTGGCTGGCGGCGAGTTTCGCGCCATCATACCAGCACGCGAGCAGACGCATCTGGTCGTGCGCCGCCAGATGAGCCGACAGCCATTTGTTGGTGACCGAACCGTCCACCTTGACTTGCGGCTCAATCGCGCCCTGGCAAAACAACGGAATAAAAGCAATCACCCAAAAGATGGCGAAGATTGCTTGGATCATATTTCGTTTGGCACAGTATCCGAGACAGGTAAATGTGGCGTATTATTCCAGCCGGAAACTCGCCGGGGTGAATGCGCCGAGCTTGAAGTTGAATGTGCTGTTATGAATTTTCAGCGCGTCGCCTGCCGGCTCGCCGCGTAGATTCACCGGCATGGCTTTGGTCGCCTTGAAATCCGCCGGCAAGTTCACCGTCAGCGAACCGGAGTTGCCAGCCTGTTCCCAGACGCGCAGCAGCGTTTTGTCGCTGTAAGGATCGGGGCCGAACAACGTCACCAACACGCCGCGCCGCGACAGTTTCAGACCGGTCTTCTCGACCGGCAATTTTCCGCGCGGGCCGTCGCTGTAGGCCGCGACGAGCGGTTCACGCGTCTCCCAAGACGGCGTTATGATGTTTTTCTCCGCATTGCCGCCGCGCACCACCCACAGGCGCACGCGCGAATTCCATGAACCGTCCTGCCAGAGCGGAAAGTTCGTGTCCCATTGGTTGTTGTAGAGGTTGATGAAAACGCGCGCACGCCGAGGAAAATCGTTCAGGGAAAATTTCCACAAGCCCGGTTCGCCCAGGCTCACCAACGGCGAATCAAGCGGACAAAGACCAACGCCGAAACCATCTTTGCCGGTGACGGTCATGCCGGAGTTGAGGCAGAGCAACTCGCGGTTGCCGCCGTCAATGATGTCTTTGGCCGGATCAATCAGCGAACCCAGCCGTGCGAGTTCAAATTTCGGATTATCAATATTGAACGGGAAACATAGCCAGCCGCCTTCCGGCAGCGGATTGGCGGTCTTGTCGTCAATCGTCCATGCGACATCAAGATACGGCTGTCCAACAGCCAGCGTGTATTTCAGCGTGACCGATTTGGCGAACGGCGTGGCATCAGCGGAATGGAGAACGATCGTTTTTGCCAGCGGACTGGATTGCACCGAAACCGTCCAATTTGTCAGCGTGAGCGCGGCATAAGGTTGTTGCAGCGCCGGTGGAATTGGCTTGTCGAAATCACTGCCAGGATGCGCTGCCCAGCCACGCGTGTAGGCTTTCGTAAAAGCGTCCACGTTAGTCTTGGCAAACCGCTCCTGCATATACGATCCAAAGCCATTGTCGTCCTTCGCCGCGACGAGTTC
>Ga0310811_10010153_pt1 | contig 12161 bp, 7 predicted proteins | sample YCmetagenome_FD_207642 | JGI IMG/M metagenome (GOLD analysis project Ga0310811, IMG submission 207642) | Soil microbial communities from experimental microcosm in Duke University, North Carolina, United States - YC | ecosystem: Engineered > Artificial ecosystem > Soil microcosm > Unclassified ... | reverse complement strand
GTGAGGATGTCGGCCATCTCTTCGAGGTAACCGCGGACGATGGCTTCAAAGAAATCGAGGCGGATGCCGATAAGGTTCGTGTCCTTTTCTTCTTCGCTTACAGGACACAGATAGGTGCGGAGCATGTCGCCGACGTCGCTGATGAAGAAGCCGGCCATGACGGTATCGAGGTCGATAACGCAGATGCCTTTCCCGGTGTGGTCGAACAGGACGTTGCTGATCTTTGTATCGTGGTGTGTCACGCGGCGTTTGAAGCCGGGGTTTACGAGGATCTGCTGGTAGCGGGTGACGAGGTGATGCTGGGATTCGAGGTAGCCGATGAGCGCATTTGCTTTTGCGAGGCGGTCGGGGAGGCCGTTTGTCAGTGCGTCGCGGAAGGCGCCATAGCGGAGGGCGAGATCATGGAAGTGGGGCAGGGTGTCGTGAAGCTGTGACACGGGGAAGCCGTCCATCATCCGGGTGAAGGCGCCGAATTGTTTTGAGGCTTCATAGGCGAGCTCGGGTCTTTCGACAACGTCGATGGAGATGGAGCCTTCGATGAAGGGGAAGAGGCGAAAGAAACCGCCGTGGCCGGCATTGACGAGGGTGTCGCCGTTTGTAGCGGCCACCGGGCAGGGGAAGATCGCGTCGGGATAGTGAGCGGCGAGGTAGCTGCCGACCCTTTCGATGTTTTGGGCGATGAGAGCCGGGGTGGAGAAGACGTCCTGGTTGATGCGCTGGAGGATGAACCTGTTCTTGCCGTGCCTGACGAGCCAGGTCCTGTTGATGAGGCCGCTGCCATGGGGGGTGACGGCGGTATCAGCAGGTAAACCATAAGCAGCCAAAATGGAATCCAGCATGTGACGAAAGTTTAGCGGGCAAAAGTACGTGGGCGCGTGGAGGATAAGAAATGCAAACGGTTGCGCAAAAAATTATTAGTGACGTGCGGGTTTGACGATGGTATGGACGATGAGCTGGCCATTGATGACGTGGTTGACGTATGATTCGGGGGTTTCGTCTTTTCCTTCGCGGCTGATGAGGTCGACGAGGACTTCGGCGGCCTTGGCGCCCTGTTTATAGGGATATTGTTCGACGGAGGCCATGGGAGGATGTTCGAGGTAGTGGGTGATGGGGAGGTTGGCATAGCTGACGAAGCAGATGTCCTTGTTGATCTTGAGCTTTTGCCTGCGGGCATATTGCATGGCGTCGAGGGCGATATAATCATTTATCACGAGGATGGCGGTTGGGCGGGGGCGCTGGCTGAGCAGCTGTTGCATGGCCTTGTCGGTGCTTTCCTTTGTGAGGTCGGTGGAGGTGACGAGGCCGAGGTCGATCTTTAGTCTTTTGCGGATGAGGACCTGTTTGTAGGTCTCGGTGCGCTCATGCGATGAGCGCATTTCTTCGGGACCGTTGATGACGCCGATGCGGCGGTGGCCTTTTTCGATAAGGAATTCGATGGCTTCGCGGGTGCCGCTGTTCATATTGGAGTAGACCTTATTGAATTCGGGTGGGGTGGGGACGCGATCGAAGAAGACGATGGGGATATTGAATTTCTTGAGGGCGGTGAAGTGGTCATAGGTGGTGGTATTCGCGCTGAGGGAGACGATGAGGCCGTCGACGCGGTTGTTCTTCATGGTCGTGACGATGCTGCGTTCGCGTTCGACGTCATCCTTGGACTGGCCGATGAGGACGCTGTATTTGTTGGCGCTGGCGATCTCTTCGATGCCGTTGATGGCCTGGGAGAAGAATTCTTCGCCGAGGTTGGGGAGGATGAGGCCGATGGTGAAGGTCTTGCGTTGTTTGAAGAAGATGGCGGTCTGGTTGGGCTCATAATCGAGCTGCTGGGCGAGCTGCCGGACGCGCATCTTGGTCCGCAGGCCGATGCCGGGGTGGTCGTGGAGGGCGCGGCTGACGGTGGACACCGAGACATTTAGTTGCCGGGCGATCTCTTTGATGGTTGGAAGCTTCTCCTTCATGAGATAAATGTAGATTAAAAAACCATTAAATAACAAGCTGTTTTCACCGGTCAACGAGGGCGTGGATTAGATTTCGCTTCGAATGAAGAGCTATTTATTCCTGTTTGTCGGTTTTGTTCTTGGCGGTCCCGAGGTGTTCGCGCAGGTGGAGATCCGGGGGACCGTATATGATCAGACCCAGCGATTTGCGTTACCGAGTGTGAGCGTGGTGAGCAGCAGCGGGATCGGGACGATGACGGATTCGCTGGGGCGGTATCATATCCGTGTTCCGTTGGGGGATAGTATCCAGTATTCGTACCTGGGGCGGACGACGAGCAAGTTCCCTGTCCGGGAGATCCCGACGGGCGTGCCATTCGATATGGCGTTGGCGGTGGCGGTAGATTCGCTGCCGACGGTGCTTGTGCGGTCGCCTGATTACCGGCAGGATTCGCTGGAGAACCGGCGGGAATACCAGAAGGTGTTCGACTATGGGCCGGACTATGTGAAGAACTTTAAGAGCGGCAACACGCGGCGGGCGGGTTTTGGGGTGGGGCTGGACCTGGATATGCTTCTTGACCCCAAGGCGAACCGGAGGATGCTGGCGTTGCAGAAGCGGCTGGAGTATGAGGAGCGGGACAAGTATGTGGATCACCGGTGGAACCGGGCGATGGTGCGGAGGATCACAGGGTTGGAGGCGCCGAAGCTGGACAGCTTCATGCGGCAGTACCGGCCGAGCTACGAGTTCATCAAGAGCTGTGAGACGGATTACGAATTCTACAAATACATACAGGAATGGGGACGATTTTTTGAAGAGAATTGGAAGGTGCTGCACAAAGAGTAGTACCTTGTAGCGTCCATTGACCACCTCATGAAAAAAATAACCCTACTGCTTGGGGCATGCGTCCTGACTGCCTATGCCTTTGCCCAACAGCCTTTGCCGGGCGGGCCTTTTATCTCTACGTCCTTTATGCCGAAGCAGGCCGACAGCGTCGGCATCTACCCGCACTATGTTGCTCTTGCGGACTTCAATGCCGATGGCAAGCCGGACCTTGTCGTGGCGAGAGGCAGCTCGAATGTGATCTCGGTCGTGCCGAACACGAGTACGAGCGGGAGCGTCTCGTTCGGTGCGCAACGTAATCTAACGGCGGCGGGTAACTCCCATGAGGCGGTGGCCGTCGGCGACCTGGATGGGGACGGCAAGCCGGATATCGTGGTGGCGAACGGGAACAATTCCGCGAGTATATCGGTGTTCCGCAATACGACGGCGGGAAACACCATCGTTTTTGCCGCCGAACAGGACTTCTCGGTGGTCAGCGCCCCTTACAGGGTGGTGATCGGGGACCTGGATGGGGATGGGAAGCCGGACCTGGCCATCACGAACAATGGCGGTACCCAGATCTCCTTATACAGGAATACGAGCACCCCGGGCACGATCTCCTTTGCCACGCGGATAGATCTCAGCGTTGGGGGAGCGCCTTTTGGCGTTGCGATCGGGGATCTTGACGGGGACGGAAAGCCTGAGCTTGTGGTGGGTACGCAGGGGCCGGGCGCCGCATTGTATGCTTTTCAAAATACATCCACGGTGGGGTCCCTGTCCTTTGGGAACCCGATCGGGATCGCGTCGGGGGGTGGGGGTTCGGTGACGATCGGGGATCTTGATGGGGATGGGAAGCTGGATATCGTCGAGGGATCGTTTGGGCAGATCATGGTCGTGCAAAATCAGTCGAGCGCCGGGACCCTGGTCTTTGGCGGGGCGCAGAGTTTTTATAACGATGGAAGCTATGTGCCGGATGTGGTCATCTCCGATCTCGATGGGGACAATAAGCCGGATATTGCGGCCGTCAGTGAATACAGTAATAAGATCTCTTGTTTTCACAATACGGGTTCAGTGGGGTCGATCGGTTTTGCGGCGTATGTCAACTACCCGGTCGACCAGGTGCCGTTGTCGGTGGCGGCGGGGGATGTGGATGGGGATGGCAGACCGGATCTTGTCGTCGCCAACAGCAGCAGTACGAATGTGAGTATCCTGCGGAACATCATCGGGGCGAGTGTGGCGCCGGAGATGAGCGGGTTCGCGCCGACGAGCGGGACGCAGGGCACGCATGTGACGATCACCGGGGTTAACCTGGGTGGTGCGACGGCGGTGAGCTTTGGCGGGGTGGCAGCGCAGAGCCACACGGTGGGCTCGGCGACGAGCATCGACGCCGTGGTTGGGCCGGGAAACAGCGGGAATGTCAGCGTCACGACGCCTTATGGCGTTGTGTCGATGGGCGGCTTTGTATACCAGGGGCCGGTGATCACGAATGTTACCCCGCTTGTCGGAATTGCGGGGACAACGGTGACCATTACCGGGTCAAACCTTGCGGGCGCGACGGCGGTTAGTTTTGGTGGAGTGGCGGCGACCACGTTCACTGTGAATTCGGCTACCACTATTACGGCGACGGTAGGGACCGGGGCCAGTGGGGTTGTGATGGTGACGACGCCGTTGGGAACCTATTCGTTTGGAAATTTTGTTTATGGGCCGCCGGCGCTGACGGCGGTTACGCCGCTTTCGGGGACGATTGGGAGCAGCGTGGTGTTGACGGGTACGAATTTCGCGGGTGCCGTGGGGGATAATATCGTTTATTTCGGTGGGGTGCGGGCGGCGGTGACGGCGGCGAGTACGAATTCGCTGACGGTAACGGTGCCCAAGGGGGCAACCTATCAGCCGGTGAGTGTGACGACGAACGGGTTGACGGCTTATTCGCCGCAGCCATTCAACGTGACCTTTACGGTCGACTCGCCCATGATCACCGGCCAGTCGTTTGCGCGGGTGGCGACGATGGCGACGGGTGGCTGGCCGCGGGGGCTTGCGGTGGGAGACCTCGATGGGGATGGGAAGCAGGATGTGGTGACGGGTAACCAGAATGACAATAGCCTGACGGTGCTTTTGAACAGGAGTGTGCCGGGTGGAGTGTCCTTTGCGCCGGCGGTGACGCTGGCGACGGGACCTGACGTGCTCAAGGTCACGCTGGGAGATCTTGATGGGGATGGGAAGCTGGATATCGTGGAGGTGAATTTCAACAACGGAGGCGGGCCGAGCTCGGTCTCCGTGTATAAGAATAGCAGTACGGCGGGGACGCTCAGCTTTGCGGCAAGACAGGATTTCCCGATGCCGGTGGGGTCGACCGATGTCGTGATCGCCGATATGGACGGTGACGGGAAGCCGGATCTGCTGGTGCCGAGTGGGAATGCAGGGATATGGTCGATCTATCCGAATACGACGGCGGGGGGAGTCCTTTCGTTTGGGGCGCCTGCTACGTATGGGTCGCTTTGGCATTCTGAAAATATTGCCGTGGCTGACCTGGACAATGATGGGCGGCCCGATGTGATCGTTTCCAATTTCAGCAACAGCAGTATTTCGGTGTATCACAATGTCAGCGTGGGCGGGCATTTGCAGCTCAGCGTTCCAACGGACTATGCCGTGCCTGGCGGTTCTGATCCGACGTTTGTTTCTACGGCAGATATTGATGGGGATGGGTTGCCGGATGTGGCTGTCACGAATTATTTGCTCAACAGCGTGAGCTTATTCCGGAATACGAGCACCGGTGGGAATGTGTCACTCATTTTGCAGCAGACGGTGAACCAACCGACGACGACGTTGAGCTTTGCTGATCTGAACGGGGACGGGAAGATCGATCTTTGTTCGGGTCAAAGCCTGACGGGTAAGTTGTCGGTGTTGCAAAATACTTCTGCGGGGGCCGGGCTCTTTTCCTTTAATAACAATATCGACTTCAGTCCCAGCAACTATGATATTTATATGGCAGTAGCCGACCTGGATGGGGACGGCAAGCCGGACCTGCTGGCGGCGACCACCGATTCCAACAGTCTTATCGTGTACCGGAATTTGATCGGGAGCCCGATTATCCGGTCGATCGAGCCGGATAGCGCGGTGAAGGGGCAGGTGGTGACGATCAGCGGGAGTGGGTTGACGGGGACGACGGCGGTGTGGCTTGGCGGAGTGCCTGTTGATAGCTTTAGCGTGGTGGATGCCCATACGATCCATGCCGTAGTGGGCAAGGGCAATTCCGGGACGGTGGAGTTGGTGGCGGATGGTGTAGCGGCGGGATTTGATCTTTTCCATTTTATCCCGCAGATAAGGCCGGGCGGGTCGATCGTCGTGTGTCGTGATCAGTCGCTGGTGCTGAGCTCGACAGCGGGATCGGGGAACCAGTGGTATAAGGATGGGGTCCTGCTGACGGGGGATACGGCGGTATCCGTGACCGTGAGCGCAGGTGGAGTGTATACGGTGAAGGTCAGTACCAATGGGATCACCATGGCCGGGGATTCGGCGGTGTCGGTGACCATGCCGAGCGGCGCTGCGCCGGTGATCACGAGAAATTCGAGCAATGACCTGGTGTCGAGTGATACGATCGGGAATCAGTGGCTGTTGAATGGTACGGCGATCAGCGGAGCGACGGGTGTGACCTATCATCCTGATCAGAGCGGGGCCTATACGGTGCAGGCGACGGTAATGGGTTGTGTCACGGATGTGTCTGCGCCTTATTATTTTACGGCGAATGGGGTGATCGATCTGGGTAATGGCCAGTTTGTCAACCTCTTCCCCAACCCGGTGCGGAACAGTCTCAATGTCTACTGGAATATCAATGGGATGCCAATGTTGGATGTCGTGATCACCGATCTGCAGGGGCGGACGATGAAGACGCTGACGAATGTATCGAACGGGACTGTGGTGGACCTGACCGGGCTGCCACGCGGGGTGTACAATGTGAAGATCTACAGTGCCGGGTCTTACAAGCTCAATAAGACGGCGCGTATCCTTAAGGTGGATTAGTCGAAGAGGATGGGCCCGCCGGGGTACGTGGGGGCGGAGCACCAGGCGAAGCCGGTGCTGTCAACGACGAATACCACGGGTACCGGCGAGCGATAGAACATTACAACGGGGTTTGGGTTCGAAGGGTACACGCGCCACACTTTCAGCAAATTTTTTCCATTGGGGAGGCTGTTGTTGGACCACCAGGCGTCGATATAGCCGAGCTGAGCATAGAGACAGGAGTCATGGTAGTAGCTGCCGGGGCGGGCCAGCAGGGGACTTCGGGAACGGTTCCCGCCAAAGAGGGCGGCCTCATAGGTTTTGAAGAACTGGCTGCGAAGGGCGGGGAGTGTCCAGTGTACGGTCGTGTCGCTGCCGGGGTAGGCAAATGGAGGATTATAGATATTCGGTTGAAGGATGCCATTGTGGAAGTTCCAGCCGAGACTCGAATTGAATACGGGCAAACCATTAACGCTCAGGTTGGCATAGACCCCCTGATTGAAGTAGGGAGTGCGTGAGGAGTCTTTGAGGGTGTCGCTATAGTAGCCGGTAAAATTAAGATTGGCGGTGGAGAGGCCGTTTGCGCTGAAGAGAGCGTTGATGGTGTCGAGCTGTCCGGCTTTGAGGGGGACGGTATAGTAGGCGGGGCCGTCGTAGCGGGTGATACAGCCGCTGTCATAGACGGTGTGTTTGCAGGCGGCAAGGAATGCGACTGCGGCCAGGATAAGGGCGGCTTTGTTCATTGTTTTTTCACATTTGACAAAGGAATGGGCGTGGGCGTTGCATTTTAGTTAATATCTTAGGTGAATGAAGAATATCGAGATCATCAATACGGAAGTGCTGGCTGACAATTGGTATGTGTTGCGGAAATACACGTACCGGTTTCGGCGGAATGGGGATTGGGTGATCCGGGAGCGGGAAGCGTATGATCGCGGCAATGGAGCGGCGATCCTGTTGTATAACCGGGAGCGGAGGACGGTGGTGCTGACGCGGCAGTTCCGGTTGCCGAGTTTTGTGAACGGCAATGCCACGGGGATGCTTATTGAAGCTTGCGCAGGGTTGCTGGACCGGGACGATCCCGAGGCGGCGATCCGGCGGGAGACGCAGGAGGAGACGGGATATCAGTTGGGTCCTGTGGAGAAGGTTTTTGAGGCCTATATGTCGCCGGGGTCGGTGACGGAGATGCTCTACTTTTTTATTGCGGAGTATACGCCATCGATGAAAGTCGAGGCGGGCGGGGGCCTTGAGCATGAAGAGGAAGATATCGAGGTGCTGGAGCTGCCTTTTGCGCGGGCCTGGGAGATGATGGAGCGTGGGGAGATCCGGGATGGGAAAACCATTCTATTGATACAACATTTGCGGCTAAAAGCCATTTTATGAGAATACTTCTGTGTTTGTTGGTTTTTTCGGGCGTCGTGGTTTCTGCGGTTCAGGCGCAGCCGTTGTCTTCGGTAGCGATCGATACGCTTGTCAATCGGACCTTACGAGCTTTCGATGTGCCGGGTATAGCGGTGTGTGTGATCAAGGATGGGAAGGTGGTGCATTCGCGGGGGTATGGCGTGCGGAGCCTGGCTACGCGGCAGCGGGTGGACGAGAATACCTTGTTTGGGATCGCGTCGAACAGCAAGGCATTTACGACGGCTGCGTTGGGGATGTTGGTGGATGAGGGGAAGATGCAGTGGGATGATAAGGTGCGGAAGTATATCCCGGAGTTCAAATTATTTGATCCGTATGTGACGGAGGAGTTTACGATCCGTGATCTGCTTTGTCACCGGAGCGGGTTGGGGCTTGGCGCCGGGGACCTGATGTTCTTTCCGGATTCGAGTGATTTTACGATACCGGACATTCTTCATAACCTGCAATTCCTGAAGCCGGTGACCTCATTCCGGTCGACCTATGCGTATGACAACAACTTATATATTGTTGCGGGGGAGGTCGTGGCGCGGGTGAGCGGGATGAGTTGGGAGGATTTTATCGAGCGGCGGATCATAGCGCCATTGGGGATGACGCATACAGCAGCCAGCTGGGACCGGCTGAAAGATACGACAGACTGGATCGATGCGCATGCGCGGGTGGAGGGCGCTGTGCGGGTGATCGCGCGGAGCCGGAGCAAGGTGGATCATGCGGCGGGGGGGATTTATTCGAGCATTGCCGATCTGAGCAAATGGGTGTTGTGTCATTTGCAGGGAGGGAAATATGGCCCGGATATGAAGCCGTTGTTCTCGGCGGAGGTGTTGCGGGAGCGTTGGGCGCCGCAGACGATCCTGCCGGTGGGTGGGCCGGGCCCTTACAATACGCATTTTGCCGCCTATGGGTTGGGGTTTGGGTTGAGTGATGTGAAGGGGTATAAGCAGGTGAGTCATACGGGGGGATTGGAGGGGATGGTGACGCAGATCACGATGATCCCGGAGTTGCAATTAGGTATTATCGTTTTGACGAACCAGGAGGAGGGGCTTGCCTTTAATGCGATAACGAACCAGATCAAGGATGGCTATTTGGGGGTGACGGGGACGGACAGGCTAAAAGAATATTCGGCTTTGCGGCGGCGGCAGCTGGAGCAGGAGAAGAGGGTGGTGGATTCGATATTGAAAGATATGAGTGCTGCGCGGTCGGCGGCGGATATGGCGAACTATGTTGGGACTTATCGGGATGCCTGGTTTGGGGATGTTGTTATTTCGGTGAAGGATGGGAAGCCGTGGTTTGATTCCCGGCGGAGTCCTAAGCTGACGGGAGAGTTGTTTCCGTATAAGGGGAATACCTTTATTGCGAAGTGGAGGGATCGGAGTATGAATGCGGATGCGTTTGTCCTATTTGACCTGGATGAGAAGGGGTTGGGGGCTGCTATCAAGATGAAGCCGGTGTCGCCGTTGACGGATTTTAGTTATGATTTCCAGGATCTGGATCTGAAAAGAATACAATAAAAATGAGAAAACTTTTTTTTGCGGCTGCCCTGCTTGCCGGGTTGGGAGCTTGTGCACAGAAGGCCATTTTGGTGGATACGCACAATGACGTGCTTTCCTCGGCGTCGATCGGGTTGGGGCTGGATATCGGGACGGACCTGACGGGGAAGACGCATTCCGACCTGGCGCGATTTAAGAAGGGCGGGGTTGATGTGCAGGTATTCTCCATTTTTTGTGATGACCGGTATGGGACGGGGAGCGCCTTCCGGCAGGCGATGCGGGAAATAGATTCTTTGTATGCCATTGCGGGGCGGAATCCGGGCCGGATGACGATCGTGACGGATGTGGCGGGGATCAAACGAGCGGTGGCGGCGCATAAGCTGGCGGCGATGATGGGAGTGGAGGGGGGTCATATGATCGAGGACCGGATGGAGTACCTGGATTCGTTTTATGCGCGGGGAGTGCGATATATGACGTTGACCTGGAACAACAGTACATCGTGGGCTACATCGGCGATGGAGGAGACCTCGAAGGCGTGGACGGTGACGCCGTATGGGCTGACGGAGCGGGGGAAGGCGATCGTTCGACATATGAACGAGCTGGGGATGCTTGTGGATCTCTCGCATGTGGGCGAGAAGACTTTTTGGGATGCGATCCATACGGTGAGCAAGCCGGTGATCTGCAGTCATAGTTCGGTGTGGGCGTTGTGCCCGGTGTTCCGGAATCTGAAGGACGATCAGATCCGGGCCATTGGGGCGAATGGGGGTGTGATCCAGGTGAATTTTTATTCCGGTTTTTTGGATAGTAATTATGCGCCGAGGGTGAAGGCCTTTATGGCGAGGCATAAGGGGGTGGTGGACAGCATGAATGCGGTGCATGCGCCGATGTATGCGGTGAATGAGTATTTGTCGAAGACCTATCCGGCGGAGGCTGATTCTTTAAGGGCGCCGTTGGCGCTGCTTATTGATCATATTGAGTATATAATCCGGTTGGTTGGGGTGGATCATGTGGGGTTGGGGTCGGATTTTGATGGGATCGAGTCGCCGCCTCAGCAATTGAATGATGTGACTTGTTATCCGTTGGTGACGAAGGAGCTGTTGAAGCGGGGATATAAGCCCGCCGAGGTGGAGAAGATCCTCGGCGGGAATTTTATTCGGGTTTTGAAGGCCAATGAGGTCACTCGGACCGGAGGGCATTGACGGGGTTGGCGAGGGCCGAGCGGAGGGTGCGGATGCAGAGGATGACGAGGGCGATGAGCAGGAGGGCTGCGCCGCCGAGGGTGAAGACCCACCAGCTGAGGTTTGTCTTGTAGGCGAAGTTCTCGAGCCATTTGCGGCTGCCCCACCAGGAGATGGGGAGGGCGATGAGGATCGCGAGGCCGATGAGCTTGAGGAAGTCGCGGGAGAGCAGGAGGACGAGCTGGGAGACGGTGGCGCCGATGATCTTGCGGATGCCGATCTCTTTTGTGCGTTGGTTGGTGATATAGATGACCAGGCCGAGGAGGCCGAGGCCGCTGATGAAGATGGTGAGGCCGGTGGCCCACATCAACAATTTTGAGATATTCTTTTCTGCGTCGTAGAATTTTGCGATGGTCTGGTCGACAAATTCATAATCATAGTCATCGTTTGGATAGACCTGCTGGTAGGCCTTTTGGATCGCGGCGAGGGTTGCGGGCCAGTTGGAGCCGTCGGCGTTGTGGGGTTGGAGTTTGATATTGAAGACCCGTTCGGTCTTTGCTCCGTTTGCGATGAGGAGGGGTTTGATAGGATCACGGAGTGAGTGGGGGAAGAAATCGGCCATGACCCCGACGATGCGGGGATTGCCGTTGAATTCCGTTATCTGTTTGCCGATGATCTTTTGGGGGTCCTGATAGCCAAGGATATGAAGGTAGGTGGCATTGATCACTACGGCGTTGATCGTGTCGCTTTGCGGGGCGCTGGTGCCGGCCAGCAGGCGGAAGCCATACATGCGGAAATAGTTGCTGTCCGCGAGTTTTACCTGTACATCTTGCTGGATATCTTTTTTGCCATCATTAAACGTCATGGTGCTGGTCCAGGTGTTGGCGGTGGAGGGTGGGTTGCTGGCGATGCTGATTAGCGCTATGCCGGGAATGGACCTTAGCTTGTCAAGCAGGAGGGGCTTTTTTGTTGCCTGCTGGTCGCGGCTGACGCGAAAAGTGACGATCGCATCCCTTTTAAAGCCGAGGTCGCGGTTGAGGGCATAGCTGATCTGTTTGGATACGAGAAGGGTGCCGATGATGAAGACCTGGGCGATGACGAACTGGAATACGGTAAGCGATTTACGGAGCCAGGCCGAGCGGGTCTGGCCGGTGTTGGCGTAGGCCTGGTTCTTAAGAACCCCGATGGGTTTGAAACCGGAGAGGATGATGGCGGGATAGATGCCGGAGAGAACCGTGACGACGAGGACCAATATCGCCAGGAAGATCATGACGCCGGGTTGTTGAAGCAGGCTGAAATGGAAGTCCGCGGGGATGAAATCGGCAAATATTTTTAG
>Ga0310811_10010152_pt1 | contig 12163 bp, 10 predicted proteins | sample YCmetagenome_FD_207642 | JGI IMG/M metagenome (GOLD analysis project Ga0310811, IMG submission 207642) | Soil microbial communities from experimental microcosm in Duke University, North Carolina, United States - YC | ecosystem: Engineered > Artificial ecosystem > Soil microcosm > Unclassified ... | reverse complement strand
TGGGACCGGTCCAGCAACCACGTGATCGCCAGGGATTGAACGATGTCGTCAGTCGTGATGGACACGCTGAGGCCCAGCCGCGCGACCGTCACGCCGGAGCGGCCGGCGCTCGCCGCTCCCAAGGTCAGCAGCATCGGCACGCGCGCCCTGCTGCTCGAAGCGCCGGGCGCGTTCGAGCTCCGTCACCAGAAGCGGATCTGGGCCGTTGCCGACGAGGTCGAGAAGTGGGCCGACGTCGAGGAAGCCGTGCTCGGCGTCACCAACCTCCTGGTGGTGTTCAGCAAGCCGCCGCGCGATCTCGAGGCGACCAGGGTCGCGCTGATCGATGCCTGGCATCGCCTCCCGGAGAAGGCCGTGTCGGGCCGCATTCACCAAATTCCCGTGATCTATGGCGGCGAGCTGGGCTCGGACCTGGCTGCCGTATCGGCCTATTCGGGGCTACCGCCCGAGGAGATCATCGCCATCCACTGCGCCGGCGAATACACCGTGTGCGCCATCGGCAGCTCGCCGGGATTCGGCTACCTGCACGGCCTCGATCCGCGCATCTTCATGCCGCGCAAGACGGTGCCGTCGCTGCGCATGCTGAAGGGCACCGTGACCATCGGCGGCATGCAGGCCGGCATCTCGGTGAATACCGGCCCGAATGGCTGGAACGCCATCGGCTGGGCGGCGACGCCGATGTTCGACCTCGACAAGACGCCGCCCTGCCTGCTGGCGCCGGGCGACCAGATCCGCTTCCTCGCCGAACGGATCGAGCTGTGATCGAGATCGTGTCGACCCTGCCGTTGAACACGGTGCAGGATTTGGGCCGCTTCGGGGCGCGCCACCATGGCGTCAGCACCTCAGGCGTGATGGATCCGGTCGCCTTCACCGTCGGCAACGTGCTGCTCGGAAATCCCGACAACGCCGCCGGCATCGAAGTCCAGACCTTCCCCTTTGTCGTGCGCTTCCTCGCCGACACCAGCTTCGCGGTGACCGGTGCCGACACGGCCGCGACCCTGGACGATCACGACCTGCCACCCTGGTGGTCGACGACGGCACGGCGCGGCCAGACGCTCACGCTGCGGCCACCCGCCAGCGGTGCGCGCGCCTACCTGACGGTGGCCGGCGGCATCGACGTGCCGGTCATTCTCGGTTCGCGCAGCACGCATCTGCGCAGCGAGTTCGGCGGCTTGTGCGGCCGTTCCCTGGAGCAGGGCGACATGCTGCGGACGCTCGAAGCCGAGACCAGCCCCTGGAAGCCGGGTGGCCTGGGCGTTGTTCCGCCGACCTTTGCGCTGCCGGTGACCAACGGGCGGGTCCTGCCGGTGCGCGTGCTGAAGGCCGGCGAGTACGACCTGTTCCCGGAAGAAATGCAGGATCGATTCTGGTCGACCGAGTGGAAGATCACGCACCACAGCGATCGCGGCGGCTACCGGCTTTCCGGCAACCCACTCAAGCTCGCGGCCCCGGTCGAGATGCGCTCCTACGGCCTGGTCGCGGGCATCGTCCAGGTGCCACCCTCCGGCGAGCCGATCATCCAGCTGAGCGACGCCAACACGGCCGGCGGTTATCCCAAGATCGCCGCCGTGATCGAAGCCGACCTCTGGCGCCTCGGCCAGGCGCGGCTCGGCAGCCTCATCCGATTCGAGGAAGCGACCTACGAGGCGGCCGTCGAGGCGATGGCACCGGTCGCAGACTACGTCGCCCGCATCCGACGAACCGCCGATCTCTACCGGTCGCTCTGACACGAATTCACAAGGAGAACGCCATGAAGATCGATCTCAATTCGGACATGGGCGAAGGATTTGGCGCATACAAGGTGGGCGACGACGAGGCGCTGATCGACGTCGTGTCCTCGGCCAACATCGCCTGCGGCTTCCATGCCGGCGATCCGGTGATCATGGGCCGGACGGTGCAGATGGCGAAGGACCGCAAGGTGTCGATCGGCGCGCATCCGGGCCTGCCCGACCTCATGGGCTTCGGCCGCCGGGTGATCCAGATGGACAGTTCCGAGCTCGAAAAGCACCTCATCTATCAGATCGGCGCGCTGCAGGGCATGGCCACGGCGGCCGGCCATCGCGTGACGCATGTGAGCTACCACGCGGTGCTCGGCAACATGGCGGTCGACAACCGCGACATCGCCGATCTCTTCTCGCGCGCCATCAAGCGGATCGACCGCGAGCTCATCGTCTATTCCATGCCGGATACCGAGGTCGAACGCTCCGCCGAGCGCGCCGGCCTGCGCACCCTGACCCTGTTCCTGGCCGACCGCGCCTACGACGAGCACGGCGCCCTGGTGCCGCGCAAGGTTCCGAACTCGGTCATCACCTCGACCGACGCCATCGCCGCGCGCGTGCGGCAATTCCTCGACGACGGCTCCGTAACCTCGATCGACGGCAAGCGCGTAAAAGTCCGCGCCCGCTCCATCCTGGTGCACAGCGACACGCCGGGCTCGGTCGAGCTCGCACGGACCGTCCGCAAGACCGTCGAGGCCGGCGGCGGCGTGGTGACGCCGGCGAGCGAGTTTCTCGCCTGACTGCGCAACAGCAATGGATCGCCATCAATCACCGCGGCGCTGGAGGCCCCGTGGGATTCACCGCGTGCCGTCTTCATTCATCGAGATGAATTCCGCGAAACTACCGATGCGATCGTGGTGCGGCCGCGCATAGACCTCGTCGCCGGGCTTGAACCGGCGCACGCGAGGTCCGACCTGGGTCACGACGCCGGCGGCATCGCTCCCCAGGATGAGCGGCAAGCGATAAGGCAGGACGAGCTTGAATTCTCCGTTGCGGATTTTGGCGTCCAGCGGGTTCACACCGGCCGCATGGACCCGGACCTGGACGTCGTCGTCCGGCAGCGCCGGTTCGGGCATGTCGCCAAACCGTACGCCGTCCTTCCGACCATAACGCTCGAGGATGAAGGCCTCATGCGGTTCTCCCTATTCAGGGACCACGACGGCCCGCTTTGTTGCGAGCGTCGCTCACCAACGCTCGGTCCACGGCCTGAGGGCCACTTCGAACGCCCAGGTCGAGCGATGCTGGCGATGCAGCTGCAGATAGGTCTCCGCGATGCAGTCAGGGTCGGCCATGTTGTCGTCGACGGTCGTTCCGGCCCGTCGGTGCGCCCGGCTGCCGTCCTCCTGCGTCCAGCCGATCGCCGCGTCGATCGGCACATTGGCGACGTGGATGCCCTGCGGCATCAATTCCCTCGCCATGCTCTGGGCGAGTCCGGCTTTGGCATGGCATGCCATGGCAAAGGCGCCGCTCTTGGGGAAGCCCTTCAGCGCAGCGCTTGCATTCGTAAAGATGATGGTGCCTTTGGCGCCGCGGGCGTTCGGCTTGTTCTCGAGCATGTGTCGAGCCGCTTGCTGACCCACCAGGAACGCGCTGAATGCCGCGTTCCGCAGGGTATCGAACGCCATGCCGGGCTCGGCATCGGTAATGGCCTTGCCGAAAATGCCGGGTACCCGGCCGTCGATGTTGTGCACGACGAGCGTCGGCGCTCCGAGATCCCGGACGACGGCTTCGAACAACCGTGCCACGGCCGCCGGGTCGCTCGCGTCACACGCATATCGACGGACGCCGTGTGAGGTTTCCAGGGCCTGCAGGACGGATTTGTCCGGGCTCCGGGCGGCGACGGCAACACGCATGCCGTTGTCGGCGAACAGCCTGGCGCAGCTGGAGCTTATGCCGGGACCACCGCCGACGATGACGGCGACGTCTTGCACGGAAGGCTGGGTATCGGGCTTGGCGAGTTGGGTCATGTTTTTCCTTTGTCGTGAGATGTCTGGACCAGGGCGCGCGCGGCGTCTGCTCCAGCCGCGAGAATGCGATCCGACAGGGCCGTCCCCTGCGTGGCGCGGGCGAGCTGAAGGGCGCCGATCAGCGTCGCGTAGATGGCCAGCGCGACGCTCTCGGGATCCCGGGTTCCCGGCGGAAGAGACGACGCCATCTGCTGCACCATGGTAAGAAAGTACTTGGCATAGAGGCTGCGCGTTTCGGTTGGCTGACGCGCGAGTTCCGGCAAGAGCGCGGCGGATACGCAGCCGCTCCCTGGATCGTCGCGATGCTCCGCCGACAGATAGCGCGCAAGGACCGCCTCGAGCCCGCCGTCGGCGAAGACGTCCTGCAGTCGACGCGACTGATCCTCGAGCGTCGACACCATGCATTCACGGACGAGCTCGGCCTTGGATTGAAAGTGCGGATAGAAGGCCCCGTTCGTCAGCCCGGCGTCGCTCATGATCCCCGCGAGGCCGCTCGCCGCGATGCCCTCACTGCGAAAGCGTTCGGCCGCCACATCCATGATCCGGCGGCGAGAGGCATCCTTTCGACCCTTTTCGTAGCGCATGGCTAGCCGTTTCTCGGGTTCGTTCCATTATCTTACGAACATAAGGTGATCTTACGATCATAATTCAATAGGCAATCTCGCCAAGGAGAGCGGATGCCGGGGCATCAAATGAGTGCACCCTCGGGGCCGTGATCGGCCCGCATTCCGGCCAGGCCGCCGCCGAGGCCTCGAGGGAAATCTGTCCGCCTTCCGGGCAAGCCGCCGGGCCGACAACGCGTGCTCTCGCAGACCGGCCGGACCATTGCCTCCGGCACTTCAGACTTGTCAGTCGATCCATTTGCTACCTACAGTGGTAGGCGCAACGTATGTTGCTCCTTGGCTTGGGCTGCGGCGGCCTGTTTGTTCCGGAGAGAATCAATGATCCGACGCGGTCTCCTGGGCGCTCTTGCAATCGTCGCTGCAGCCGTCAGCCTGTGCACCGACGCTCGTAGCGTGGTCGGCCAAGCCGGCGCTGAATGGTCGACGCTCCGAGTCGCACTCTATCCAGCCGTACCGCAAAGGCGGGCGCTCTTCGCGCAACTCGAGCAGCAGTTCGAGCGGATGTATCCCGGGGTCAATGTCGAGCTTGTGGAGACCTATGAAGACAATGGACAGACGAAGTCATTGGCCGAGAACTACTACTCCGGCGGTCTCGCCAAAACCCAGGCCGACATCTACGAGATCGACACCATCCTGCTCGCGGACCTGGTCGAGAGCGACCGGCTCCAGCCGGTCGAACTGCCGTCAAACGACTTCTTCCCGTCCGCCGCCAAAGCCGTCGAACGCGACGGCCGGATTTATGCCGTGCCGCACTGGATGTGCGGCAACTTCCTCTTCTACGACAAGAGCGATCCCGAGGTCGTTTCGGTTGTCGAGCAGGCGACGAACTGGTCCGCCCTGGTTTCCGGCCTGAAAGCCCGGAACAGGAAGCTTCTCATCGATCTCTATGGCCGCAGCACCCTCGGCGAATGGTACCTGACAGCCTACTCGGACATCGTCGGCCTGGATCAAGCGCAGGTGGACGTCAAAGCCAGCACGCAGCCGGACCAGCGCGTCGTGAAGGCGCTGAGCGAGCTGGTAGCCGTCTGCGCCAACGGCTTCTGTCGCAGCAGTGACCTGCACGGCCGTACCGGCTACTACGCGCGCGCCTTTGTCCGAAAGGAAGCTCAGGTCTACGTGGGCTATTCGGAGACCATCCACTATGGCCTCCAGGACTCGATCGACAATTGTCGCGGAGGCTGCCTGACAAAAGAGACGATCGGCATCCGCAGCCTTCCGGCCTTTTTCGAGCCACGCAAAGACAAGGGGGTGGGCTGGGTCGACGGGCTGGCGATTGCCAAGTCCGTTCATGGGCCGAAGAAGGCCCTGGCGGAAGCGTTCATCCGCTTCGTCGTTTCCGACCAGGGTTACAAGCTCGTCCTCGAGCCTGACGGAGACGGCACTACCGATGCGCCGCGCTATCTCCTGCCGGCCCGCCAAAACCTCACAATTTCGAATGCCCCCCTCTACCCTGCCTTTCTGGCGGCGCACCAGGGCCGGGACACTGGTACCGCCGCCGGCCTCAACGAAGCTCTGAGGCTGATGGCACCCAACTTGAACTCAGCCCTGCCAACAAATCCCTGAAATCGACCGGCGCGACGGCGATGACCTTTCGGTCAGCCGCCCGAGCGGACCAGCTTGCCGGGCCGTGCGCCGGTCTCTTCGCCCTTCTCGAAGATCGGCACGCCCGAGCAGATCGTCATGTCGTAGCCGTCGACATGCTGCACCAGGCGTCGCCCGCCGGCCGGCAGATCGAAGATCATCTGCGGGGCATGCAGGTGCAGGCCGTCGAAGTCGATGACGTTGACGTCGGCCTTCAGGCCCCGCTGCAGCCGGCCACGGTCCTGGAAGCCGAAGAATTCCGCCGTCTGGCTGGTCTGCCGCTTGACCACGAACTCGAGCGGCAGGCGTGGCCCGCGCGTGCGGTCGCGCACCCAGTGGGCGAGCATCGTGGTGTTGAGCGAGGCATCGCAGATCACCCCGCAATGGGCGCCGCCATCCGACAGGCCGAGGATGGTGTGCGGGTCCTCGATCAGCTCACGCACCACTTCGAGGTCGCCATGCACGTAGTTGGTGACCGGGAAGTACACCATGCGTCCGCCGTCGCCGCCGACCAGGTAGTCGTAGCAGAACTCCGGCGGGCTCACGCCGGCGCGCTGCGCCATGGCGGCGATGCTGCGCTCCGGCGGCGGCTCGTAATCCGGCGGATCACCGAGCAGGTACATGCGATCCCAGCGCGTCGCGATCTGGCGCGACAGAGGCGGCAGCACGTCGAGCAGCCGGGGCGAGGCCTCCTGCGCCAGGATCGTGCGGCGCACGTCGGGATCGCGCAGCCTGGCCAGCATCTCGGCCGGCGGCAATTTTGCGACGGCGGCAAAGGCCTCGCGCAGCGCGAAGGGATTGAGCGACGTGCCGAGGCCCAGGGTCAGCCCGACCGGGCGTCCCGCGACCTGGGCGGAGAGCGGCAGGTTGTCGGCGCGGGCAGCGCGAACCGCGTCCATCAGGCGGCGCCAGCGATCGGGATCGTAGCTGCGGTCGGTGAGCAGGAACCAGACCGGCCGGCCGCTGTCCTTCGCCACCTGGCGCATCCAGCGGAAATCGGCGGCCTCGTCCTCGAAGTCGGAGAGCATGCCGAACGCCCCGCGGCCGGCGCGGCCCATCGCCCGGCCGATGGCGAGCAGCTCCTCGTGCTCGGCGTAGCGCCCGGGAACCAGGTCACCGTCCAGGGTCTTGTGCTGGTCGGTGCGGCTGGTGGTGAAGCCGACGGCGCCCGCCTTCAAGGCCTCCTCGGTCAGCCGGGCCATGGCGTCGATGTCCTCGGCCGTCGCATGCTCGCGGGCGATCGCGCGCTCGCCCATGACATAGACACGTAGCGGATGGTGGGCGAGCTGCGCCGCGACGTCGATGGTGCGCGGCAGCCGCGCCAGCGCATCAAGGTAATCGGGGAAGCTCTCCCAATCCCATTTGAGGCCTTCCGACAGCGTGACGCCTGGAATGTCCTCCACCCCCTCCATCAGGTCGATCAGCGCCCGATGGTGCTCGCGCCGCACGGGTGCGAAGCCGACGCCGCAATTGCCGAACACGATGGTCGTGGCGCCGTGCCACGACGACGGCGCGAGGACCGGATCCCAGGTCGCCTGGCCGTCATAGTGCGTATGCACGTCGACCCATCCCGGGGTGACGATCCGGCCGTCGGCCTTGACCTCGCGCCGGCCAGGGCCCGCCTTGCCGCCAACCTGGACGATGCGGTCGCCGTCGATCGCCACGTCTCCCTGCGCCGCGGGCGCGCCGGTGCCGTCGACGATCTTGCCGCCCCGGATGACGATGTCGTGCATTGCCTGTCGCGCTCCGTCTGAGATTGGACCGCGAGCTTTCCATACATCCATCGGCACTGGAAGCCGCAAGTGCCGATGGAAGGTATGCGGCGTTGAGCGCCTACGATCTTACAGGCGCGTGCTCATGATCGGCGCTTGTCGGAGACGACGACGCCTTCCTTCAGGACGAGTTGGAGCCGTCGCACGTTCTGGATGTCCTCCAGCGGATTGCCGTCGACCACGATCAGATCGGCGAGCTTGCCCACCTCGATCGTGCCGAGCTCGTGGCCGACGCCGCAGATCGCGGCGCCGTTTCGGGTCGCAGCGACAAGCGCCTGCCACGGTGTCGCGCCATCGCGCACCCACAGTCCCAGCTCGAGTAGTGCTGCCTCCTTGAGCGGCCGGATGTCGGAGCCCAGCGCCATCTTCACGCCGGCGGCGAGCGCCTTGGCGAACCCGGCGCGATGGACGTCCGAGGCCGCATCAGCGCGGCAGCACAAGGCGTGCGCCAGGTTGCGCTGCGTGACCCAGCGCTGCTCCCAATCATTGGTCGCCTGATCGGGCGTGAGATGGCTGATCGCGAGGGTGGGCACGTACCAGGTGTCATGCTTCAGGAAGAGCTCGATGCATTCATCGTCCATGATGTAGCCGTGCTCGACGCTGTGTGCCCCCAGCCGGATGGCGTTCTTCACCGCCTCCGGATTGGTCGCGTGCGCCATCACCTTGAACTCGCGCAGGTGACAGATGTCGAAGGCCGCTTTCAGCTCCTCCTGCAGCAGGAAGGAGTTCTGATGGCGGTCCCAGGCCGGCCCCATGATGCCGCCCGACAGGTTCAGCTTGATGTGGTCGACGCCGTTCTTGATCTGCTCGCGGATGGCCTTGACGAAGCCGTACGGTCCATCGCACTCGAGCGCGTGTCCGGAGGTCAGAAAGTGGCCGCCGGTGGTCGTCAGGAAATGGCCGGAGGCGAACAGCCGCGGACCGACATACTGGCCCGAGTCGAAAGCGCGTTTCCAGGCGACGTCCATGTAGCTGTGCGAGCCGGCGCAGCGCAGCCCGATGATGCCGGAGTCGGTGAGAGCCGCCATCAGCCGATGGCCGAACAGCGTGACCTGGTCGGCAAGCGGCATGTCGTCGACCGCATAGTAATCCGGATGGATGTGCACGTCCCACAGCCCGGGCATCAGGCAGGCGCCGCTGAGGTCGATCACCGTGGCATCGCCGGCTTCGGGAGCGCTGCCGTCGGTGCGGATCTCGCGGATACGGCCATCCTCGATCAGCACCGCGGCCCGTTCGACCGCTCTCGGATGGACACAGTCGACGAGCGTTGCGTTGGTGAGGAGAGTGCGCATGGGGTCTCGATCCGTCGTCGATCGTGCCGTCAAAACATCTCCGGGGTGATGACGTTCTGCGGCCGCGGTCCCACCATCGCCGCGCGCATGGTCTCTGCCGACTTGACCCTGATGTCCTCCCAGGCCTCGGGCGTGAAGAAGGCGGAGTGCGGCGTGATGATCAGGCGCCCCTCGCACCACGGCTCGCGGGCGCGGTAGGCGCGCAGGAGCTCGGGGATCGGCTCGACCGGCGGCTCCACGGGAAGGACGTCGAGCCCGACGCCGGCGAGATGCCCGCGCTTCAGGAGGTCGGCGAGCGCGTCGACATCGATGATCGGCCCGCGCGCCGTGCTCACCACGATGCCTCCCTTCGGCATGCGCTCCAGCATGGCGCGAGAGATCATGCCGCGTGTCTCGGGCGTCAGCGGTGCGTGGATCGACAGCGTGTCGGTCTGCTCCATCAGCGCCTCGAGCGAGTTCACGCGCTCGACGCCGACGCCGAGTTCGGTGCCGTTCGGCATGTACGGGTCATAGGCGACGACACGGAACTGGAAGGCCTTGGCCCTGAGCGCCGCCGCCGTGCCGATGCGGCCCAGGCCGACGATACCGAAGGTCTGCACGCCGTTACGCCGGAGCAGCGGGTCGCGCACGTAGCTCCACGGCGCGGGCTGCGGCCGGCGTTGCGCCTCGAGATGGAGCGCAATGCCGCGACGGAGCGAGAGGGCAAGCGCCAGCGCGTGGTCGGCCACCTCGGTGGTGCCGTAGTCCGGCACGTTGCACACCATCACCTTGCGCTGGGCGGCCGCCGTGCGGTCGATCTTGTCGTAGCCGACGCCCATGCGCACGACGCAGGCGAGCTTGGGGAACTTGGCGAGGTGTTCGGCGGTCACCGCGTGCCGCAACACCATCAGGCCGTCGATGTCGGCGCAATCGCGGTCCTCGAGCTGCGACAGGTTGGTGACGTTGCGCCACACCACGCGCACGTCCGACCCGAACACCTCGCGCTCGACCTTGTCGTTGTCGTACAGCTTCTCCGCGTACAGCACCGTCTTGACCATGACCTGAGCATCTCCTCCAAATTCCGGCGCATCCTAGAGCACATTCCGCCGGGCTGGGAATCCGCCGGCCGGAATGGGCCAGGTCACAGCCTCTGGGCCCTCTTCGATAGCAGGACCGTCTGTCGAAATCCGGAGCGGCGTCGTAAACTTCCTGCAACAGGCCGACCAGCCCGATCCGGGGCTGATCGTTGAAGCATAGGCAGTGGTGTCATCGATGCAGGCGTGGATCATCGACGCGAGCGAGATGGATGCCGAAGACATTCTCAGTTTTCGTTCCAACCTGCTCCATCCCAACCCCGAGATAAGGTCGTTCCTCAGGCTGGAAAACAAGGGCACCACGATCGTCATCGCCCCCAAGGGCTTCGGCAAGACGCTCCTTCTCAAGGCGAAGCGGCTTTCGATCCAGGACAAGTACGCCCACATCCTGCCGAGCGGCGCCCTGGTCGAGAAGCCGAGCGGCCTTCCCAGCGTCATACCGACCAGCGACTACGGTGACCTGCGCGACAGCGAAGGCTACTGGCGATCGGTGTGGCTGCTGGCCTTCACCATCGCTGTGCTCAAGGAGACGAACTGGGACCCGGGCCGCTGCAGCCGCTCGCTCGGCGCGGTCCTGCGCGACGACAATCTGCTGTCGGTCTGGGAGATCTTCGATCACATCCTGTCGGCGCAGGTGAACGCCTATCATCAGCTGAACAACGACTACAACGATGTCCTGCTGCCAGGCTTCCGGCGCCTGCACGAATCGACGGCCATCTTCGTCGACAACATCGACGAATACTACGAAGGCATCCTGCGCGAGATGAATGCCGGGCGCGAGCGTCCCGCGGGCGGCCGGGTCAAGCGGAGCTTCTGGCACCTGGCGCAATACGGCATTGCCGCGGCGGCGCGCGAACTCAGCCACATCAACACGCACGTCAAGATCTACGTCTCGATCCGCAAGGAGGTCCTCCAGGGGATCATCGGCGACACCTATTTCGGCCAGCAGCTGCGCAGCAAGTCGCTGATCGTCAGCTACACCGACAGCGATCTCCTGGAGATCGTCCACAAGAACATCGCCCATTCCGATGCCGAGGACCTGGCCGATCCGCGCTCCAACGACCCGGTGACGGCATTCTTCGGCCCGCTGAAGCGCGTCACCCATCCGACGACCGGCGACGAAGAGGATGTGCTGGGATTCTGGCTGCGCCATACGCTGGGGCGGCCGCGCGACGTGGTCGCGATCGGCAAGGCCATCGCCAGCATCCCGCCGGCCGGCCGCAGCGAGCGCCGGGTCAGGGAGGCGGTGCGCGCCGAGGCCAAGACCATCGCGACGGCCTACTTCGCCGAGATGGCGCCGCACCTCGACGGCTTCGACTCCGACATCCTGCTGCGGCTGATCGACAAGAACGTGCTCTCGCCGGAGGATCTCGAGCGCATCGCCGAGGCCTACGCAAGCACCTGGCTGGAAGCCTTCGGCGAGGCCGCGCCGCATACCCGGCATCCGTTCTGCGCCCTGTTCAAGCTGGGGTTGCTGGGCTATGTCGGCCGCGACGCCGAATCGGGCGAGGACGTGCAGATCTTCCGCCTGCCCGGCGAGCATGCGCTCGACAATGTCCAGGTCCTGCCGTCGGCGCGCACCTATCTCATCCATCCCGCGCTCGACGATCTGGTCGCCGAGCGCAACCCGAAATATTTCGAGAACCTCAACGACCGCAACATCATCGGCCGAGGCCGCCGCTGGCTGCGCGAACGCGTCATCCACTATGTCCTGAAAGGCGACGTGAAGGGCCATTCAGAGAACATGCGGGACGGCCTGCGCACCAAGGCTTTCGCAGCGGTCTTCGATGCCATCGTGGCGCAATTCGGCGCCAGGCTGGCACATGCCGAACGTTCGCAAGGCGATTCGTTGCTGCTGATCGATGCCAATCCGATCAAGCTTCTCCAGGCGGCGCGGAACATCCAGCGCGACCTCGGCCGCTCGGAGTTCGGCTCGCAGCTGCGCTTTGCCGGCGATGCCGGCTTCGTCGAAATCGCAGTCGGGCCGCGGCAGGCGGAGCCCTACGGCATCGCCCTCCAGAACGCCGCCCGGCTGGAACCGCATGTCGACGCGGTGGAGATCTACGTCACCGAGGAA
>Ga0310811_10010151_pt1 | contig 12165 bp, 9 predicted proteins | sample YCmetagenome_FD_207642 | JGI IMG/M metagenome (GOLD analysis project Ga0310811, IMG submission 207642) | Soil microbial communities from experimental microcosm in Duke University, North Carolina, United States - YC | ecosystem: Engineered > Artificial ecosystem > Soil microcosm > Unclassified ... | reverse complement strand
CGCCGGGACGACGGCGCAAATTAATTATGCGCCGCCCCGAAATCCCGTCGCTAGCACATAGCGCTCCGAGGAATCCTGCCGGCTCGCGGCCGGCTTCACATGGCGCACCGTCGCGAAGTCGCGCTTGAGCTGGGCGAGCAGATCGGCATCGGCGCCGCTCTGGAACGTCTTGGCCAAAAACGCGCCGCCGGGCTTCAGCACATCGCAAGCGAACGCCGCCGCGGTTTCGACAAGGCCGACGATGCGAAGCTGATCCGTCTTGCGGTGGCCGGTGGTGTTGGCGGCCATGTCGGACATCACCACATCGGCGCCGCCGCCGAGCATCGCGGTGAGTTTCTCCGGCGCGTCGTTGTCCATGAAATCGAGCTGTGCGAACTCGACGCCGGGGATTTCCGGCATCTCCAGGAGGTCGATCGCGACGACCTTGCCCTTGCCGTCGACCGATCCGACGCGCTTGGCGGCGATCTGGCTCCAGCCGCCAGGCGCGGCGCCAAGATCGACCACCGCCATGCCTGACTTCAGCAGCCGGAACTTGTCGTCGATCTCCAGCAGCTTGAACGCGGCGCGCGAGCGATAGCCCGCGGCCTTGGCCTTGACGACATAGGGATCGTTGAGCTGTCGCTCCAGCCAAAGCTTGGACGACAGTTTGCGCTTGCCGCCGGTCTTGACCTGAACGTGCAAGCGGCCGGTGGTGTCTTTCGCCATCTCACCAGCTCCTGAGCGCGCCGTCCTCGCGCATCATCTCGACCAGCATGCCCTCGCGCAAGCCGCGGTCGGCGACGCGCAAGCGTGGCAGCGGGAAAGCGTGCCTGATGGCATCGAGGATGGCGCAGCCGGCCAGCACGAGATCGGCGCGCTCGATGCTGATGCAGCTGTTGTTGGCGCGGTCCTCATAGCTCATGCCAAGCAGCTTGTTGATGGTCGCGGAGACGTCGGCATCGTTCATCCAGATGCTGTCGATGCGACGGCGATCATACCGCACCAGATTGAGATGGATGCCGGCGAGCGTCGTCACGGTGCCCGAGGTGCCGAGCAGATGCATGTCGGTGAGATCGCGGCCATGTTCCGCGGCGAACGGCGCGACATGGTTGGCGACTTCCTGCTCCATCGCGGCATAGATCTCCGGCGTCACGTCGCGGCCGCCGAACTGCTCGGCCAGTGTGACGACGCCAAGCGGGATCGACACCCACGCCTTGATGCGCGGCTCCGGATTCTGCGGGTCTCGCTCGATCCGCACCAGCTCGGTCGAGCCGCCGCCGATATCGAACAGGATGGCGCCGCGGCCTTTCGGATCAACCAGCGGCGAGCAGCCGAGCATGGCGAGCGAGGCTTCTGTCTCGCGGTCGATCACCTCGAGCTCGATGCCGGTCTCGGCCGCGACGCGGCTGCGGAAACCCTCTGCGTTCGAGGCGGCGCGGCAGGCTTCGGTCGCGATCAGCCGCAGCCGCTTGGCTTTGCGCAGGTTGATCTTGTCCCGGCAGATGCTGAGCGCGGCAATGGCGCGATCGATCGCGGCCTCGCTGATGCATCCGGTCGCCGAGACGCCCTCGCCGAGCCGGATGATCCGCGAGAAGGAATCGACCACGCGGAAGCCGTCATGGGTCGGACAGGCGATCAGGAGCCTGCAATTGTTGGTGCCGAGGTCCAGCGCCGCATAGACGCCGGTTCCCGCTTGCGCGGGGACGGCCGGTCCGGGGGCCAACGCCACCGCCGCCATCGACCCCTCCAGCTCACCGTGCGGCACAAGGCCGTCGCGGAGCCGCGTGTGGTCATTCATACAAACTGTCTTTCCGCGGCCGGTCGGGCCGGTCTGGAATTGATTTTTCGCCGGAAACATTAGCAGCGCGGCTGACATGCGCAACATCGCATCACATAGGACCATGTCCATTCGTGCGTTGTCGTGAACGGGGCGGTGGGTTATCTCAGAGATCCCGGTCCCCCAGGCGCCCACATCTCGCGCAAATGCCGGCTTTTCAGGTCATTTCCATGCAAGAACACACCAAATCCTCGACGCTCGAAAACGCTATTGCACTGCAAAAATACGGCGTTGGACAGCCGGTCCGCCGCAAGGAAGACGACACGCTGGTGCGCGGCAAGGGCCGCTACACCGACGATTTCAACCTGCCCGGTCAGGCCTATGCCGTGATCGTCCGCTCGACCCATGCCCACGGCGTGATCCGCGGCATCGGCACTGACGCCGCCAAGGCGATGCCCGGCGTGCTGGGCGTATGGACCGGGACTGATCTCAATGCCGCCGGCTATGGGCCCTTCACCTGCGGTCTGCCGCTGAAGAACCGTGACGGCTCGCCCCTGCTCCAGACCAACCGCTATCCGCTCGCGACCGACAAGGTCCGCTTCGTCGGCGACCCCGTCGCCTTCGTCGTGGCCGATACACTCGCCCAGGCGCGCGATGCGGCCGAGGCCGTCGAGCTCGATATCGAGCCGCTGCCGGCGGTGACCGATCCCGAGCAAGCCGCCAAGCCGGGCGCGCCGCTTCTCTACGACCACATCCCGAACAATGTCGCGCTCGACTATCACTATGGCGACATGGAGAAGGTGAACGCCGCTTTCGCCAGCGCCGCTCACGTCACCAGGGTCGACATCGAGAACACCCGCGTCGCCGTGGTCTCGATGGAGCCGCGCGTGGGTCTTGCCTCCTACGACAAGGCGACCGAACGCTACACCATCCAGATGCCGACGCAGGGCGTCGCGGGCAACCGCGCCAACCTCGCCAAGAACCTGAAAGTGCCGAACGAGAAGGTGCGCATCCTCACCGGCAATGTCGGCGGCTCCTTCGGCATGAAGAACGTCAACTACCCGGAATACATGTGCATCCTGTACGCGGCGAAGGCGCTGGGACGCCCGGTGAAGTGGCTCGACGAGCGCTCCACCAGCTTCCTCTCCGACAGCCACGGCCGCGCGCAGCGCATCCATGCCGAGCTCGCGCTCGACGCCGAGGGGCACTTCCTCGCGACGAAGCTCTCCGGGTTCGGCAATCTCGGCGCCTACATCACCGGCGTCGCGCCCGGGCCGCTCTCGCTCAACACCGGCAAGAACTTCTCGAGCGTCTACCGCACGCCGCTGATGGGCGTCGACATCAAGACCGTGCTGACCAATACCACGTTGATGGGCGCCTATCGCGGCGCCGGCCGGCCCGAAGCCAATTACTACATGGAACGGCTGATCGACCGCGCCGCCGATGAGATGGGCATCAACCGCCTGACGATGCGCAAGCGCAACTTCATCAAGCAGAACCAGATGCCGTTCGCGGCCTCCTCCGGCGTCACCTATGACAGCGGCGACTTTCAGGCGGTGTTCAGCAAAGCGCTCGACATCTCCGACCACGAGAACTTTGCCAAGCGCAAGAAGGACAGCAAGAAGGCCGGCAAGCTGCGCGGCATTGCGGTCGGCTCCTATCTCGAGGTCACCGCGCCGCCGAGCCCCGAACTCGGCAAGATCGTGTTCGACCCCGATGGCAGCGTGCAACTCATCACCGGCACGCTCGATTACGGCCAAGGGCACGCGTCCGCCTTCGCGCAGGTGCTCTGCGCCCAGCTCGGAGTGCCGTTCGACAGCGTGAAGCTTGTGCAGGGCGACAGCGACATCGTCCATACCGGCAACGGCACCGGCGGCTCGCGCTCCATCACCGCGAGCGGTCAAGCCATCGTCGGAGCCTCGAAGCTCGTGATCGAAAAAGGCAAGCGCGCCGCCGCCCACATGCTGGAAGCATCCGAGGCCGACATCGAGTTCGCCGATGGCAGCTTCACCATCGCCGGCACCGACCGCAGTATCGACATCATGGAGCTCGCCAGGAAGCTGCATGACGGCAAGACGCCGGAGGGCGTGCCTGACAGCCTCGACGTCGACCACACCAGCGATCCCGTGCCGTCGGCCTTCCCGAACGGCTGCCATGTCGCCGAGGTCGAGGTCGACCCCGACACCGGCGTGGTGCAGATCGTGCGCTACAGCGCGGTGAACGACTTCGGCACCGTGATCAACCCGATGCTCGTTGCCGGCCAGCTCCATGGCGGCGTCGTCCAGGGCATCGGCCAGGCGCTGATGGAGCACGTCCGCTACGACGAGAGCGGCCAGCCGATCACGGGCTCGCTGATGGACTATGCCCTGCCGCGCGCGGAGGACGTGCCCAACATGACGGTCGGTGACCACCCGGTGCCGGCCACCACCAATCCGCTCGGCAGCAAGGGCTGCGGCGAAGCCGGCTGTGCCGGCAGCCTGTCGACGGTGGTGAACGCGGTGCTCGATGCGCTGTCGGACTACGGCATCAAGCACATCGACATGCCGCTGACGCCCGAGCGGGTGTGGCGTGCCATTCAGGATGCCAAGGGGGCGGCGTAAGGGTGCTGGCGGTTTCCGTCGTCATGGCCGGCTTGTCCCGGCCATCCACGCATCAGCCGCGCGGCACGAGGAACGAGGATGCCCGGGACAAGCCCGGGCATGACGATGTAGCGATTGCGGGCCTTTCCCGCTAAGCCGCCGCCTGCTCCCGCGGCTGATAGATCGCAGTGTGCTGACAGTGCGCCAGCGGCGTTGTGCCGTTGGCGACGACGAGCGCGTCGAACTCGACGAAGCGGTGGCCCTTCTTCTCGTAATTCGCGGTGACTTTCGCACGCGCGGCGATCTGGTCGCCGGCGTGCGCGGCTGACAGCAGCTGCATCCGACTGCCGACGTGGATCCACGGGCCCAGAATGGTGTTGTCGACCAGCACGCGGTTCATGACGCGCTGGATCAGGCCGGGATGGCCGAGGCCCTCGCGCGCAAAGATAGGATCCCCCTCCCTGATGTCGGCGAGATAGCCGGTCGCGTCCTGACCGGCCCAGCGGCGCGGCGTCGTGCCGAGCCATTTGCCGACCTCGAAGATCGCGGAGCTGACCGGCTTGCGCTCGGCGACCGCGGAGACTTCGACGTAGTCAGCCAATGACACCGCCGGAGCAGCCGGGGGCAGCGAGGCCGTGCCCGTGGCACAGAGCTCGGTACGGCTGAACACCTCGATGGTGAGCAAGCCGTTGTGCTCGGTCGCATCGACATCCGCGATCTCGCCGTCATAGACCGGCTTGATGAAACGCGCCTCGACCAGCCCGCGCGACAGGAAGTCTCGGCCCCAGCGCGCCACCGGCACGTGCATCATGTAGGCGAAGACATCGACGCCCGGGACCAGCCCGCCGGAAAAGCCGAAACGGCGCGCCACCGTGTCGTCGTGCATCTTGTTTTCGGACTGTTTGGCGGTGTTGTAGGCTTCGACACGGTAGGTTTCGAGCCGGTTCGGCATGGCGGCGTCTTCCCTGCATTCTTGTTGCTTCAGGGGTGATCGTAGGCCTCGGGGAACACCGGTCAATCCCCTCGCCTTTGCGGCCCGGATGGGGTACCACGCGGCGAATGACCGACACCCCCACCCGCATCTATGTCGACGCCGACGCCTGTCCGGTGAAGGACGAGATTTATCGCGTGGCGCTCCGCCACGGCGCCCCCGTAAGCGTCGTGGCCGGCAACTTCATTCGCGTGCCGCAGGACCCGCTGATCGAGAGGATCGCGGCCGGCGCCGGCATGGATGCCGCCGACGACTGGATCGTGGAACGCGTCAAGCCCGGCGACGTCGTCGTGACCTCCGACATTCCGCTGGCGAGCCGCTGCATCAAAGCCGGCGCCGACGTGATCGCGCCGAACGGCAAACCGTTCACGGAGGAATCGATCGGCATGACGCTGGCGGTGCGCAATCTGATGACCGATCTGCGCTCGGCCGGCGAAGTCACCGGCGGACCGCGATCGTTCTCGCCGCGCGACCGCTCTGCCTTCCTTTCGGCGCTCGACCAGACGCTGCGCCGGATCCAGCGCCGCCGCGCTGACCACGCCGCCACGAGCCAGAATTTGGGCCAGGGCTGATCATGGCGCCGCCGCTGATCCAACTCAAGGACATCAAGCTCACTTTCGGCGGAACGCCGCTGCTGAGTGGTGTCGAGCTGAATGTCGCGCCATCTGAGCGCGTCTGCCTGATCGGCCGCAACGGCTCCGGCAAGTCGACGCTGCTGAAGATCGCCGCTGGCCTCGTCGAGGCCGACGGCGGCACGCGCTTCGTGCAACCCGGCGCCACCGTGCGCTATCTGCCGCAGGAGCCCGACTTCGGCGAGCACAAAACCCTGCTCGCCTATGTCGAAGCCGGGCTCGCACCGGGTGACGATCCGTACCAGGCACGCTATCTGGTCGAACAGCTCGGCCTGACCGGCAACGAGAACCCCGCCAACGTCTCCGGCGGCGAGGCCCGCCGCGCGGCGCTCGCACGGGTGCTGGCGCCCTCGCCCGACATCTTGCTGCTGGACGAGCCGACCAACCATCTCGATCTCTCCACGATCGAGTGGCTGGAACAGGAGCTCGACTCCCGGCGCAGCGCGCTTGTCATCATCAGCCACGACCGCCGCTTCCTCACCAATCTCTCGCGCTCGACCGCCTGGCTCGACCGCGGCAAGATCAAGCAGATCGACCGCGGCTTTGCCTCGTTCGAAACCTGGCGCGACGAGGTGCTGGCGGAGGAAGAGCGCGACCAGCACAAGCTCGACCGCAAGATCGTCGACGAGGAGCACTGGCTGCGCCACGGCGTCTCGGGCCGGCGCAAGCGCAACGTCAAGCGCCTCGCCAATCTGCACACGCTACGCGACCAGCGCCGCAACTATCGCGGCACGGCCGGCACCACCAGTCTGGCCGCGTCCGAAGCGGAGCAATCCGGCAAGCTGGTGATCGAGGCGAAGGGCATCACCAAGGCCTATGGCGAGCGCACGATCGTCGAGAATTTTTCCACCCGCATCCAGCGCGGCGACCGGCTCGGCATCATCGGGCCGAACGGTGCCGGCAAGACCACGCTGGTCAACCTGCTCACCGGCGGCGCCGAGCCTGACACGGGCACCGTGCGGCTTGGGGCCAATCTGGAGACCGCCACGCTCGACCAGCACCGCGAAAGCCTCGATCCCAAATCGACGCTGGCCGAGGCGCTCACCGGCGGCCGCGGCGATCAGATCATGGTCGGCGGCAAGCCGAAGCATGTCGTCGGCTACATGAAGGACTTTCTGTTCGCGCAGGAGCAGCGCGGCACGCCGGTGGAGGTGCTCTCCGGAGGCGAGCGCGGCCGGCTGATGCTGGCGCGCGCGCTGGCCAAGCCGTCAAACCTGCTCGTGCTGGACGAGCCGACCAACGATCTCGACCTCGAGACCCTCGACGTACTCGAGGAGATGCTCGGCGACTACGAGGGCACGGTCATCCTGATCAGCCACGACCGCGATTTCCTCGACCGCGTCGTGACGTCGGTGATCGCGCCTGAAGGCAACGGCAAGTGGATCGAATATGCCGGCGGTTACAGCGACATGCTGGCGCAGCGCGGCGCGGATTTGAAGCGCGACACCGCGAAGACGCAGGCCCCCGCAGAGAAGAAGGAAGGGCGCGCGGCCGCGCCCACCTCCGCATCCAGGCGGAAGCTGAGCTTCAACGAGAAGCACGCGCTGGAGACTCTGCCGAAGAAGATGGAAACGTTGCAGGCAGATATTGCAAAACTGCAGCGCGTGATGGACGATCCAAATCTCTACGCCAAGGATCGCAAGAAATTTGACGATACGTCTGCAGCGATCGCCAAGGCGCACGAAGAACTGTCGGCGTCCGAAGAACGCTGGCTCGAACTTGAAATGCTTCGCGAAGAAATAGAGCAGGCTTAACCCATGACCACTTCCCTCGCCGCCAAGATCGCCCGCGAATACGGCACGCCCTGCGCCGTCATCGACATGGACAAGGTCGAGCGCAATATCGCACGCATCCAGAAGGCCTGCGACGACGCCGGAATCGCCAACCGGCCGCATATCAAGACGCACAAGAACCCGACCATTGCAAAGATGCAGGTCGCGGCCGGCGCCAAGGGCATTACCTGCCAGAAGATCGGCGAGGCCGAGATCATGGCCAACGCCGGCATCGACGACATCCTGATCAGCTACAATCTGCTCGGCGAGGAAAAGATGGCGCGTCTCGGCGCGCTGAATGCCAGGACCAACATGACGGTCGCCGCCGACAATTCGACCGTCGTCGCGGGCCTGCCGAAGGCCGCCGCGGCCTCGGGCCGTCCGCTCTCGGTCGTGGTCGAATGCGACACGGGCCGCAAGCGCGCGGGCGTCGAAACGCCGGCGGAAGCGATTGCCCTGGCGCGCGAGATCGCGGCGTCCAAGGGGCTGCAATTTGCCGGCTTCATGCTCTACCCGACCGAGACCGGCTGGGGCGATGCGCAGAAGTTTTTCGACGAGGCGCTGGCCGGCGTGCGCGCGAACGGGCTCGAGGCCAGGATCGTCTCGACCGGGGGCACGCCGAACCTCGTCAACATCGGCAAGCTCAAGGGCGGCACCGAACATCGCTTCGGCACCTATATCTACAACGACCGCATGCAGGTCGCGGCCGGCTCCGCCACCTGGGACGATTGCGCGCTGCATATCTATTCGACGGTGGTGAGCCGCGCCGCGCCCGAACGCGGCATTCTGGACGCAGGTTCGAAGACACTGACGTCAGATACCGGCGGGCTCGAGGGCCACGGCCTGATCCTCGAGCACCCCGAAGCCAAGATCGCGAAATTCGCCGAGGAACACGGCTTCCTCGATCTCTCCCGCAGCAACACGCGGCCGAATGTCGGCGACGTCGTGCGCATCGTGCCGAACCACGTCTGCGTCGTCGTCAACATGATGGACGAGGTCGTGATGGTTCGCGGCGACGAGATCATCGGTACGCTGCCGGTGGCGGCGCGCGGGAAGCTGCGCTAGGCGCGAATCAGGGCCTGAAGCTCCCGATCGAGGCCCTCGCGGAACAAATTGATCGGTCGGGCCAATCGCCCGGCCGGCGGACGATGCACCAGCCACGCGCGCACGGCGGGATCAAAGTCGCGCGCAGCGACCGGCTTGAGCTTGTTGCGAAACGCGCTGCGCTTCAGCGCGAGCGGCGTCACCAACCCGACGCCGAGGCCGCGTGCCACCAACGACAGGCGAAGCTCGCTGTCGAGTGCCTCCACGGCGACTGTGAACGGCAGATGCTCGGCGTCGAAGCGGCGCTTGAGCGTGTCGCGAAATCCGCAGCCGTCCTGGTTGATCACCCATGAGAGCTGCGACAGGCGCTCGAGGTCCACGGTGCGCGGAATCTTCGTCTCGCGCGCGACGACGAATACCACCGGCTGCGACCCGAGATTGTCGGCGACGAGGTCAGCCGGCGGCACGGCTCCGTCGGGCAGGCAGATCGCCGCCGCATCCAGCTCGTTGCGGCTGACCCGCTCGACCTGATTGGGTGACCAGCCGGAAACGACGCGTACGCTCAGTGCCGGAAATTCGGCCCGCACTGCATCGAGGGGCCCGCTGAGCCCGGCTTCGGAGAGAAACGGCGTGAGTCCGAGCCTGAACTCGCCGCGCACCAGACCGTCATTGGCGACGCCGGCCTTCAGATCATCCAGCATGCGCAGCAGGCGCCGGCCCTGCTCATAAGCTTCATGACCCGCAGCGGTGGGCTTCAGCGGTTTCGACATGCGGTCCAGCAGCTGCGCGCCCAGCATCTCCTCGAGATTCTGGATGCGCCGAGTCACGCCGGGTTGAGTCAGATTGAGGCGCGTCGAGGCCGCGACGATCGATCCGGTTTCGACCACGGCAACGAAGGCGACGAGGTCATGGGTATTCATAACTAACTCGCATATTCTTTATAGACTTAATTGAATTGTAGCATATTAGCCACCTCGCTTAAAGGGGACCTTGCCCCTTAACCGCGAGGTCCCATGACCATCTCCGAAACCGCCAGGCTCGCATCGCGCAGGCAACTTGCCGAGCGACCACTGATCTGGCTCGGCGCCATCACCACAGGCGTCGTCGTCACCAATCTGTTCGCGCCGCAGATTCTCGTTGGGCTGATCGGCCGGTCGCTGGCCATGACCACCTGGCAGGCCGGCCTCGTCAGCACGCTGACCCTGCTCGGCTATGCGCTCGGCCTGCTGTTGCTGGTGCCGCTGGTCGATCTCATCGAGAACCGACGCCTGATCCTGCGCACGCTCGGCTGCGCCATTCTCGCGGCGCTGGCAACGGCACTGGCGCCGACGCCTTCGCTGCTGCTGCTCGCCACCTTCATCCTCGGCGCGTCCTGCGCGGCGATACAGATGATGGTTCCGCTCGTCGCCTCGATGGTGGCGCCCGAGCGTCGCGGCCAGGCGATCGGCGAGGTCATGGGCGGATTGATGATCGGCATCCTGTTGTCGCGGCCGGCGGCGAGCCTGATCGCCGATCTCTGGAGCTGGCGCGCCTATTATTTTGCCTCAGCCATCCTGATGACCCTCCTCGCCGGAGCGCTCGGCCGCTATCTGCCGTCGCTGCAGCCAACGGCCCGCGTCGGCTATGTCGACTTGCTCCGCTCGTTTCCGAAACTTCTGCGGGACGAACCGGTGCTGCGCGTGCGGGCCTGGACGGCGTCGCTAGTCATGGCGTCCTTCACCGCGTTCTGGTCCGCGGTCGCGCTGCGCCTGCCGGAGGCACCGTTCACGCTGGACGCCAAGGGAATTGCGGCCTTCGCGCTGATCGGCGTCGCGGGCGCCGCAGCGACACCACTCGCCGGCCGCTGGGGTGACAAGGGTTGGGCCCGGCCGCTGTTCTTCGCAGCTCATCTCTGCATCGTCGGCTCGCTCGCGCTCTGCACCGTCGCCGGTGCGATGGAGTCCCGCGTCGCAGGCCTGCTGGTGTTGAGCCTCGGCACGATCCTGCTCGATATCGGCATCACCGCCGACCAGACGCTCGGGCGACGCGCCGTCAATCTGCTACGGCCGGAGGCGCGTGGCCGCATCAACGGGTTGTTCGTTGCACTGTTCTTTATCGGCGGCGGCGTCGGCTCCGCAGCGGCTTCGCTGGCCTGGAGCTATGGCGGCTGGACCGCGGTCTGTGTGGTCGCGGCGAGCTTTGGCGTGCTCGGTCTCGTGACTGACCTCATGACCAGGACGGGCACGTCATGATCAGCGCGACGCAATCCATCGCAACGCACCCCTGCCCGCTGCCGCCCCCGTCGCGAAGGACGCCTGCAGCAGATAGCCGCCGGTCGGCGCCTCCCAGTCCAGCATCTCGCCGGCCGCGAACACGCCGGGCAATTTGCGCAGCATGAAGTTTTCGTCGAGCTCGTCGAAGGCGATCCCGCCCGCAGTCGAGATGGCGCGGTCGATCGGAGCCACGCCGGTGAGCTGGACCGGGATTGCGTTCACGAGCTGCGCCAGCTCGGCCGGTGAGAGCGTTGCCAGCGGCCGGCCGGATACGATGGCCGCTTCCTGCATCAAGCCGATGCCGACCGGTGACAATTGCGCTGCCTTGCGCAGGAAGTTCGCCAGCGATTGCTTGCCGCGCGTTCCTGACAGGCGCGCGGTCAGCGCCTCGGTCGTGAGATCGGGCCGCAATGCAATCGTCAGCGTCGCCTGCCCGATACTTAGGACCGCCTCGCGTAGCTCCGCCGACAGCGCGTAGATCGCGCCGCCCTCGATGCCGCTGCGGGTCACCATCGCTTCGCCACGCACCGCGTGCGCGCCCACCGTCAGCGCCACCCCCTTGAGCGGCTGGCCCTCGAAGCGATCGCGGAACACGTCGGACCAGGCGACGGTGAAACCGGAATTCGCCGGCCGCAGCTTCGAGATGGCAACGCCTTTCGCAGAGAGGACATCGGCCCAGCCGCCGTCGGACCCCAGCCGCGGCCAGCTCGCGCCGCCGAGCGCCAGCACCGTCGCGCCGGCCGCCAAGGCGACCGTGCCGCGGGACGTCTGGAGCTGCAGCCGTCCCTCGTCGTCCCAGCCGGTCCAGCGATGACGAAAGGCAAAGCGCACGCCGGAGACATCGAGGCGCCGCAGCCAGGCGCGCAGCAAGGGCGAAGCCTTGAATGCTTTTGGAAAGACCCGTCCACTGGTGCCAACGAAGGTCGGCTCGCCCAGCGCTTCGCTCCAGCTGCGCAAGCCGTCAGGCGAGAAGGCGCCGATTGCGGCTTGCAGTTTCGGCGCGGCCTCGCGGTAGCGCGCCATGAATTGCGGCAGCGGCTCGCTGTGGGTGAGATTGAGCCCGCCGCGGCCGGCCATCAGGAATTTTCGGCCCGCCGAAGGCATCGCGTCGTAGACGGTGACGCGGGCACCGCCCGACG
>Ga0310811_10010149_pt1 | contig 12169 bp, 11 predicted proteins | sample YCmetagenome_FD_207642 | JGI IMG/M metagenome (GOLD analysis project Ga0310811, IMG submission 207642) | Soil microbial communities from experimental microcosm in Duke University, North Carolina, United States - YC | ecosystem: Engineered > Artificial ecosystem > Soil microcosm > Unclassified ... | reverse complement strand
TCGACGGAAAATTCAACGCGGTCGTGGCCCAGCGCGAGATCGAGGATGCGCTCGCCAACAAGGATGCCGACCTCGCCAAGAGCTTCGTCGATCTCGCCGCCGAGCGGCATGTGGCGCTCGATCCGGTGCTGATCGAGAAAGTAAACGCTGCGGTGGCCGAATCTGAATCGGCGCGCCACGCGGCGGAGAGCTTCGCGCTCGGCCTCGTCACCGGCGAGCCGAACGACATGGTGGGCTTCGCCGGCACCGCCTTGGGCGATCTCTTTGTGTTCGGTGACATTCGCGATGCCGTTCGCGAGGGCACGCGGTTGGCGACCGGGCAGCAGGCCGATGAGCTTGTGCTCGGTCTTGCCGCCGTGGGCCTGGCGATCACCGCCGGTACGTACGCGACGGTTGGCGCGGCGGCGCCCGCGCGTGTCGGTCTGTCGCTTGCCAAAGCCGCGCGTAAGTCAGCCCGGCTCAGCGGCGAGCTCGCGACCTCTATGGGGCGAACTTTCCGGCAAATTGTTGATTGGGGCCAGCTCAAGAAAGCAATCACCGGTGTATCGATCTCCGAGCCGGCGCTGGCGATCCGCGCCGCCCGCGACGCGGTGAAGGTCGAGCGCGCCGGGCGTCTGATCGATCTGGCGCGCGATGTCGGCCGCGTCCAGGCCAAAGCCGGGACACAGGCTGCTTTCGACGGCCTCAAGATCGCCGAAACCCCGCGTGAGATGTCGCGTGTCGCCAAGCTTGCCGAAAAAGAAGGCAGCAAGACGCGGGCGATCTTGAAAGTGGTCGGACGCGGCGCCATCGCGCTGAGCTTTGCCGCGGTCGATCTCGGCTCCTGGATCGTGGGCGCGTTGGTCACAGTGTTCGCCTTCGTTTCATCGTTGAAGAGCGCGACCGAGCGCATGACCTTGCGCGTGTTACGCCATCGCAGGGAGCGTCGGTTGCAACGATTTGCGGCTTTGACCGCGCGCGGCTAAAAGGCCGCATGCCAAGTTTCAAGAACGGCCCCGTCGAAATCGCTTATCTCGACGAGGGTGACGGCGAACCGATCGTGCTGGTGCACGGCTTCGCCTCCAACAAGGAAGTCAACTGGGTCGCGCCCGCCTGGGTGTCGACGCTGACGCGCGCCGGACGGCGCGTGATCGCGCTCGACGATCGCGGCCACGGCCAATCGACGAAACTCTACGATCCGGCCGACTATCACACCGCGCTGATGGCCGGGGATGTGCGAGCGCTGCTCGATCATCTCGGTATCGCGCGTGCCGACGTCATGGGCTATTCGATGGGTGCGCGCATCACGGCGTTCCTGGCATCGAGTCATCCCGATCGCGTGCGGTCCGCCATTCTTGGCGGGCTCGGTATCCGGCTGGTCGAAGGCGTCGGTTTGCCCGAGAGCATCGCCGAGGCTCTGGAAGCGCCGTCACTGGATGATGTGAGTGATCCGACCGGCCGTGTCTTCCGCGCCTTCGGCGATCAGACCAAGTCCGACCTGCGCGCGCTCGCCGCCTGCATCCGCGGCTCGCGACAAGTGCTGAGCCGCACCGAAGCGGCGGCGCTGCGTGTGCCAGTTTCGATCGCGGTTGGAACCAGAGACGTCGTTGCCGGCTCTGCCCAGGAATTGGCCAAGCTCATTCCCGGGGCAGAAGCGCTCGATATCCCGGATCGCGACCACATGCTGGCGGTCGGCGACCGCGTTTACAAAGCGCGGGTCCTCGATTTTCTCACTCAACGCGCATGAGCCATGCGCTGGAGGCCAGTTTCACCCCTCTTGGCCTCTGAAAATCTGTGATAGAAGCATTATCTGAGGGATCCGAGAGGCATCGGAGAATTTTATTCTATGGCTCACTTTCAGACACGGCCCAAGGGTCTCGACAAGGTCGATCCGATCTGGGCGCGCGTGCGCCTGGAGGCGGAAGACGTTACCCGCCGCGAGCCGGAACTCGCCACCTTCATCTACGAGAACATCCTGCATCACGACAGGCTCGAGGCGGCGATCGTTCATCGCGTGAGCCAGCGGCTCAATCATTCGGATGTGTCCGCCGATTCAATCCGCCAGGCTTATGGCGATGCACTCGAGGACGATCCCGCGATCGGTGACGCGTTCCGCGCCGACATCGCCGCTGTCGTCGACCGCGATCCCGCTACCAACCGCCTCATCGAGCCGGTGCTCTATTACAAAGGCTTCCACGCCATCCAGACGCATCGGCTGGCGCATTGGCTGCTCGGCAAGGGCCGTAAGGATTTCGCGCTCTATCTGCAAAGCCGCTCGTCGGCGGTGTTCCAGTGCGACATCAATCCGGCGGCGCGTATCGGCCGCGGCATCTTCCTCGATCACGCCACCGGCTTGGTGGTCGGCGAGACCGCGGTGATCGACGATGACGTCTCCATCCTGCATGACGTCACGCTCGGCGGCACCGGCAAGGAACACGAGGACCGTCATCCGAAAATCCGCCGCGGTGTGATGATTGGCGCCGGTGCCAAGATCCTCGGCAACATCGAAGTCGGTCATTGCGCGCGCATCGCCGCCGGCTCGGTGGTGATCAAGCCAGTGCCGAACAACGTCACGGTTGCCGGCGTGCCGGCCAGGGTGGTCGGCGAGGCGGGGTGCCCGGAGCCCTCGCGCGCCATGGACCAGATGCTTTACGGGATCTTGCTCGACGGCTGATCTCGTCAAATTTGTCGTGTATTATCGGGCCTGAATACCACTGTTGATTTTGTGGATCGGCGCGGCGGCGCTTGCGCTGCGCCGCACAATCGGGCAACACATCGCTGCCATCATCACGGAGCGGCCCTGTGAACGTCAGCGAAGTCAGGCAACTCGACGCTTATCTCAAGAAGCTGTTCGGCAACGCCACCATTCGCGTCGTGCCGAAGGCGGGCGATGCCGCGGAAGTTTTCGTCGGCGAGGACGATCTCGGTGAGCTCACCGCCGACGAGGACGAAGGCGAGCGCTCGTATAACTTCCGCATGGTGATCCAGCTCGGCAGCGATCCGACGATCCAGCCGGTGCCGGCGCTCAACGCCTATCTGCGGCGTAAGTTCGATAACGACAAGATCCGCGTCGTCACGCGGCCGAAGAAGATGGACTCGCTCGAAGCCTATATCGGCGAGGAATTCCTCGGCGTGCTCTTCGTCGAAATCGAGAAGGGCCGCCGCTCGTATATTTTCGAATTGCCGATCCTCGACGTCGATCTGGCAGACCAGGCGTCTTGAAGCGACGCGTTTTATTTCGCGTCGGGATGCAGCCGCGCCATCAACTGATCGATACCGCGCGCGACGCTCTGCCAATCCGATAGCCAGTCGCGCGGGAAGCGGATGGTGATGTCGGCTTCGCCGACGCGGCGCTCCAGGAGACAGTTGCCCGAATTGACCACGCCCTTGCGCGAGCAGCGCGCGAGAAAGTGCTCCGGCGTCTGCGACTCGAACACCAACTCCTCGCCCTGATAGGGCGTGCCGTCACGAAAGGCGCGCAACGTCAGTCCTTCCGGACCCGCGGTCGGCTCCGGCACCAGATAGCGGGGATAAATGTTCTGCACGCGATCCATCAGCGGCATCGTGATCTCGCCGTTCTGGATGGTGACGAACAGCCGCTCGTTCGGATCGACCGGCGACCCGACGGTCGCCTTGGCATTCGGATCGGGCGGCGTGAGCGTTGGCCACAGGTAGGCGAGGTCGACGCGGTCCTGCGTGCCGGGGCGGCGCTGCACGGGCATGCGGATGGCCGCCGGCTCGATGTTGAAGGCGACGCCGGCGACGACGATCGGCAGCGCCGGGGCGTCGAGCGTCACTTGTGCGCCCGGCCAGCGCGGCCACAGCACATAGCCGACATAGACCGCGGCAACGGCCGCCACCGCGGCGAACACCATCAGCGGCGCGAGCAGGGGGTTATGCCCGCTGCGTTTGCGTCTCGTTCTGGCGTGGGGGTGCTGACGCGCGAGCGTGGCCATTGCAAATCCTCGAAGTCCCGAATCAACGGCGAGTATGCCACGCGCCATGCGGCGCCTTTGCAGCAGTCGATGTTAACCATTTGTTAAGGATATGGTGGCGCGCGGGGACGCCCTTGCCGCACATGGAAGGCTGTACTGCGTTGAGGTCTATGATGACGCCAGATGCCTTCCAGAACCTGCTTGCGCTCGCGCTCGGCTTTGCCGCGGCTGGCCTCTGCAGCTCGGGTTATCAGCTCATCACCAGCCGGCTGCCGAGCTTCGGTCAGCTCTCGAGCGGGCCGTCCGCTACGACGATCGCGGCCGTGCCGCTGCTGGTCGTCACCGCGCCGTTCCTGATCATGCGCAACACGCTGCTCGGCCGCCGCCAGGAAGGCCGCCGCTTCGAGTTCGTGTTCCTGGCGACGCTGATCGCCGGCTTCTGGAGCCTGATGTCCGGTCTGGTCATGGTCGACACCATGCAGGCGCTCGGTTTCCTCGCCGCCTGATCGGACCGGCCAAACCGCTTCCATCGCCGCCCGCCTTCGGGCAAGTTCGCCCGCCTTAATGGAGGACGGACATGCCGATTTACGAGCTCGACGGGCAGGGGCCTGAATTCCCCGGCGAGGGCAAATACTGGGTCGCCGAGAATGCGACGCTGATCGGCCGCGTGCGGCTGAAGAACGAAGCGAGCGTCTGGTTCGGCGCGGTGCTGCGCGGCGACAACGAGTGGATCGAGATCGGCGAGCGCTCGCAGGTCCAAGATAACGCTACGCTGCACACCGACCCCGGCTTCCCGATGGTGATCGGCAGCAATTGCGTGATCGGCCACAACGTCATCCTGCACGGCTGCATCGTCGGCGATAATAGCCTCATCGGCATGGGGGCGATCCTGCTCAACGGCGCCAAGATCGGTCAGAACTCGCTGGTCGGCGCCGGCGCGGTGGTCACCGAAGGCAAGACCTTCCCCGACAACTCGCTGATCGTCGGCGCGCCCGCGCGCGTGGTGCGCACCATCGACGAGAAGGGCATGACCATGATCCGCAACGGCGCCGACGTCTACGTAAAGCGCTGGAATCAATACGCCAAGAGCTTGAAGCGGATCGGGTGACCTTTCATACTCCCATAGGTTGCATCGTGTCTGGGCAGTCACAAGCCTTCACGATGCGTCGATGGGGGATGTCATGGACCCGGAGGCCGTCAAGCGCGCGCGCATATTCCTCGGCGACAATCGGCTGCGCTACAAGGCTCTGTGCGATGACATTCGAGCCGCGTGCGAGTCGGTGGCCCGAACTCGACCGGGCATTGTGCGACGCATCTATGGCCGAGACGAGAAGCAGGAAGGCACGCGGCTGAGCGAGGTCGCCCTCAAAGCACCTGCCAAAGTCGCCAAGAAATGGAGCGAGGACTACCGCGGCCAAGGCTCCTTCGCGCAAATTCCCGATATCGCGGGCTTGACGATCGTCGTCTATTACGCCGACCAGATCGACGGGGTGCTCGCGGCTGTTATCGCGAAGCTCGCCGAGGCGCGCATCGTGGCCGGCGAGCCGCGCGTGAAGAAGACGGATGGCTATTTCGCCACCCACGTCGTGTTCACCTCGAACAACATCCGCAATGTGGACTTGAAATGTGAACTTCAGGTCAAGACGATGCTGCACGAGGCCTGGTCGTCGAAGACCCATGACCTGACGAACAAGCCGCGCGTTCGTAACGACGACCGTCTGTCACGCATGATGAATGCGATCGCCGAGACCCTTCAAGCGATCGAGGTGCAAAGCGAGACGGTGCGCGACCTCATCCACGAGCGATGGAACGCGGACCAGGCATGGCGCGATGCGCTTCAAAGCTATTCGTTCAAGTCGCTTCCGAACTGGGTCAGCATGGATGGGTACGGAGTCGAAGCGAAGGAACTCCGGAATCTCATCGAAGCGAATGAAGGGCATCTTCGCACGGCACCTGACAGTGATCCGGCATATCAGCGCATTGCTGTTCGCGTTCACCGACTTTGCGAAAACGTGGTGCGCGAGGGCTATATCCTTCGCGCCTATCTTGCGGTCGTGCGCGGTCAGGAGGCTGAGCGAGAAGCGGCAATCGAAAGTGCACTGCAGTGGCTGTCAGTGGCGGACGGGGAACTGCGCGAAGGGCGCGCAAAGAGCTACGAGGTATGGTCCATTCCGCTGGTGTTGCAGGCTTGTGGAGATCTTGCTGCGGCCATCTGGGCTGGGCACCAGCTGCGCGGCGGTTTCCCCTCCTTGTCAGAGCGGGAGCAGAAGATCGTGTCCTTCAATCTGGCCAATCATCTGGTGGAGGATTCCTATTTCGCGTTCCCGGCGCGCGCGAGCGAGCTGACGGGACGCGCCGGGGATTCCTTCCAGGCGGCCAAGCGCGCGATCGAAAAATTGATGGATATTGCCGCTCCGCTGCGTGCGGAGGATGAAACAGCGTTTCTCGATCTCGATGGAATGTTCGCTGTCGTGTTTTCAGAGAAGGCGAAGGAGATCGAGGCCGGGATCGAAAAAATCACTGCCGGCAATACCAACGTCCCCGACGACGCCCGCGAAGCCGCAAGTGCCTATTATAATCTTCATATTCGTATGGCGTGGCGGCGCCTGCTCGAGCTCGAAACGAGCGAGCCGGCGTTTAAATCAAAGGGGGAGGGAGAATAGGGCGCCTCACAGGCGTGACTCCTCTGCCATGAGCAGTGACTACAAATATAGGCTAGGACGCCGAAAAGGGCAACATTTCAGCCTGCCTGGTCCCGCCTAACAGCCTGGAACGGCGACTAATTGCGCTATTTTGGCGCACCGGCCCCCCAAAACAGGTGCGGCCAGGCCTTGGGGGAGGCCTGGCCGCTCGCGAACCCGGTCTGGGGACGGGGAGGGGTGGGGACGTGACCGGGAGCGCGATTTTCCTTGGGTGTTTCCTCGCTAAATCCCGACGCTAGCGCGCCGAGACAGTGACAGGAGCGCGCGGCTCGCCGAGCGAGACCCATTCATTCGGATCGGCCTGCGACTGGCGCTTCACGAAGCGATAGCCGGTCTTGGTCCAGGGGAGGATCTGCGCCTCCTGATTGTCGAGGATGAACTCGCCGCGATTGGTCTTCACCGTGAGCACGGCGTGGCCGTCGCCCTTCTTGTCGCGCACGACGGTGATCAGCAGCGCCTCGCGCGGCCAGCCCGCCTGCATCAGCATGCGCCGCTTGAGCAGCACGTAGTCCTCGCAGTCGCCTTTGCCGTCGTCGGGGTAATTCCAGCGCTCGACGACACCCCAATGATCGAGGTCGGTGACCGGCTGAATGGTCTCGTTGGCCCAGCTGTTGACCTTGACCATGTCGGCCCAGGCCTTCGACGTCATTACGACGTCGCGCGGCTCCGACGGCTTGGTCTCGCACTCGGGCTTGTACTCGGCGCAGAATTCGACCCAGCCGATCGGTGCGCGTGTCGGTTCCCCAACCGTCGCGTACACCGGCCGATCGGAGAACGCGCCCGCACCGGCGCCGATCGATGCCGTGCGCTCGCCGGCGACGGCATGGCCGGTCGAGCCGGCCAGCGCCGCGGAGGCGACGAAAAGCAGGCCGCCGCCTGCTTGAAGTAGTTTGTGAAAACGCCTGCCCATGTGTCCGGCCCCATCCCGTCTTGTTGGGACCAGAATGACCACAGAGCTTTTGAAGTGCGGCTAAGTAGACCAAGTAAGTTTAAGTAGAACCAAGATCAAACATGAGACGAATACTTGTAAAATGCGAGACAGATTTGATTAAAAACGTAAGCAATGCGATTTGACTAAAATTGTAAGCATTAAGCGCTGAAACGCAGCAATGGCACGCTCGATCGCATGCGGGCGCTCATGGCATTTACGATAGGAGGAGACCGCGAGGCACCGGCGCGGCCTGGCAAAGGCGGCGCGCGATGCGCGCAAGGCGCGCCTTGCGGTGACGCAATTTGATGGGTCTCGTTTACGTCTTGGAGAGGCTAGTCGCCGGTGACGTTGTCTTCGACGAAGTCGCTGTGCTGCAACCGGGTGAACTCGATCGCGAAGCCGTCGTCGATATGGCGCACCACGCGCCCTTGCGTCTTGCCGACTGTGACCATGGCGCCGATCGCCGGACGCAGATCGGGCGCGATCGCGATCGCGGCGCCGGACTGCGACAGGTCGATCACGCGGCAGCCGACATTGGTGCCGTTCGGCAGGATCAGGCGCGCCAGCGGATTGCGCGGCGTGAAGCGGCCGTGGCGGCGGTCTTCCGGCAGATTGAGGATTTGCCGGTTGGCGAGCCACGTGAGCTGGGCGGCGAGCTTGTCGCGCTTGCGCGCAGTCGCCGAGATGCTCATGGCGAAGCCGTTCTCGAAGACACGCGCGATCTTGCCCTCGAGCCGGCCGAGATGATCCACGTAGGCAATCACGCGCTCGCCCTGACTGCCCGGCACCGGCGCGATCACCGCCATGCCACCGGGCGACATATCGATGACCTGGCAGGGGAATTCACGGCGGTCGGCCAGCATGTAGCGGCCGAGCAGGTTCACCTTCACGCGCTGATGGCGCCGGCGTTCGTCCGCCAGGGGCAGCGTTTTTGTCTTGGTCAATGGAAGTGCCACTGGAGCCGATGCTTGCGGTGTTATTGCGCCACAACCGACCCTATTGGCGTAGTGTTAACGGCTCGTTAGCCGCTCCGGTCCGCAAATCTCTGTCCCCTCGGCTGCCCGCAGGCAGCCGAGGCTCCAATTCGCTGGAGTCCGACTCGAAAGCGCCGCTACTTCAGCGGCGGGCCCTTCGTCGGATAGGGCGCCACCGACGCTGTCTGGAACGGATTGCCAAGCGGGACGATGATGCGTCCCCAAACCCGGGTGTCCTTGCCGCCGTAGTTCTCTTCCCAGACGTTGGTCGTCACGTAGACCTGCGTGATGACAGGGCCGAAGTTGTAGCCGATGAGACCGCCCAGCGAGAGCTGTTGCTGTTTGGCATAGCCGGCAAAGGGCTCGTTCAGATCGGTCGAATAATAGCCCACCGGACCAATCTCCCATTTTCCGAACGTCTTGGTCACAGAGAAGTCGACGTTCAGGAAGTCGGGATTGACCGTCGTCGTCACGCTATCGTCGAGGTGGATGCCCCAGATGACGTTCGCGGCCGCGCTCCAGCCGTCTTTCACATAGGCCAGGCCGAAGCGCTGGTTCAGCGAGGTCGAGTCGAATGCGACATCGCTCTTCACGCCGAAATAAGCGCCGAGTGCGTAGCTGAAGTTGAACCCGTTGCCGAGATCCCAAGCCAATTGGCCGGCCAGGAACGGATTGTACATACCCGAAGCATAGCCTGTATCTTGGGTGCCGACCTCCACGACAGGCGTCGCGACAAGAAATTGCAGGCGGGCGCCCAAGATCTGCCACGGAGTCGACCAAGCGATCACTGGAATGTCGGCGCCAACGCAAACGTTGTTGGGACTGCTGTTGCGGCAACCATAGTCGGCCGTGTTCACGAAGTAGAAGCCCGGCGGCAGTGGAACGGCGGTGGCAATACCGACTGTTTCGCCGGGTTGGGTCACTGATCCGGCGAACGCCGGAGCATTCAGCGCAAGGCATAGCGTGCCCGCCGCTGTCAGAACTTTCCACGTACGGTTCATTGCATGTCCTCCCATGCGGATGCGAAGTCGCACATCGCAGGACTTGCTTTTCTTATTGCTCGCGAAGCGGCACCGACCCGAGACGTAAGGACGCGTACCAACAGCTCCGCGAGAGGCAACAGACTACCGTTGCGAGGAAAGACCTCGCCAACCGGCTCAGAAAGTCAGTTCTCAGGATGGGAGGGTTTCCGGCAGCGTGTCACAGTCGGAACGAGACGGGACGTATTCCAACTTTTGTTGTCACTCTCGTCCATCTTGCGAAAGCGCCAGTTTCCCCGCACTGACGCCTAGAAACCGAAAACCTTGCGTACGTTTTACAAGTCCTACACGTGCTACTTTAGTCCCTCATCCCGCCGGTCGCTACGCTCACGAAATGTCATCACCAATTTTTTGAGCGTGTGTTGCACATTTGTCGATCATGCCGACAGGATGACATTGTTTTTGAACGATTATTGCGTGCTGCTGTGTGCAGTCGCGAACATAGAACGGGTAATTGCCCGTCTATTCGCCGAATGGCGGCTCACGACCGCCGCTGTAGACGACGAATCCGTGCCGCACGTGAGTCGCCCCGGCATGCAGCGCGAAGGGCGGGACCTCGATGCCGTCCACTTCGGCGCCGACATGGCGGAGTGTGCGCAGCTCAAGCTCGCGCACGGGCTTCTCGCCGAGCCAATAAGGCGGCACGATCGGCGCCAGCACGCCCATCGCGCGGATGCGCGCATGGCCCATATGGGCGAGCGGCAGCAGCAGCATTTCCAGATCGGCCTCGGAGCCGTCCGCCGTGCGTGCGACGACCCCGGCCACGGCGCCGACGGCTTCGCCGGTCACTGCGTTCAGGAGTTCCTCGACCTGTTTGCGGCTCGGCTCGACCCACGCTGCGTCGAAAGCCTCACCTTTGATCTCACGGCAGAACAGCGCGCAGACCCGCGTGCCGGCAAGACGGAACCGGAGAAGGTCAACGAAATCCGCTGCCAGCATGAAGGTATCGCCGAGCGCATGGCGGATTGCGGCGGGATCGATCTCGGACCGTTCCGGAGCGGGGCGGTCGCCACGCAGTTCGGTCCAATAGTCGAACACTGTCCGGGTCGATTCATGCTTCATCTGCGCCACCTGTTCCGTCGCGAGACGGTGCCGGCTTGACCTGTCCCCGATCGGGACAAAGCGCCGGCTTTTTAGCCGCGACGGTTGGACTGGAGCAGGGCGCATGCCTTGGCCGTGCGCGCGGCCGCGGGTCTGGAGTTAGTGTTAAGATCGCAAACACGTTGGCGACGCTCCGGCACTTCCTTAGTGTCGTGGGCGATCAGACGGCGCACCGGTTTGCGACACACTCCGGCGCCGCGAGGGAATAAGAGCCCGGGGAGGCGAGGGGATGTGACAAGCGCCGAAAGGCGTGGACACTCACCTGCGACAGCGGCTCAGGGGAGGGCGAGAGCCCTCCCTTTTTCTTTTTTGCCTTCGTTGTTGATCGATCGCGGCAAGCATTGCTTAAAGGGCGTTGCGCGCGGCCGGAGACGCGCATGCGCGACAATCCAGATATGCCGAAGCTTGAAGGTTTTCGCGGCGATCTTACATCGCAGCCTTGCTATTGGATTCTCACAGGGCGGCGACCTGATTCCGTTCCACTCCGAAACGTAAGCCAAACGTGCCGCAAGGAAGACCTCGCGGTCTTGGCGCCTTTTGCCTGCGGCGGACCGGCCGAAGACCTGACGACGATAAGTGAAGGATGCGACGATGACGACTCCGGCCGCGACGGCGCCGAGCGAGGCCGAAACCATTGATCCGAAGCGCTGGCTGGCGCTCGCGTGTCTGTTGGTGGGATCGTTCCTTGCACCGCTCGACTTCTTCATCGTCAACGTTGCCATGCCGTCGATTACGACGGGCCTCAAGGCGACCGCCGCCGACGTGCAACTCGTCATTTCCGGCTACGCCGTCGTCTATGCCGTGTTCCTGATCACGGGCGGACGGCTCGGCGACATCTACGGGCGCAAATCCGTCTTCCTCGCTGGTCTCGTCGGCTTCGCACTGGCGTCCGCATTCTGCGGACTAGCCTGGTCACCGTTCGCGCTCGTTCTCGGACGGTTGTTGCAGGCGCTCGCCGCCGCGGCCATGGCGCCGCAGGCGCTCGCTTCGATCCATGCTCTGTTTCCACCGCGCGAGCGCGGACGCGCGCTGAGCATCTACGGTATCACGCTTGGTCTGTCCTCGGTGATCGGCCAACTGCTCGGCGGCGCGCTGGTCGGCGCCAATGTCGACGGCCTGGGCTGGCGCCTGATTTTCCTGATCAACGTGCCGATCGTGGTCATCGCCTTCATCGCCACGCTCAAGGTGCTGCGCGAGACGCGCAGCGCGACGCGGCCGCGCCTCGACTTCGGCGGCGTCCTTCTGTCGTGCGCGGCGCTCACGGCTTTAGTGCTGCCGCTGGTCGAAGGCCGCGAGCGCGGCTGGCCGTGGTGGTCGATCGTGATGCTGCTGACCACGCCGTTCTTCGTCGAAGCATTCCGGCGTTACGAGATCCGCCTGGCGGAGGCAGGGGGCGATCCGCTCGTCGCCATCGAAATCTTCCAGTCGCGCGGACTGCTGCGTGGATTGAGCGCCATCATCTTCCTCTACGCCATTGCGACGTTCTTCCTCGTCTATTCGATCTATC
>Ga0310811_10010148_pt1 | contig 12170 bp, 5 predicted proteins | sample YCmetagenome_FD_207642 | JGI IMG/M metagenome (GOLD analysis project Ga0310811, IMG submission 207642) | Soil microbial communities from experimental microcosm in Duke University, North Carolina, United States - YC | ecosystem: Engineered > Artificial ecosystem > Soil microcosm > Unclassified ... | reverse complement strand
TATTGAAAGAAAGGTAAATTCTACCCGGTTTCGATACCTCAGCCAAATTTGTACCTTTGTTACTTTGAACATATTCCGCAATGAATTCCAAGAAGGCCGAAAAGATTGCAAAAGCACTGTCAGATGCCAATCGCATTATGATCCTTAAGGAGATAAAAAAGCAAAATGATTGTCTCTATTGTGTAGACCTTGGCAACATTATCGATCTGGCGCAACCTTCTATCGCTCACCATCTCAAGCAGTTAACCGACACCGAAATCATTCTTTCTGAAAAAGAAGGAAGAAACGTTAAGTACAATCTCAATAATAAGGTGCTCGACGAGTACATCCAGTTCCTGGAAACTCTCAAAACAAATTGACCATTTTCTGATCTATTGAAAAAATTCAATAAATCTTTTTCCATTTATTGAAACATTTCGATTAATAAATAGGTTTTAAAGCCTATGGAAACAAACCCTGCAAGCGTGTCGATGTGCTTTAATATATCGAAATATTTGAATAAATCAATAATTAAAAACGTAAACCCCTTATGAAAACTATTACTAAATCTCCTGTTTTGTATGCAGCATACACAATATTAGGTGCAGCCGCCTTCGCAGCCCTGATAGCTGCCTGCACTACTCAAGCTGAAAATCTTGGCGCTAACGATAACAAGAAAAATTCACAACCTGCCTTCACCGGTACACCTGTAGATGCTGCCATTGTAAGATCTGGTCTTATTAAAGACGAACTTGAACTTACGGGCACTGTTGTCGCGAATCAGACCGTTGAAATTGCAAGCGAATTAACACGTCGCATTGTACGTGTGAATGTAAAAGAAGGTAGCCGTGTACGTCAGGGCGAGTTACTTTTTCAACTTGACGATGCTGACTTACAGGCTCAACTCGACCGTTTTCAACAACAGGAAAAGCTGGCCAAGCTAAACGAAACACGTTTGCGTGACCTGCTTGAAAAAGAAGCTGTTGCCCAACAAGATTATGATGAAGCCCTGACAAACCTTCACGTACTGCAAGCTCAGATCCGTGAGGTGCAGGTAACAATTAGCAAGACCAGGATAACAGCTCCTTTTAATGGACAGGTTGGTATCATCAATGTTCATCCAGGTGCGATCGTCTCTGTGAATACAATCCTCACCGATATTGAAGATAACGATGTAGTAAAAATACAATTCGCAGTACCTGAAAAGTATACCAATATAATTCACCTGGGTAGCACACAAACTTTTACTACCCCATCAGGTCACAGAGAGTATACAACCAAAATTGTAGCGCGCTCTGCTAGTTTGAGTGAAGATACACGTACGCTACTTGTACGAGGAATCACTGAGAATCGTGATGCATCATTGTTGGCAGGGCTCAGCGTTAGGCTTACACTCTCACTAAATGATGACAACAAAACTTTATCGATTCCATCACAAGCGCTCATTCCATCTGTTGGTGGTTATACAGTGTTTGTGTCGAAGAAAAATATTGTTGAATCTGTTCCTGTCGAAATTGGTCAACGCAGTTCCAGTGGTATCGAAATTTTGAAAGGTTTAACCAATGGTGATACTGTGGTCACCAGCAATCAACTCCGTCTCATTCCTGGTGCACCTGTTCACCTTGTTACTGTAAACTAAGCAGGCAATATTTTTATTAATCAAGAAAGAAATTTATGAGTGCCATATCACAAGTAAGCATTTCCCGTCCAGTGCTGGCGGGAGTGATGTCCGTTTTACTTATTCTCTTTGGAATTGTAGGCTATACGTTCCTTGGAACACGCGAATATCCCGTTACTGATTCACCCATTGTAATGGTGACTACAGTTTATCCTGGAGCCAGTGCTGATATAATTGCATCGCAGGTAACCAAACCATTAGAAGAAGCCATTGCAGAAGCTAATGGTATTCGTGCCATGTCATCTGTTTCGCGCGAGCAGGTAAGTATCATTACCGTTGAGTTTAATCTTGATGCAGATCTTGAAGCTGTAGCCAATGATGTTCGTGACAAAGTATCCAAGTCGCGTCAGCAACTTCCTGCTGACATTGAACCTACGATTGTTGAAAAATCAGGACCAGCAGACTTTCTTGTTTTCCTTACCGTGGAAAGCAATAACAAAAGTCTTGAAGATGTTACTGATTTTGTAAACATCAATATTAAAGAACGTCTTCAATCCATCCCCGGTGTAAGACTTGTTGATAGCTACGCCGGTCGTAAACGCTCCATGCGTCTGCGTATGGATCCCATCAAACTCGCTGCCTACAGTCTTACACCCGCTGATGTACAACTTGCCTTACAACGTGAAAATGTTGACTTACCAAGTGGACGCATTGAAGGAGAGAATACTGAAGTAACCTTGCGCACAGAAGGTCGTCTCGTTACGGAAGAGGATTTCAACAACATGATCATTCTTCAAAAGGAAGGAGCCATTGTACGATTCCGCGATATTGGTGAAGCCGTGATGTCATCTCAAAATGAACGCACAGCCATGATCATTGGCGATGGACAAACTGCACGCTATGGTGTGGGTACAGGTGTACAACCTCAGCGAGGCGCGAACTCACTCGCCATCGTAGAAGAATTCAAAAAACGATTTGATGATATCGTTGCTACTGCTCCGAAAGATTATATCATATCTCTCGGAAAAGATTTTACCGTACCTGTGCGTAACTCGTTATCAGAAGTAGAAGAGACATTGATACTGGCTTTCGTACTCGTGGCAATGATCATCTTTATTTTCCTTCGTGACTGGCGAAGTACAATCATTCCGCTGGTAGCTATTCCTGTATCGATCATTGCTTCATTCTTCATCATGTACATTGCTGATTACTCTATTAATGTGCTCACGCTACTGGCGCTTGTATTAGCCATCGGGCTGGTGGTGGATGATGCTATTGTGGTGCTTGAAAATATCTACGCTAAAATTGAAAGTGGCATGAATCCCATTGAAGCCGCACGAAAGGGTTCAAATGAAATTTACTTTGCTGTTATATCAACTACGGTAACATTAGCGGCTGTGTTCTTACCTATTCTTTTCCTAGGTGGAATTACCGGAAGACTGTTTAAAGAGTTTGCTGTCGTCGTATCAGGATCCGTTCTTATTTCAGCATTCGTGGCGCTTACACTATCACCTATGATGAGTGCTTATCTGTTGAAGGCACATACTTCACATAACTGGCTTTATAGAAAAACAGAACCCTGGTTTATTGCACTAAACAAGTACTATGAAAAATCATTAAGCTTCTTCTTCAGGGCCAGATGGGTTGGATTTGTATTGTTGATAACATCACTTGGCGTTGCCTGGATCTTGGCACCAACACTGCCTTCTGAACTTGCTCCATTGGAAGATCGCTCCATGATTGGATTGGCTGTGATTGCACCTGAAGGTACATCATTCGAAAGCATGGAGCAGACCATGAAAGAGATCAATAATTTTGTTTCTGATTCAATTCCTGAACTCCACGCTAATCGTACGTATGCAGGTATAGCGGCTTCCGTTGGTACACTGGCACAACCTGTAAACTCCGGATTCCAGTGGATCTTCCTGAAAGATCCAAAGGATCGTAAAAGCGGTATCACACAGCAACAAGTGTATGAGAAGCTGGTAGCAGCATCAGGAAAGTTCCGGAATGTAATTATCATCCCAATACAGTTCCCAACCATTGGTGGATTCTCAAGCTCTCAGCCTTTGCAATATATTGTTAAGGCGCCAGAGTTATCTTCTCTTGTTAAAGTAATGCCAGCGTTAATGGGTGCTGTCTATCAAAGTAAGAAACTAAGTTTTCCAGATCCTGACTTTAAAGTTAATCGTCCGGAAATAAGTATCTCTATTGATCGTCAACGCGCTGCTCAACTAGGCATCTCTACTCAGGAAATTGGACGCACATTACAACTGGCACTCAGCGGCAGACGCTACGGTTATTTTATTCACAACGACAGACAGTATGAAGTTATCGGACAGCTAGATCGTAAAGAACGCTTAGCGCCAACCGATATACATTCACTTTCACTGCGTGCTGAAAATGGAGAGATGGTATCGCTTGATAATTTAGTGAGCATGAAAGAAAATGTAAGTCCTCCTGCTATTTATCGTTACAATCAATCGTATAGTGTTACCATCAGTGCTACGCCAGCACCGGGCGTGAGTCTTGGCGAAGCTATTAAAGAACTGGATCAAATTACAAAAAGTGTGTTGCCTAACGGATTCACAACTGATCTTGGTGGACAAAGTCGTGATTATGCTGAGAGCAGTTCAAGTCTTGTCTTCGCTTTTGTATTTGCTATCTTGTTGATATACCTCGTACTGGCAGCTCAGTTTGAAAGTCTGATCGATCCGTTTATAATTCTGCTTACAGTGCCTATGGCTATTACAGGTGCACTCATCAGCCTCTGGCTTACTGGGCAATCCATAAACGTCTTCAGTGAGATCGGAATCATTATGCTGATCGGGCTTATCACGAAAAATGGAATTCTTATTGTAGAATTTGCCAACCAACGCAAAGCTGAAGGCATGTCTGTAAAAGATGCTGTACTCGTTGCTGCTGCTACACGATTCCGCCCTATTTTAATGACGACACTTGCCATGATCTTTGGCACATTGCCTATAGCCTTGTCGTTAGGAACAGCTTCTGGTAGTCGTACATCGCTGGGTATTGCCGTTGTTGGCGGACTGGTGTTTGCTGGTGTGCTTACACTGTATGTCATTCCTTCTGTTTACTCTTACTTCTCTCGTCCTCATGTTGTAAAAGAAACAACAGACGGTGAAGGTATTCTTACTAATGCTCCAAGTCATCCTGCTATCATTTAGATTATTCTTATGAAATCACAACATATCAAACATCAATTATATACACTGGCATTCTTGTCAGCGCTGCTCTTTTCTCATCACGCGCAGGCACAGCAACAGAAGCTTTCGTTAGATGATGCGATCACACTCGCCAAATCATCGAACAAAGAGATTAAAGTAAGCGCGCTGGAAGTTGAGAAGAGCAAACAACAACGCGTGATCTCACGCAGCCTCTTTCTGCCAACGGTTAATGCACAGGCCGCAGCCAATCACTACTTTCAATTGCCAGCTTTCTTCGGATTTGGAGAAGGAACGGAAAAAGGTAAAGTACCATACGGCCGCTTTGGCGGAGACGATCAGCTTGCAGCATCTGTTGTTGCCGTGCAACCACTGTATAATCCGCAAGCATATCCAACCTTGCGTCGTGCGCGCCTGCAGCAAGGTGAGCAGGAAGCGAATGCAAGCACTACACAATTGGCAGTACTTGCTGCTGTGAAGCAAACATACTTAACCATACTTGTACTGAACGAACGCATCAGGCTGCAACAAGAAAGCATCACACGAAATAAGCGGGTATTACAAGATGCACGTTCATTGTTTGCACAGGGAAAAGCATTGCGTGTAGATACACTTCGTGCCTTCACATCTGTTAAAAACCTGGAGCCAACATTAACACAATTACTATTTGCTGTTGAAACACAAACGCTGCACCTGAAGACTTACATTGGATTCGATTCGCTTCAGAACATTTCGCTTACAGATTCATTAACTGTTCCTGCACCCGAAAGTATCCCAGATGAAGTCACCATATACAACACGGCACGGCAAAACAATCCTGAGTATAAGGCGTTGAGCCTGCGTGAAGATATTGGAAAGGAGTCGATCAAAATAGCTTCGAGCTCACGTAAACCTGTAGTATCGGCTGTGGCTCAATATCAGGTTCAATCGCAAACAAATCAGTTTAATTATGGGCAAGCGTATTATCCAACTTCCTCGTATGTCGGGTTGCAACTAACGGTTCCACTATTTGCCGGTTTCAGTAATCAGGCCAGGACAAAGCAAGCGGCTTTCTCTCAGGAGCAGGCAACATTGGTACGTCGTCACGCTGAAGAACAACTTCACGCCATCGTGCATGAAGATGTAGCCAAGAGTCAGGAGTCTGTTGAGCGATTGAAAAATACAGCCCTGGTGCGAGAGACAGCACAGGTAAGTTATACAATCATTCAGTATCGTTATAAAAATGGTATCGCCTCCAGACTTGAACTGACAGATGCTGAATTAGCATTGTCAACATCACAGGCAAATTACCTGGAAGCCGTTTACGATTATTTGTCTGCGCGCATTGAGCTTGATAAGCTTATGGGAGTAGCATTTTAAATAATACATTTTTTCACATACACTAAGAAACGAATGAGGAGTAACTCATTCGTTTTTCTTTTTTATACGAAAGCCAAAGGTATTTATCTAAGTGAGTAAGAGGATCATTTCTATTTCAGCATGCTGGGTAAATTTACTCAGCTCATTGAGTAAATTATAAGAATAGATTAGTTGATTTCAATATCAACTATCATGGCTCCACTGTCAACTGAAGAAACTGTGCTTGATAGAACTCCAAGTTAGTTTTATCCATCATTATGGCACTTTCCAGGGTCAAGAAAATGAACCAGAGGCTTTTATCTAAGTCGTTTTACTCGTATTTTTAAATAGACCTTCCTCTATGAAATTTTATTTTGAAAAACGGGTACTTGCTGGGTTTCTCTGTACGATAATCGCACTTGCCCTTCTGATTGTTTTTTCATTCTCAAGCACCCAACGTTTAATTCAAACATCAGGGTTGTTAAACCATGCTCTTAGCGTTAGTAATACAGGTGATCTTGTTCTCAATAATATCCTTGATATGGAAGCCAGCAACCGGGGGTACGTCGTCACAGGCGATAGCATCTTTCTGACTGCTGTTCAGAACGCCAGCAATCCGTTAGATCGTTGTCTTGAAAAACTGGATTCATTAACTGCTTCCGATTCTGTTCAGGCTAAAAGAGTTGATTCTCTGCATCGTTTTGTTGAAGAAAAACGAGCCTGGAGCCGTCACATCGCAGGCATCAGAAAGCAAGGCTTTGAGCCTGCAAGAGCCCTGATAGCAGAGGGCAAAGGCCGACTGATAACAATCAAAATCCGAGCGTGTATAGCACGGTTACAATTTCGCGAAAATGAAAATTTTCAAAGCGTCAATACCATCAAAGCCAACAGCCTAAGCCAATTTCGATTGTCGTTTATTGGACTGGCCATGGCAAGTTTTATTACGATAATTTATCTTTTTTATGTGATCAACCAGACCTTAAAGGCGAGAAACGAGGCCGAAGCAAATCTGCTTCAAACTGTATATTTTACACGCCAGGATCTTGAAGCCAGAGTGGAAGACAGAAATGAGAAGCTGGCTGAGATAAATTATATCTATAGAAGTCTGGCTGCCAATATTCCGGGAACGGCCATTACTATTTTAGATCAGGATGAGCGATACCTGTTGGCAGAAGGTGATCTGCTGGAAAAAATGGGTTATATAAAAACTGATATGCCTGGTAAAAAAATATCAGAAGTGATCACACCTAAAAACTATGAATACTACGAAGGTCTCATTCACCGAGCATTTGCAGGTGAAACTATATTGGTAGATCGACAGACTCTATCCGGATACTACACACTGATGAAGGTAGTGCCTCTTAAGAAAAGCAATGACGAGATCTTTGCCATTATGTTTGTTCTCATTGATGTTACCGAGATCAAAAAAATACAAGTTGAACTGGCCGATCTCAACAATGTTCTTGAATCAAAAGTCACACAACGAACTGAACAGCTCATAGAGTTAAACAAGGAGCTGGAAGCATTTACATATTCTGTCAGTCACGATCTGCGCGCTCCTCTTCGTGCAATTTCAGGTTATGCTCATATTATCAAAGAAGACTATGCACCGGTACTGGGTGATGATGGAAATCGGGTCAGTGATCTGATTATTTCAAATGCAATCCGCATGGGTAAACTCATCGATGACCTGTTAAGTTTTTCACATCTTGGTCGAAAGGAAGTATCACGTGCAAAGATAAATATGAACAATCTTGTAAGCGAGGTGCTGAAGGAACATACCATTCAGGAAGATTCCAGAAAATTAAATATTAAGACACTACCACTTGAAGCTACAACGGGTGATGTAAATATGATGAGACAGGTTTGGGTCAATCTTATTTCTAACGCACTCAAGTATACACGCAAAAAAGAAGTTGCTGATATTGAAATAGGATCGTTTAAAGAAGGTGACATCATCACATACTATATCCGCGATAATGGTGCAGGCTTTGATATGCAATATGCTGACAAACTTTTTGGTGTATTTCAACGCCTCCATAAAATGAATGAGTTTGAAGGTACCGGAGTAGGTTTAGCACTTACTCAAACCATTATCAAAAAACATGGAGGTAAAATCTGGGCAGAATCAAAGCCAAATGAAGGAGCAACATTTTATTTTACATTACCAACAATAATCTAATGCATGAATAGTACTATTTTACTGGTTGAAGATAATCCTGCTGATGCTGAGCTGGCCATCAGAGCATTTCAAAAAAATAATTTCACTCATCACATCGTACATCTTGAAGACGGACAGGAAGCACTGAACTACCTGTATGATTCAATCAATGAGATGCCGCGCCTTATCTTGCTTGATGTGAAGATGCCAAGAGTAGATGGAATTGAAGTTTTACGCAAACTTAAATCGGATGAGAACAAAAAAGTAATTCCTGTTGTAATGCTCACATCTTCAAAAGAAGAAAGAGATATTAGTGATTCTTATAGCCTTGGCGCAAACGCTTATATTGTTAAACCGGTAAACTTTACACAGTTTACAGATGCGGTAACTCAATTGGGGCTTTTCTGGATGGTTCTTAATCATCCACCGAAATAAATTCAAAAATATGTAATACTTGCCCCGCCTCTTATCAGGTTAATTACTCGCTCATCAATCAGAACTTGATAAAATAAAAAGGAAAGATACTCATTGGTCAAGACCTGGTGTGATCATTTGTGAAGGAGAATAAAACTCTCTATCATGATTTTACTCCTTCCATACTAAATTATTGATGATCTTTTCAAATTAATTCAATTTTAACTCTTATTTAAGATTGTTCTCATAAGTTGCCGCTGAGATTTATTAGTACAAGAATTTAACATCATGCTTTTTAAACATCGTAAAACGACCATCTAATGAAGTACTTTTTTATTATTCTCAGTATCACATTGTTTTTTACTTCCTGCTCAAAGCGACCAGGTAAACCACGAATACTCATATTCAGTAAAACAGCAGGCTATCACCATGAATCAATACCAGACGGAATAACGGCCATTCAAAAACTGGGTAAAGAAAATAACATTGATGTAGATACAACATCAAATAGCGAATTCTTCAACGAAGATACGCTAAGAAAATATTCGGCTGTCATTTTTTTACACACAACGGGCAACGTATTGAATCACTATCAGGAAGCTGACCTTGAAAGATACATTCAGGCAGGCGGTGGATATGTTGGAATACACGCTGCTGTGGATTGTGAATATGACTGGCGATGGTATGGTCGTCTCGCTGGAGGTTATTTCCTTGATCACCCTGGAATTAATGATACATTTCCAAATGTGCAGGAAGGTACACTGAACATTCTTTCAAAAGATCATCTGTCAACAAAATCATTACCAGCTTCATGGCATAGAAGAGATGAATGGTATAGTTTTAAGAGATTAGATTCAACCATAAATGTTGTATTGAAGATTGATGAAAAAACGTATCAGGGTGGAAAGAGAATGGATGATCATCCCATGGCATGGTATCATGAGTACGATGGTGGAAGAGCTTTTTATACAGCGTTGGGTCATACACGTGAGTCATATTCAGATACACTGTTCCTGAAACATATTCTTGGTGGTGTTCAATATGCTATTGGAGATAATAAAGAACTTAATTACAATAACGCTACATCACTACGCACACCGGAGGAAGACAGATTTAAAAAAACCATGTTAGTAACCGGACAATTCTTTGAGCCTATTGAAATGACCATACTTCCCAACCTGGATGTGTTGATAGCCCAACGTAAAGGTGAAATTATGCTTTATAAAAATGGTGACTCAACAATAAAACAAGTTGGTTATTTAAAGGCATATTTCAAATCCAAAAGACCTGACATTAATGCTGAAGAAGGAGTACTAGGTATCAAAGCTGATCCTAAGTTTAGTGAGAATCATTATGTTTATATTTTTTACAGCCCGGCCGATACATCCGTTAATCGTTTATCAAGATTCAAATTTGAAAATGATGTTCTGGATGCTGCATCCGAAAAAGTAATCCTGCAGTTTTATTCACAGCGAGAAATCTGTTGCCATACTGGTGGCTCCATTGCTTTTGACAAAGATGGCTTGCTCTATGTATCAACAGGTGATAACTCAAATCCATTCAACGAACCCAATCAGCGTTATGTCAGTCACGGATATGCTCCGTTAGATCAACGCCCCGGGCATGAACAATACGATGCCAGACGCACATCAGGAAATGCCAACGATCTCCGTGGAAAAATTTTGCGCATACGCATTAATGAAGATGGAACATACGACACACCCGACGACAATCTTTATCCGAAAGGAACGCCAGGCACACGCAGCGAAATTTATGTACAAGGAAATCGTAATCCATATCGTATAGCAGTTGATCAAAAGAACAGCTTCCTCTATTGGGGTGAAGTTGGACCTGATGCATCAACGGATAGCCTTGATACTCACGGGCCACGTGGATATGACGAAGTTAATCAGGCACGCAAGGCAGGTTATTTTGGATGGCCTTTGTTTGTGGGGAACAACTATGCATATCACAGCTATGACTATGCAACAGGTAAAGCCGGTGAAGTATTCGATGCAAAGAAGCCGATAAACAACTCATTAAATAATACAGGAATAAAAGATCTGCCACCAGCTCAACCTGCATTCATCTGGTATCCATACGCGCCGTCGCCAGACTTTCCACAGGTAAAATCTGGTGGAAGAAATGCTATGGCAGGTCCCGTTTATTATACTGACATGTTTCCCGCAGCTACACGACTTCCGGAATATTATAACAAGAAACTTTTTATTTATGACTGGGTTCGTGGCTGGATCAGTGCGGTGACACTTCAACCTAATGGAGACTTTGATAAAATGGAGCCGTTCCTTGAACATACAAAATTAAATGCATTGATCGACATGGAAGTTGGGCCAGATGGAAAACTCTACTTTCTGGAATATGGCAATGGATGGTTTTCTAAAAATGCTGATGCCGGATTATCGCGTATCGAATTCAACAGTGGTAATCTTGCTCCTAAAATTAGCGCGTTCAATGTAGATAAGCTTTCCGGATCATTACCTCTAACTATAAAAGCCAACGTTACTGCAACTGACCATGAAAGCAAACAGTTAACCTATCGATGGAGTTTGGGCAACGTTCAAAAAGAGACTACAACACCAAATATTGATTTTACTTTTACGAAACCCGGAGAATACACGATAGCTGTTACTGTTACTGATGAAGACAAGGAAGCTACATCAAGTTCTGCTATCACCGTGTATGCCGGTAATGAAGCTCCAGAGGTTTCTATAACAACGAGTGGAAATAAATCATTTTATTTTCCTGGAACAAAAGTTTCTTACAGTGTAAATGTTGTTGATGACGAATCATCAAGCGATAAAGATCTTTCAGGATTGATTGTTTCTGCTGATTATTTTGAAAGTCGTGATAAAGCAAGTAGTACAACCGGACATCATGCCATGACGGAAATTGCTATTGGAAAAAATCTTATTCAGGCTCTCGATTGCAAGACGTGTCATAAACAAGAAGAAAAATCTATAGGCCCGGCATACCATGATGTTGCCATGCGATATCAGAATTCGGCAGAAGGCTTTACACATCTTGTGAATAAAATCAGAAAAGGCGGAAGTGGTGTTTGGAGCGAAACAAACATGCCTGCACATCCGGATATGAAAGAAAATGAAGCCAGACAAATTGTTTCATGGGTACTCTCACTCGCAGGTCCACAACTCAAACAATCTCTTCCCCAATCAGGAAGTATTGACCCTTCTATGGGAAAGTCAATTACCGAAACAGGAGAACTGGTTCTTTCAGCAAGTTATACAGATAAAGGTGGCCAGGCTGGTAAACCATTAACAGCACATGCTGAATTAGTTTTACATAACAACAACTTGAATTTTAATGAAGTCAAAGAAATAAAAGAATTCAAAAGTTATCGTGATAATGGAATCCGCATTATGGTAACTCCGCAAAGTGTGGGCTCTTTCAGACTTGGTCATTTTGATTTAAAAGATATTTCTACCGTGGACCTCGC
>Ga0310811_10010147_pt1 | contig 12171 bp, 10 predicted proteins | sample YCmetagenome_FD_207642 | JGI IMG/M metagenome (GOLD analysis project Ga0310811, IMG submission 207642) | Soil microbial communities from experimental microcosm in Duke University, North Carolina, United States - YC | ecosystem: Engineered > Artificial ecosystem > Soil microcosm > Unclassified ... | reverse complement strand
GCGAACGTCGTGCGGGTCGGCGTGCTGCCGACGCCCGCGGTCGCGTACCTCACCGGCGTCCTCGACGCCGACATCGGCGTGATGCTCTCGGCGTCGCACAACCCGATGCCGGACAACGGGATCAAGCTCTTCGCCGCCGGCGGGCACAAGCTGCCCGACGAGGTCGAGGACGAGATCGAGCGCCTCATGGACAACGGCACCCACCGCCGCCCCACGGGCGCCGGTGTCGGCCGGGTCACCGACTACGCCGACGGCGAGGACCGCTACGTCCGGCACCTGCTGACCTCCCTGCCCAGCCCGCTGGCGGAGCTCACGGTCGTCGTCGACTGCGCCAACGGCGCCGCGTCCTCGGCCGCGCCGGAGGCGTACCGCCGCGCCGGCGCCTCCGTCATCGCGATCAACGCGGACCCCGACGGCCTCAACATCAACGACGACTGCGGCTCCAACCACATCGCCCAGCTGCGCGCGGCGGTCGTCGAGCACGGCGCCGACCTGGGCATCGCGCACGACGGCGACGCCGACCGCTGCATCGCGGTGGCCGCCGACGGCACTGAGGTCGACGGCGACCAGATCATGGCGATCCTGGCGCTGTCGATGCGCGAGGCGGGCTCGCTGACCGAGGACACCCTGGTCGCGACCGTGATGAGCAACCTGGGCCTCAAGCTCGCCATGGCCGAGGCCGGCATCCGGCTGCTGGAGACCAAGGTCGGCGACCGGTACGTGCTGGAGGAGCTGCGCGCCAAGGGCCTGGCCCTCGGCGGCGAGCAGAGCGGGCACATCGTGATGCCGGCGTTTGCGACCACCGGCGACGGCGTGCTCACCGCGCTGCACGTGATGGGGCGCATGGAGCGCACGGGCAAGAGCCTCAAGGAGCTGGCCTCCGTGGTACAGCGGCTGCCCCAGGTGATGATCAACGTGCCCGTGCTCGACCGCGCCGCGGCCGCCCGCTCGCCGCAGGTGCTCGACGCGGCCAAGCAGGTCGAGGCCGAGCTCGGCGGGGCGGGCCGGGTGCTGCTGCGCCCGTCCGGCACCGAGCAGCTCGTCCGGGTGATGGTCGAGGCCGGCACCCAGGAGACCGCTCGCTCGGCCGCGGAGCGGATCGCTCACATCGTGAGGGCGGTCTCACCTACCGAGTAGTAACGTGCGCGCATGACCAATGCCCGCACCGTCATCGTCACCGGCGCCTCCCGGGGCATCGGCAAGGCGAGCGCTGTCGCCTTCGCCGCCGAAGGCTGCAACGTCGTGCTGACCTCCCGCAAGATCGAAGCGCTGGACGAGGTCGCCGCGGAGATCTCCGCGCAGTTCCCGGACGTCGGGGTGCTCACGCACGCCGCGCACGCGGCCGAGCCCGAGCAGGCGGCCGCGGTCGTCGACGCCGCCATGGCGCGCTTCGGCTCGGTCGACGTCCTGGTGAACAACGCCGGCACCAACCCGTACTTCGGTCCGCTCATGGACATCGACCCCGTGCGCGCGGACAAGACGGTCCGGCTCAACCAGTTCGGCGTGGTCCTGTGGAGCCAGCTGGTGTGGAAGGCCTCCATGTCGGCGCGGGGCGGCGCCATCGTCAACGTCGCCTCGGTCGGCGGCGTGCTGACCGAGCCCGGGATCGGGTACTACAACGCCACGAAGGCCGCCGTGATCCACCTGACCCGGCAGATGGGCGCCGAACTCGCGCCGGGGGTGCGGGTGAACGCCGTCGCGCCCGGGATCGTGCGCACCCACCTTGCGCGGGGGCTGTGGGAGAACAACGAGGAGTACCTCAGCGACAAGCTGCCGCTCGGGCGCATCGGCGAGCCGGACGACATCGCCGACGTCATCATGTTTCTGGCGGGGCCGGCCTCGCGCTGGATGACGGGGCAGACGCTCGTGGTCGACGGCGGCGCGCAGATCCGATCGTCCCTGATTTAGCTACCGCCCGTTTGCGCGCAGTGCCCGTGCGCGTTCCTGACAGTTTCGCGCACGGGCATTGCGCAGTTTTCTGCTACGGTACGGGGCATGTGCGGAATCGTGGGGTACGCCGGCGCCCGGCCGGCCTTGAACATCGTGCTGGACGGGCTGCGGCGGCTGGAGTACCGCGGCTACGACTCCGCCGGCGTCGCGATCGTCAACGGTGAACTGCTCACCGCCAAACGCGCCGGCAAGCTCGCCAACCTCGAGAAGGCCGTCACCGAGCTGCTCGCCGAGGAGACCGGGCACGCGCTCGGCCTCGGCACGACCGGCATCGGGCACACCCGCTGGGCCACCCACGGCGGCCCCACCGACCGCAACGCGCACCCGCACCGCTCGCTCGACGGGCGCGTCGCCGTCATCCACAACGGCATCATCGAGAACTTCGCCAAGCTGCGCGCGGAGCTCGAGTCCGCCGGCATCGAGTTCGCCAGCGACACCGACACCGAGTGCGCCGCGCACCTGCTCTCGATCGCGCTGAACGACGCCGAGGGCGACACGCCCGGCGAGCGGCTCGCCGACGCCATGCGCGCCGTGTGCCGCCGCCTGGAGGGCGCCTTCACGCTGCTCGCCGTCGACGTGCAGGCCCCCGGCGTGGTCGTCGGCGCCCGCCGCAACTCCCCGCTCGTCGTCGGCCGCGGCCAGGGCGAGAACTACCTCGCCAGCGACGTGTCCGCGTTCATCGAGCACACCCGCGAGGCCGTCGAGCTCGGCCAGGACCAGGTCGTGCTCATCAGCGGCGACGCGATCGTCATCACCGATTTCCTCGGCAACGCCGCCGAGGGCAAGACGTTCCACATCGACTGGGACGCCTCCGCCGCCGAGAAGGGCGGCTACGACTACTTCATGCTCAAGGAGATCGCCGAGCAGCCGCACGCGGTCGCCGAGACCCTGCTGGGCCGGCTCAACGAGCACGGCGACCTCATGCTCGACGAGGTCCGCCTCACCGACCAGGACCTGCGCGACGTCGACAAGGTGTTCATCGTCGCCTGCGGCACGGCGTACCACGCGGGCATGGTGGCCAAGTACGCCATCGAGCACTGGACCCGCATCCCCTGCGAGGTGGAGCTGGCCAGCGAGTTCCGCTACCGCGATCCGGTGCTGGACCGCTCGACGCTGGTCGTGGCGATCTCGCAGTCCGGCGAGACGATGGACACCCTGATGGCGCTGCGCCACGCGAAGGAGCAGAAGGCCCGGGTCCTGGCGGTCTGCAACACCAACGGCTCCACGATCCCGCGGGAGTCCGACGCGGTGCTGTACACCCACGCCGGCCCCGAGATCGCGGTCGCCTCGACCAAGGCGTTCCTCACCCAGCTCGTCGCCTGTTACCTGGTCGGGCTGCACCTGGCGCAGGTGCGCGGGGTGAAGTACGCCGACGAGGTCGCCGCCGTCGTCGCCCAGCTGCAGGAGATGCCGGCCAAGGTCGAGCAGGTCCTGTCGATGATGGCGCCCATCCGCGAGCTCGCCCGCGACCTCGCCGAGGCCAAGAGCGTGCTGTTCATCGGCCGCCACGTGAGCTACCCGGTGGCCCTGGAGGGCGCCCTGAAGCTCAAGGAGCTCGCCTACATGCACGCCGAGGGCTTCGCCGCCGGTGAGCTCAAGCACGGCCCGATCGCGCTCATCGACCACGGCACCCCCGTCGTGTGCGTGGTGCCCTCGCCCCGCGGCCGCGGCGTGCTGCACGACAAGGTCGTCTCCAACATCCAGGAGGTCCGGGCCCGCGGCGCGCGCACGATCGTGATCGCCGAGGAGGGCGACGAGGCCGTGCGGCCCTACGCCGATCACCTCTTCCACGTCCCGGTCACCCCGACGCTGCTCGCCCCGCTGGTCACCACCGTGCCCCTGCAGGTCCTGGCCTGCGAGATCGCGGCCGCCCGCGGCCACGACGTGGACCAGCCCCGCAACCTGGCCAAGTCCGTCACCGTCGAGTAAGGCCGGTGTGACAGGGTAGGCCCTGTGATCGTGTCCGTCGGCATCGACGTCGTGCTCGTCGAGCGCTTCGGCAAGGCGCTGGAGCGCACACCAATGCTCATCGACCGCCTCTTCACCTCCGCCGAGCGGGTCACCTCCTCCGGGAACCCCCGCTCGGCGGAGTCGCTGGCGGCCCGTTTCGCGGCGAAGGAGTCGGTGGCCAAGGCCCTCGGCGCGCCCGGCGGGTTGCACTGGCACGACTGCGAGATCGTGTCCGATCCCGACGGCCGGCCCTGGCTGACCGTCTCCGGCACCGTCGCACAGGCCGCCGCCGAGCGCGGGATCTCCCGCTGGCATCTGTCGCTGTCGCACGACGGCGGGATCGCCTCGGCGATGGTCGTGGCCGAGCGGGTGCCCGCCGAACCGGGGAGTGCCGAATGAGAGCAGCGTGGCGGGTCGCGCAGGTGCGCGCGGCCGAAGAGTCGCTGATGAAGACCCTGCCCGACGGTGCGCTCATGCAGCGCGCCGCCGCGGGCCTGGCGCGACGCTGCGCCGACACGCTGCCCCGGGTGTACGGCAGCACGATCCTGCTGCTCGTCGGCCCCGGCAACAACGGCGGCGACGCGCTCTACGCCGGCGCCCGGCTCGCCCGCCGCGGCGCCCGCGTGGAGGCGCTGCTGCTCGACCCCGACCGCGCACACCGCGGCGGCGCCGGCGCGCTCGTCGAGGTCGGCGGGCGGCTGCTCGCCCCCGACTCGCGGCGCCCGGCCGCCGCCGACCTCGTCGTCGACGGCATCCTCGGCATCGGCGGGCGGGGCGGGCTGCGCGAGCCGCAGGCCTCCCGGGTCGCCGACATCGCCGACCTGCTGCGCGACGCGCCCGTCATCGCCGTCGACGTGCCGTCGGGCGTCGACGCCGACACCGGCGCCGTCACCGGCATGGCGATCCACGCCGACATCACGGTCACCTTCGGCGTGCTCAAGCCCGGGCTGGTGGTGGGCGCCGGTGCGGTACACAGCGGGATCGTCGAGCTCGTCGACATCGGCCTCGGCGGGCACCTCGACGGCGACCCCGCCCTCTACGTGCCCGACGCCGCCGACATCGCCGCCTGGTGGCCGCGGCCGGCCGCGAACGACAACAAGTACTCCCGCGGCGTCGTGGGCCTGTCCACCGGCTCCGACACCTACGTCGGCGCCGCCGTGCTCTCCACCTCGGGCGCCCTCGCCGGCCCGTCCGGCCTGGTCCGCTACGCCGGCGGCGCGGCCGACGCCGTACGCATGCACCACCCGCCGGTCGTGGCCACCGAGCGGGTCGCCGACGCCGGCCGCGTCCAGGCGTGGGTCTGCGGCAGCGGCCTCGGCACCGACGACCGCGCCTACGGCGAGGTGCGGGCCGTGCTCGGCGCGCCCGTGCCCGTCGTCCTCGACGCCGACGCGCTGACCCTGCTCGGCGACACCCGGATGCGCGACTGGATGCGCCAGCGCGACGCGCCGACCGTCGTCACGCCGCACGACGGGGAGTTCCAGCGCCTGTCCGGCGGCGCGCCCGGCGACGACCGGATCGCCGCCGCGACCACCCTCGCCGCCCGCATGGACGCCGTGGTGCTGCTCAAGGGCGACCGCACCATCGTCGCCACGCCCGACGGCCGGGTCTTCGTCAACCCGACCGGCACCGCGGCCCTGGCCACCGGCGGCACCGGCGACGTCCTCGCCGGCCTGCTCGGCTCGCTGCTCGCCGGCGGCCTGCCGGCCGAGCACGCGGCCGTCGCCGCCGCCTACGCGCACGGCCTCGCCGGCCGCCTCGCCGCCGAGGGCGGCCCCGTCACCTCCGCCGACGTGGCCTCCCACCTGCGCGAAGCGGTCGCGATCTTAACTCGCGGGTAACGACCGTTTAGGCTTTGTGCATGGGCAGTGAGGTGGTCAAGAGCGGCAACCGGAAGCGAACGGCCGGCATCGTCGGCGCGATCGTGGGTCTGGCGGCGGCGGGCGTCGCCGCCGGGGTGGCCACCGAGCGGTACATCGTGCGGCGCTCCAAGAGCGCCGACGACCCCTACGCCGACGAGGAGTTCGGCGTCTGGGACAGCGACGAGGAGCTCACCGTCACCACCGACGACGGCATCGACCTGCACGCGGAGGTCGTCGACGGCCCGGTCGGCGACGACCGCCCCACGCTGGTCTTCGTGCACGGCTTCTGCCTGGACATGGGCACGTTCCACTTCCAGCGCAAGTACTTCGAGGGCAAGTACCGCATGGTCTTCTACGACCAGCCCGGCCACGGCCGCTCGGGCCGGCTGTCCAAGGGCGAGTACAGCCTGGACGCCCTCGGCGCGGGCCTGCGCGCCGTCCTGCAGGCCACGACGCCGACCGGCCCGATCGTGCTCGTCGGCCACTCGATGGGCGGCATGACGATCATGGCGCTGGCCGAGCAGGTGCCCGAGCTGTTCGAGTCCCGCGTCCGCGCCGCCGTGCTCATCTCCACCTCCGCGGGCAAGCTCGACCAGGTCACCTTCGGCTTCCCGGAGGTCGTCGCCCGCTTCCGCCGCCCGCTGATGCCCGTGCTGGGCTTCGCCGGCCCGATCAGCTCCGCCGTCATCGACCGCGCCCGCCGCGCCTCGACCGACCTGGCCTGGCTGCTCACCCGCCGCTACGGGTTCGGCACGGCGCGTCCCAGCCCCGCCCTGGTGTCGTACGTCGAGAAGATGAACTCCACCACGTCGACCGAGGTGATCGCGCGGTACCTGCGCACGCTCTACACCCACGCCCGGCTGCTCGTCCTCGGCCCGCTGCGCGACGTGCCCGTCCTGCTCGTCTGCGGCGACAAGGACGTGTTGACGCCGCTGGCGCACACGTACGAGATAACGTCTGTCCTGCCCGAGGCGGAGCTGGTGGTGGTCGCCGACGGCGGCCACGTCGTGCTGCTCGAGCACGCAGACGAGGTCGACGACGCGATGGACACGTTCCTCACGAAGGTGCTGCAGTGACGAGAATCCTGGCGACGGTCGAGCAGACACGCGATTTCGGCGTGGCGCTCGCGTCCGTGCTGCGCGCGGGCGACCTGGTCGTGCTGACCGGCCCGCTCGGCGCCGGCAAGACCGCCCTGGCGCAGGGCGTCGGCGCCGGCCTGCACGTGACCGGCAATGTGACGTCTCCCACGTTCGTGATCGCCCGGGTGCACCGGCCCGACGCGAACCGGGGCGGGACGCTGCCGATGGTGCACGTCGACGCGTACCGCCTCGGCAACGTCCGGGACCCGATGGGCGAGGTCGACGCCCTGGACCTGGACGCGACGCTCGAGGACTCGGTCACGCTCGTGGAGTGGGGCGAGGGGCTGGTCGAGCAGCTCAGCGACGCGCATCTGGAGGTCCGTCTGGACCGCCGTGACGACGACTCGCGGGTGGTCGCGCTGATCCCGCGCGGCGGCGACTGGCCGGCTCGCACGGCCTCCCTGACGGCGTAGGCGGTTTTCCCGACAAGTCGGGCGCTGGCGCGCCACGACTTGTCGGATTTATACCCCGACAGGCGATAGATCGTGGCGTTGTGGCGCGCGTCAGGCGGCCTGCAGAACCTCCCAGACGTCGACCCAGGTGCCCTCGTCGTCCGTCCCGCGCGCCAGCAGGTGCCGGCCCTCGTGGCAGAACGCGGTGCTCACCGGCCGCCCCGGCGCGAGGTCGGCGCGGAACACCTCGGCCTCCGTCTCCAGGTCCCGCACCGAGAGGGTGCCGTCCAGCGCCGCCGCGCGCAGCCGGCCGTCCGGGCTCTCCATCTGCGGGGCGAAGGCGTCCGCGCGGCTCGTCTCGGCGTACCCGGTGAACCGCCGCGGCAGGTCCTCGCCCACGACGCGGTCGAGGCGGGCGCCAGTGGCCAGGTCCCACACGGTGGCGACGTCGCGGCGATAGCGGCCGACGCTCGCCGCGCCCTCGCCGGTGGTGACGAGGCGCCATTCGGATTCGTTCAGCAGTACCGCATCCGGTTTGTGAACGTCGGAGAAGCTCGCCACCATCCGGCCGGCCAGCACGTCCCACACCGAGAAGTGGCCGTCGGCGTCCCAGGTGACGAGGGCCAGCCGGCGGCCGGTGCCGAGCGCGACCTGCGCGTGCTGCATGCGGCCGGCGCCGCGGCCCGGGCGCAACTCGGTCACCAGGGCGCCGGTGTCGATGGCGCGCACCTTGACGTACTCGCCGGTGCTCGAGCACTCGATCAGTGCCCGCCGGTCGGGCGTGAGCAGCCAGGCGCCGGCCACGCGCAGGTGGTGACGCTTGGCCAGCTGGAACCGCTCGGCGCTCGCCGGTTCGAGGCGCGCGTGCGCGGCCACCGCGCCGGAGACGACCATGCCGCCGGCGGCGACGCGCTGCTCGAGCAGGACGCCGTCGGTGCGCCCCGCCGTGAGGTCGAACACCTGGTCGTCGGCGATGCGCACCTGCGCGAGGGCGGCGCCCCGGGCGTACCCCTCGCCCTCCTTCACCAGCCACCGCACCAGCCGCCCGCGGCCGCCCGGGATCGTCCACGACAGCGGCTCGACACGCCACGACGGCGGGTCCGCGGGCACGCCGCGCTCGGCACGGGCGCGCGCCCAGGCGGCGGCGCCGCGCAGCACGGCCAGCTCCGGATCGGCGGGGCGGGTCACCGGCCGGCCGAGGCCGTTGTGCAGCACCGGCCCGACCGCGGGCAGCCGCGCGGCGCCGCCGACCATGAGCACCGCCATGATGTCGGCCGGCACGAGCCCCGCCCGCGCGATGACCGCACGGCAGCTGGCGATCAGCCAGCGCGTCGCCGGCTCCGTAAGCTGGTCGAGCATGCGGCGGTCCAGGCGGTACGCCGGGACGCCCGACTCCACCTCCTCCGCCGCCTCGGGCGCGTCGGCCAGCCGGTGCTTGAGCCGCCGCGCGATGTCCAGGGCGTGCAGGTTGGCGCGCACGCTCGTGTCGCCGCCGGCCGAGAACGCCGGCTCCACCCACTCGGCGAGCGTCGCCCGGAGGTCCGCGGCGAGCATCACGTCGATGTCGCGGCCGCTGCCGGAGCCTTCATGACTCAGCGGTACCGCACGACCCTGCTCCACCCGCGCGACCGTCGCCGTCCACGTCGCGCCGAGGTCGCACACGAGCACGTGGCCGCCCTCGGGGACCTCGAGCATCGTCATCGGGTCGAGCACCGCGGCCGTCGCGTCGCAGACGAGCTCGACATCGGGGAAGCCGGTCATGGCCGCGGCGGCGACCAGGCTTTCGCGGCGGGGATCATGGGTTCGGTACCCCACGGGCGCGCTCAGCACCAACCGCCCGACGCTCCCGTACAGCCGGCGCGCCTCCTCGACCACCGCCTCCAGCGCCGTGCCGACCAGCTCCACCCCGTTGACCAGCTGGTCGCCGAGCCAGATCGGCGCGTTGGCGTCGATCGCTCGGCGCACGCCGTCGACGTACTGCCGCGGATGCTGGTCCCGGGCCTGCTCGGCGGGGACGCCGACGGTCAGCTGCCCGCGCCCGGCGCCGGCGACGAGCGTGGCGCCGCCCGGCCAGCGCTGGGCCCCGGTGACGGGCTCGCGGACCGGGAGCAGCTGGTCGGGTACTACGACGGCGGCGGACAGGGCCCACGACCCGATGTCCACGACCAGGATCGGTTCGGTCACAGCGGCTCTCCCGGCGTCGATAGCCGCCGATGCTAGGGCCTGCTCGTTGCGGTCGCGTTAAATGGTCGTGGTTGCGACGTCGCAACACCGATTTGACCTGCACCGTTCCGCTCCCGGGCCGTCTTTGGGGTCTTGGCGCCCTTTTGAGGTCTTGACGCCGCTTTGCGCTCTCGACGCCGTGTTGCGCGGTCGGCGCCGCTTTTGTGCCTTCCACGCCGCCTTGCGTGGTCGGCGCTGCGGCGCCCGAGAACTGTCGGACCCCTCCTCTAGAGTTGGGACCGTGCTGGTGATGGTGGTGGACTCGGCGACGGCGGCGGTGACCGCGGCGCTCGCGCGGGTCGGTGACGACGAGGTGACCCTGCTCGCGGAGCGCGTGACCGTCGACGCCCGCGGCGCCGGCGAGCTGCTGGCACCCCAGATCACCGCCGTCCTGGCCGACGGCGGCGCGACCATCGGCGACCTGGCGGCGATCGTGGCGGGCGTCGGACCCGGCCCCTTCACCGGCCTGCGCGCCGGCCTGGTCACCGCCGCGGCGATGGGCCACGCGCTGGCGCTACCGGTCTACGGCGTCTGCACCCTCGACGCGATCGGCCTGCACCTGCCGGGCCGCGCCCTGGTCGCGACCGACGCCCGCCGCAAGGAGATCTACTGGGCCGTCTATCAGGACGGCACCCGCCTGGCCGGCCCCGACGTGGCCAGCCCCGCGGACGTCGCACTCGACGGCATCGAGCGCGCGGCCGGCGACGGCGCCGAGAAGTACGCGGACGTGCTCGCCCTGCCCGTCGAGGGCCCGCGCTACCCGTCCGCACTGGCGCTGGCCGAGCTTGCCGCCGACCGGGTGCGCGCCAAGGCCCCGGGCGAGACGCTCACGCCGCTGTACCTGCGCCGGCCCGACGCGGTCCTGCCCGGCGAGCGGAAACCGGCACTGCAATGAGCATCGACCTGGCCGAGCTGCGGTGGTTCCACATCGAGGAACTACTGCCGATCGAGGACGAGCTCTTCGGTGAGGAGCGCTGGTCCGCCGGCATGTTCTGGAACGAGCTCGCCAACGGCCACCACTACCTGGTCGCCGTCGACCGCGGCACCGAGCCCTCGTCTCCCGACGCGCGGCCTTCCCCTCCTCGCGGTCCGTCGCCCGTCACCGGACCTCCGAGCGGCTCGACCCTGGAATCGCGATCCGCGGCGATCGGTTCGGTCGATGGCGGTTCGGTCGACAGCGGTTCGGTCGACGGTGTTTCGGGTCCGGCCGTCGGTGAGCACGGTGCCGAGCCGGGCGCGGGCGGGCGGCGCGGGCGGATCGTCGGGTATGCCGGGCTGGCCGTGTCGCCGCCGGACGAGGCGTGGGTGCAGAACATCGGCGTGCGCGGCGACGCACAGCGGCGCGGCATCGGGCGGCGGCTGCTGGAGGCGCTGCTCGACGAGGCCGCCCGGCGCGGGGCGCGGCAGGTCCTGCTCGAGGTCGCCGTCGACAACGCGCCGGCACAGAAGCTTTATGCGCAGTACGGGTTCGAGGCCGTCGGCATCCGCCGCGGCTACTACCAGCCCAGCAACACGGATGCACTGGTGATGATGCGTGAGCAACAAGACTGAACCGCTGGTCCTCGGGATCGAGACGTCGTGCGACGAGACCGGCGTCGGCATCGTGCGGGGGCACACGCTGCTCGCGGACGAGATCGCGTCGAGCGTCGACGAGCACGCGCGGTTCGGGGGCGTGGTGCCGGAGGTGGCCAGCCGGGCGCACTTCGAGGCGATGGTCCCGACGATGCAGCGGGCGCTGGACAAGGCGGGCGTGACGCTGGCCGATGTGGACGCCATCGCGGTCACGGCCGGGCCGGGGCTGGCGGGGGCGCTGCTGGTCGGCGTCGCCGCGGCCAAGGCCTACGCGGTGGCCGCGGGCAAGCCGATCTACGGCGTCAACCACCTGGCCGCGCACGTGGCGGTCGACACGCTCGAGCACGGCGCGCTGCCGGAGCCGGCGATCGCGCTGCTCGTCTCCGGCGGGCACTCCTCGCTGCTGCGGGTCGACGACCTGGCCGGCGGCGTCGTGCCGCTCGGCGCGACGATCGACGACGCCGCCGGCGAGGCGTTCGACAAGGTGGCGCGGCTGCTCGGGCTGCCGTTCCCGGGCGGGCCCCCGATCGACAAGGCGGCGCGCGAGGGCGCGGCGGGCATCCCGTTCCCGCGCGGGCTCACCGGGCCGCGCGACCTCGCCGAGCACCGGTTCGACTTCTCGTTCTCCGGACTGAAGACCGCCGTGGCACGGTGGGTCGAGGCGCGGCAGCGGGCCGGAGAGCCGGTGCCGGTCGCGGACGTCGCGGCGAGCTTCCAGGAGGCGGTGTGCGACGTGCTGACGGCGAAGGCGGTCGACGCCTGCCGCGAGCACGGCGTGGAGACCCTCGTCATCGGCGGCGGCGTCGCGGCCAACTCGCGCATCCGGTCGATGGCGCAGGAGCGCTGCGACAAGCACGGCATCACGCTGCGCGTGCCGCGCCCGAAGCTCTGCACCGACAACGGCGCGATGGTGGCCGCGCTGGGCTCGCACCTGGTCGCCTCCGGCGCGGCGCCGGGCTCGCTCGGCCTGCCGTCGGACTCTGCGATGCCCATCACACTCGTCACGGCCTGACCGACAACCCGCCGCGTCGGCGCACGCCGGCCGCCGCGGCCACACAAGCACGCTCCGGCCGTCCCGGGCCG
>Ga0310811_10010146_pt1 | contig 12171 bp, 11 predicted proteins | sample YCmetagenome_FD_207642 | JGI IMG/M metagenome (GOLD analysis project Ga0310811, IMG submission 207642) | Soil microbial communities from experimental microcosm in Duke University, North Carolina, United States - YC | ecosystem: Engineered > Artificial ecosystem > Soil microcosm > Unclassified ... | reverse complement strand
TGACGCCGGTATCCCTCATGCGCACGGCACTGAGTCTCCCTGAGTCGTGTTGTTGAATCGGCCGACGGACGCGCTCGTCAACGTCGACGGGACACATCGAATGAACCTAGACAAAATAGTGCACGGCACTCGCCAGAACTGCAAAGTCTCTAACGGACACATTGCTGCAGCGCCAGACAAGGGAGGGAAGCAGACAGTCAGGTTCGAGCTGACGGTGTGTCGATCGCGACAGCGCGCTGATCCCGCCTCAAGACGATTAGCGCCGGCCAGCCTGGATCTTCGCCGCTGCCGTTTGCCGCAGCAATCAAGTTTGAATATCTTCGCACCTGATGGCCGCTGCCGCGCAAGTCGAACTCGCGTTGGCTGACCCGGCAAGACACGAAAACACCGAACTGAGGGGGATTGTACAGGCATGCAGCCGAGGCCAGTTCTGCTGGGGATCCCGAGCTGCATGCTCACGGGCTGCTCGCTCGCGGCAGCACCGTCTTTCGAACTGTTCGGGGCCTACTTCCCGGCTTGGATGCTGTGCGCACTGATCGGCATCGTCGGGGCAGCCGCCACTCGAGTGGTCCTTACGAGTACGCCGTTCAGCGAGGTGGTTCCCTTCCAGTTTGCGGTCTGTACGGCCATGGGCGTCATCATGGGACTGCTCTTCTGGGTGGCGCTCTTCAGGTGATGCGGTGAAGGCTGAGGGCATGCATCGGTTCACCTCGCGCGGCCGCCTCATCGCCCTCGCAGTCACCGCCTTGGCGATCGTGGTCGCGTTCCTCGTCGCATCGTGGGTCCGGGGACATCCGTCTTCGAGCGATGCTTCGATCGATGCGGATGTGGTGCATGTAGCGGCGGCCGTCGGGGGTCGGATCATCGAGATTCGCGTTCGCGAGAACTCGACCGTGCACCGCGGCGACGTTCTCTTTCAGATCGATCCGCTGCCCTACCAACTTATCCTCGCACAGGCGCAGGCAGATCTCGCGGTCGCTGAGGCCCAGCTCGACAGCCGGAGAAAGTACGTCTCGACGCAACGCTCCAATGCCACTATCGCGCGGGACCAGGCGACCAACGCCAAGGCCAACTACGAGCTCGCGACGCGCACCGCCGAGCGTCTGAGACCGTTGACCGCGAAAGGCTACGTACCCAACCAGCAGCTCGATCAGGCCGACGTCAACGCACGCGACGCGGCGACGCGGCTGCAGCAGGCTCAGGAGGAGCAGCTCGCCGCCGCACAGGCTGTCGATACGATACAGGCCGCCGAATCGCTGGTTGCCGCCCGGCACGCGGGGCTCGGCCTGGCGCAGCGCAATCTCGAAGACACCACGGTACGCGCGACACACGACGGGCTGGTCGTCGGACTCACGGTCTCCACCGGGGAGTTCGTCGCTCCCGGCCAATCCCTGTTCACTCTCATAAACACCGAAGAGTGGTTCGCCTCGGCGAATCTCCGCGAAACGGATCTTGGCGCGGTTCACACGGGCGATTGCGTGACGGTCTATTCGATGATCGATCGCGGCGAGCCCATCCGCGGGATAGTCGACAGCATTGGCTGGGGGGTGCTGGATCAGGATCGGCTCAACGTGCCCCGCTCGGTTCCCTACGTGGAGCGCTCCCTCAACTGGGTGCGGGTGGCGCAGCGATTCCCGGTACGCATCCGCCTGGAGAACCCGCCTCCACGGATCATGCGGCTGGGAGCGAGCGCGGTAATCGAGGTCAAGCATGGCCGCCAATGCCGTTGAGCAGCAGTCGGCGCTGCCCACGAATTGGCTGCGTTTGTTCGCGCCGACTCCCGGGCGCCTGGAAGTTGCTGCCCGCATCGCGCTGATCTGTGCTCTGACGACGCTGGTGACGGAGATCTATCAGACGCCCACACAGGCGCTGACCGCCTATGTCGTTTTCTTCGTCAACCGGCCAGAGCGGACATTGAGTCTCATTCTGAGTGTCGTATTTCCGCTCGTCGTTGCGGTGATCATCGGGCTGATTTTCCTCCTGGCAAATCTCGTGCTGGACGACGCGATGTGGCGGGTCATCAGTATTGCGGTCGTCTCGTTTGCTCTGCTGTTCCTCGCCTCGGCGAGCAAGTTGCGGCCGATCGCCAGCACCCTGGCGCTGATCTTGGGTTACGGTCTCGCCCTGCTCGGCACGGTTCAAACGGGGGAGCTCGCGACGCGCGGCCTGCTCTACCTCATGCTCGATTTCGTCATCATCGCGGGGGTGTCGCTCCTCGTTAATCTCTTGCTGGCGCCTGCACCGCGGCGTACCGCCGGCCAGGCCATCGCGGATTGTCTCAAGCTGTGTGCGGCCGTGTTGCGGGATGTCGAGGGCCCCGCAAAGCGCGAGCTGGCGGCCAAGGTGCGCGAGGGAATGACGCCCGTTCTCAAGCAGCTAAGGTTCGCCGGGATCGAGAAGAGCGCGTCCGCAAGGGAACTCGACATTCTGCAGCAGGAGGCGTTGTCCTCATTTGCACTCATGAGTGCAGTGGATGCGCTCGCCGCCAGCCGCGAGGTCGAGGTGCCGGCCGCGGTACGCATGAGGCTGGCTGACTGCCTGGAACAGATGGCGGATATCGTGCAGCGCGGCGGATATCCCTCCGAGGTCACTCTGCAACTGCCTCGCGAGCGGAACCTGTCACCCTTCGCCCATGATCTGGTGGGCGCGATCCAGGATGCCATCACGCATTTTGCGCTAGCTGACACGCAGTCGCAGGCAGCACCGCACGAAAAGAAGGAGGGATTCCTGGTTGCAGACGCCTTCACCAATCCCGCGCACCTGCAGTACGCGCTCAAAACCACGGCGGCCGCCGTGTTCTGCTACCTGTTGTATTCACTACTCGACTGGCCCGGAATCCACACCTGCTTCATCACCTGTTACATCGTCGCCCAGACGACAGCCGCGGAATCGGTACAAAAGCTCACGCTGCGCATCATTGGCTGCCTCGCTGGCGCTGCCGCGGGCATTGCGGCCATCCTCTTCCTCGTTCCTGCCCTCACCTCCATTGGCGGTCTCATGATCGCGGTATTCATTGGCGCCTGGGCGGGGGCCTATGTGGCGGCAGGCAGCCCGCGCATCAGCTACGCTGGTTTTCAGTTTGCCTTCGCCTTTTTTCTGTGCGTTATCCAGGGCTCGGGACCTTCGTTCGACCTGACGATAGCCCGCGATCGCATCATCGGAATCCTGATCGGCAATCTGGTCGCGTACTGCGCGCTGGTGTACGTGTGGCCTGTAACTATCGCTCGCCGTGTGGATCCGGCACTCGCGAACGCTCTCAGGCAACTGGCGAAAGTGGCTTCCGCGCAGGAGCCACGCGAGCGTCGACTGCTGGCTTCTCAGGCGCAGGGCGCGCTGAACGAAATCGAAAGCGACATTGAGCTCGCCCGCTACGAACCGGCCTCCGTTCGCAGCTCGGCCGCGTGGCTTTCCACCCGGCGAGAGGCGGTCGAGAACAGTCAATCGCTCGGCACCTTGCTGCTCATCGGCACCGATACGCGCGAGCTGTCCCGTATTGACGCCGCGAGCCGGCTCGAACGCTTGGCGGGGCGTTGCGCAGGAGCGTCCGCTCCCGAGGCACTTTCATCATGGACGATGGAGTCGCCACATGGTTGGCAATCACTGCCGGCGCGGGTCAACCGCCGCTTGCACGCGCTCGAGGAGACCCTCTCACCGGAGGCGTCAGACACCGAGGCAAACGCTCATGGACATGCCTGACAGACTCGCACCCGTTTGGGTAGTCGCACTGCTGGCGGGCTGCGCCACATCCTCCCTTAATCTGGCGCCGGCATCGCCAGATACCCCGTGGACACCGAGCACCGGGTCCGGCGGTGAAATCATCGCGGGTGCACCGTCCTCCACCACTGCGCCGAGGAGTAACTGGTACGTGCTGCCCTCGAATGCCAAGGCTGCAGGCGAGGCGCAGGCGCCAGCGGAGCTGGATAGTTCCCACCCGTACACACTGGCTGAGCTGATTGACGTTGCCCAATCGCATAATCCCTCCACGAGAATGGCCTGGGAGAACGCACGCGACGCCGCGTTGGCGACCGGAATCGCCAAGACGGCGTACCTTCCCAACGTGTCGGCCAGCGTAGTCGGGGCCTATCAGACTGCCGGCGATGTTTCCCTACACGGGGCAATCTCTGCGCTGTCGGTACAGTGGCTCTTGTTCGATTTCGGCGAGCGCGATGCGCAGGTGTCTGCGGCCGAGCAGATCTCGGCGATCACCAACATCGGCTTTACCGCCGTCCATCAGGAGCTGATCTACAAGGTTGCCCTAGCCTACTACACGCACATGGCCGCTCAGGCGCGGGTCGGCACGGCCGAGAAGGCCCTGAGAAACGCCCGGGAGGTGCAGGAAGCGACGGAATCGCGCTATGCCCAGGGAGTCGGCACGGTGGTGGAAGTGGCCGAGGCGCGCCAGGGCACTGCGCAGGGCGAGCTTGCACAGGTGCAGGCGAGCGGCCAGGCGCAGGATAGTTATGTGGGGCTGCTGGCCGCGATGGGCATCTCGCCGCTGACTCACATCAGGCTCGCCGATCTCGGACGCCGCAAGCTCTCGTCCGGTTTGATGGGGCCGATTGATCAGATCGTGACCGAGGCGCTCGCTCGCCGTCCTGATGTCCTGACCGCGTACGCGGCTCACGAAGCGAGTCTCGCCCGGCTAAAAGCGGCGAAGGCGGAATTCATGCCCAAGCTCTTCCTTTCCGCCACCGGCTCCTACTCATCGACCACATTGGACATCACAACGCTGCCGAGTCTCGGGCAGGGACAGAGCCTCTTGCCCCCGACGCTCAATATTCCCAGTACCACTCATTACGGTGCCACGGTACTTCTGGGCGTCACCGTTCCAATCTACGACGGCGGTCTGCGACGCGCGCTCGAGAGTCAAGCACGCGCGGAAGAGGCGAAGACGGACGCCAGGCTCGAGCAGATTCGTGACGAGGCGACCCGGGAGATCGTTGGCGCAGCCAATCGAGTACGCACGAGCCTCTCTGCCCTGGACGCCGCCGACTCCCTGGCGTCAGCCTCTCAGATCACCTTCGACGCCGCACTCGACGCCTATCGGCACGGAATCGGATCCATCACCGACACGATTCACGCCGAGACCGCGCTGCTCGAAGCTCAAAACGCATCCGCCGACTCCTACAGTGCGGCCCTCGCGTCCGCGGCCACGCTTGCCCTCGCGGCGGGCACACTCGGCGCGGCGCCCGAATAGATTCATTCGGCCACAGGCAGATTACTTTCGGACAACTTGCAGGTCCGTGCTCAGCTCGGCGAGGATCTGCGCGAATGCATCTCCGTAGCCGCGCACCAGTGCATCGGGCGAAGCCCGCGGCAGATCGACACGTCTGGCAATCGAGCGCTCGAGCACAGCTTTCGGGCGGGCGCTAGTCTGATCGAGCAGAGCGAACTGCACCGCCAACACCGCAGCGGGCTGACGTCCCGAGCGGAAGTCGCCATACAGCTCCGTGACGGTCGTCTCGAGCAGGTAGTGCGCTGGCCGCGCACTTTCGGGTCCTACAACCGCGAATCGTCCAGTGCCGGCGAGCCAAACCGCCATCTGATCACCGAGCATCGTGGCTGGCTCGGCGATGAACCGGCTGTAAGGGTCGGAAGTGAACTGAACCTCGTCCATGCGGTAGACGAGCGCAGCACCGGCGTACGCCGCGGCCACGCGAACGTTGCCTACGCGCAGGGACTCGGTGTTGGGGTTGGATGAAGAGGCGCCCTCCGGTGCCGGTGGTTGCACGACGTAGGTATTCGGCGCCGGGATGGGTTTACCGATCGAGCAAGCGATGAGCGCCAGTGCGGCGCAGGCAGGCAAGGCGAGACGCGCATTCCTCATTGCGACTTCTCGGCAGGCAGCCGCACTTTTTCGGGTGGACCGCCGACCAGCGCGCCGGCAGGATAGCGCTTGATCGTTGATGACAGCTCGCGCAGGTTTTCCGCGCTTTTGCGTAGATCGCGCACGATGACGCGCACATCGTATTGATTATCGCCCAGCAGGCCATTGAGCCGTTCGAGCGCCTCGTCTATGTGTTTCATCGTCCGATCCAGGTCTCCCCTGTCGGCGACCCCGCGCACGCTGCGGGTTATGACCGCGAGATTGTCGACGCTCTGTTTGAGGTCCGTTACCAGCGGTTGGGCGCGCACGATCGTCGCGTTCGCGCTGCGGAGAACCTCGTCCGCGTCGGCCGTGAGTCGCGCCATGGGCAGCTCGCCAACCTTGGCGTTCAAGCTCACGAGCAGCTTGTTGAGATTCTCCCCCAGCGCCCTGGCGTCCACCTCACTCAGGCTCGCCATGAACACCTGCGCCTTGGAGAGGATCTGGCCCGCTCTATTCGGGGCCGAGGGCACGTAGTCGTACTTCGGCGCCCAACCGAACTCGAGCGGCGGGTACTTCGCCGGATCAAGAAAGTCGAGCGCCAGATACTGCTGCCCCGTGATACCCGCGAACTGCGTCTGGGCGCGCAACCCCAATTTGACCAGCTCGGGCGCGTCCCGCCGCACCTGTATGGCTTCTATCGCTGATAAGGTGACCTTGGCCCGCACCACGATGTAGTTGCGGCGCTTATCCAGCGGCACATCTCTCTCGTACGCAGCCGCCGAATCGAGAATCTCCGAGACCTCGCCCAGCGGCACGCCGCGGTAGCGCAGCGGCGCACCAATTTCCAGGCCGGCCACGGATTCATCGAAGTAGGACTCGAACGTATAAGTCGGCTGGAATAGTTTTCGCCCGCCCAGCACGAATAACAACACGGCCAGAGCCAGGATGCTCACGGTCACGAACAGGCCCAGGCGATAGTGACGCTTGCCTTCTTCCATGATCTAGCTCCCCGCTGCCGGCGTGGCCACATCAGGCACGCGGTTGAAGAATTGGCGCACTCTCGCGTCGCTGCTACGAGCTCGCAGCTCGACCGGCTTCCCCTCGGCAATGATGCTGCGCGAGACCGGATCCAGCATGATTGCCCGGTCGGCGATGGTAAAGATGCTCTGCAGCTCGTGGGTCACCACCACAAAGGTCAGTCCCAGGTTGCTGCGCAGCGACAGAATCGTCTGGTCGAGGTTAGCGCCGGTGATCGGATCGAGCCCTGCGGACGGCTCATCGAGCAACAGTATGTCGCAACCCAGGGCCATGGCGCGCGCAATGCCGGCACGCTTCAACATTCCGCCGGAGAGCTCCCCCGGCATGAGCGACTCGGCGTCGCCCATCGCCACCAGCTGCAGGAGCATGCGCGCGGTGAGATTCTTGTCCGCGAGCGCGAGATCGGTGAACTGATCGAGTGGAAAGCGCACGTTCTCGAGCACCGTCAGCGAACCGAACAGTGCGCCGCTCTGGTACATCACGCCGAGTCCGCGCTGCAGCTCGGTCTTTTCCCTGGCGCGAGCCTGCACCATGCTGCGCCCCGCGATGAGAATGTCGCCGGCCATGGGCTCATACAGGCCGATGATGTTCTTCATCAGGCTCGACTTGCCGCTGCCTGACCCACCCAGGATCACCACGATCTCACCGCGCTTCACGTCGAAGGAGGCGTTATCGAGCAGAACGCGCTTGCCATAGCCCATGCGCAGATTGCGGACGCTCACGGCCGGTGGCCCGTCCCTGGTCGCCTCGAAGCTGGGTTGCATCGGGATCGTCGGCATGCTGATGGCTCAAACCGTGAAGATCGAAAAGATGCCGTCGATCACGATGATCAGCACGATGCTCGTGACGACGGCCCGCGTCGTTGAGAGCCCGACGGAGGTCGCGCCGGCACCGGTGGTGAGCCCGCGCTGGCAGCCAACCATAGCTATCGTCAGTCCGAAGACGGCAGCCTTGACGATACCCAGGCCGAAGTCCCATGCCGTCACCGCATGCAGCAGTTGGTTGTAGAACTGCAGAAAACTTATGTCGAATTTCAGCATGACGAGTGCCGCGCCGAAGAGTCCGACGAGATCTGCAAGCACGCTGAGCAGCGGCACGACGAGTATCGAGGCAATGAGCCGCGGCAAGACCAGGAACTGGACCGGACTGAGCCCGAAGGTGGTTATCGCATTCACCTCCTCATTGACCTTCTGCGTACCGATCTGGGCAGCAAACGCAGCGCCAGTGCGCCCGGCGAACACAATTGCGGTCAGTAGCGGGCCAAGCTCGCGCAGCAGCGCGAACCCCACTCCATTCACGACGAAGATCACCGCCCCGAACTGTCTTGCTACGAGTCCGGACTGAAAGGCGATGATCACACCCATGAGGAAGCCGATCAGCAGCACGACCGGAACCCCGTTGGCGCCCGCCTCGGAGGCGATGTCCAGCACATCGCCCCAGTTGATGCGGCCGCCGCGCGTGAACGCCTGACGCAACTCAGTCCAACACTCGCCAACAAAGTCCGCCATCTGCGTGATATATGAAATCTCCTGCAGCGTGGCACGGCCCAGCTGCTCGAACGCTCGTGGATGCGCGGGGCGGCGGGCCGGTGCGGCAAAGTCCTTGGGGTCGAAGGTACGCATCAGAACCGCGAGATTCGGGGCGAGGTCTAGAATCTCAACTCTGGCCGTGGCCGGTCGATCGCGATGGGTAAGATCGAGAAGCAGCGCTATGCCAACGTTGTCGGCGTACTTGACCTGCGCTGCGTCGATGATGATCGGGCGGTCCGGGTTGCTCGCCAGCGTCTCGAGCGCGGACCTCCAGATCGGCGCCGCTGTATAGGCGGTAATGCGACCCTTGAGCACGATGCGCACGCCGTCAGATGCAGCCGGTTCGGCAGTCGAGGCGGTCATCGCCCCCCCGCTGGAACTGAGCGACAGGGTTTATCGGCTCGGAGGTTCACATCTGAGCCTCGACCCGCACGCGGAATGCCGTCTCAAAGCGTTCTCGCGGTGCTACGACGGTGAGTCCGCGCCCACTCGTGAGCGCACTGGTGGGCGCAGTCATCGGCTCTATCGCCACGAACTCCTGATTGCCGGGAGCAAAGATCTGCACATAGCGATAGCCCGTAAGGAACTCTACGGTAATCCGACGAGGCCCGCCGGTGAGCGAGAAGGAAGGACTCGGATCGAGTAGTGCAAAACCATCGTCGAAAGAGCGCTCGCCGAGCTCAGCACCGAAGCGATTCCAAGGCTCTTGCGCGCCGCTCGGGATGCCGCGCTCATCGAGCAGAAGTCTGTGCATCGCCGGCAGCTCGAGCCGCCATTTTGCACGCGGGAGATCGGGCAGGCCGAAATAGGGATGGAAACCGAAGCTGACCGGTACTGCTCCGTCCGACGCGGCGACCAGTGTCATTTGGAGCGTCAGAGCTTCCGGGCTGAGCGTTGCTGTCAGTTCGAGGCGGTGGGGAAACGGAAAGATGTCGAGGAGGTTTTTACTTCTCCATTCCAGTCGAGCCGAGAGGCGATTGTGCTGCGACTCCAGGGGCTCCCATGTGAGGCGAGACCACGGCACGCCGTGCATGGGAAGCCCGTGCGCATCAAGGTGGAGCAGCGGGGATGAGGTATCGAGCTGCACCTCCCGGCCTGCGGCGCGATATCTGATGCCGTCCAGGCGGTTCGCCCAGGGATGAAGCAGCGCGATCCCGGCGGTGCTTCCCTTCACAGCGGCCGCTGGCAGATCGCCAACGCGCCGCAACATTTGCACACCCTTGTGGCGCAGCGACGCTGCGAGCATCCCCTGAGCGGGTACGAATACCGCCTCCAGGTCCCCTGCGGTCAGAGTGCAAGCCGTTGCGTTCACGGGAGCGCGCGGCGTTTCTGCCGGGCGGCCGCCTTCATCGACTTGCCTCTTTGGCTACCAGTGGATTGTGCCAACCCTCGGCAGGGGCAACGGTTTCGGCCTCTTTCGGCCCCCACGTACCACAAGCATAGGGATATGCGGGCGTACCCGCCTTCAAGACGGGATCGACGATGCGCCACGCCTCTTCCACATAGTCTTCGCGGGCAAAGAGCGTGCGATCACCCATCATCGCGTCAGTCAGGAGGCGCTCATAGGCATCCCCTTCGGTCACCCCGGCCGCCCGCTGTGCCAGCAGCTCTGCGGACTGCCCGACCCCCGCTTCCCCCGCGTCCATCACGTTGACGCCGACGGCCAGCTCGTTGACCGGGTTGATGCGCAAGCGGTAGTAATCGCGGTGCGGCTGGCAGGACTCAAACAGCGGCGGTGGCCGGCGCAGGTACACGATCACCTCGGTGCAGGTGACCGGAAGACACTTACCGGCGCGGATGAAGAATGGCACGCCCTGCCAGCGCCAGTTGTCGATCGCCAAGCGCAAGGCAGCGAAAGTTTCTACCTTGGAGCCCGGCGCGACGCCCCGCTCCTCGAGGTAACCGCGGAACTGCCCGCGCACCAGGTCGGTAGCTTTGATCTCCGGTATGGCCCTGAGCACTTTGACCTTCTCGTCACGTACCGATTCGCTGTCCGTGCGTGCCGGGGGCTCCATCGCGAGATTGGCGAGCACCTGAAAGAGATGGTTCTGCACGACATCTCGAACCGCGCCGGTCTGGTCGTAGAACGCACCGCGCCCTTGAATGCCGAAATCCTCGGCCATGGTGATTTCCACGCTATCGATGTAGTGGCGGTTCCAGCACGGCTCGAGCAGCGTGTTGGTGAAGCGGAAAAAGACCATGTTGTGTACCGGGCGCTTCCCCAGGTAATGGTCGATGCGGAAGATATGGTCCTCGTCGAAACCGCCGAGCAGGATCCTGTTCAGATTTCGTGCGGACTCGAGATCGTGTCCGAAGGGCTTCTCGACGATGACGCGTGTGCCCGATGCGGTGCATCCTGCCTTCTCGAGTTGTTCCACCACCGCCCCGAAAAGCGCCGGCGGGATGGCGAGGTAGTGTGCGGAACGCTGTGCACTGCCGAGCAACTTTCGCAGTTGCCGGAAGGTCGCAGCGTCCGCGTAATCGCCATCGACATAGGCGAGGAGCGACGCGAGCTTCGCGAACGCATCTGGGTCGACGCCGCCATGCTTCTCGAGGCTGTCACGCGCCCGTGCCTTGAGCTGCTCGAGATTCCAGCCCGCTTTCGCCACGCCGATGACCGGAACGGTCAGCATTCCGCGCTTCACCATCGCCTGCAGCGCTGGGAAAATCTTCTTGTAGGCGAGATCTCCGGTCGCGCCGAAGAACACCAGTGCGTCGGATTTGGGTTCGCTCATTGCGGTCGCCACGCCAGATCGCCGCTATTTGGCCGGCTTCTCGAGGTGGCCGCCGAACTGGTAGCGCAGAGCCGAGAGCAGCTTATCCTGGAATTCAGCACTGCCACGCGAGCTGAAGCGTTCGTAGAGTGCGGTGGTGAGTACCGGTGTAGGGACGCCTTCGTCGATCCCCGCCTTGATCGTCCAGCGCCCCTCCCCTGAGTCGGATACGCGCCCGGCGAACTTCGTGAGCATCGGATCCTCGAGCAGCGAAGCAGCCGTAAGGTCGAGGAGCCACGAGGAGATGACGCTGCCCCGTCGCCATACCTCTGCGACATCCGCGAGGTTGAGGTCGTACTGGTAACGCTCGGGGTCGCGGAGCGGCGTCGTTTCGGCATCGACCGTGCGAGCCTGCTTGCCGACGTTGGCCGCATGCAGCACATCGAGCCCCTCGGCATAGGCAGCCATGATCCCGTACTCGATGCCGTTATGGACCATCTTGACGAAATGGCCGGCGCCGTTTGGGCCGCAGTGCAGATAGCCCTGCTCTGCAGTGCTCCCCTCTTTGTCACGTCCGGGGGTGCGCGGGATGTTACCCATGCCCGGTGCGAGCTGCGCAAAGATCGGATCGAGCCGCTGCACCACCGCTTCCTCGCCGCCGATCATCATGCAATATCCGCGCTCGAGTCCCCACACACCGCCGCTCGTTCCGACATCAACGTAATGTATGCCCTTGCCAGAGAGCGCCTTCGCGCGACGCAGGTCATCGATGTAGTAGGAATTGCCGCCATCGATGAGGGTGTCTCCCGGTGTGAGCTGTGGCAGCAGGTCCTTGATCGTTGCTTCTACTGCCGCTGCCGGCAGCATCAGCCACACCGCGCGCGGTGTCTTCAATCTTTCGACCAGGTCGTGCAGGGTTGTCGCGCCGGTGGCCTTCTCTTTCATGAGCTGCTCCACCGCCTGCGGTGACCGGTCGAATACCACGCAATCATGGCCGCCACGGATCAGCCGTCGCACCATGTCTCCACCCATTCTCCCCAGACCGATCATTCCAAGTTGCATGGCTTTGCTCCTTTACCTC
>Ga0310811_10010145_pt1 | contig 12171 bp, 7 predicted proteins | sample YCmetagenome_FD_207642 | JGI IMG/M metagenome (GOLD analysis project Ga0310811, IMG submission 207642) | Soil microbial communities from experimental microcosm in Duke University, North Carolina, United States - YC | ecosystem: Engineered > Artificial ecosystem > Soil microcosm > Unclassified ... | reverse complement strand
ATATGTCTGGTGGTACCCGATCCAGTGCTGGCCCGTATCAACGCGACGCAGGAACGCAAGCGTCTGCTAGCAGAAACCACAATCCATCATCTCTGGCATCTGGCAAATGTCTTTACTGCCTATGTGGGGGCAGTCGTAATTATTGCGCGGAAAGGTGCACCGAGCAAACATCATCTGATCCAATGGCGACGTGAGCGCTGGCATCCACGCAACATGAATGCTCTTACAACACCCACCCCGATCCTCAATACACAACCACAGCATGTAGAACAATCTCTCCTACGTCGTCAACCCAACGCGGAGTTACGCTATCTGCTCAGCAATCAGAAAAACAAACTGCTTGAGCAATTATCGCTCTATACCCATGATTTCAAGCAAGATTTTTCAGCAACAGCAAATAGACTGACCTCCCCCCATCCACTACAACCATTACGGCAACTGGTGACCATTCGTCGTGGCGAAGAACTGGGAAAAGATAGCCCTTATTTACATACACATTCCTCAGCGCATCATAATGCATACTATCATCCGGTGCTGCGTGGTGGTATCGATGTTCGCCCTTATAGCTCATTACAGGCATCTCGCTATATTGCCAGAGAACACATCAGCAAACCACTGGAGCGCTACCTTACGCCTAAATTGCTCCTTGTAAAAAGTGTCGGTCGCTTGCAAGCAACGCTTGACACACAGGGGCATGTGGTATTACAAACGCTCTATATGCTCCATCTCACACAACCACCCACCGAACAGGCATCGTTCACGCAAGAGGATGAACTTTATTTTTTACTGGCCTTGCTCAATTCACGCTTGCTACAGGAATATGTCTATGTACTTTATACAGCGTACAAGTGGGTACAACCACAGATTGAACAACATGTGCTCGCGAACCTCCCCATTCCTGTCGATATAGATCCTACAGCCAAAAGAGCTATCATCGAACGAGCACGACAATTGATGCAGGCTTGCGCACAGACCACTCCTGCTTTAAAATTGAAGGAGCAGATAAAACAATCACTCTATGAAGAGCAGGAACAGGCCATTCACGCACTCTATGTAATGGCACTTATAAAACAGCAGCACAGAGAAATTTCTTAACTACCCCTATATAAGAAAGGACACAAAGGAGGCACTACATATGGACAACGCACATGCTGATCGACCAATTCGTGTACTGGTCGCTAAGCCCGGTTTAGATGGTCATGATCGCGGGGCCAAGGTAATCGCCCGTGCCCTACGAGATGCTGGCATGGAAGTGATCTACACAGGCATTCGTCAGACGCCGGAAATGATTGTTGAGGCTGCTATTCAGGAAGATGTCGATGCTATTCTGATGAGTATTCTCTCAGGGGCACATATGGCTCTCTTTCCACGTATCATAGAACTCCTCACACAAAATAATGTGCATGATATTCTTGTCGCGGCGGGCGGCATTCTGCCAGATGAGGATATTCCCGCGATCAAGGCAATGGGTATCAAAGGCTGCTTTGGACCAGGAACGTCAACCGAAGAGATCATCACATTTGTGCGCGAGAACATCCAGACCGAGCGGCTAATCGCAGAGGTATAGGCGGAGGAAGGAAGCGTGACAACACTCAGCGAACGGCTTTTACGAGGTGATCGGCGGGCGCTGGCACGTCTGGTTACACTGATCGAGAATGACGCGCCACAGGCTCGGACCTGTCTCACTGAACTTCATCCACATAGCGGTCAGGCTCATATCATCGGGGTTACAGGCTCACCAGGAGCAGGCAAAAGTACGCTGGTCACCCATCTGGTACGTGAATTCCGGAAAGAAGAGCGGCGCGTCGGCGTCGTCGCCATTGACCCGAGCAGTCCCTTTACAGGTGGTGCGCTACTTGGTGATCGTATTCGTATGATGGAGCTGGCTGGTGATCCAGATGTCTTCATTCGCAGTATGGCGAGTCGTGGCAACCTCGGTGGCCTCTCCGCCTCAACACGTGATGTGATACGCGCCATGGATGCCGCTGGCTATAATCCAATTATCGTTGAGACTGTAGGCACAGGGCAGGCCGAAGTCGAAGTGATGCGGACAGCACAGACCGTGCTGGTCGTCATGGCTCCCGGTATGGGCGATGATATTCAGGCCATCAAAGCAGGTATTCTGGAAATCGCGGATATTTTTGTTGTGAGCAAAGCAGATAAGCCCGATGCCAATCGCACCGCTGCCGAACTTTCTATGATGCTCAGCCTTGATCCACACCGACGTCAGGCGAGATGGCGTATCCCAATCATTAAAACATCTATGCTACGAGAGCAAGGGATCACGGAACTCACCAGTACCATCCACTCCCACCTTGAATTCCTCCGTAACAGTGGTATGCTGGCACAACGCACACAACGACAGATACAGAGTGAACTGCAAAATCTGATCGTACAGGCAGTGACCAGAACACTGCACAATACGCTGAGCAAAGAAGAATGGCAACAAATAAGCACTGAGATCGTAGAGCGGAAACGCGATCCCTACACCGTTGCGGAAGAGTTACAGGAACGTATTGGCTTTTTACCTCATAATGCCCAATAACAGACGATCTATCCTGAATAACAACGAAAATCACACATTGACATCTATTTATTTCGGCAGTAATCTGAGACTGCCAGTACCACGTAGTCAGTCAGGGAGAGAGATCAAAAATTTGGAAGATATCACCCAACAGTTGAAAGAGTATTTCGGATACGACACTTTTTTACCGGGCCAACAAGAGGTTATTGAACACATACTACAACAACAGGATGCATTCGCCCTGATGCCTACCGGCGCAGGAAAATCACTGATCTATCAGTTTTCAGGTTTGCTCCTACCCGGCGTCACCATCATTATCTCACCACTAATCGCATTGATGCAGGATCAGGTTGATCGCTTGCAGGCGAACGGTATCGCGGCAACCTTCATCAATAGCGCATTGAGTGGCGATGAACGCTTTCGCCGCGAACAAGAGTTACGCAATGGCCGCATAAAACTACTCTATGTCGCGCCAGAACGCCTGCTGACACAAAATTTCTTGACCATCCTCGATGATGTTGATGAACGCATTGGTATCTCACTCATAGCGGTCGACGAAGCGCACTGTGTCAGTGAATGGGGCCATGATTTCCGTCCCGAATATCGTCAACTTGGTCGTTTACGCCATCGTTATCCACAGGTGCCCCTGATCGCCCTCACAGCCACAGCTACCGAACGTGTACGTGATGATATCCTCAATCAGCTCGCGCTACGCAATCCATACATCCACAGCGCCAGTTTCAATCGCCCCAATCTCTCCTATGAAGTACGCCTGAAAAATCGTGATACCTACCGAGAACTGGTTAGCATCATACGCGAACAACCGGATGCGGCGATCATTATCTATTGTCAGAGCCGCAAGAGTGTCGAAGATATCAGTGCCGCACTCAGAAACGATGGCATCTCTTCCCTTCCCTACCATGCAGGACTCAGCAGCGAACAACGTGCCAGCAATCAGAACAGCTTTATCCGCGATCAGGTTTCGGTACTGGTCGCCACAATTGCTTTTGGTATGGGGATCGCCAAGCCGGATGTGCGAGCGGTTATCCACTATGATCTGCCAAAGAGTCTGGAAGGCTATTATCAGGAATCTGGCAGAGCCGGACGTGATGGCCTACCGGCCCGCTGCATCCTTTTCTTCCAGCGTGGAGATCGCTTCAAATATGAATTCATCATGTCACAAAAAGAAGATGAACAGGAATATATCGTCGCTCGCGAGCAACTCCAACAGGTAGTAGCCTATGGAGATAGTACCGACTGTCGCCGCCGCGCACTGCTGAAATATTTTGGCGAAACCTATCAGGAACAAAACTGTGGCAATTGCGATAACTGTCTCCAACCAGTGGCAGAACTAGAAGATCGCACAATTGATGCGCAAAAGTTTCTTTCTTGCGTTTCTCGTACTCAGCAACGCTTCGGGATGCGCTATATCATCGACATCCTGCGCGGAGCCAATACGCAGAAAATCCGTACTATGGGTCATAATCAACTGAGCACCTATGGTATTGGCAATGATCTCAGCGTTGAGGAATGGCAACGTCTTGGACATGCCCTGCTGCAACAGGGATTAATGAATGAGACAAATGATGGCTATCATATCCTCAGATTAAACAAACTTTCGGTAGAGATCCTGAAAAGGCAACGTACGGTAGAGGTCGCAGCAGCGCCGGGGCGTCAACCAAAAACCACGGAACAAACATCCACAACCACGCGCCAACCAAGCACGACCACTGAGTTAGATCTGGCATCAATGGGTCTCTTCACCTATCTGCGCAGTCTACGCAAACAACTTGCCGATGAGCAAGGGGTACCACCCTACGTCATCTTTCCTGATAACAGCCTGCGGGCGATGGCTCTCCAACGGCCACAAAGCGAAACTCACTTCTCACATATTCCGGGCGTTGGTAGCCAGAAACTCGCTTCATACTTCACCACATTTACCAATGCCATTCGTGAGTACTGTGAGGATCACAATCTGACGATGGGAATCGAACTACCTGATAGCGAAAAGGCACAGAAACCAAAACAAACAACCCGCACAGGTGGCGGCTCTGGTATGTCACTGCGGCTGGCAACCTTACAACGCTACCGGGAAGGGCACAGCATTGATGAGATAGCCAGTGAACGAAACGTCAAACCCGGCACCATTATCAGCCATCTGGCAGATCTCATTGAGGCCGGTGAGGATATAGACGTAAGCATGTTGATTGCACCCGGTCATCATGATACGATTGCTAGAGCCTGGCAACAGATCGGCGGTACAGCCCTTAAACCGATCAAAGAGTTCCTGGGTGATGACTATTCGTACGACGAAATACGCCTTGTGCGGGCACTGCTCAACAAAGCCAGGCAAAAAGTGCATTACTCATAACCGGATTTAGCGTCCTCATTAAGAATAGCAACATGTGGTGAATTCTCATCACAACAACACTTGATATTCGGGGTCGCGACCTCACCATTCTGCCACCAACCGCATACGCTCAACTCACAAAAGCAGAAATGGCACAGCAACTCTTCGGCTCATACTTACCACAACATGTGCTCTCATCGCTAGAGCAGGACAAACGTGGGCACTTTTTGCGCACGCTCCCTACCCATTTCAGTACTGTCAAGGATGCCCTGCACCAACATGGCACGCCATTTTCCATCGCGTTCGATGAACATCCTGCATTGCCATATACAACGCAACTCATGCTACAGGCACGCCCCTATCAACAGGAAGCAGTCCAGAAATGGCAAGCAGCGGGAAACGCAGGTGTTGTCGTGCTCCCCACAGGCGCGGGTAAGACCTTCGTTGCCGCGATGGCTATTCACGAAACGCAGCTCTGGACACTGGCAGTCGTTCCCACCATCGACCTGCTGCAACAATGGCGGGCGGCTCTGTCTGCTGCCCTATCAATACCTGTAGAAGAGATAGGCCTCTTCGGAGGTGGTGAAAAAGAACTCAAACCAATTACCGTGATTACCTATGATTCAGCCGCTCTCTATCCTCGCGAACTGCGCAATTTTGGCCTGCTCATTTTTGATGAGTGCCATCACCTACCCGCGCCAACCTATCGTTTGATTGCCGATAGCGCCTTCACCCCACTACGCCTGGGATTAAGCGCAACTCCGGAGCGGAGCGATATGGCTCACACCGATCTGGTTGATCTGATCGGCGATGAAGTCTACCGTCGTTCACCATCCGAACTCACCGAAGAACGCTATCTGGCACAGTATCAAGAACAACGTATCGCCATCGCCCTGAGCACCGAAGATGAAGAACGCTACACAGAACAGAGGCGCATCTATCGCTCATTCCTGCAACGTCGCCGGATTATTATTCGTTCCCCGGAAGATTTCCAGCAGAAATTGATCTATCTCAGTGCTCGCGACCCGGAAGCCCGCGCCGCCATGCTGGCATGGAGAGAAGCACGAGATATCGCGATGAACGCGCCCGCAAAATATAGCGAGATCGAACACATCCTGGGACAACATGGAGAAGATCTGGTGATCCTCTTCTCTGAATACAACTCCGTCGTAGACGAAATCAGCCGCCGCTTCTGTATGCCCAGCATCACCTATAAAACGCCCACCGAAGAACGCCGCACTATCCTCGACCGTTTCCGTAGTGGAGACTATACGAAACTCGTAACCGGACGTGTACTCAATGAAGGAGTTGATGTTCCGGACTGTCGCGTTGCCATTATCGTGAGTGGCAACAGCACCAAACGTGAATATATCCAACGCCTGGGACGTATTCTGCGACCCAAGTCTGGACAGGCGCTCCTCTATGAATTAATCACCAGCAAAACAACGGAGGAAGATATCGCCAAAAGACGACGTTAACAACCATGCAACACAACAAAAACACGCGTAGCGCACATCTGCTACGCCCGGACCTTTCAGCCATGCGGGCGTGGAGCAGACGGACACTACGCGTATCAAAGAAATTCCTGATGAGAATCTCTAGTTAAACACATCTTTCGTCTTTTCGAAGAGGTCGCGGAAGATATTCTTACCATTTTGTTCGGCCTGTTCACGCTCAATACGTGCGAACTCTTCGAGCAACTGACGCTGTTCGGCAGTCAGATTTGTCGGTGTCACCACTTTAACCGTCACTTGCTGATCACCACGGGCACTACTATGGACCACAGGAACACCTTTCCCTTTCATACGGAAAGTACGGTTACTCTGTGTACCAGCAGGAATTTTCAGCAACGTCGTCGCCCCATCTACCGTCGGGACTTCAACCTCATCGCCCAACGCAGCCTGCGTAAAGCTAATCGGCAGTTCATAGAGGATATCATTCCCCTGCCGCTTGAAGTACTCGTGAGGTTTGACCGTCAAGACCACATACAGGTTACCAGGAGTGCCGCCACGTGAACTTACTTCACCTTCGCCTGTGACACGTACATTAATACCATCGTCCACACCGGCAGGAATATTAACCACCACACGGCGAAGATTACGTACACGGCCCTGTCCACGGCACTTTTCACAGGGTGTGGTAATCACGCGGCCTTCACCACGGCAGCGCTCACACATGGTCACATTCACAAACTGCCCAAAGATCGACTGCTGCACACGACGAATCTCACCTGTCCCCTGACAGGCAGAACAGCGCTGCGTCGAAGTACCCGGTTGAGCACCGCTACCACGACAGGTCGAACACGATTCCCAACGTGGAATTTCTATCTCTTTCTGACAACCAAAAACAGCTTCCTCAAAGGAGATAGTTAATTCATAACGCAGGTCGGCACCACGCTGTGGGCCAGAACGGCGATTAGTTCCAGTCGAACCAGTAAAGAAGGTTTCGAAAATGTCATTCAGATTACTAAATGAACCGAAGTCAAAGCCAGCAGCGCCTGCGCCTGCGCCTGTGCCCGCACCAACACCAGCATGACCATAGCGATCATAAGCTGCGCGTTTTTGCGAATCGCTCAAAACCTCATAGGCTTCATTGATTTCGATAAAGCGGGCTTCCGCTCCCTGCTCTTTATTTGCGTCAGGGTGGTACTGCTTGGCAAGGCGACGAAACGCTTTCTTAATCTCATCCTCACTTGCGTTGCGCGATACCCCCAATATCTCATAATAATCTCGTTTATTCGCGGCCATCGGCTGGTCCTTTTCGTCAGAAACAGGGCGCGAACGGATCCGCGCTGTTTAAATTACGACTTGTATCAACTATTTGCACGTACGATCATTCCCAATATATTTGCGCAATCCTTACCAGACAAGTTTACCATAACACCTGCGCATAATAGACATGTTCATAGAAAACAATGTCATGGATAGCTATTCAGTTACGCCATACGGCGCCCTATAGTATGGAATATATCGTCGTTGTATTAGACTACATCACAAAATGGACTATACGCAATACCAAGCAGATAAAGTAGGACATTCAGTTTGTTGATACTATAGCCTCGCGTATAGCTGCTAGAACGCCCTCCATATCATGGCCTATTGCCCCCACCGATGCTGAACAGGCGTATAGAATGACATCAGAGGGTGACGATTTGTCACCCTCTGATGTGGAAGGAGATGGGCCGGAAGAAGACAAGCAAGTGTCCCTACACAGCTATCTCCTCTCACGCGATTACATTTCTTTGTATTCGCCTTCGATGGTATCATCGTTGGCATGACTCTGCTCATCACCAGCACCAGGTTGCGCATCGGTGAAATCCTGACCACCAGGAGCACTGGCTCCGGCCTGACTGTACATGGCCTGACTAATCTGGAAGAAGGCCTGTTCCAGAGCTTCACGGGAAGATTTGATACGCTCGACATCATCAGTGCCTAAAGCAGCACGAACGTCAGCGATCTTGCCTTCCAATTCACTCTTCTGATCAGGAGTAACCTTGTCACCAAGCTCCTGCAAACTCTTCTCAGAGCGATACGCGGCGCTATCAGCGAGGTTACGCTCTTCGACTTCTTCTTTACGGCGGCGATCTTCTGCGGAATGGGTTTCAGCATCTTTCACCATGTTATCAATCTGATCTTTTGACAGACCACTTGATGGCATGATGGTGATCTTCTGCTCACGACCGGTTCCCTTATCACGAGCCGAAACGTTGACAATACCATTCGCGTCAATATCAAAGGTCACTTCAACCTGTGGCACACCGCGAGGAGCGGGTGGAATACCATCCAGAATGAAGCTACCAAGTGAACGGTTATCCTTCGCGAACTCGCGCTCACCCTGCAAGACATTGATCTCAACGCTTGGCTGATTATCGCTAGCGGTAGAGAAAACCTGACTCTTCTGAGTTGGGATGGTTGTATTGCGCTCGATCAGGCGGGTCGAAACACCACCTAAGGTCTCAATACCGATTGACAGTGGTGTCACGTCAAGCAGCAGCACGTCTTTGACGTCGCCAGTTAACACACCAGCCTGGATACCGGCACCAATCGCAACCACTTCATCAGGATTTACACCACGGTGTGGCTCACGATCGAAGATACGGCGTACCATCGTCTGGACGGCAGGCATACGAATCTGACCACCAACCAGCACCACCTCATCGATCTCCGCTGGGCGAATACCAGCATCAGACAGCGCTTTCGTGACCGGGACGCGGGAGCGCTCGATCAAATCCTCAACCAACTGCTCAAGTTTAGAGCGGGAAAGATTCATGGTCAGGTGCTTTGGACCACTGGCGTCAGCCGTGATGAAAGGCAGATTGACCTCTGTCTGCATCGAGCTTGACAGCTCTTTTTTCGCTTTTTCAGCGGCTTCTTTCAAACGCTGGAGGGCCATACGATCCTGACGCAGGTCAATACCCTGCTCTTTGCGGAACTCGTCAGCCAGCCAGTTGATGATGCGCTGGTCGAAGTCATCACCACCGAGATGCGTATCACCATTGGTGCTCTTTACTTCGAAAACACCATCGCCAAGTTCAAGCAGCGAGATATCGAACGTACCACCACCAAGGTCATAAACGGCAATCTTTTCGTCTTTTTGCTTATCAAGACCATAGGCAAGAGAGGCAGCCGTTGGTTCATTGATAATACGCAGAACTTCCAGACCAGCAATCTTACCAGCATCACGCGTCGCCTGACGTTGCGCATCATTAAAGTAAGCAGGGACTGTAATCACAGCCTGAGTTACCCGCTCACCCAGATATGCCTCCGCATCAGCACGCAGCTTCTGCAAAATCATAGCGGAGATTTCTGGTGGACTGTACTGCTTACCCTGAACCTCAACCCAGGCATCGCCATTACTGGCGCGAACGACATTGTAAGGTACCAGACGCTTATCGCGATCAACTTCAGGATCATCGAACTTGCGACCCATGAAGCGTTTAATAGAGAAAACCGTATTCTCAGGATTTGTGATCGCCTGACGCTTTGCAACCTCACCAACCAGACGTTCGCCGCTTTTATTGATAGCAACGATTGATGGTGTAGTGCGAGCACCTTCAGCATTTGGGATAACGACAGGTTCGCCACCCTCCATTACGGCAACACACGAGTTTGTTGTTCCTAAGTCGATTCCAATAACCTTTGGCACAGTTGCCTCCTACTAATCAATTATCTATATACTACTGAGCTTTTACTCACAGCCATAAACGTCAGCCAGTAATTCATTCATAACCTGGGCCATGTAGCGCACAACCGCGATGGCACGCCCATACTGCATGCGCGTAGGACCAATAACTCCCAGCAAGCCACCAACCTTGCCCTTCTGTCCATAACGAGCCAGGACCAGACTGACATCCTTCATTTCGTCCCACCGATTCTCACCACCAATAATCACCTGCACACCATCCGTGGATGGGAGATGCGATGCAAGCACGGGCAGAATACGCTTCTGCTCAATCTCATCCATCACCTGTTGCAAACGCTTATGTTCAAGGTCTTCCATCACTTTCCGAATCCGCTCAGCGCGCTCATCTTCGTTTGCCAGACGCAAACCAGATGCCGCCGCCGCCGGGTGATCCAGAATATTGACGATATCTTCACTGAAGAAAACGTCACTTTGCTGTTCCAAAATACGTATTATCGCGTTTGCAATAACTCGTTCGGTTGGCGATGGATCATAAGAAAGCAGGATGCCGTTAATTTCATCCACCCCTAACCCGGAAAAACGCGGATTAAGACGGGCAGAGATCGAACTCAGTTCGTCTTGTAGCGTTGACGTCTCTAGAAGCAGACGCTGCTCTCGCACAGTACCATCCGTCAGGACGAGCACCAGATGCGCTGATAGATCAGTCACAGAGAGAATTTCGAAATGTTTGACCCGGCCCTCCGCAGAACGAGGAGGTGTCATGACAGCCGCACTATGCAATAGACGCGCCATCACCGATGCAGTCAAACGAACCCACTGATCTAACTGATCCTGCACCTGATAAAACATATGACGGATAAGACGCTGCTCATCAAGCGACAATGCCGACTCCTGCATAAGATGTTCGACAAAGTAGCGATAGCCAAGGTCGGTAGGTACACGACCAGCAGAAGTGTGCGGCTGGTTGATTAGATCCGCCTCTTCCAGCCCCGCTAATTCATGACGCACCGTCGCAGAGCTGAATGGTAACTCATATTTTCGCACCAATGTCTCTGACGCAACCGGCGTCGCGTTATGAATATATTCCTCAACCAGCGCCCGCAAAATCTGCTGTTTGCGCGAGCTTAAAGGTGTCATGTACTTGCTTCCCTCGTTTGTCCTGCTGCACCTTCCTGGCATAACGTTTTTGTTTGTTTATAACTATGCTCGGATGATACAACATCTGTCAACTACGATTGCTAGCACTCTCTCTTCGAGACTGCAAGTACAGAATAGCACTCTTAATGGGCGATTGTCAAGTGCTGTAGAGTCCATTTACCGCGTTTGTGATAGTAATGAAAACAGTTATGCTCGCATAGACTATTCCGCCTGAAAAATGAGAAGAGCAAGGGCTTTCCAACCTCTCTGTTGGCTTGACCGCTATCGGTATAGCAGCCTGGCAACAGAAGCATGAAAAGCCCTTGCTCTTCTTGTAGGTATTGATCAGTTGGAGATCACTCGTTGAGTGAACGCCACCGAGCGCTAACTTCCAGGAGTAATTGGTTCCACTTCAATATCGGTTGGCATACCAGTGTCCGGAATACCCGATGTTGATGGGGTTTGCCCATTGATCACCCAATCTTCAGGCAGACCAGAACCAGCCAGACCATTAGAAGTATTCGCTGATTCGGGGGTCAGACCACCAGGGAATGGGAAGTTCCATTGATCATGTCCGGTAAACGGCAATTTGGGATTGGCACCACAGGGGACCTGATCATTGACAGAGTCACAGAAACCCATCGCACGTTCAAGTACACTATGAGTGATAGGGCCAGCACCCGTAATACCAACGGTATCAGCACCCATTGGTGCGTCATTCGCGTTACCTGACCACGTGCCAACAACGACATCCGGCGTATAGGCGATTGCCAGATTATCTTTAAAAGCGTCCGACGTTCCTGTTTTCGCCGCCACTGGATATGGACAACCAGCCGTCGCCCCAGGCACGAGTCCCGTAATATTGGCGCAGTTGGCATCCTGGTCTTCAACGGTGAGATCATAATCATCACCAAACTCCAGGTAGCGGGACTTTTCGTCGGTCAGGACTGAAGTCATCATATATGATACCTGTGGTGATATGACCTGGGATGCAGGAGGATTACCAGCATCGTAATGA
>Ga0310811_10010144_pt1 | contig 12172 bp, 15 predicted proteins | sample YCmetagenome_FD_207642 | JGI IMG/M metagenome (GOLD analysis project Ga0310811, IMG submission 207642) | Soil microbial communities from experimental microcosm in Duke University, North Carolina, United States - YC | ecosystem: Engineered > Artificial ecosystem > Soil microcosm > Unclassified ... | reverse complement strand
CAATATAATTGAATGCTCCATGCAGGGACTACACCATGACGAAGACTGAAGTATACCGCCTTGTGCTGTACGGACTTGCCAAGTAAGAGTCCATTTCGATGCCGGCTACAGGTTGCATTTTGGCACAACTTGAACGGGGGATAGAAGGTATGTTGTGCTGGGGGAAGATACATTTAGTATCATGCAAACGATCCAACTTGTAAGTGAGACATACTCAATCCATATGGGTGTCCATGCGTTTCAAATAAATCCTTGTTCTTATCGGAGATAGCGAAGCAGTCTGCCCAAATACCATTCTTGAGGGCACCCCAACACGTCCTAACAGATTCTGATGATAGTAGACAAGCTCCACTGAGGAATGTGACAATACTTGGAGGAAGGAATAGCGGAGGCTCGTCGATATCGTGTGTGGCGGGTTGTGTGAGAATTATGTCATCCTTCAAGCTTGTTGTCAACGAGGCGAATGTAAATATGGTCTCTAAAGTGAGGTCAGGAATATCGCCGAGAAGCTCAGCAGCACTTTTCAATGTTATCATGGCCTTGTGTCGATGCAGACGATGCGGACGATGCGGACAGAAAGGACAGAAAGGACAGGACGGACAGGACGGACAGGACGGACGGAACGGACGGGACGGGACGGATGGGACGGACAGGACTTTCGAACTTTTAGGTTCCCTCCTGGTGTCATCAAAGCAGGCTTTGTCCACTCACTCATTCAGAATTCATGCGGTGCATTGAACGTGCCTCTTCTAAACTAGGAACAGAGCTGCTGAAAGGTCATGGGATCCATATCAGGGGAACTCTGGAGTATCTGTTGCGGGGAGTGTCATTCAAGACAGTGAAAGCTATGGGCTGTTGGGGTGGTGATGCCTTTCAAAGATATCTTAGGCAGCATGCCATTTTCATGGCTCCTTACCTCCAAGACACTCCCATTTTAGAGCCCTTCACCCACTATGCAATGCCTCCAGTTCATTAACTTTGTGAGTACTCACTTTATGACTATCCCTTGGGGGCAAGCATGTGCTGGCTGCATTGTTTGGCTCCTAGACTCTTGGGAATCTCTGCTCATTACTTGCCCTTTGTTCTTTCAGGGCTTGAAGTTGTGTTTTGGTCGAAAAAACCCAAAAGGTTTCTTACCCAAATATTTGTTAGTGTTATCGGTAGTTGAATCTCAGTTGTTTGTCGTCGCTTGCATTCATTTAGCATTTCAATAAAATATTTATAAAGAAATGCTGGGCCTTGTTTGACCTTAGGTGTCCGAAACATAGAGTCAGGGAGATGCACAATTGATAGGTAATGCACAATGCACTCCAGAGCTCTATTTCATTTGGAACAGCTGGAGAACAAGTATTAGTATATATTCAGTAAGACTGCCAAATTTAATATTTAAAATTGGCACTGTGAAGCCTTGCTGAGATGAAACATTTATTGCCTTGCTCATGCACTGCACAGCAGAATTCAACACCCTATTCTCAAGTCAACTTATTGCTGCCTCGATCAAAGACTGGTGTGCCATAAATCTTTCCACCCCTAATTAATAGCCTTCCGTGAGTTTTGTAACTCCAATTTCCTCCCAGAAGCTTTGATATGTATCCATCATGGCATCAAATGATACGATCCCACTGGCTGTGGCACTGCACAATTGGACCTAGTCTAACTTTTCTTTATCTACAACAATGTTATGTATGGAGCAGACAGTGTTGGGCTGTTCGTATCATCCAGCTGTCAACTCACATATTCACCGACTTGGCAGAAGCAAGGATTACATTCTTACATTAATGAATTATGGCTGAAGGTGTGGGCTCAGTTCCAATCAGTTTAGGCTGCCACGGCCTTCTGAAGATGTGTTCTACAACTCATGAATTTTCTACGACCTTGGACTTTGGCACTAGCACTCCCTCCCTAGAAGCCCACATCATGTTAGAGTAGGGACTCTAGGGGGTGCAGGTGAGGCAGCAGCAGTGTTTGGCCATGTTTGGAGCAGAGTTTGCCGGCTGAGGGTTAGAGCAGCATAGAGTAGCAGTGCAAGATCCATCCTTCCTTGAGCATTCATCCAGTGTAAGAGCAGGCAACACCTGCTCCAACTGGTGAACAGAGTAAGATTGTCCCTGAACCAAGCTATTGCATTGGTTTCATACACCCCCAGAGCACCAGAGTCTAGAGCAAGAGCTGAGCACACAAGTTTAGAGAAGCAAAATCACAAATGTTTTGGGACATACACATCACAAGACAGGCAGACAACACATTTTATTATAGCATAGCCTTCTATCGTCGTACAAAAACTGTTACTAACCTTCAAAGTCCCTGTAGTCAAGCTGCCACCCAAGAAAAACCTTCCACCAAGAGGCCCAGGAGGCCAGTTCATCAAAGCGGTAAAATGCACTGAACCATCAGACAGAAGTGCATCAGGGGAATCATCACCCTTAGACACGCCAGAGACCATTCAGCACACCTTAGAACAAGAGTTATCAACAGAATCAGAATACAAAGTTAATCAATAACTTGCAGATGACAAAGATAGAGACAATGAGTCATTACCAAGAGCACCAGAACCAAGCATCATACTCCCCATTCCAGAACCAAACATGCAAACAATCCCATTCCCATATACACAACATCAGCACAAATCGCATGTACCAATAGCTCAATCTCTAGATCAGCAGGCTATAGTACCTTTCCTCACCTTGAAGCCAACACTAAAAATACAAACACCAACAGCAGCCACTCCACCTCAGATCCCTTTCATACCAATGGCCAGTGTACCAGTGCCATCTACCTTTGAAGGGAAGGAGACAGAAAACCCACAGAACTTCTTACAAGAAGTCAAGAGATATATCTACCTTAACTGCATCACAGACAAAGCGATGAAAGTTGTCATATTCAGCACCTTCATTTATGCAGGATCACAAGCAGATATTTGGTGGAATGGACTCACTGCTTCAAAGAAGACCACATGGATGGATGTTAAGAAAGAATTCGAGGTGCAATGGCCAGCTATTGTGGTAGCAGCGAAGTCTCAGCTAGACTATCAAAAGGAGCTGTTAGCATTGAGACTAAAGGAGGAAGATGTAGGAGAGCGCATCACAGTGGCAGGAGTGTCAACATGGTCACATCTTCACTATCATGGATGCCTACAGAAACTCGTACAAGACACAGGTGTCGCAAATGCACTGGTCTTCATTCATCAAGTCTGTGAAGGGCTGCCAAGAGTAATCAGAGACTTAACATTGCCAGCGCCAGCTACCTGGGAAGCCTTCCTTGATGAAATCAAGAAAGCAAATGTAGACACCATCCAGGATAAGGCAAAGAGGGAGAAGGAGAAGAAAGAGATGGAAAGAGCGCAGAACACAAGGATAGCAAGGCTCGAGAGCAGACAGACAGATCCAGTGGAGGCTCTATGCATGCAAATGCAATGTGCAATGTTACAGCCAACGAACAATACAATGCAGATAGCAACGATGCAAGCCAATCCCAGCACCACTCCCCCAACTTGTCGTCAATTTTGATACATAGCTGCAAATCAGAACACTCAGGGACAACATCCAAGAGGCCAACCTCCAACACAGGAAGAGCAAGACCTGATGAGAACTCATGTCAACAAGTTAGTACATCAACCAGATACTCAGAATGGAAAAATGGCATATGAAGAGCAGATCTGTCAGTGGGAAACAAAGTGGGGAAGAGGTGCCAGGTGCACCGAGCAATCTCCTTACCTGTTAACCCCAGGAACAGCACAGATTTGTTCAGGGGAATGCTTTAGATGCGGAACACACAGACATATTGGTCCAGAATGCCAAGTCCCAATCGAGGACCAACTGCTGAAGAACGAGTCTATCTGGAGAGGACAGAGCACATGCATCCTAGGTACATTCAATCGAGCCACAGCACCACAAATCAACATCATATTTGAACATGCATACGCATACGACAGAGGAGAGCAGGGAAATGGGAGTGGGTCGTCAGTGTAGAGGACCACACAACAACCCCCATAGAGAACATACCTCACAGTAACGGACTCCCAGTCCTTGCGCACATGGAGGATGTATGTGAGGACCAGCATCTCAATCCTACCAAGTCTAGCCAACCTACAGCCAATATCATCAGACAAGCTATCAATAAGCAATGTGATGTGGTTAACCTGTACTTGATGGATGAGGAATCAGCTCGACACACGTGCCTTCCCTTTTTGCAAAACACATCCTTTGTGGGACCGCAAGGAGAAATTGTACGAGTCAAAGCCCTATTTGATGAAGGTGCTATGATAAGCACAATGTGTTCAGTGACATTCGACAAAGTAAAACACAGACTGGGAAACTGGGCACCATCCTTGAAAAGCTTATGCATGGCCAATGGAACCATAGTCCCGTTGCAAGCTAAGTGGAAAGGCAAAGTCACAGTCAGAGGAATCCGAATGCAAGGAGAATTTGAAGTATTTGATAGTGGGGGGGATGGAGTTTCTTATTTGGCAAACCAATGCTGCAAGCGTTTAAAGCTATCCATGATTATGAAACAGATCAAGTGCAAGTATCGGGGATAGGAGGAACAAAGATACTGTACAATCACAGCAAACGACAAGCAGCTGTAGAGCAGAAGGAGGGACGACAATCACCAAGCAATGTCACACCTGCAAACCTCTTACAGGACGACAATACCATCTTCACAAGAATCTCGGATCTGTTTAACCCAAAACAGGTCACACATATTGTCAAATCAGTACAGTATGGTAATACGCTCACCACAGATGAACATCAGCAAGCAGAAGCCCTGGTCACCCAATACACGGATATCTTCACAGGATCATTAGCAGAAGTCATCCCAGTACCAGGTGCAATGCACCATCTCAACATCCCAGATGGAACAACATTCAGACTGTGAGTCCACCAGTGAGCACTAACACCACCCCAAATGCAGTTCCTACACAATCAAATCAACAAAATGCTGGCAGCAGGCATTATCAAAAGAGCACCTCCAGATGTGGTGAAATGCTGTGCAACTACAGTTCTTGCACAGAAAGCACACAAACACAGAGGACTTATGCTTGAAGAGCTGCAATACAAGGTAAATGAGAAATGCATGAAGGACAGACACCCGCCAGCATTCAAATTACCAGAACAAGATGTTGTTGATGACTACCCACCAAACAAGCCTACAGGACCCCAAAAGTGGTGTATATGTCAGAACTTTAATGAAGTCAACAGACATACCATCATAGCACCAAATGCCTCAGGGAGACATTAGAGCTAAACAGCGTCTAAGTGGCCACAAGTACATATCTGTTTTTGATTTTGCATCTGGATTCTATGCTGTCAAAATACCAAAGGAATCGCAGCCATATACAGCATTCTACATCGAAGGATGAGGGTACTTCTGGTATGCAAGAATGCTGATGGGTCTCACTGGTGCACCATCAACGTTTGCAGACACAACAGCTATGCACTTACATGACCTAATAGCCAACGCAACAATGGAACTGTTTGTTGATGATGGGGGAGGCGCAGCAGATTTGTTTGAGGAAATGATAGAGAAATTAATGTGCATCTTCCAAAGATGCAGGGAAAGGAAGCTGTCATTGTCCCCAACGAAGTGTTGTCTCTTCATGACAGAAACAATGTTTGCAGGAGCAATGGTAGGGCCACAAGGTGTCCAACCAGACCTGGAAAAGCTCATGGCCATCGTCAATTGGGAACAACCAGGGGATGCACTTAACTTAGAGTCGTTCCTCAGTCTAATGAGCCACTTCCAAGACTTAGTGCAAAGTTACATGAAACAGGAAGGACCTCTACATGATCTGGTAAAAGCAGTGCCATTGAAAATGCTGTTCACGAAAGCTACATACAGACAAACGCTAAGGGATTTCAAACTCATAGAAAGATGGGAAGCTAAACACACTGCAGCATTTTTAGATCTGAAAGCAGCATTAGTATCAAGACCAATTCTGCAAGCTCCCCGATATGATGGGTCAAACTTCATAGTAATGTCAGATGGGTGTCAGGAAGGGTTCACTGCAGTCCTCAGTCAACATATCTGAAAGCAAAAACCGTCAGGCAAGTGGGTAGAGCATCTGCTCCCCATCACATTCACATCAAAACGTACATCAAAGACTGAACAGAACTACAAACCGTTCATATTAGAATTCACAGCCCTGAACTTCAGGTTAGATAAATTCTCGGATATGATTTGGGGGTTCCCAGTCAAGATCAAAATGGATTGCCAAGCTTTGCGAGATGTATTGCTCAATGATCACCTCAACACAGCACATGCGAGATGGAGGGACAGGATCCTAGCACACCACATCGTAGATGTACACCATGTACCTAGAAAACTCAACATTATTGCAGATGGGTTAAGTAGACAATGGGAAGGACAACCAAGGGATGCAGGACTACAAGACAGTAGCAAATGGACAGTCAGCGAAGACTGGGAAGCAAACAGCGGACTTGTTAACGATATTCTATGCACAACAGAAATAACTAATGAAAATACCTTTTCTAGATTGCTCCAATGATTCATCAATGAGCCAGTATTTCAGCAAGTAATCGAGTCATTGGCCCAAATAGACTCAACAAAGCCACTAAGAGACTGGAAGAGGGCACGACACCAAGCACAACAGTACCTGATCGAGGACAAGAAGCTATGGCAACTACGGGGAGGCATGTCAGCATGAGCAAGAAGTCAACTAGAATGCATCACAAAAGAAGAAGCCATGAACCTAGCCAAAGAACAACATGAAAGAGGAGGACATTGGGGGAGAGATGCGATCAAAATCGCACTCACAGACAAAGTATACAGCCCTGGGCTAGATGCCTCCATCATGGATGCTATTTCAGAATGCACTAAGTGTAAAAACTTTGGGAATCAACATTTACACTTACTACTAGAACCAATCACCTGCAGGCACCCCTTCGAACTACTGGTAGGCGACTATCTGACACTACCCAAAGCGCAAGGATATGACACTCTAGGAGTGTACCTGGATACATTCTCACAACATGTATGGGTGTTCAAATATAAGAGCGCTGGTACAGCGAGAACGACAACCAACAGCCTAGGACAGATCTTCAGCAACTTCATCGCCCCAGAAACGTTCATGAGCAATGGTGGGAGGCACTTCCACAACACAGAGGTCAAAGAATTCTGTGAAAAATGGACATGCAAGATGCATATAGTAGCAGCATACTCACCATGGATTAACAGACTCATTGAAGGTACTAACAAAATACTGTTACATGTCCTCAAACATCTATGTGCCCCTAACCTAGGAGAAGATGACTATGTGGAGATATCATGGGAGACCCTACCAAATAACTGGCCAAAGCATTTAGACGAAGCAGTAATGGCACTCAATTATCAAATCTTACCTGCATTAAAATTCTCACCAAAAGAGCTTCTTATAGGTCAGGTAGTCAACACTCCAAGAACAAACATCATAGAAAGCACCTCAGTATTGAGGCAAGTGGATGCAAATATCCATATGGCCTATGTCGCACAGCAACAGCTAGATGGGTACAATGCCACAATACATCATGCAATCAAGAGAAAAGCAATGTTCGACAAACGGGTACTAGCCCATTCTCCAAGGGAAGTTATTTTCAATGAAGGGCAACTGGTTCAATTTTTCCACAGCAATCTACACAATACTCTCAAAGCACACTGAAAACTCTTACCAAAGTGGTCAGCACCATACCAAATCAAAGAGAGACTATGCAACTTGTATCATTTAGAGACACTAGAAGGAGAACCCATGGCAGGAGAATTCCACACAAGGCACCTATGGACATTCATACCTAGAAATGGCACAAAGTTAGTGGAAGAACAAAGGGAAAGGGAAACGAGAGGAGGCAGATGAGAAGAGGACAATGAACAAGGGAAAGAAGACATACCAGAGCAAGAAGAAAATGAAGCAGATAACCATGATGACGAAAGCGAAGAGGGAGAGGGAGAAGAGGAAACTGAAGAAACGCATCCAGAAGCAGAATAGTGGGCGACAAGGACGCCGCTGGTCTTTTGAGGGGGGCACATGGAGTAGGGACCCTAGGGGGTGCAGGCGAGGCAGCAGCAGTGTTTGGCCGTGTTTGGAGCGGAGTTTGCCGGCCGAGGGTTAGAGCAGCGTAGAGTAGCAGTGCAAGATCCATCCTTCCTTGAGCATTCATCCAGTGTGAGAGCAGGCAACGCCCGCTCCAATGTTTCGATGCAGGTTTGCTGAATGCGTACAATGGCTCCTCGGAATATTTCAAGTCGGTGCGTCACTGGTGCTGGCAATGGTGCCTACTTTTTGTAACCCCCCCGTGTTTATTGTTACCGTGCGGTGATTACTTCCCTTTGTTAGTAGTCTAGCGGATGACCATGCAATCATACCCATATCTTCTTAAGTCAAGGCTCCAAGGCCCAATTATATAAGGACAAGTTGGAGGGTTTCGATTTCGTTACCCCCTTGTGTTCTGAATTACAATGGACAGCATTACATTGCCCTACGTGCCGCACTATGTTGCTGCACCTCCTACGAAGGAAAATTGTCTGTGCGGCGAAGTCTTGTACTTGATGCAGAACACTGACGTACGCATCGACAGTGGAGTATGCCGACCTTGCGATCATCGACATTTCGAAAGCCAGTTCCGAAGAAGGTTGCGCTGCGCTCGCAATCGAAATAAAGGAGGCTCTCCTGAACCTCGGGTTCTTCTATGTCGTGAATCATGGATATTCACAAACTCAAGTGAGACAATTTTCTCACATCACGTAGATCGTTAATCCCACCTCAACTCAGACAGCACGCATGTTTGACATTGCAGATGTACCCTTCTCGGCTGTCACTGACGACGAGAAGCAAATTTATGCTTCGACAAGAAAGCAGGATGGGATGCTCCAAGGATATACATCGGTGCAGTACACAGTACGTGGCAGTCGTGCATCACGCAACGCAGGGACATTTAATGTGCCAAAATCAATCGAATTCAAAAGGATATTGATGGTCGAGTACGCGACCAACTTGAACAATACTGTAGTGAGCGGTGCGCGTTCATTTTTATAGACTCACCTCACATCATTCTAGTCGTTCGCGATGTGACTCAGCGAAGGCACCCGGAGGCCCTCCTCCCTCTCCTCCCAGAGATACAGGAGTTTAGCACACACAACTACTTTAATGTGTTGTATCCTATCCTGAGGTAAACGTATATCCCGGTGTGCTCAGGAAGACTCTGATAAATTATGCTTTCAGGCTGATTGCCCGCAGCCTCGAGCTACCAGAAGATACACTGCTGAACAAACATGTCTTTGACGCCGTTGGAGAGACAGCTGGTACATATATACGTTTCAAACAGTTTGTACTGTCATTGACCTGTCGATTAGTTAGGTTCATCAAGTAGTAAGTACTTTGTATGTCTACTCTTCACAAACTTATGTGGTATAGCTACCCACGAACAGAGGAACAAGAGGCCAAAACAAATAATGTTTGGCTCAAGGGCCACACAGGTCAGTAATTTATTCACGAAGAAATTGTGCTCAGTGTTTATTACGCAAGACTTCGGAAGCGTTACGATTTTATGGAGTCAACCTGTCGCCGCACTGCAAATCCAGACCCGTGAAGGCGAATGGCGTTGGATCCGTCACATGGAAAATGCGCTTGTGGGTGGTCATGTTCTATGTTTCAATCCATGTCATGATGAGCGGGTTATAGGTGGTTAACGTAGGTGATGCAATGGACTTCCTTACTGGCGGGTACTACAAAGGCACGATCCATCGCGTTGTCCAACCTGCGGTGGACCAGCGGGACTATACTCGTCTTGGAGTATTCTACTTTGCCATCCCTAACGACGACATTAAATTAGTGCCTATGGTTGAAAGCCCTGTCTTACAGAGAGTGGGAATTCAGAGACGCTGCGAAGATAGCGAGGCACCGACAATGGAACAATGGAGGAAAGCGAGGACGATGGCTTATGGTCTGTCAAAACTGAAGAGTGGAAAAGAAGAAGGCGTAGAAGAAGAGATCATTCACGGGGTGGTAATCAAGCATTATAACTGAAGCTTCAAGCTGTACGGAGCACGTGAACCTCCGGATCAGTTTAAACTCGATGTATCATTATCTGTAAGCGGTTTTCAAAACAGTTGGCACAGCCGCCGAAACGCCACTTTTTCAGTTCTTTTGAATACCTAGAATCAAACAATTGTTTCTCAACAACCACTGCTCCAAATGCTATGATTCTTTACAGCCACTGGGTGACTATCCGTAGGCTAAAATAATACGGAATAGAATATAATAGAATAAAAAATGCCATTTAAGGAAGTTGTACCGTGATGCTGCTGTTCATTTCCGTCGGATCTTGAAAACATATTTTTTTTTGAGGCTCTTATAAACTCTAAATCTGTAAAGAGGGGGGGGGGCCCTTACAGAATAATCAGACAGATTATATCTGTCTTGGGCCACTAACACCCTAATGATCCACTGACTAATCTACAATGGAGTTTGGCACCTCACTTGTCTTCAGCTTAGTGACAGTCGTTGCTTCACCATAACGTCTTTGAATATATGGATTTTAACTGCGGTCCAACACCTGCACCTCCTGCAGAAAATACTACTGAAGTTTTAAGATTAATAACAGCTGAACTGTGCAGTCACATACCTCTGTGACTGGCCAAGGTACATCAGGAAATCAACCTGAAATTGATATGACCAGGTAGAACTGACAAATAAAACTCATTATGATACTTCTAGATTTAGAATTATACATGATTATCTTGACACAAAATGTTGATGAAAGAATATATGACTATGCCATGGACATGTCATTTTGATGCACATCTTGCAATTATGCAACAAGCTGATGAAAAAATACATAACTATGTCAAGGACAAATCATTCTGAAGGGCACCTTACAAGCAAGCAACAGGTGTATGAAGGAATATATGATTATGTCAAGGACACGTCATTTTGAAGGGTGCCTTACAAGCAGGCAACAGGTGTATGAAGGAATATATGATTAGGTCAAGGACATGTCATTTTGAAGGACACCTTACAAGCAGGCAACAGGTGTATGAAGGAATATATGACTATATCAAGGACAGATCATTTTGAAGGGCGCCTTACAAGCAGGCAATGCTGACCCCAATCAACCTGTATCTGTCCAGTAACAATGGCTGTCTATCCTTTGAGCTTAGGTGAATTTATTTTTCTGATTAAATGCTTGGATTCATGCATGTGTGCTAACATATTGCTGTAACCACCACAGGGTGTTTTTCGCTATCTATCAACTTTGAGACTTACTTGTGCATGTGATGGCTGAAATTAATGGGACTTTGGGGACTTATAAAAGCTCAGGAACAACAAGGTAAGCTTTATATCAATTCAAATGCTACTACAATCTCAATGTCTGACATTCCCCCTCCATAATCTATGATTCCCCCTGGTAGTAGCCCATCCTACCCAGAATTATGCTACAATGATGTGGGCAATGCCTATGCATGCAACAAAGTTGGTGCTTGGGTTCCTCACCCTGGAATTTGCAAGGTAAGTTTCATTTTTCATATCTACACTTTCAGACTCTCATGTCACTATAGTCTATCACTCAACATGCCTTTCACCTTGAACATGGGGAGCCCCAACTGGGTCTTAGTTATAAGGTATGTCAACAGCACTATACTGTGTCTTTTGCTTGATTAATTGTGTTATATACAGCCTCCTGGCACCTATGCACTCACTCCAGCCAATTTCCAGTCCAATTCAGACACTGTGCCACCCTTACAACCATCCAGCTCTTTTTTTCCTTTCCGCCAGGTGCCGACTAATGATATCATCAATCCTGCACTCCTCCTGCTACCCAACTCTGCTGATCTTGACTTGACTGACACCATCACTATCGCGGAGGCTTGTGGCCACACTCTAGCTGTTAAGGTCGTACTCAAGGGGTAACGGATCTGAAGGGCTTCGGCCTCAGCTCGTACGCTGTGCCCCTTTCCCGAGTATAGCCCCGTATTTCAGAATGCTATACGTATCGTATCCGAAGATCCGGATGGCTATTGTAGTGTATCCGAAGGTCCGGAGACTATCGTATGGTATCCAGGTATAGAGGAAAGTAACGTATTCCTATCCGAAGACAAGGAATAGTATCGTATGATATCCGAAGGTAAGGATTAGTATCGTATTCCTATCCGAAGATAAGGAATAGTATCGTATACTTATCCG
>Ga0310811_10010143_pt1 | contig 12172 bp, 6 predicted proteins | sample YCmetagenome_FD_207642 | JGI IMG/M metagenome (GOLD analysis project Ga0310811, IMG submission 207642) | Soil microbial communities from experimental microcosm in Duke University, North Carolina, United States - YC | ecosystem: Engineered > Artificial ecosystem > Soil microcosm > Unclassified ... | reverse complement strand
TTCGAGGTGAACGTGTACGGCCCCGCCCAGGTCACTCAGGCGTTCCTGCCTCTGCTGCGGGCCGGCCACGGACGGTTGATCAACGTCAGCGCCGCCACGGCCCGCGTCGCGTTCCCGTTCATGGGTCCCATCTCCGCTAGTAAGGCGGCGCTGGACTCCCTGTCGCACGCGCTCCGCGTAGAACTGGCGAGCTGGGGGATTCCCGTGGTGATCGTCGACCCGGGATCGGCGGACACCCCCATCTTCGCCAAGGCGGAGAAGGCCGCCGCCGCGGCCCTGGCGCACACCCCGGCCGACCGGGCCGACCTCTACGCCCCCGCGCTGGAAGCCATGGGCCGGGCGATGGCCAGGCAGAAGCCGGGACCCGTCGACCCGGCGGTGAAACTCATCGTCGAGGCTGTGCAGGCGGAGCATCCCAAGCCCCGGTACGTCGCGAGCAGCGCCCGCGTGATGACCGTTCTGTCGCGCCTGCCCCTGCGAACCAGAGACCGGCTACTGGCCCGTTCGCTCGGTCTCAAGGCCACGCGATAACGGCCCGCACGATCGCACTGGTCGTTGCCACCGTCTGCCCGGAGGATCCTAGAGTTCTGGGTGTTCCTCCAGGCGGGAGACGATCGCTTCGGCGATGACGAGGTCCTGCCAGGACATGCCCGCGCTCTTGAACAGAACGGGCCGGTCGGTGGTGAGTTCCACGTCGCCGGAGACGACCGCGCGCATCGTGATCAGATGCTCCGGGGCGATGGCGTTCTCGTTGACGGCCATCACTACGTCGCCGCATTCGCGCAGCGCCGTCCGCACGTCCTCGACGATGACCTGCGCGCGCCGGAACAGGCCCGCGTCGACCTCCCGGGCGTCGGGCTCGTGGGAGCCCACGGCGATGACGACCGCGTCGTCGCGGACGAGCGCCGAATCGAAAACAGGCACGCGGGAACTGGTGGCGCACACGACCACGTTCGCATCGCGGACCGCGGTCTCGGCTCGGGCGCCACCGGCCGGCACGGCCGCGACATCGGCGTGCCCTGGTGCGGGATATGCCTCTGGACGTCGCACGACATAGGTCACGCTTGCGATCTCCCGGCTCCCGGACAACACCGATTTCAGCGTGGCGGCGTGCCCGGTGGCCTGGGGTCCGGCGCCGAAGATCACGATGTTCGCGGGCTCAGTCGTTCGCGTGAGTGCGGGTCTGACAGCCGCCACCGAGACCGCGGGAGTACGCAGTGTGGTCAGCATGGGGGCGTCGAGCAGAGCCTTGGGGGTGAGCGTCACGGCGTCGAAGAGCACATAGAGGCCTTGGATCCGGGGCAGGCCGGTACCGCTGTTGTGCGGCGCGACGGTGACGATCTTGACTCCGGCGCTGTCGGCGCGTTCGCTGGGCATGATGAGGAACTGCCCGTGGCGGACGTCCACCTGGCTTCTCGCGGGATCGTCGGCGGGGTTCAGCCCTGCACGCAGCGCCGCCTCTATGGCCTCGACGGCCTCACGCGGTGACACGAGCGCGGTGATCTGCTCGGGGCCGACGTACGGAAACGGCGCGCCGGTCATCGGAGGACGAACCCTTCCCCGAGTGAGTCCTCGGAATCGATCTCGAAGGTGTGCCGGCCGGTCCGGAAGGCCATGCCCGTGACCTCCGGCAGAAAAGCCTGACGGCCGGCGACCGTCTGTTCGCCCGCGACCCGAGCGATGAACCGTGTTCCCACGATGGAGTCGTGGACCAACCGCCGGCCGGGCTGGAGCACGCCGTCCGAGGCGAGTACGGCCACCCGTGAGCAGGTGCCCGATCCGCAGGGTGAACGATCGACCTCACCGTCGGCGAACACGGTGACGTTGCGCTGATGAGGATTGCCCGCGTCATCCACGCCGAGATCCTCGAAGAGGATGGTGCCGTAGATGCCGCTCAGCCGATCGTCCAGCGGATGCACGGCATACGGAGTGTCGTTGAGCAGCCATTTGATCTCACGACCGACCGCGATGAGTTCGGTGTAGTTCTCCGGAACGACACCGAGGCCGATGCTCGAGGCGTCCAGATGCGCGTACGTCGCTCCGCCGAAGCCGATGTCGACGACCATTTCGCCACGCGAGGTCGAAATCCCGATCCGCTCGTGGAGGCGATAGCTGGGAACGCTGACGAAGTCGACTCCGGTGATCTGCTCGCCCGCACCGTGAACACGCGCGGTCACTCGTCCGGAAGGCACGTCGATGCGTACGTCGGTGACACCTGACGGGTCAGGCTCAACGAGCCCGCTCTGCACCGCCCACACGCCCAGCGCGATGGTCCCGTGGCCACATGCCGTGGAGAAACCGTCCTTGTGCCAGAAGAGCACTCCCAGATGCGCGCCTTCGTCATCGGGCTCGGTGAGGAAGCCGCCGTACATGTCCGCGTGCCCGCGCGGCTCAAAGCACAAGAGTTTGCGCAGACCGTCGACGTGCGGGTCACTGATCGCGAACATGCGCTTTTCCGCTACGGTCGCGCCTTCAATGGCCACGGGCGGACGGCTGACGATCCGGAACGGCTCACCGGCGGTGTGGTAATCCGTGGTGGAGATCTCTCGGATGCTCATACGCGGCAAACGTAGCATCCGAGCCTGTCCACGGCCTGTCCACGGCCTGTCCACGGCCTGTCCGCGCACAGGCCGCCTGTGACGTCTGAGACGGAGTGCCTGACAGCAGCGCGATCGTCTGCTCGATCACTGCCCGCACCGGCATGCACAGCGGAAGGGCCCCCTTGCGGTGGGCCCTTCCGGTCAGTGCGTGAGGCGCCGGATCACCTCTTCTTGATGAGCGTCACGTTGACGGACCGGCTCGCAGTTTGACCGGTCGCGTTCTTGAACGTGATCGTGAGATTGACTGGGAGCCTGCCCGACTTGATCAAGGTTTGGCGGTATTCGGGCGCGACCGTCACGGCCATCGTGAAGGTGCTCCCCTTGCGCACCTGATGGGTGACCGTGGTCACCTTGTCGCCAGTCAGGGTGACCGTACCGGCCGTGTTCACGGTGGCGGTGATCGTTGCCGTTCCCGCGTCGGCGTCGGTCTCCACCTTGTCGATCTTCACCGCCGGCGGCGGGGTCACGGGGGCCACCGTGTAGGTCACCGGCTTGGAACGCGTCGCGTTGCCGGACGAGTCGACGACCAGCGCCTGGAACGTGACGTGCTTGCCCGCGTCCTTCGAACTCGGCGTCCAGCTGAGCTGATACGGCGCGGTAGTGGTGCTGCCGACCTTGGCGCCGTCGACGATCAGGGTCGCCGACTGGACGGCGAAGTCGTCGGTGCCCCGGATCAGCGGATACACCGTCGATCCGACCTGGAACTCCGATCCGCGCCCCGGGTCGGCCACTTCGGCCGTCGGTGCGTGGTCGGCGATGCGCCCGACTCCGGTCGGCACCTTGCCCGGCGGCGACGAGCGAAGACCCGTGACGGACACCGTGGCCGCACCCGTGCTGTCGGGGCCGGAGACCGCCTTGAGCCCTGTGCGCGGCGTGTGGCCCGTGCCGAGGTAGCTGCCCGACACGGCGAACGGGGCGCCCTCGCGCACGGCGCTGTTGTCGGCGTTGGCGTTGTACACCGCGAACCCGTTCCCGGTGATGACGTCGCCCGAAGCGGTGAGCGCTCCGGCCGTATCGGTACCGGCGTCGGTCGACAGGATGCCGTACGACTGCGACGGCGCCGGCGTGTAGTAGTTCCCGGTGATCCGGCTGTTGTTCACGAAGCCGGTCACACCGCTGGTGTACTTGACGCCGACCTGCGGGTACAGGCTGTTCGGCTCGCCCTTGACGACGGTGCCGGTCACGTAGCCGTGGTACCGGATGCCGGTCCGGACGGTGTTGTCCGGGCTGCCGTCCTTGCCGCGCGCGCCGTCGAACAGGATTCCACCGGATTGGTAGCCGGTGACCACGCTGTTCGCGACGGTGAGCTCGCTCTCGACCGTGCCGGAGCTCGCGCCCTGGATGACGCCGGTCTTGACGACGCCCCAGCCATGCGGGTGCTCGGCCAGTTCCTGCGCGCCGGTCGCGACCTTCATCGGGCCGACGACGCTGTTCGCGACGCGTCCGGCCGCGCCGAAGTAGGCGATGCCCGCCTCGGCCCAGACCTTGCCCGAGGTCACTGTCACGCCCGAGATGTCGACGAACATCTCGTTGGTGTCGGTCGAGCCGAGAGACTGCCTGGATATCGTGATCACGTTGCCGCCACCGTCACGCAGGTACGGCTGATCGCCCGCCAGGGTCCCGAGCGACTGGTCCGGCTCGATGACCACCTTGTCCGCTCCCGCGCCCTTGATCTTCAAGGGCTTGTTGATCGTCAGGCCGTTCCTCGCGCCCGTCTGGACGGGGTTGGACGTGCTGTTCACCGGGGTCGACGACTCCTGGTAGACACCCGCGCACACCACGATCGTGTCCCAGGGCGCCGCGTGGTCGACGGCCGTCTGGATCGAGGTGAACTGGGCGTTCGGGCACTGCTTCCTGTCGTCGTCGACGGTCCAGGTCGTGTTCCCCTGCGGGTTCGCGACCACGTCGTTCAGCTTGACTTCGCCCGGAGTGTTGTCATAGCCGGCGAGGTAGGCCGCCGGGTCCGGACCGCCGAGGGCGGACCGGCCGTAGCCGGCGCCGTTCGCCTTGTCGCCGTCCGAAAGGATCTTCGATCCGGCCTCGCTCTCCTGGAAGCGCACATCGGCCATCTCGATCGACCCGGACTTCGGCAGGTCACCCACACCGAAACGGAACTCGAGCTTCGACAAGGAGCCGGTGTCCACGCCCTGTGCCGCGAACTCGCCGAGCGGGACCCGGATCTGGTCGAGGACGATGTGCGTGTTCGGCGTGTTCGTACCGGTCGACATGTGCAGAGCGTTGCCCCAGCGCGGGTCCCCGGCGTCGACGGTGCCCTCGTGACCGGCCGTGTCGCTCAGCGCGATCACGAAATGCTGGGTCGTCGAGCCCGGGTCGTACGACGTCGGCGACTCGTTCGGCCACACCGGGTTCGCCGGGGTGCCGTTCACCGTGGTGTCTCTGGTGTTGTCGCCGCGGTTGTCGGCGCCCGGGTTGCGGAGGTCGAAGAAGTTGACGGCGGCGTCCAGGGCCAGAGCCTTGAGGCCGCGCATGTTCTTCGACGCGGCCGGGATCTGGGCGGTGAGCGTGGCAGCCGAGTTCTGGTCCCACGCGAGAGTGAGCTGACGGCCATAAGAGTGGTTGATCGGACTGTTCTCGCGGGTGCCGCTCTGCCCGCCGAGTGCGCTCGCCGCAGGCAGCGGGCAGGGCTTGGCCGCGGCCGGCAGCCCGCTCTTGCCGAGTTGCGACGGCGCGAAGTCCTGGGGCTCCGGGTTGCACCAGTCGTAACCGCCCGCGGTCGAGACCGGCTTCGGCGCGACACCGGCAGCCTGCGCGTACGGGTCCGCGAAACCGCTGCCGGTCAGGGAGCCGCCGAGGGCGTTGAGGGTGAGGGGGTTCTCCACCTCGGGTCGTATCACGTCCACCCGCTCCTGCGGCGCGGCGAAGTAGGTCGTGTTGACCCGCTCGTTGCAGGGGATGGCCATGCCGGACGGACTTGTGGGGCAGGCCGCCGGTGGGACCTGCAGCCCGGTGGAGGTGTTCGAGAGTTCGCCGGTCATGTACGGCTGGAAGGCACCCTCACCTCCGACGTAGCGGCGAAGGAAGGAGGCCATCGTCGCCAGTCCGAGCTTCTCCTGGTCGCCCATGCGTGCCGCGTCACCTGAGAACTTGGTGTTCACGGCGGGATTGAGCGGATCGGAGTTGTCGATCGCGTAGTTCAGGTTCGGGTCGGTGTAGCTCGCCGCACCGCTGAGCCGCAGGTTGTGCGGGTGGATGTTGTTGGTCGCGAACGGTGCCGAGTTGCCGCACGCCGCGTCGTTGTTGCCCTGGCCGTCCGCGCCGCCGTCGGCGTACCAGACGGAGTTGTACCAGTTGTGGATCGCACCCAGGTGCTCCACCTGGATCCGCGGGAAGGGATCGCCCGGGTTGACGTACTGGCTGCGCTCGAACAGCCGGGCGCCCTGCAGGTTGGAGACGTCGCCGTCACACATCGGCAGGATCGACATGAACGGCATGCCGTACGGGGCCTTGCGTTCGTAGTCCACCGGCGCCAGCGATATGACACCGCGGATCGGATAGCGCGGACCGTCGGTGCGGATGCGGTTGTAGTCGAGGAAGTTCGCGACCGCGTCACCACCCCGCGAGTGCCCCATCAAGCCGATGCGGGTCATGTCGAGGTGACCGGAGAGCGTCGTGCCGATGGTCGTGTGCGTATCGACGGGCAAGCCTCTGGCCCGGCTCGCCGCACTGATCGCGTCGAGGGCGGCGGCGATGAGCATGCGTCGGTTATGCATGCCTTTGCCCTTGTTGTTGTCCTGCCGCATCATCAACTGGTCCTGCGAGATGGAGAACGTCGTGTATCCCCACGTGGCGAGGTTCTCCGCGAGGTACGCGTAGCCGTTCTCGTTGTGCTTGAACTGCGCGCAGGTGGCCTGCGTGCTGTCTTGGCCGGTGTCACACGAGCCGTGGTTGCCGTGCACCAGGATGATCAGTGGCGAAGGCCTGGTACGCCGGGTCCAGTCCGGCATGTAGAGCTGACCGCGGATCTCGACCTGCTCCGGCGCCTGCGCCGTCCCCGCCGTCGGTGCGGCTCCGTCGGAGTTCGGCTCCTCAATGGTCGCCAGGCCGAATTTGGCCTCTTCGATGACCTGATGTCCGAACGGTCCGCGGGCCGTCGGGTCGGGCAGGCCCGCCGAAGTCGTCGTTCGCGTCGCCGCTGCGGTCGGCGCCGCCGTCGGAGCAGCATTGGCCGGCGCCGCCGTTGCCAGCGAGGTCAGCGCTACCGGGACCGTCAGTGAGACGATCACCCGGAGAAGCACCCGGGCGCTTCTCCGTGTTCGTGCTTTCACAAAGCTCTCCCGAAAAAGGAGTTGAGAAGTTTGCGATCAAGACGCTAACCAGCCGACGTTTCTTGGGAATTTCTTAAGATGCGCGTCTCATTCGGTGAGATGTGGTAATCGGGGCGCCGGCGAATGACGACCGCCCGCACCTCAAGTGCTCCATCGGATTCACCGTCACCGACGACATCCGCGCCGCGATCCCGACCTGCCGGAGGAGGCAGGGGAGGTCGCCTGTGACGTCGACCGGCAACCCCGCGACGGCGCCTGGGTCGCCGAACTCACCGGCCTGCTCGACTTGTTGTTTGGCCCAAAGTCATGTGTGCCGTCATCCGCAGGGAGCGCCCGCACCCCGGCGCGCGACCGCGTTTCACCGCCATCGACTCATCCGGGCTCAGGGCGTCCAACGCCGATACAGGCGGCGACGTCTGGATCCCGGTCGGCAGGCGCTGCTGGTGATGGCGCCCCGTTGTTGAGCTGCGGAAATGCCTACCCCTACGCCCTGAGGGCAAGAGGTTCGGGACTCAGGCGTCGGGCTGCCGGCCTGCCTCGCTGAGTAGTCGGTCGCCGAGTTCGGTCCGCGAGTAGAGCACCTGCCGGCCCGCCCGGCGCGAGGTGAGCAGCCCGGCGGCGCGCAGCGCCTGGAGGTGCACGCTGATCGTCGGCGCGGAGAGCGCCATCTGGGTGGCGGCCTGGCCGGTCGACATCGGCAGGTCGAGCTGGGCCAGCAGGGCGGCCCGGGTCAGCCCGAGGACGCCGGCGAGCGCCGAGCCGGTCTGCTCGGGGTGCTCCTCCCAGAGCAGGCCGAGGCCGCGCGGGGAGTAGGAGACGCTGGGTGACTCTGGCTGCGCGGTCCGCACCAGGACGTCCGGCCAGGCGAAGGCGCACGGCACGAGGAACAGGCCGCGCCCGCCGCAGTCGGCGTGGCCCTCGTAGTACTTGACGATCCTTAGCGTCTGGTCGGCGAACGTCACCGACGGGTGCAGGTTGCTCATCATCCGGTCGACGCCGCCGTCGGCCAGGGCATCGAGTCGGTAGGCGATGTCGTCGTTGAGCAACGCATCGATCCGCGGCCAGTCTGGGGCGATCGCGACCCGGTGGTACGCCTCGAGCGCCTCCATGACAGGGCCGATGCCCGCATCCGGCCGGTCCACCAGCGCCTGGAGCAGGGCTCGCCGCCCTTCGCGGCCGGGCCCTTGCTGGGCGACTCGGTGGGCCGCCAGGTGTGCCAACTGCTGTGCCACGATCTCCGGATCGGCGTCGGCGATCTGCGCGAGCGCGTCCGCGAAGGTCGAAGACCGGCGACCCGGCGGCGGCACCAGGAAGTCGGGGATGTAGCCCTCCGGACGCACCAGCGCCCGCAGCAGGTCGAGGTGGCGCTCGCGCAGCCTGCCCGCTCGCTCCGCGAACCTGTCGATCCAGGGACGGTGCAGGTGCCGCCCCTGCCTGCGGGCGGCCAGCGTACGCAGGCTGGCGACGGTCTCCATGAGGGGCGAGACGGCGAAGCGCACGCGGGTCAAGTCCGTCGCCGTGAAGTGCAGGTGGATCATGCGGCCGCCCCTTCCGATTAGGCCTGAGCCTAATCATGGCCACGCGCGTGACGGTCATTGCAGACTGAGGACATCCACCCCGACCACGGACAGGACATCGAAGATGCGCACGCTGATCTACACCGCCTTCGTCTCGCTCGACGGCGTCGTCGACTCTCCCGGCGGCGGCCTCCCCTCCGAGACCCACCGCAGCGGTGGCTGGACGTACAAGGACATCGAGTTCCTCCCCGAGGCGTACGAGCTCAAGGGCCGGGAGACCGAGGAGGCCACCGCGCTGATGTTCGGCCGGAGCAGCTACGAGGCGTTCTCGCCGTTGTGGCCGGACATGGAGGACTTCGCCGCCCTCAAGGAACTGCCGAAGTACGTCGTCTCGACCACCCTCGGCCAGGACGCCCTCGTCGACAACTGGGGTGACATCACGATCCTTCGCTCCCTCGAGGACGTCGCGAAGGCCAAGGAGACCGACGGCGGCCCCATCGTCATCCACGGCAGCGCCACCCTCGCCCGCAACCTCTCCGACGCCGGCCTGATCGACCGCTACCACCTGCTGGTCTTCCCGGTGCTGCTCGGAGCCGGCAAGCGGATGTTCAGCGACACCGACAAGGACAAGCAGATGCTGAAGGTGGTCGAGTCCGAGACGTACGCCAACGGCATCACCAAGTTCGTCTATGACGTCGTCCGCTGAGGTGGCCGCCATGACCCGCGAATCGATGACGGAGGCCCTGCCCGCAGCGTACGAACGACTGCACACGTACGGACCGGAGTTCGGCGGCGACGAGGAGGGCAACCACGGGATGACCAACCACGGCCCGATGGCCGTGGAGGTCATGGTCCGGCGGGGGCTCGACATCGACGTCGAGGGCTGGCTCGACCGCTACGTACGCCGCCTGGCGGAGCTGCCCGGCACGAACGTGTCCATCCAGCCCGGCGAGTGGAGAGCGGCGCTGGGCCAGGCGCGACGGCTGCCCGACTGGGCCGCGTACTTCCGGCACGAGCTGACCGAGCGCCCGTGGCAGGAAGCGCTCGCCAAGTGGTGGCCACGGCTGCTGCCAGGCATCGTGGCCGGCTCGACCCACGGCGTGATCCGGGTCAGTCATGCGGTGCGTACACTGCGCGGCACCGCTCACGCCCCGGCACGCCAGACCCTCGACGAGCTGGCCCACGGGCTGGCGTTCTGGGCGGCGCGCTACCGCGAGCTCGCCGGGGTGGTCGCGCCGGAGGGCGCCCTCACACCGCAACAGGCCCTGCCGGCCGTCACCCGGCTCAAGGACCAGAGCGGCTTCATCGCCCACCGGCTCGACCGGCTCGAGCGCAGCCCGGGCTGGACTGTGAGCCTGCGCGCACTGGAACCCGCCGCGTCCGCCGAGGAGGTTCCGGCGCGGCTGGAGTCGCTCGTCGACAGCGCCGCCAAGGCGTACCTCACGCTCGGCCACGGCTCGCCGGTCCTGCTGGTCCACGCCGCTACCGCGCCCAACGCCGTGCGGCACGTGCTCCCGGTCCTGCCGACCGAGCAGTGGCTGCCCAGTCTGACGGCCGCCTGGGCGGCCGTGGCGGCGGTCATCGCGACGTACGCCCCGGCCCGGCCGGCCCCTTGCACGGAGATCGTCCGGCGCCATCCCGAGCTGACCCGCGAGGACGCGCTCCAGCGGGCAGCTGAGCACGGCGACGAGCACGTCCTGAAGTTCGCCGACACGGCCGTCGAATCGTATGACCGCACCGGTGACCCCGGCCTTCTCACCGCGACCCTGCATGTCGGCGAGCTGATCGACCGTCCCTGAGGGCGTCCGTGGTCGGGACGCGCGCGACGCCCCCGGGGGCGGTGCCGGACTTCGCGGCCTCCTCGAGGCCACAGGGTGGTGGGTTGTCCCCAGGCTGATCGACAGGCACGTCCATCGCTGGGGCACGGGCTCTCATGCGACAACGTTGTCCACGCCGTACGAGTCCGTTCCAGGGCGATTGCGCCCGTGGCGGGGAACGCTGGCGCAGCCCTGGGCAAGGGCGCGGACGAGCATCGTCGTCTCCATCGACGTTCGGCCTGGTCCTGCCGCGTTCGCCTCATCTTGCCGGGGGCGAGTCGGGAAAAACAGGCGGACGGTTTCGTAGCGGCTGCGTGAATAGATCTTGACAACGTTGTCTGCGAAGGCCACCCTTGCCGCTGTCTCTGTCCGGGTGCGCCCCTCCGCGAGCCCACCATCCCCGTTCCGCTCAGCTGGACCAGCTGGTGGGCCGTGCCGCGGGTCCCGACCTACATGGAGGTCCCCCTTGTTGACCACGCTGACTCGCACGGCACTTGCCGCTGTGCTCGGCGGCGCTGTGCTGATCGGTGGCATCACACAGGCAGCGGCGGCGGCCTCACCGCCCGCGCGGGCCGACGTGTTCGCCGACCCGGTGCAATACGTGAACCCCCTGATCGGGACCGGCAACGGCGGCGAGGCCGTCGGCGACATCAACGACTTCCCCGGGGTGGACACGCCGTTCGGCATGATGCAGCTCAGCCCGGACACGGTCGGCTCGGGCGTGGGCTACTCCTACGGCAAGTCATCGATCCGCGGATTCAGCCTGAACCACGCGTCCGCCGGGTGCAGCGTGTTCGGGGACGTGCCGATCCTGCCCACGGTCGGCCCCATCGGCACGGATCCGGGGAACGCCTCGGCGACGTTCTCCCATGATCACGAGAAGGCCACGCTCGGCTCCTACGACGTGCTGCTCACCGACTCGGGCGTCAATGTCAACCTGACGGCGACCAGCCGCACGGGCCTGCTCTCGTTCTCCTATCCCGCGGGCAGCACCGCGCAGGTGCTGGTGAAGTCGGGCGCGAGTCTCGGCGGCAACAGCGCCGCGTCCGTCACCGTCGACGGCGACGACGAGGTGTCCGGCTCGGCGACGGCGAACGGGCTGTGCGGGCTGGGCAGCTACACCGTCTACTTCGACATCAAGTTCTCGCAGCCGTTCACCGCCCACGGCACCTGGCAGGGGAAGACCGTCACCGCCGGGTCGGCCGGCGCGAGCGGGAAGGGGTCCGGCGCCTACCTGACCTTCGACACGAGCAGCTCCACGACGGTGCGCGCGAAGGTCGGGATGTCGTATGTGAGCGTCGACGGGGCGCGCAAGAACATGGCTTCCGAGATCCAAGGCTGGAACCCCACGCCGGTGCAGCAGCAGACCCGCGCCGCGTGGCGCCAGGCGTTGAACACCGTTCAGGTCGGCGGCGGCACCTCCGCGAACCTGACCACGTTCTACACCGCCCTGTACCACTCGCTGCAGTTCCCGAGCGTCTTCAACGACGTGGACGGCCACTACATCGGCTTCGATGACAAGGTCCACCACGTGCCGGCCGGGCAGACGCAGTACGCCACGTTCTCCGACTGGGACACCTACCGCGCGCTCGCGCCGCTGCAGGCCATGCTGTTCCCCAAGGAAGCCGGCGACATGGCGAACTCGCTGATCCGCGACGCGGAGCAGCAGGGTGGCTGGATGCCGCGCTGGCCGCTGGCGAACGTGAGCACGACCGGCACGATGAACGGTGACAGCGCGGTGCCGCTCATCGCGAACACCGTGGCCTTCGGCGGCCGGAAGGTCGACATCGCCCGCGTGCTGCCCATCATGCTCAAGGGGGCCAACCACTCGGAGGAGCTGGGCTGGGGCTGGCAGGAGCGCCAGTGCGTGGAGGAGTACGTCGAGCTCGGCTACGCGCCGAACGACGCCTGCTCGCAGGGCGCGCACGGCCGGCAGGGGGTCTCTGAGACGC
>Ga0310811_10010142_pt1 | contig 12173 bp, 5 predicted proteins | sample YCmetagenome_FD_207642 | JGI IMG/M metagenome (GOLD analysis project Ga0310811, IMG submission 207642) | Soil microbial communities from experimental microcosm in Duke University, North Carolina, United States - YC | ecosystem: Engineered > Artificial ecosystem > Soil microcosm > Unclassified ... | reverse complement strand
CAGGTATCTCCATCGCTTCCAGGAAGCCGAACCGCTCATCCGGCAAGCCCTCGAGCTGCGCGAGAAGAATCTGCCGCCGGACGATCCCTTGGTCGCGGATGCCCTGTTCAATCTTGCCGCCGTGCTGCGCTGGCAGAACCGGAATGCCGAAGCGGAACCGTTGCTTCGGCGCTCGCTCGGCATCCGTGAGAAGCTCTATGGCGTCGACAACAGGGATGTCCTGGCCGACATGAATGCGCTCGCCCTCGCGCTGGACGGCATGGGGCGTTCGGCGGAGGCCGAGCCGCTTTTTCGGCGGACCCTTGCCGGCCGCGAAAAGGTCTTGGGGCCGGATCATGAGGAGGTTGCCGACACGCTGGTGAGCCTGGTGTGGAGCTTGCGACGCCAGGGCCGCTTCGCCGAGGCGGCGGGGATTGCCCAGCGGCCGCTCGATATCTATCGCAAGGCAGTGGGGCCGGATCACCCCTTCGTCATCCGTGGCCTGATCCCGCTCGCCGTGATCCGGCAGGAACGAGCGGAGTTCGACGAGGCGGATCGACTGTTCCGCGAGGCGCTCGGGATCAAGATCCGGACCTATGGCGCCGACAGCCTCAACGTTGCCGAAAGCTATGGCGATCTCGTTGGCCTGTCGACGGCCCGACGGCACTTCGAGGAAGGCACCGGTTATGCCGCCAAGCTGCTGGCCATCCTGGAGGCCAAGTTCGGGCCGGACGATCCGAAAATCATCCCGTCCATGACGACTTGCGCCAGTCTGCAGATCTTGACCGGCGACCTCGAGGCGGCGGAACAGACCCTGAAGCGAATGCTGACGATTGCCGAGCATACATTCGCCCCCGAATCGTTGCCGGTGGCTGCCGCCCTGTCGAACATGGCGATGATCTATCGACGGCAAGGCAAGTACGGAAATGCCGAGCAGTACTACGAGCGCCCGTTGGCGATCTATCGCAGGCTCCTCGGACCGCGCCACCCTGCCGTTGCCGGCGCGCTGAACTGGGCGGCTGATTTTCGGATTGGGCTGGGACAAGCCAAGGACGCGGAAGGGCTCTACGACGAGGCCATTTCGATTGTGTCCGACGCGTTCGGAAGTGACAGCCCCGCGCTCAGCGGGCTCCTCAACAACAAGGCACTTCTTCTTCAGCAATTGGGCAGGCACGCGGAGGCGGAATCGCTTTATCGGCGCGCCGTCGAGCTGTTGCGCAAAGGCAGCGGCACGGAAACCGCGGCGCTCGCGCAAGTTTTTGTCAACCTGGGCATGCTTTACGAAGAGACCGGTCGGCCGGCCGAGGCCACGGATCTGGTGAAACAGGCAATCGACATCTATGTCCGACTCTACGGACCGGATCGCCTGCCGCCGATCCTGCCGGCGGCCACCTTGCCGCGACCGCCCGACAACACTTAGGGCGTGTTTGCTTCCGATGACCTCACCCTGAGGAGCCAGGCGTAGCGTGGCGTCTCGAAGGGTGGGCAACCGACGTACCTTATCCCACCCTTCGAGACGCGGCCTGCGGCCGCTCCTCAGGGTGAGGTTTTTCTTTGGTGCGCAAACCGTAGAAAGTCCCGCTGTAGCGGGCCTTCGCCGCGTTAGGGTGGTCCACCAACGGCATGGTATCGGCGGCGGATGCAAGAGCGATTGAACCTTACCGCATCGACCGGTACGTTCGGCCCGTGTGCATCGGGAGGAACCAATGAAACTGCCTAGTGTCGCGCTTGCTGCAGCATGCGCCGTCGCCTGGGCCGGCTGGGCGCCCGCCCAGGCACAGGCCCAGATTCCTAACAAGCCGAAGGTCTGCGACAACCCGCGCCAAATGGACGGTTTCAAGACCTGTGCCGACCTCGACAAGGCCAAGGCCGAGGGCGCCTTCGTGCTCTATTCGACTGATCCCGAGCAGGGCCAGGTCAAGCTGCTCGCCGCCTTCAACAAGATGTTTCCCGAAATCAAGACCAGCTACGTGCGCCTGCAGGCTGGAGCGCTGTATGCCAAGGTCCTCTCCGAGCGCCAGGCCAAGTCCTACCTGGTCGACGTGATCCAGATCTCCGACATGGGCATGATCCTGGACTTTCAGCGGCGCGGCGGCTTTCGCCAGTATGTTTCGCCGCAGATGGATGCGTTCAAGCCGGAGTACAAGAGCAGTCCCGAGGGCTTCTGGACCTGGGGCTCGGTCATCATGGCGGGCATCGCCTACAATCCCAACAACGTGCCGGCGGCCGAGGCGCCGAAGAAGTGGGAGGACCTGGTCGATCCGAAGTGGAAGGACGCCATCAACGTCAAGGTGTCGAACTCCGGCTTGCAGCATGGCGTGTGGTACGTGCTGAAGCCGATCCTCGGCATCGAGTACTTCAAGAAGTTCGCCGAGAACAAGCCGCGCGCCTTCGATTCCTACGTGCAGCAGTATGGCCGCCTGGTCGACGGCCAGGACAAGATCATCATGGGCGCGCAATACTCCGGCTACATCGAGTTCAAGGCCAAGGGCGCGCCGCTCGCCTTCGTCTTCCCCGAGACCGGCGTGCCGGCTGTGTCGGAGACCTACGGTATCGTGGCGGAAGGGCCGCATCCCAACGCCGCCGAGCTGTTCATGGACTGGTTCCTGGCGCCGGTCGGCCAGCAGGCGCTCTCCGACGCCCTGTTGCTGCATTCACCGCGCGCCGACGTGCCGGCGCCCGGCGGCAGCGTGCCGCTCAAGGACATGAAGCTCCTGTTCCCGGCCGACTGGAACGCCTTCGAGAAGGATCGGCCGGATTTCGCCAAGGAATGGGACCGCATCGTCGGCGCCCGGCGCTGAGCCGGCCTTGACGTTGCTCACCGCGGAGGCGCTGAAGCCCCGCCGCAACTGGCAGGCGATCGTCACGGTGGCGATCGTCCTGGCCGTCGGGTTCCTGGTCGTCCTGCCGCTGGTGTTCCTGGTCGAGGAGTCGCTGAACACCGGCGATCCGATGGCGTTCCCGCCGCAAGCCTACGGCATCAAGAACTATCTCGCGATCTTCGACGAGGACATCAATGTCCTCTGGAACACGCTGATCATCGCGGTGATGGCGACTGCGATGGCGATCCTGATCGGCTTCACGCTGGCCTGGATCCTGACGCGCACCAACGTGCCGGGCCGCGAGAAGCTCGAGCGCCTGATGGAGCTGCCGTACTACATGACCCCGCTGGTCGGCGCGCTTGCCTGGGCGGTCATCGCCGGCCCCAAGAGCGGCTTCGCCAACCAGCTGTGGAAGGCGGCCGGCGGCAGCGGCGACATCGCCGACATCTATACCCATTTCGGCATCGCCTGGGTGATGGCGCTGTTCGAAGGCACCGTGGCGTTCGTCATGATCGCCGCCTCGATGAAATCGATGGACCCCGCGCTCGAAGAGTCGGCCCGGGTGATGGGCGCATCGAAGCTTCGCACCACGCTCACCGTCACCCTGCCGCTGGTCATGCCGGGGGTGCTGGGCGCCACGCTGTTCGTTTTCGCCGAGATGCTGGGCTCGTTCGCGGCGGCGCTGGTGATCGGCATTCCGGGCCGCATCTACGTCATCACCACGGCGATCTGGGATTCGACCTTGTCGTATCCGCCCGACTACGGCCGGGCCTCGGCGATGGGGCTGGCGTTGTTCGTCGTCATGTTCGGCATGTTGACCATCTATCGCCGCATGATTCGCCACGGCAGCTTCGCCACGATCAGCGGCAAGGCGTTCCGCCCGCGGCCGATGGACATGGGCAGGCTGACCTGGTTGCTGTTCGCCTTCTGCATGCTCTACATCCTGCTCGCCGTGGTGCTGCCCATCGGGGCTCTGGTGTTCACCTCGCTGCAGCGCTTCGCCACCGTCATCCTGAGCCAGGCCCAGTTCACTCTGGCCAACTACGAGACCGCCCTGTCGCTCGGGCCGGTGCGGACCGCGATGGGCAACAGCCTGATGCTGGGGTTCGGCGTGGCCACGGTCGGCGTCTCCGTCATGGCGATCCTGGTCTGGATCATCTATCGCTCGACCCTGACCGGACGCGGGTCGATCGAGTACCTCGTGATGTTTCCCCAGGCGGTGCCGCGCCTGGTCTTCGGGCTGGCCCTGCTGTGGGCCTGGCTCAACATTCCCATCCCGATCTACGGCACGCTGTGGCTGCTGGCGCTCGCCTACTTCACGGTGATGCTGCCGCTCGGCGTGCGCACCCTGGCCGGCGTGGTGTTGCAGATCGACAAGAGCCTGGAGGAGTGCGCGCGGGTGTGCGGCGCCGGCTGGGGTTACCAGATGCGCACGGTCACCCTGCCGCTGCTGCGGCCCGGCATCCTGGCGGCCTGGCTGCTGATCTTCATGGCGTGCGTGCGCGAGCTCGGCGCCTCGGTCTTCCTGATGGGGCCGAACGCCAAGGTGATTGCACCGTCGATCGTCAATGCCTTCGCCACCAGCGGCACCGAGCTCACGGCGGCGATGGCCCTCATCCAGACCTTCACCGTGATCGTGGCGCTGATGATCCTGTTCCGCCTGACGCGCGGCATGACCAAGGAGCTGTCGTGAGCGCAACACGCATTGTCGTGCAGGACCTCGTCATCCGCTATGGCGACATGGTGGCCGTGAACGGCGTGAGCTTCGAGGTCGGTCGCGGCGAGCACGTGACCCTGCTGGGTCCGTCGGGCTGCGGCAAGACCACGACGCTGCGCGCCATCGCCGGCCTCGAGCAGCCGGCCGCCGGCAGCATCCGGATCGACGGCCAGGCGATGTACGACGCCGCCCAGCGCCGCAACATTCCGACCGAGCAGCGCGGCGTGTCGATGGTGTTCCAGTCCTACGCCGTGTGGCCGCACATGACGGTGTTCGACAACGTCGCCTACGGCCTCAGGGTGCGAAAGCAGAGTTCTGCCGACATCAAGGCCAGTGTCGAGCGCGCACTCGACCTGGTGCAGATGCGCCACCTTGCCGAGCGCCCGGCCTCCAAGCTGTCGGGCGGCCAGCAGCAGCGCGTCGCCCTGGCCCGCGCCATCGCATTCTCGCCGACGGTGGTGCTGTTCGACGAGCCGTTGAGCAACCTCGACGCCAAGCTGCGGGCCGAGATGCGCGTCGAGCTGCGTGACCTGCAGCGCCGGCTCGACATCACCTCGGTCTATGTCACGCACGACCAGGAGGAGGCGCTCGCCATCTCCGACCGGGTGATCGTGATGAATGTCGGCGTGATCGAGCAGATCGGCACGCCCGAGGAGATCTACAACAGGCCGCGCAGCCGCTTCGTCGCCGACTTCGTCGGGTCGGCCAACCTGATCGAGGGCAAGGTGAGTGGCGAGAACCTGTTCACGACGGCAGGCGGCAGCGTGCTGCGGACCAATGCCGCGCGTCGCCCGCATGGCCGTGAGAGCCAAGTGGCGGTCCGCACCGCCTATATCGATCTCGAGGCGAGGCCGGGCGAGAACCACGTTCCCGGCACGGTGCGCCAGCGCCTGTTCCATGGCGATTTCGTCCAGTACGTCGTCGACACCGAGCTGGGCGCCCTGATCGTTCGCCGCCCACCCACGACCCTGTTCGAGGAGGGCAGGGCGGTGACCCTGTCTTTCTCGCCGGAGCATTGCGTGCTGCTCGAGGCATAAACGCTCGTCAGCGAAGCTGGGGAGGAAAATGAAAGGCGGTCCCAGCCACGAGCGTGTGCAATCAATTGCACACGCTCGTGGCTGCAGAAGCGAGCCAGTTCGGCTGGCGCTTCTGCCCGCGCGTGCGGTGTCGTGATAGCTCGGAGCGTGAAACTGCGACGGACACGACCGCCACCATGATCGCCACCACCGACGTAAACCGACCCGCTACTGACGCACTGCATTCCCTGTTCGGGATTTCAAAGTTCCCTGATCAGGTGCCGCAAAATTGCCTGTTAATTTTTTTGCTTTCCCTGTTTCAATTCCCTGGTCCGCGCCGGGCAGGGCGACCGGCGCCATGAGTCAACTCTTTGAAAGGATGGACATTTTCAGTGTCAATCCCCGGCGTGGCAGAACGCTCGAGCTTTTTTCCGTGCAGCGCTCTGCGACGCCGAGTCGGGCCACCTGCTTCGATGGCGGGGGAGACGAACGAAGATGCGGCGTCACCGCAGCCTGCCCGAGGCGCCGGGATACTCTTTGATCACAGGCGGGCGAAGCATGGAGGCTAAGCCCAGGGATCGGCCTTCGCTAGGATGCGAGCATCCCTCCAACGACGACAACAACCCAGGAGAGCCCATGGCGACTCCCGAACCGACAAACCGTGCCCTCGATCTTCCGGCCGGGAAAGCCGGCGCCGTCCAGCAGCTCAAGGACTTTCTGCGGCCCTATGTTTCCCGCCTGCGCTCGATCATGCCAAGCCGCAACGCGGAGCCGTCCTGGGCGCGGTCGTTGGCGGTCCTGGATCACTATGGTCTTCGCCCGGCCACGGTGTTCGACATCGGCGTGGCCTACGGCACCTACGAGCTCTATCGCGCCTTTCCGGACGCTCACTATCATCTGATCGATCCGACTCGCGAATCACTGCACCACATGCGCGTCCTGGCACGCCGGCTGCGATGCGATATCCATGCGGTTGCGCTGGGCAACCATGACGGCGACGCGACGATCGAGATTCGGCCGGATATCCAGGGCGCGACCCTGCTGGAAGACGTCACGCCGCACGAGATCGTGCGGCATGACCGCGTGCCGCTTCGCCGCTTCGACTCGCTGTTCGGCGAGATCGCCCGTCCGGCACTGGCCAAGATCGACGTCCAGGGCGCCGAGCTGATGGTGCTCGAAGGCATGACGAACCGGATGGCCAGCATCGACGTCTTCATCGTCGAGACCAGCACCATTGCCACCGTAAAGGGCGGCGCCGAAGTCCACGACGTCATGGACTTCATGCGCAAGCAGGGCTTCGTCATTGCCGATGTCGTCGGCATGACACGCCGCACGCTCGACAATGCCACTGCCCAGCTCGACCTCATGTTCCTGCCGGAAGAGGACTCTCCGCCGCGCCGCGATCGGCGCTGGGCGAAGGCGTAGCCCGCGCCTTTCCCACTTTCGTCGTCGGTCTGCGTGCAATTGATTGCACACCGCTCGTGGCTGCAGGAGCGAGCCAGTTCGGTTGGGCCGGCTGCCCGCCGGTGCGGTACCTTGATATCGCTTGCGGTGAGACTGCGCGCAGATCGAAGGACATGTCCGTGAGAATCGACACCAGCCAAGCTTCCGCTGACACAGGGCCACGGTGGTGCGTCAGCGCCAGGTCCTTGATTGCAAAGGGAGCCGGCGGCGGCACCGTGATGGCGCGCGCATTGGAAGGCCGCGACCGCAAGATTGCGGCTGCGACCGCACCGACCGGGCGCTTGCGGTCGGCTAACTCCTTGATTCGAAAGGCTGCGACCGCAAGCGGACGCACCGACCGCAAGAATCGGGGGTCGTTTTATTCTGCGGGCGAGCGAGCGACGCTCGTGATCGTCGTCACCCGGGGAGAGCGGAGCCCGAACCCGAGTGTCATCTCCGTCGCGGGTGACCGGAGGGATGGCCGGGCGTTTCACATCTTTGGGAAGGAGGACCACTCCGATTCGGAGTATCATCCGGGGTGTGGGGCCGTGTGGGACGGTTCCCAGCCTCATTTGAGTCGGGATTGCGGCCTACAAGGCAGCGCCGATGCCGGCGATCGCAGTCCTGAGGTGTGGGCGACGCGAGGAGAAGCTTAGGTGCCGACCAAGCATCTGGACCCCCTGCAGGCCGGGGCGCAAATCACCCGGGACAACCTGGAATGGGGCACCACGCTGGGCATGGCGTACGGTCCTATCACCTACGGCTTCCGGTTGACCTCGACCACCGGCACCTCGACCGAGCGCACGACCTTTTCCAAGGTGAATGCCGCCGAGATGGCCGCGGCCGAGGACGCCATGCGGCTGTGGTCGAACGTGGCGCACGTTACCTTCACCGAGGTCAATCCCGGCGGCTACACCAACAATGCAACCATTCTGATCGGCAACTATTCGAGCTCGTCGGACGGTGCAGCGGCCTACGCCTACTACGCGTCGCCCGGATCGACCGGAGCCACGAACGCGGCGGGCGACGTCTGGATCAACGCCTACTACCAGTCCAACCTGAGCCCCAGCCCGGGCAATTACGCCTACATGGCGATCATGCACGAGATTGGGCACGCGCTCGGGCTCGAACATCCCGGCGACTACAATGCCGGCCCAGGCGTGACGATCACGTACGCCAACAATGCCGAGTACGTGGAGGATTCCCGACAGTACACGGTGATGAGCTACTTCGATGCGTCGGCGACCGGGGCCAACCACGTCTATCAGGGCACGACCATCCGGGCGTCGACGCCGCTGCTCGACGACATCACCGCAATCCAGCGACTCTATGGCGCCAATACCGAGTATGCGTTAGGCGACACGATCTACGGCTTCAACAGCAACGCCGATACCGCCTACCGCATCACCTCGTCGAGCCAGCAGGTGGTCTATTGCATCTGGGATGCCGGCGGCAACGACACGTTCGATGCCTCGGGCTACGCCACCAACCAGACGATCGATCTCCGGGCGGGCAACTTTTCCGATGTCGGCGCCTTGACCAAGAACGTTTCGATCGCCCTCGGCGCCGTGATCGAGAATGCCGTCGGTGGGTCGGGAAACGACACCATGATCGGCAACGACGCCGCCAATCACTTGGTCGGCGGACTGGGCGACGATCGCCTTACGGGCGGCAACGGTGATGACGTCCTGGATGGCGGCGGGGGCTTCGACACGGCGGTCTTCCTCGGGCTCCGGGCAAACTACGCGATCCTGGCCATCGGCAACGACATCAAGGTCTCCAGCGCAGAAGGCATCGACACGCTGATAAGCATCGATGCGCTGCAATTTGCCGACATGACGATTACGCTCGAGGGGATCCTGCCGACGTTCGGCGTTGCCGGCCTTGCTCCCTCGGCGCTGGAAGGCGATGACGGCACGACGCTGCTGACGTTCACGGTCATTCTCGATCGGCCCGCGGCCACCAGCCAGACGGTCAAGTGGGCGGTCACGGGATCCGGGACGTATGGGGCGTCGTCCCTCGACTTCGTGGGCGCGGTTCTGCCGACGGGCATCCTGACCTTCGCGGTGGGCGAGACCAGCAAGACGATTGCCGTGGCGGTGTTGGGCGACACCGACGTGGAGTTCGACGAGGGCTTCACCGTAACCCTGTCGAACGCCTCGGCGGGTACGGTGATCGGGACACCGACGGCCAACGGCGCGATCCTGAACGACGACAAGTCCGCCGTGTCGATCGCTGCACTGGCGGCCGACAAGTTCGAGGGCAATGGTGGCGGCACCACGTCGTTCACCTTCAAGGTGAGCCTCGATCAGGCCGCGGTGACGGCACAGACCGTCGACTGGTCGGTAGCCGGCTCCGGCGGACCGCCCGCGGACGCCGCGGATTTTGGCAATGCGCTGCCATCCGGCACGGTGAGTTTCTTTGCCGGTCAGACCAGCGCGACGATCACGGTGACGGTGACCGGCGATGCAGCCGTCGAGGCGGACGAAGGCTTTGCGGTGACCCTGTCGGCGCCGTCCTCGGGCCTCGTGATCGCGGCGGCGACAGCGTCGGGAACGATCCGCAACGACGACGCGTCGGTTTCGATTGCCGCTCTGGCGGCGGACAAGATGGAAGGGCAGTCGGGGACAACAACGCTCACCTTCACGGTGACGCTGAGCGGCGACACCACGATAGCGCACAGCGTCAACTACGCGGTCGTCGGGTCGGGCGCCAATACGGCCTATCCCGAGGACTTTGCCGGCGGCGCACTGCCGTCGGGAACACTGACCTTCGACGTCGGCGAAACGAGCAAGACGGTCACGGTGGTCGTGGCCGGCGACACCGCGGTGGAGCCTGACGAGACGTTCGCCGTCACTCTGTCCGCGCCGTCGACCGGCCTGGCGATCGGGACGGCGACAGCAGTGGGCACGATCCGCAACGACGACGCCGGGGTATCGATTGCCGGACTGGCGGCGGACCAGGCTGAAGGCCAGGTCGGCGTCACGGCCTTCACCTTCCGCCTGACACTGACCGGCGACAGCACGGTGTCGCACAGCGTCGCTTACGCTGTGGGTGGCGTTCGCGGTTGCCCTGTCGATGCCCAGCTCGGGTCTCGTCATCGATGGTGCAAGCGCGATCGGCACGATTCGCAACGACGACGCCGCTGTGTCAATTGCGGCGCAGTCGGCAAGCCTGGCGGAAGGCAGTTCCGGGGCGACGGCCTTCACGTTCGTGTTGACGCTGTCGGGCGACAAGTCGCTGCTGCGCACTGTGGCCTATGCGGTGACCGGATCCGGCACCGACCCGGCTTCCGGCGGCGATTTCGTCGGCGGCCAGCTGCCGTCGGGCGTCGTGACCTTTGCGGCGGGCGAGGCCAGCAAGACCATCGTGGTCAGCGTATCCGGTGACTCGCAGATCGAGCCGGACGAGGGCTTCGCCGTGACTCTGTCGGCACCGTCCGCCGGCCTGTCGATCGGCACGGCGACGGCAGCAGGCACCATCCGCAACGACGATGCCGTCGTCTCGATCGCCGCCGATTCGGCGACGCAGGCCGAAGGCAATTCGGGAGTTGCCGCCTTCACCTTCAGCCTGACCCGGACGGGCGACAGCGCGGCGGCCCAGAGCGTTTCCTATGCGGTGACCGGGACGGATGCCAATCCTGCGTCGGGCAGCGACTTCCTGGGCGGCGTGTTGCCGTCGGGAAGCGTCACCTTTATCGCGGGCGAGACCAGCAAGACGATCGTGGTCAGCGTCGCCGGCGACACGCAGGTCGAGGCGGACGAAACCTTCGCCGTGAGCCTGTCGAACCCCTCGGCAGGGCTCGTGATCGGGACGGCGACGGCCACCGGCACGATTCGCAACGAGGATGCCGCGGTGTCGATCGCTGCGCTGTCGCCGAGTCCGCTGGAAGGCAATTCGGGCAGTGCGGTTGCGACGTTCACGGTGACGCTCACAGGCGACAGCTCGGTCGCGCACAGCGTCGCCTATGCGGTGAGCGGGGCTGGCGCCAACCCGGCGGCGGCTGCCGACTTCGCGGGCGGCCTCCTGCCGTCGGGGACGATCAGCTTCGCTGCCGGCGAGACCAGCAAGACGATCACGCTGGCCGTGGCGGGCGACAGCGAGGTCGAGCCGGACGAAACCTTCGCCGTGAGCCTGTCGAGTCCATCTTCCGGCCTCGTCGTGGCGACGGCCACGGCAGCGGGGACGATCCGCAACGACGACGCCTCCGTGTCGATCGCGGCGCTGGCCGCCGACCGGACGGAAGGCGATTCCGGCACGACGGGCTTCACGTTCGTGCTGACCCTGGCAGGCGATTCGACGATCGCGCACAGCGTGGCCTATGCCGTGAGCGGGTCTGGCGCCAACCCGGCGGGGGCCGCCGACTTCGCAGGCGGCCTGCTGCCGTCGGGGACGGTCAGCTTCGCGGCCGGCGAAACCAGCAAGACGATCGTGCTCGATGTCTCGGGCGACGCGCTGGTCGAGCCCGACGAGATTTTCACCGTGGGCTTGTCGAACCCGTCGTCGAACCTGGTTCTTGGCGTCGCAAGCGCGATTGGGACGATCCGCAACGACGATGCGGTGGTGTCGATCGCCGCCGTTTCGACGGGTCAGCCTGAAGGCAATTCCGGTGTGACTGCCTTCGCTTTCACGCTGACACTGTCGGGCGACAGCACAGTGTCGCACAGTGTCGCCTATGGAGTGAGCGGAACGGGCGCCAATCCGGCCTCCGCTGCGGACTTCGTCGGCGGCGCGTTGCCCTCGGGGCTCGTGACCTTCGCCGCTGGCGAGACCAGCAGGACGATCATCGTGAGCGCCGTGGGCGACCAGGCCGTCGAGCGCGACGAGGGCTTCGTGGTGACCCTGTCGAGTGCGTCGGCCGGTTTGGTCATCGCGACGGCGACCGCGGCCGGTGTGATCCTGAACGACGACAAGGCGATGGCGTCGATCGCTGCGCTGTCGGCCGACAGGGCGGAAGGCGACACCGGCACGACCTTCTTCAGCTTCATGGTGAGCCTCGACCAGCCGGGGCTGGCTGCGCAATCGGTCGACTGGTCGGTGTCGGCGACGGGCCCCCAGGCGGTCGATGCGTCGGATTTCGGCGGCACGTTGCCGTCCGGCACGGTGAGCTTCGCAGCAGGCCAGACCAGCAAGACGGTCACGGTGAGCGTGAGCGGCGATGCGACCGTGGAGCCGAACGAAACGTTCGCCGTGACC
>Ga0310811_10010141_pt1 | contig 12174 bp, 10 predicted proteins | sample YCmetagenome_FD_207642 | JGI IMG/M metagenome (GOLD analysis project Ga0310811, IMG submission 207642) | Soil microbial communities from experimental microcosm in Duke University, North Carolina, United States - YC | ecosystem: Engineered > Artificial ecosystem > Soil microcosm > Unclassified ... | reverse complement strand
GAATCGAAGATCATCCAGAAATGGCGCCTGCAGCCGGGCAAGATGTTCCTGATTGATCTCGACGCCGGTCGTATCATCGACGACAAGGAGCTGAAAGATACCTACGCCAACGCCAAGCCATACAAGCAATGGATTCAGTCGGTACGCATCAAGCTGAACGAGCTGAAAGCAGAGCCCGCAGAAGCGAAACGCAGCACACCGCTGCTCGACTTGCAGCAGGTATTCGGCTATACGCAGGAAGACCTGAAATTCCTGATGTCGCCAATGGCGGCAACCGCGGAAGAAGCAACCGGTTCGATGGGCAATGACTCGCCGCTGGCCGTCATGTCGAACAAGAACAAGACGCTGTACAACTACTTCAAGCAATTGTTCGCGCAGGTCACCAATCCGCCGATCGATCCGATTCGCGAAGCGATGGTGATGTCGCTGGTGTCCTTCATCGGTCCAAAGCCGAACGTGCTGGATACCAACAACATCAATCCGCCGATGCGCCTTGAGGTGTCGCAGCCGATTCTCGACTACGCCGACATCGCCAAGCTGCGCAATATCGATGCGCACACCGGCGGCAAGTTCAGGTCGCATGAACTGAACATCTGCTATCCGACCGCATGGGGCAAGGAAGGCATTGAGGCCCGCTTGGCATCGTTGTGCGCGCAAGCGGTCGATGCGGTGAATTCGGGTCATAACATCTTGATCGTGTCCGACCGCAAGGTCAGTGCCGATCAGGTTGCGATCCCTGCGCTGCTGGCGACTTCGGCGATCCACTTGCACCTGGTCAGCAAGGGCCTGCGCACTTCGACCGGTCTGGTTGTTGAAACCGGTTCCGCGCGCGAAACGCATCACTTCGCGCTACTGGCTGGCTACGGCGCCGAAGCGATCCATCCGTACCTCGCGATGGACACGCTGGCTGAGCTGGCAAAAGATCTGCCGGGCGAGTTGTCGCCCGAGAAGGCCATCGTCAACTTCCAGAAAGCTGTCGGCAAGGGCTTGATGAAAGTCATGTCGAAGATGGGCATTTCGACTTACATGTCGTACTGCGGCGCGCAGATTTTCGAAGCGATCGGTTTGAACAAATCGCTGGTCGACAAATACTTCAAGGGCACGGCGTCGAACGTCGAAGGCATTGGTGTGTTCGAAGTGGCTGAAGAAGCGCTGCGCTTGCACCACATCGCGTTCAGCGACGATCCGGTGCTGGCCAATGCGCTGGATGCCGGCGGCGAATACGCATATCGCGTGCGCGGCGAGGAGCACATGTGGACGCCGGACGCGATTGCGAAGTTGCAGCATTCGTCGCGCGCGAACAACTTCAACACGTACAAGGAATACGCGCAGATCATCAACGATCAGTCGAAGCGTCACATGACTTTGCGCGGCCTGTTCGAATTCAAGGTCGATCCGTCAGCCGCGATCCCGCTGGATGAAGTCGAATCGGCGAAGGAAATCGTCAAGCGCTTCGCCACTGGCGCGATGTCGCTCGGCTCGATTTCGACCGAAGCGCATGCGACCCTGGCAATCGCAATGAACCGTATCGGCGGCAAGTCGAACACCGGCGAAGGCGGCGAAGATACCAAGCGTTACCGCTCCGAATTGCGCGGCATTCCGATCAAGGATGCAACCACGCTGGCTGCCGTCATCGGCAAGGACGTCGTCGAAGTCGACCTGCCATTGCTGCCGGGTGATTCGCTGCGTTCGAAGATCAAGCAGGTCGCTTCCGGTCGTTTTGGTGTCACCACCGAATACCTGACCTCGGCTGAACAGATCCAGATCAAGATGGCACAAGGTGCCAAGCCGGGCGAAGGCGGTCAGCTGCCGGGCCACAAGGTATCGGACTACATCGCGCACCTGCGCTTCTCGGTGCCGGGCGTTGGTTTGATCTCGCCGCCACCGCACCACGACATCTATTCGATCGAGGATCTGGCACAGCTGATCCATGATCTGAAGAACGTCAATCCGACCGCGTCGATCTCCGTCAAGCTGGTCTCGGAAGTCGGTGTCGGCACCGTTGCGACGGGCGTTGCCAAGGCGAAGGCAGATCATGTCGTGATCGCCGGCCATGACGGCGGCACCGGCGCATCGCCGCTGTCGTCGGTCAAGCACGCCGGTTCGCCATGGGAGCTGGGTCTGGCGGAAACGCAGCAGACGCTGATCCTGAACGGCTTGCGTACGCGTATTCGCGTGCAGGCCGACGGCCAGATGAAGACCGGCCGCGACGTCGTGATCGCCGGCCTGCTGGGCGCGGATGAAATGGGCTTCTCGACCGCACCGTTGGTCGCCGAGGGCTGCATCATGATGCGCAAGTGCCACCTGAACACCTGCCCGGTCGGCGTGGCGACGCAAGACCCTGTACTGCGTGCGAAATTTGCCGGCAAGCCGGAACACGTTGTGAACTACTTCTTCTTCGTCGCTGAAGAAGCGCGTCAAATCATGGCGCAACTCGGCATTCGCAAGTTCGACGAGCTGATCGGTCGTTCCGATCTGCTGGACAAAGCGAAAGCGATCACGCACTGGAAGGCGAAGGGGCTGGACTTCAGCCGCATGTTCTACCAGCCGCCGGTCGCGCAGGACGAGAAGCGCTATCACGTCGAAGAGCAGGATCACAATCTGATCAAGGCGCTGGATCACAAGCTGATCGCGCAGGCGAAAGCGGCGATCGACAGCGGCGAAAAAGTGTCCTTCATTTCCCCGGTCAAGAACGTCAACCGCACGGTCGGCGCCATGTTGTCCGGCATCGTGGCGAAGAAATACGGTCACGAAGGCCTGCCTGACGACACGATCCACATCCAGCTGCAAGGTACCGCAGGCCAGTCGGCCGGCGCCTTCCTTGCGCACGGCATCACGCTGGATTTGGTCGGCGAAGGCAACGACTACGTTGGCAAGGGCTTGTCGGGCGGCCGCATCATCGTGCGTCCGAACACCGAGTTCCGCGGCCGCGCCGTCGAGAACATCATCATCGGCAATACCGTGCTGTACGGTGCAGTTGCCGGTGAAGCTTTCTTCAACGGCGTCGCAGGTGAACGTTTCGCAGTGCGTAACTCGGGTGCAATCGCCGTGGTTGAAGGCACTGGCGACCATGGTTGCGAATACATGACCGGCGGTACGGTTGTGGTGCTGGGCGACACCGGGCGTAACTTCGCTGCCGGCATGTCAGGCGGTATCGCTTATGTATACGACCCGAAAGGCGAATTCGGCGCCAAGTGCAATATGGCGATGGTGACCCTGGAGTCACTGCAGCCGCACGACGACCAGGCCGGCAAGGCGGATCGCGCCACCTGGCACGCCACCAAGCGTGGTGGCGAAGCGCAAACCGACGAAGCCATCCTGAAGGGCTTGATTGAGCGCCACTTCAAATACACCGGCAGCACGCGCGCCCGCGCTCTGCTGGATGAATGGAGTACCGCGCGCAACAAGTTCGTCAAAGTGTTCCCGTCCGAGTACAAGCGCGCCCTGGCAGAAATGCATGCGCGCAAGGTCGACGAGGCGGCGAACACCACCGTGACCGCAGCTGCTTAACACCGCAGATCCACAATGATGTCATCGGGCCGGCTAGGAGGCCGGCCCGAAAACGAATGGTTTAGAAGGCGAAAAAATGGGAAAGATCACCGGCTTCATGGAATACCAGCGCTTGCAGGAAGCAAGCGAAGAGCCGCAGAAACGCGTCAAGCATTACAAGGAATTCACGCTGCACCTGAACGACGCCGATGCCAAGATTCAGGGCGCGCGCTGCATGGATTGCGGCATCCCGTTCTGCAATACGGGCTGCCCGGTCAACAACATCATCCCCGACTGGAACGACCTCGTGTTCCACGGCGATTACAAGACGGCGCTCGACACGCTGCACTCGACCAACAACTTCCCGGAATTCACCGGCCGCGTCTGTCCCGCGCCTTGCGAATCCGCATGTACGCTGGGCATCAATGAAGAGCCTGTCGGGATCAAATCGATCGAGCACTTCATCATCGACAAGGGTTGGGAAAATGGCTGGGTGACGCCGCAAGTGCCTGCTGCCAAGACCGGCAAGAAAGTTGCCGTGGTCGGCGCCGGTCCTGCCGGCATGGCCGCTGCGCAGCAATTGGCGCGCGTCGGTCACGACGTCACGGTGTTCGAGAAGAACGACCGCGTCGGCGGCCTGCTGCGTTACGGCATCCCCGACTTCAAGATGGAAAAATCGCACATCGATTTGCGCGTCAAGCAGATGGAAGCGGAAGGCGTGACCTTCCGCACCGGCGTGCTGGTTGGCAAGGACTTCCCGTCCAATGTCATTAACTGGGCCAAGGAAACGATTTCGCCGGAACAGTTGAACAAAGAGTTCGATGCCGTCGTCCTGACCGGCGGCGCAGAACAGCCGCGCGACCTGCCGGTGCCGGGGCGCGAATTGAAGGGCGTGCATTTTGCGATGGAGTTTTTGGGCCCGCAAAACAAGGTCAATGCCGGCGACAAGGTCAAGGACCAGATTCTCGCCAGCGGCAAGCACGTGATCGTGATCGGCGGCGGTGATACCGGTTCCGACTGCGTCGGCACGTCCAACCGCCACGGCGCTGCATCAATTTCGCAGTTCGAATTGCTGCCGCAGCCGCCGGAAGAAGAAAACAAGCCGCTGGTGTGGCCATACTGGCCGACCAAGCTGCGTACCTCGTCGTCGCATGAAGAAGGTTGCGAGCGCGATTGGGCGGTTGCGACCAAGCGTCTGGAAGGCAAGAACGGCAAAGTTGAAAAGCTGATCGCAGCGCGCGTCGAATGGAAAGACGGCAAGATGGTCGAGGTGCCCGATTCCGAATTCGAAATGAAGGCGGACTTGGTCTTGCTGGCGATGGGCTTCGTGTCGCCGGTGCAGCAGGTGCTTGATGCCTTCGGCGTCGACAAGGATACGCGCGGCAATGCCAAGGCCACCACGGACGGAGAGAACTGCTATCGCACCTCGGTCGACAAGGTGTTCGCCGCCGGCGATATGCGCCGCGGCCAATCGCTGGTGGTGTGGGCGATCCGTGAAGGACGTCAATGCGCACGTGAGGTAGATGCATTCCTGATGGGTGAATCGGTCCTGCCGCGCTGATTTCGATCACGCCCGATAAAAGCCCGCGCTTCACGGAAGACGCGGGCTTTTTTACAACGCTATCCTGCACATCGAGATATCCGGAAGGATGATGGCCGAAGCGATTATGCAATCTGCACTACAATTACGAAATTGCAAAAGACCCTCATCGTTGTGCCCAATCTTGTTGAAATCCGTGACCTGCATTTCAGTTATGGCGATCGCCCGATTCTATCGGCGCTCGACATGGCTTTCCCGCGCGGCAAAGTCATTGCCGTCATGGGTGGTTCGGGCTCGGGCAAAACCACTGTCCTGCGCCTGATCGGCGGGCAGCTGACGCCGCAATCCGGCAGCGTGACGATCGGTGGCCAGCCGGTCGATCCTTCGAATACGAAGGCCTTGTACGCCATGCGCCGCAAGATGGGCATGCTGTTCCAGCATGGCGCGCTGTTCACGGACATGTCGGTATTCGAGAATGTCGCCTTCCCATTGCGTGAACACACCGATCTGCCGGAAGAACTGATTCGTGATTTAGTACTGATGAAGCTGCATGCGGTCGGTTTGCGCAATGCCGCGCAACTGAAGCCGTCCGAAATTTCCGGCGGCATGGCGCGCCGCGTTGCGTTGGCGCGCACGATAGCGCTGGATCCTGAGCTGATCATGTATGACGAGCCGTTTGCGGGACTTGATCCAATTTCGATGGGCATGACGGCCAATCTGATTCGCAAGCTCAATGACGCGCTTGGTTCGACCACGATCCTGGTGTCGCACGACGTACAAGAATCTTTCCTGATCGCGGATTACGTGTACTTCCTGTCGAAGGGTGCAATCGTCGCGCAAGGTACGCCAGCGGAGATGACGGCATCAAACGATCCGTACGTGAAGCAGTTCGTGCACGCCGAGGCGGACGGTCCGGTGCCTTTCCACTATCCCGGTAAGTCGCTGGCCGAAGATCTCGGGCTAGGAGCGCGCGAATGATCGGCGTACTGAGCACGATCGGCCGCTGGACCCGCGAGTCGATTGCCAATACAGGCTTTGCCGCGCGTTTGCTGTTCGAAATGGTGCGTTTGTCCGGTGGCTTGTTGCGTCGCTTCCGCCTGGTGACGACGCAAATCCATTTCATCGGCAATTATTCGCTGTTGCTGATCGCAGTATCCGGCCTGTTCGTCGGCTTTGTGCTGGGCTTGCAAGGCTACTACACGCTGAACAAATACGGCTCCGAACAGGCACTTGGCCTGCTGGTCGCCTTGTCGTTGACGCGCGAGCTGGGCCCCGTCGTGACCGCGTTGCTGTTTGCCGGTCGCGCCGGCACGTCGCTGACGGCCGAAATCGGGTTGATGAAGGCGGGCGAACAATTGTCGGCGATGGAAATGATGGCCGTGAATCCGCTGCAACGCGTACTGGCGCCGCGCTTCTGGGCTGGCGTGATTGCGATGCCGGTTCTGGCCGCAATCTTCAGCGCGGTCGGCATTCTGGGCGGCTACATCGTCGGCGTACAGATGATCGGTGTCGACGAAGGTGCCTTCTGGTCGCAGATGCAGGGCGGTGTCGATGTATGGAATGACGTGCTGAACGGCGTAATTAAGAGCATCGTGTTCGGCATTGCGGTCACCTTTGTCGCGGTGTACCAGGGTTATCAGTCGCAACCGACGCCCGAAGGTGTGGCGCGCGCCACCACGCGCACCGTGGTGATGGCGTCGCTGTCGGTATTGTGGCTGGATTTCCTGTTGACTGCTTTGATGTTCAGCTAGGCTGCGCAACGCTTAGCGGCCTTTTCGATTAGAATGTGCGCCCCGCCGCAGTATTGCTGCGGCGACAGGCCGGTCGAATAAAAGAAAGAAGTTTCTCCCATATTTGAGGGATCGGTTTATGCAACGGAAATCATTAGACTTGTGGGTCGGCCTGTTTGTGCTGCTGGGCGCGTTTGCAGTGTTCTTTCTGGCGATGAAAGCGGGCAACATGAGCTCGCTGTCTTTCGACAAGACCTACCCGGTTATTACCCGTTTCGACAATATCGGCGGCCTGAAGCCGCGCGCGCCGGTCAAGAGTGCGGGCGTCGTGGTTGGCAGGGTCGGCGCGATCAAGTTCGACGACAAGACCTATCAGGCATCAGTAACACTGGACTTGGAAGAAAAATACAAATTTCCGAAGGACACGTCCGCCAAGATCCTGACTTCCGGCTTGCTAGGCGAACAATACATTGGACTGGAGCCCGGTGGCGATACGCAGAACCTGGCAGCAGGCGACAGAATCACCATGACACAATCCGCCATCGTGCTAGAGAACTTGATCAGTCAATTTCTGTTCAGCAAGGCATCTGAAGGGAAAGAAGAGCAAAAATGAACACACTGGGAAAAACGATACTGCTGAGTTCCGCCCTGTTGATGGGCGGTTGCGCGACGACCAACGGCCACAATCCTGATGATCCGCTGGAGGGTTTCAACCGTTCGATGTTCGAATTCAACGACACGGTGGATCGTGTTGCGCTGAAACCGGCAGCAACCGCATATCACGACTATTTGCCGTCTTTCGTGCAGACCGGTGTCGGCAATTTCTTCGGCAATATCGGTGACGTCTGGACCATGGTCAACAACTTCCTGCAAGGGAAAGTCGAAAACGGCGCCAACGATTTCATGCGTGTTGCGGTCAACACCGTGCTCGGCTTCGGTGGTGTGCTCGACATCGCGTCGGAAGCAGGCCTGCAGAAACACAAGGAAGATTTCGGTCAGACTCTGGGCAAGTGGGGCGTCGGCTCGGGCCCGTACGTCGTGCTGCCGCTGTTCGGCCCATCCACCGTGCGCGACACCGCTGCGCTGCCAGTCGATATCTACGGCGATCTGTGGACGTATACGACGCCGGTTGACGTGCGCAATACCGGCATCGTGATTCGCGCAGTCGATCAGCGCGCTTCGCTGCTGAATGCATCCAACCTGCTGGAAGATGCTGCTTTCGATCGCTATTCCTTCGTCCGTAGCGCCTACCTGCAGCGTCGCGAAAGCCTGGTGCACGACGGCAAAAACATTGACGTGAAATCGGGTAGCGAAGAGCCGGCACCAGCTGAAGCCAAGCCACTTGAACCGCAAAGCGATGCCGCACCGGTACTGTTACCAACCACCGAGCCGGTAGCCGCTGCACCCGAAGCTGCTGCCGAGGCAGTGGCTACGCGGGATGACGAAGCGCTTGTAAAAGAAGCCTTCAGCCCGCAAGTGCAAGCGCCGTCGCCGGAAACTGAACCGGCACTTTGATGCCAGGCGCGCCGAGCGCCTATAAATAGCAAGGAAACCATGAATATTCTGAAGAAATTGTCCCTGACCCTGGTGGCTGCCGGCACCTTGGCATTCTCCGGATATGCAGCGGCGCAGGAAGCGCCGGATGCGTTGATCAAGCGCGTCAGCGAAGAAGTGATGGCGGTCGCCAAGACTGACAAGGATGTACAGAGCGGTAACTCGCGTCGCATCCAGCAGGTCGTCGATGAAAAAATCCTGCCGTATGTCGATTTCCAGCGCATGACCGCCCTGGCGGCCGGCCGCTACTGGCGTGACGCAACGCCGGATCAGCAAAAGCGCCTGACCGATGAATTCCGTTCCTTGCTGATGTACACGTACTCTGGCGCCATTTCGCAAATCCGCGATCAGAAAATCGAATACCGCCCGTTGCGCGCCGATCCGGCCGACACCGAAGTGGTGGTTAATACGCAAGTGATACAGCCGCGTGCCGAACCGATTCAGCTCAGCTATCGGCTGGAAAAAACGCCCGCTGGCTGGAAGATCTTCGACATGAACGTGCTTGGGGCCTGGCTGGTCGAGACCTACAAGGGCAGTTTCGCTTCCGAGATCAGCAAGTCAGGCGTTGATGGCCTGATCAAGACGCTGGCCGATCGGAATAAAAAGCTGGCAGGCAACATTGCCAAAACCGGCAAGGCCGTGGTTCCCGCAAAATAAGGCCTTCATGTTCCAGCCTGGCGCATCGCTTACCTTCGATAATGCAAATACCGTCCTGCAGGCCGGGTTGCAGGCGATTGCGGGCGGCCAGGCGGTCGTGGATTTCACCGGTGTAACGATTGCCGATTCGTCGGCGGTCGCTACGCTGCTTGCCTGGCGACGTGCGGCCCAAGCTCGGGCTACGCCACTGACGTTCGCCAACCTGCCTGAAAATCTGCGCAGCCTGATTGCGCTGTACGATGTATCGGTGCTGCTCGGTGCCGGTTCTTCCGCCGGTTCTTCTTCCCGCAGCGACCTGCCGCACCATTGACGCTGCCCGTCAGGCGTTTCTTCCCCCGCGCTCCAGCGGGGAAAAGCGGAAATCCAATATAATCAAGGGTTTCGTCGTTCGACGCGCAGCATGCGTGTCAATGGTGACCATTTCGTTAAAGTTCTAGCCACATGGCTGCAATCCAGATTCAACGCGTCGAAAAGAGCTACCGCTCGCTGAAGGCCCTGAACGGCGTTTCGCTGACCATCGAGCAAGGCGAGTTCTTCGGCCTGCTCGGACCCAACGGCGCCGGCAAGACCACGTTGATCTCTATCATCGCGGGCCTGAACCGTGCCGATGTGGGTTCGGTTGCCATCCACGGCCACGATGTCGTCAGCGATTACCGCCGTGCGCGCCAACTGCTGGGCGTGGTGCCGCAGGAGCTGGTGTTCGATCCTTTCTTCACCGTACGCGAAACGCTACGAATCCAGTCCGGCTATTTCGGCCTGAAGAATAACGATGCGTGGATCGACGAAGTCATGCACAACCTTGATCTGACCAACAAGGCGGACGCCAACATGCGCGCGCTATCCGGCGGCATGAAGCGCCGAGTGCTGGTGGCGCAGGCGCTGGTGCACAAACCGCCGGTCATCGTGCTGGACGAACCGACCGCCGGCGTCGATGTGGAGTTGCGGCAAACGCTATGGAAGTTTGTATCGCGCCTGAATCGCGAAGGCCACACTGTTGTGCTGACCACGCATTACCTGGAAGAGGCGCAGGCCTTGTGCAATCGCGTGGCAATGCTGAAGGGCGGACAGGTGGTCGCGCTTGATACGACGTCCTCCCTGATCAAGCGCATCTCCGGATCGCAACTGGTAGTGCGGCTCGCTGCCGGTGCCTTGCCGGAAGAATTGAAGCCGCTGGTGTCGCACCCGGATGAGCTGGCGTCCGGCAATCGGCAGTACACCTTACGTGTCAACGACTATGCGGAAGTGGAGCCGATCCTGAGCAAGCTACGACTGTCCGGTGCCGCGATCGAGGATATGCAATTGCAGCAGGCCGATCTTGAGGATGTCTTCATCCAGATCATGGAAGGCGAAAAATGACCGGCTTCCAGACCCTGTTTTACAAGGAAATTCTGCGCTTCTCGAAAGTGGCGACACAAACCGTCGCCGCACCGATACTGACGGCGATGCTCTACCTGCTGATTTTCGGTCATGTGCTGGAGGATCGTGTCCATGTTTATCCGGGCGTGAAGTACACCGCATTCCTGGTACCTGGCCTCGTGATGATGAGCGTGCTGCAGAATGCGTTCGCCAATTCATCGTCGTCGCTGATCCAGTCGAAGATCACCGGCAACCTGGTGTTCGTGTTGCTGCCGCCGCTGTCGCACTGGGAACTCTTTGGCGCTTATGTGCTGGCGGCGGTGGTGCGCGGCTTGGTGGTCGGCGCCGGCGTGTTCGCGGTGACCGCATGGTTCGCGCACATGTCTTTCGTGGCGCCGTGGTGGATTGCAATCTTCGCGTTGCTGGGCGCCGCCATACTGGCTACGATGGGTTTGATCGCCGGCATCTGGGCAGAGAAATTCGACCAGTTGGCGGCTTTCCAAAATTTCCTGATCATGCCGGCCACTTTCCTGTCCGGCGTGTTTTATTCGGTGCATTCGCTGCCACCGTTCTGGCAGGCCGTGTCGCACGGCAATCCGTTTTTTTACATGATCGACGGCTTCCGCTATGGTTTCTTTGGCCAGTCCGACGTCAATCCGCTGGTCAGCTGCGGCGTCGTTATCGTGTTCCTGCTGGTGCTTGTATCCTTCGCTGTCCGGCTGCTGCAAAGCGGCTACAAGCTGCGTCATTAATCAATTTGAAAAGGCAGATCATGTTGCCCACACCTGAACTGGTAAAAAACTATATCGCCGCCGGACTCGATTGCACGCATGTCGAGGTAAGCGGTGACGGCTCGCATTTCGAGGCGGTGATCGTGTCGAACGCGTTTGCCGGCAAGCGGCTGATACAACGTCATCAACTAGTGTATGAAGCCTTGGGCGACCGCATGCGTGAAGAAATCCATGCGCTGTCGATGAAAACGCTGACGCCGGAAGAATTCCAGAAATAAGACTTCAGAAGTAAACGCAGCACGAGGAAAACGCAAAATATGGACAAACTCTTGATTCGCGGCGGCCAGCGGCTGTCCGGCGAGATCGCGATCTCAGGCGCCAAGAATGCAGCGCTGCCGATTCTGTGCGCTGGCTTGCTAACGTCCGATACGGTGCATCTGCACAACGTGCCGCGCCTGCAGGACGTTGCGACGATGCTGAAGCTGCTGCTGCAAATGGGACTGCGGGTCGAACAGGATGGCGAAAGCGTCACGCTGAATGGCAGCAATGTCGACAAGCTGGAAGCGCCGTATGAAATGGTCAAGACCATGCGCGCATCCATCCTGGTGCTTGGTCCGCTGCTGGCACGCTTCGGCGAAGCGAAAGTCTCGCTGCCGGGCGGCTGCGCGATCGGCTCGCGTCCGGTCGACCAGCACATCAAGGGTTTGCAGGCGATGGGGGCTGAGATCACGATCGACGCCGGCTACATCCATGCGAAAGCGAAGCGGCTGAAGGGCGCGCGCATCGTGACCGACATGATCACGGTCACTGGTACCGAAAACCTCCTGATGGCGGCGACGCTGGCGGAAGGCGAAACCATCCTCGAAAATGCGGCACGCGAGCCGGAAGTGGCCGATCTTGCAAACCTGCTGGTGGCAATGGGCGCAAAGATCGAGGGCATCGGCACCGACCGTTTGGTGATTCAGGGCGTCGAGCAACTGCACGGTGCCTCGCACACGGTGATTGCCGATCGTATCGAAACCGCGACTTTCCTGTGCGCGGTGGCAGCTGCCGGCGGTGACCTTACGCTGCGCAACGCGCGCACCGATATTCTTGACGTCGCGCTCGACAAGCTGCG
>Ga0310811_10010140_pt1 | contig 12176 bp, 12 predicted proteins | sample YCmetagenome_FD_207642 | JGI IMG/M metagenome (GOLD analysis project Ga0310811, IMG submission 207642) | Soil microbial communities from experimental microcosm in Duke University, North Carolina, United States - YC | ecosystem: Engineered > Artificial ecosystem > Soil microcosm > Unclassified ... | reverse complement strand
GAGAAAAAAAGGAAATGCGCGCCCGTGGCGCGCAATTAAATCTCCTCTGTGTCCTCCGTGTTTCAATTCTTTATTCTCCCCGGCTTCCCGCCTCCTGTTCACTTTCCATCGCCAAAGCCGGCACGAAGCGCGCTGACCGGACTCAATCGTCGGTCCACTGCAATTTGGTCTTGGGCTTGGACTTCTTCAACGCGCTGCCGCGGCCCGAGAGCGAGGGGTTGGTCATGAAATAGTGGTGGCAGGCGAAGCCCTTCCCTTCCGGGCTCACACGCTTGTAGGTGCCGTCGGCGGCGAGGCTCCAGCTCTGCGCCTCGTCTTTGAGCTGCGCGACCATGATCTGGTCGAGCACCTGCTGGTGCACGGTCGCGTTCTCGATCGGCACCAGCGCCTCGACGCGGCGGTCGAGGTTGCGCGGCATCCAATCGGCCGAGGAGATGAAGACCTTTGCGTCGCGGCTCGGCAGCTTCTTGCCGTTGCCGAAGGCGACGATGCGGCCGTGCTCCAGGAAGCGGCCGATGATCGACTTCACGCGGATGTTCTCGGAGAGGCCCGGCACGCCCGGCCTCAAGCAGCAGATGCCGCGCACGATCAGATCGATCTGCACGCCGGCCGTGGAGGCGCGGTAGAGCGCGTCGATGATCTCGCTGTCAACCAGCGAATTGAGCTTGGCCCAGATCTGGGCGGGCTTCCCCGCCTTGGCGTGCGCGATCTCGTCGGCGATGAGCTGGACCAGCGTCTCGCGCAGGTCGAGCGGCGCCGCCGAAAGCTTCTGCATCGGCTCCGGACGCGCATAGCCGGTCATGTAATTGAAGAGGTGCGCGGCGTCGCGGCACAGCACCGGGTCGGTCGTGAAGAACGAGAGGTCGGTGTAGATGCGCGCCGTGATCGGGTGATAGTTGCCGGTGCCGAAATGCGCGTAGGAGCGCAGCTCGCCCGCCTCGCGGCGCACGACGAGCGAGACCTTGGCGTGGGTCTTCAGGTTGATGAAGCCGAACACGACCTGGGCCCCGGCGCGCTCCAGATCGCGCGCCCAGCGGATGTTCGCCTCCTCGTCGAAGCGCGCCTTCAGCTCGACCATCGCGGTGACGGACTTGCCCGACTCGGCCGCGTCGATGAGCGCGCGCACGATCGGCGAATCCTGGCTCGTGCGGTAGAGCGTCTGCTTGATCGCGACCACGGCCGGGTCGGCCGCCGCCTGGCGCAGGAACTGCACCACCACGTCGAAGCTCTCGAACGGGTGGTGGACGATGAAATCCTTCTGGCGGATGGCCGCGAAACAATCGCCGCCGAACTCGCGCACGCGCTCGGGGAAGCGCGGATTGTAGGGCGGGAAGAGCAGCTCGGGCCGCTCGTTGGTGATGAGGTGCGCGACGTCGGAGAGGCCGAGCAATCCGCTGACCTCGATCACGTCGCTCGGCAGCACCTCGAGCTCGCCGACGACGAATTCACGCAACGGAGCCGGCATGCGCGACTCGACGGTGAGGCGGATCACGTTGCCGCGCCGCCGCCGCTTCAGCGCCGATTCGAATGTACGCACCAGATCTTCCGCCTCTTCGTCGATCTCCATTTCGCTGTCGCGGATGACGCGGAAGCAGCCATGCGCCACCACCTTGCACTCGGGAAAGAGGTGGCTGATGCAGAGGATGACGAGCTCTTCGAGCGAGACGTAGCGGATCTCGCTGCCCTGGAGGCGGATGAAGCGCGAGAGCTGGCTGGGCAGGCGCACGAGTGCCCTCAGCTGCTCGCCGCCGCCGATCGGCGCCAGCTCGAGCGCGATGGTGAGGCCGAAATTGGGGATGAACGGGAACGGGTGCGCGGGGTCGATCGCGAGCGGCGTCAGCACCGGGAAGACGTTTTCGAGGAAATACTTCTCGAGCCAGCCGCGGTCGTCCTCGGGCAATTCCTTGGGATCGAGCACGAAGAGGCCGGCCTTCCGTAGACTCTTCTTGAGGCTGCGCCAGATGAGGGTCTGCTGCCGCAGCAGCGCGCCGGCGCGCTCGTGGATCGCGGCCAGCTGCTGTTCCGGCGTCATGCCTTCGGGGCTGTGCACCTCGACCTTGGCCGCCACCTGGCCTTTCAAACCGGCGACGCGGACCATGTAGAACTCGTCGAGGTTCGACGACGAGATCGAGAGGAAGCGCAGACGCTCCAGGAGCGGATGGTTGGCGTTGCTCGCCTCTTCGAGCACGCGCTCGTTGAACGCGAGCCAGGAAAGCTCGCGGTTGATCAGGCGGCCCGGCGCTGCGGTATCGATCGCGCGCGTTGCTGGCGGGGCGATGGCCTCGTTCACGGACTTTTCTCCTTGTTCGGCACGCGGCGCAATTCGGGCTTGAACCCGCGCGCCCGGTCCACGGCCGCGGGGGATTGCATTATAGAGGATTTCGTGCCGGTTTCAGGGCGGCGCAAGGTTAAATCCGACCGGCCGGCTGTCAAGAAACTGTAACATCTCCATGATTTCCCGCCGCATCCTGCTGCTGCGCCACGCCAAATCGGCTTGGGACGAGCCCGGGCTCGACGATTACGAACGGCCGCTGGCGCCGCGCGGCCGGCGGGCGGCGGCCGTGATGGGCGTCTATCTCCGCGACGAGAACCTCGTCCCCGACCTCGTGCTGTGCTCGGGCGCGCGGCGGGCCAAGGAAACTTGGGAGGTCGCCGCGCACGAGCTGCCCCGCCCGCCCGAGGCGGAATACGACAACGACCTCTACATGGCGAGCGCCGACCGCCTGCTGAAGCGCCTGCGGAAGCTTCCCGCCACGGTCAAGTCGGTGCTGGTGGTCGGCCACGAGGGCGGCGTGGACGTGCTGGCGCGGCGGCTCACCGGCGACGGCTCGGCGCCGCTCCGGCGCCGGCTCGGCGAGAAATTCCCGACCGCGGCGATGGCCGTCGTCGCGATGGCGCTCGATGATTGGAGCACGCTCGCCGACAAGTGCGGCACGCTCACCCGCTTCGCCGCGCCGAAGGATCTCGTTTAGGCGCTCAAGGGTCAGGCCCGAGGATCGGGCACGCGTTCGGGGCGGGCTAGCGGGCCCGCCCCGGCGCGTTTCGAGAGGCGTGAACGGAAGTTTCGGCGCGCTCAGGCGCTCATCTTGCCGGCGCCGCCGAGTAGGCCGATACCGTGCACGATCAGCGACGCGATCCAGACCAAGCCGCCGATCAGGAAAAGGAAGCCGCCGACCCCGAGCATCGACACCGACTTGGTGACGCCGCCGAGGATCAGGAACACCAGCGCCAGGATGATCAGGACGCAGGTGATCAGGTAGAGGATGCCGATCGCCTTCCAGACTCCTCCACCGGTCGGCGCGTAGCCCATCGACTGGATCGAGAACAGGATCCAGACGACGAACACGGCGAGCAGGACGATCAGGGCGATGATGCCGAAGATGCCGACGCCGGTCCCGCCCATGGACATGCCGCCGCCGCCGACCAGGCTCAGCAGCCACCACAGCACGAACAGCGCGATCACGCCCATAATGGCGATATCGGCGCGCCGGTAATTGTTGGCATTGAACAGGGTCTTGGTGGTCCAGAACGTCAGCAGGATGCAGCCGGTCATGACCAAGCTGAGGATGATCCCGAGAATCTTGCTGGTCGCGATTGTCTGGCCGAGGGCGATCGTGACGACCACCATGAGCACGGCCACGAAGGCCGCGATTCCACCGAGTCGAACCATACCTGCCATTCTGGTCTCCCTTCTGTTGTGTCGACGGCCCCCGGGGAGGAGGTTACGGGCCGGAGGGGGCGCAACACCTAGTGACTCGCCGCCATTCGGCCATATTTTGTAGCATACTTTGCCACAGTATACAATCTGTGGATAAGTTCGTGACCGCCGCCAGGCTCTGGCGGCTACGCCCTCGTCAGCGCAGATCCAACACGGTGCGCGCCAGCGGCAGGGTGATGGGACGGCGTTCGGCCAGCGAAGCTCGGTCGAGGGCTTCGACGGCACGGGCGACGGCCGCGCACGAGCGCTCAATACGCTGCACGAGGTAAAGGATTACTTCCCCGGCAACGGCCAACTGGCGGTCGCGGAACAGCTTGGCGAAGAGCCCGGCCAGCATGGCGTCGTCGGGCGGCTTGATCTCGGCCGTGGGCAAGGCCCGGAGCCGCGAGCCCAGATCGGGCAGCGCCACCGGCCAGCGCGCGGGCGGCATGGTGCCGGTCAGCAGCATGTGGCCGCCGCGGGCCGCGACGCGATTGTAGAGGTGAAACAGCGCTTCGGCGGCGGCGCGATCGGCCAAGGCCGCCTCTCCGTCTTCGTAGACGCAGGACCGCGCCTCGACGCGCCTGCGCTTGAGCGCGTCGGCCGTGACCACGGCGGCGCCGCTCCGGGACTGCCAGACCGCGGCGAGGTGGCTCTTGCCCGAGCCGGCCGGTCCGAACAGCGCCAAGCCCGGCGCCGGCCAATTGGGCCAGCGGTCGATCCACACCACCGCCGCTTCGTTCGAAGGCGCCACGAGGAAGTCGCCGCGGCCGAGCGCCGGCCGGTGCGGGAGATCGAGCACGAGCTGGCGCGCGGCCACGGCGCAGCTCACGGCTTCTTCGCCGCGCCGCCATCGGCAGCGGCGAGGTGGCGGATGCCGACGACGACGTAATGCGCTCCCGACAGCAGCGTCGACGCCGCCACCAGGTATTTCGACCATTCGAATACGGCCATCCAGCGGGCGCCGCCGAAGTCGAGGCCGTAATGCGCGAGCACGAGCCCCGCGAAGGCGATCTGCACCACCGTGTTGGCCTTGCTGGTGAGCGTCGGCTCGACCTCGACGCGGTGCTCGAGCAGGAACAGCAGCAGGATGCCGCCGACGATCATCACGTCGCGCGAGACGACGAGGATCACGAGCCAGGACTCGAGCTTGCCGACCTGGCCGAGCGTCACGAACACGCACACCAGCAGCATCTTGTCGGCGAGCGGATCGAGATAGGCGCCGAGGCGCGTCCGCTGCCGCAAGATGCGCGCCAGGTAGCCGTCGACGGCGTCGCTGATGCCGGCGGCGAGAAACAGCCACATCGCGGCGCTCATGTGGTTGTTCGCGATCAGCCAGACGACCAGCGGCACCGCCGCCAACCGCAGCAGCGAGATCAGATTGGGGATGTTCACGGCTTCTTGGGCGTCTCCGGCTTCGTCTCTTTCGGACGCTCCTCGCTCTTGCCCGGCGGCGTGCTCTTTTCCGGCGGCGTTCCGGGCGCGGGCGGCAGATCGGTTTCCTTGAACGTCGTCGGCGGCGGCTTCAGCAGCCACACTTCTTGCCCGCCCGCGGCCGCCGGCTCCGGCGAAATCGCCATGCCCTTCTGCTCGAGCTGGCGCTTCAGCTCGGCCATGGTGCCGGCGAAGCGCAGCTCGATCAGCGCCTCGCCCGGGCTCATGGAGACGGTGATGAGGCTGCGCAGCTGCGGCATGCTGGTCAGCGCCTGGCGGATCTGAATCCAGTGATCGAGTCCCTGCAGCGGCGCGCGGATGCGGACGACCGTCGCGTTCTGCTCGACCGCGATCGCGTTCTTCTTCCAAGTCGCGTCGACGGCGCGCGCGATCTGCGCCGCGGCCTTGTCGAGCCCGGCGGCATCGGTGCCAGCCGCGAAGACGCCGACCCCGGTCGTGCGGCCGTTGGCGAGGTCGTAGAGCTGAACCGCGATGCGCCGCTGCCCCTTCTCGACGCTGGCGATGGCGACGGCGACGAGCCCGCCCCTGTAATGGTCGGCCAGACGATTGAGCGCCGCGCGATTGCCCGAGGCGGCCTCCTCCGCGGATATCGCCTTCAAGTCGGCGAGATCGCCGCGCACCCGCGCGAATTCCACCAGCGAATCCTCGGGCTCGTAGCGCAGCCAAGCCTCGCGCCACGGATTGGGATCGTCCCAGAGCAGCGGCTTGCCGTCCTCGCGCCACACCGGCAGGACGATGAGCGGCGGGCTCGGCGCATCGATGAACGGCACGCCGGCGGTTTCCAACATGGCGCGCACGGCGTCGCGGTCGAAGCGGTAGGCGATCGAGGCCGTATATTTGTCGCCTTGCTGATTTTCGCTTTCGACCGAGAAATTGCGGATCGCGGTGCGCACGACCTCGGCGTCGGGCTTGGGCAGGCGCGCCTGGTCCCCGGCGAGCGTGAGCTTCCGCAGCAGCCGGGCGAACGCGACCCTCTCGCCGTCAGCCAACGCCTTGGCGCGCGCGAGCTCGGGCTTGGCGCCGCTCGCCTGCACCTTGACGCCGGTGACGGTGTAGATATCCGCGCGATCCCCTTCGGCGCGCGCGCTGGCGGCCGAGAGCGCGGCCGCAATCGCGGCGACGAGTGCGACGAGCAGCGCAATCGACTGCGCCCTCGTCCGGGCAAGGTGCGGCATCGGCTTCACTCCCCGGTATCCGGATAGGCGCATTCGCGAAGTTGGGCGCAACGTCAAGAAGCTAGGCTGGGTGCTCATAAATCCCGCGCGTGTCGGTCGAACGTCCCGTCATACTCCAATGGGGGCAACAGGCGGAAATCCCAAGCGGTCGCATTCGTGTCAAGTTCGGATGTACCGCCGGAACAAGTGCAAGCATGGCGCGTCGCGATTCTCTTGGGGAGGGCGCGCTTATTCCGGTATCCCCACCGCGCGCAACGCCTCGACGAGGGGCGCGGCGATTGCGGGCACGGCGCCGACGGCGGCACACTGTCCGCCGCCGCTGAAATTGGGCTGGAGTGCCAGCACGCGCGCGGCGGCCGCCTTCGCCTCGTCGATGCGCCCAAGCTTCGCAAGCGCCGCCGCCAACATCATGTGGGAGATGCTGAAGCCGGGCTTGCTGCGGATCGACCGGCGCGCGGCCGTTTCCGCCTCCTCATAGCGTCCGCGCAGAAAGTGTCCGAGAAACATCCCATGCAAGGCCGCGGTGATCCACGGATCGAACGGGCTGAGACGGATGCCGCACTCCCCCCATTCGATGGCGCGCTCAGCCTCGCCGCCCCAGCCCGAAATCAACGCCCCCCAAAGATAGGCCGACGCGGCGGAGGGGCAGAGCGCCAGGGCCTGCTCGAACGCCTCCTGAGCCTGCGCTCGGTCGTGTTCGACCATGCCGATCGCGATCGCGCCGTAAGTCAACGCCGTGGCGTCGTCCGGGCCCAATGTGATGGCGGCATGGCCGTGGCGAATGGCGGCCAGACGATTCTCCTCGCGCCGCCCCGCGCGCACATAGAGAATCTCGTTGCACAAGGCGGCCAGGCCGTGCGCGAGCGCGTAATCGGGCTCGAGCGCGAGCGCGCGCTCGAGCATCGGCATTGCCTGAACCGCACCTTCCGGCATTCCGGTATCCGCGTAAGGCATCGCGCGTAGCACGAAATCGTAGGCGTCGAGACTTTCCGGACGCTTGCGCCTGGCCCGCTCGATCTCCGCTTGGCGCAGATTCGGCTCGATCGCGGCGATCGTGCTTACGGTGATCTCGTCCTGCACGGCGAAAATATCGTCGATGGCGCGGTCGTAGCGCTCGGCCCAGATGTGCGCGCGGCTCTCCGCCTCGATCAGCTGCGCCGTGATCCGCACGCGGCCCGACGCTTTGCGCACGCTGCCTTCGAGCACGTAGCGCACCCCCAGCTCGCGTCCCACCTGCTTGATGTCGGCCGGCCGGCCCTTATAGGTGAAAGTCGAGTTGCGCGCGATGACGAAGAGCCATTTGAATCGCGAAAGGCCGCTGGTGATATCCTCGACCATGCCGTCGGCGAAGTACTCCTGTTCCTGATCGCCGCTGAGATTCTGGAAAGGCATCACGGCGATCGACGGCCTGTCCGGAAGAACGAGGGCCGGCGCGTCTTTGATTTCGTCACCGACCGGGCGCATTCGATACACGCGGACGGGCTTGGCGATATTCTTGAGCTGCCGGTCGCCCTCGTCCACGAAATCGGTCGCGAGCTTGCCGTCGAGATCGTCGCGCGCGCGGCCGGAAACGCAGATCCCGCCAGGTTCCGCAATCGCCTCCAGCCGCGCGGCGATGTTGACGCCATCGCCGAAGATATCGCCCCCATCGCTCATGATGTCGCCGACGTTGATGCCGATGCGGAATTCGATCCGCTTGTCCCGCGCCACGGCCGAATTGCGCGCGCTCATCCCGCGTTGGATTTCTATCGCACAGCGCCCCGCATCCACGACGCTGGCAAATTCGGCCAGCATGCCGTCGCCGGTCGTCTTGACGATACGGCCCCGATGCTCGGCGATTGCCGGATCCAGAAGTTCGCGCCGGTGCGCCTTGAGTTGCGCGAGCGTGCCCTCCTCATCGGCCCCCATCAGCCGGCTGTAGTTCGCGACGTCGGCCGCGAGAATGGCGGATAATCGCCGCTCCACGCGTTCGGGAGCCATCGAGGAGCCTCTTGCTCGCCAGGAAAGCCGAAAGCTTAGGGAAAATTGCGGTTGCGGTCCACTTACGCGGCGCCGACCGCAGCCGCCGCGGCCAATGAAACAGGACCGCCGCAAGCCGTTTCGACACGGATGGGGATCAATGATGGCGGGTATGAGGCGGTCCGGCTATAAGGGCGCCGAAATCCGCGGGACGCAACGGGGAGATTTGTCCATATCCACGGAAAGATACAAGGAATCCGGAGTCGACATCGACGCCGGCAATGCGCTGGTCGAGGCGATCAAGCCGGCGGCGAAATCGACCGCGCGCCTCGGCACCGCGGCCGGCCTCGGTGGCTTCGGCGCCCTCTTCGATTTGAAAGCGTGCGGCTATCGCGATCCGATCCTCGTCGCCACCACCGACGGCGTCGGCACCAAATTGAAAGTCGCGATCGAGACCGGCGTGCACGACACGATCGGCCAAGACCTCGTCGCGATGTGCGTCAACGATCTCGTCGTGCAAGGCGCCGAGCCACTCTTCTTCCTCGATTATTACGCCACCGGCGCGTTGAAGGTGCCCGAAGCGGCGACGGTGGTGAAAGGCATCGCGGCGGCGTGCCGCGAATCGGGCTGCGCGCTCATCGGCGGCGAGACGGCGGAGATGCCCGGCGTCTACGCCAAGGGCGATTACGATCTCGCCGGCTTCGCCGTGGGCGCGGTCGAGCGCGGCGCCGCTCTGCCGCGCGCCGATGTCGCCGCGGGCGACATCATCCTGGGCCTCGCCTCGAGCGGCGTGCATTCCAACGGGTTCTCGCTCGTGCGCCGCATCGCGGCGCAATCGGGCGTGCCTTACGCCGCCAAGGCGCCGTTCGATCCCGCCGAGACCTTGGGCCGCGCGCTGCTGACGCCGACGCGGCTTTACGTGCGCTCGTGCCTCGCCGCGGTGAAGGCGGGCGGCGTCAAGGCGATGGCGCACATCACCGGCGGCGGCTTGACCGAGAACATCCCGCGCGTGCTGCCGCCGGGAACGATCGCGCGCATCGACGCCGGATCGTGGCCGGTGCCGCCGGTTTTCACCTGGCTGATGAAGACCGGTTCGGTCGGACGCGAGGAGATGGTGCGCACGTTCAACTGCGGCGTCGGCATGGTCATGGTCGTCGAGGCCCAGCGCGCCTGGGCGCTCGCGCATCTCCTCGCCGCCGAGGGCGAGAGCGTGCGCGAGATCGGCCAGATCGCCGCCGCCGAAAATCCGTCGATGCCGGCGCGTGTCGAGCTCACGAACTGGTCGGAGTCATGGCCCGGCTGAAAGTCGGCATCCTCATCTCCGGACGCGGCTCGAACATGCAGGCGCTGATCGAGGCCTGCCGCAAGCCGGACTTCCCGGCCGAGATCGCGCTCGTGATCAGCAACGAGCCCGCCGCCGCCGGCCTCGCGCGCGCCGCGGAGGCCGGCATCGCGACGCGCGTCGTCAATCATCGCGATTTCAACAAGGACCGCCCGGCGTTCGAGCGCGCGCTCACCGCGGCGCTCGAGGCGGCCGGCGTCGCGTTCGTCTGCAATGCCGGCTTCATGCGGATCCTGACCGACACCTTCGTCGCGCGCTGGCGCGACCGCCTCATCAACATCCATCCCTCGCTGCTGCCCGCGTTCCCCGGGCTCGACACGCACAAGCGCGCGCTCGCGGCCGGCGTGCGCCTGCATGGCTGCACGGTGCATTTCGTGCGCGTGGCGGTGGATGAGGGGCCGATCATCGTCCAGGCCGCGGTTCCGGTCCTGGCGGGCGACGACGAAGCGACCCTCGCGGCGCGCGTGCTCGCCGCCGAGCACCGCTGCTATCCGCTGGCGCTGAAGCTCGCGGCCGAGAAGCGGCTCCGCGTCGAGAACGAACACTGTGTCATCGACGGCGCGCCGGCGCAGGAGGCCGTCCTCATCAACCCGCCGCCGCTTCTCGGCTGAGACCCGATTGCGCCGAAACGTCGCATCGGTTAAGAGGCGGGAATTCCGGCGGGAGGCCGGCGAGAGATGGGGACGAGAATGGCGGAAGAATTCGATCTGCGCAGCCACATGGGAACCTATGGCGGGTTCACCAAGCTGCTGACCTACGGCGCGGTCGGCATCATCATCGTGCTCATCCTGCTGGGCATCTTCGTCGCCTAGCGCCGCGCCGGATGCGCCGAATCGAAAGGCCGCCTCGAGGGCGGCCTTTTTGTTTGCGCGCGCGCCGGTTGGATTGCTTCCCAATCAAGACACGGACACATGGCGTGACGGGAAGCGCGGAATGTGGCTTGATTTGGACCCGGAGCGGACATGCAGCAGCCGGTCGAACCGTCGAGACACTCGCGGCTCGACGGTGTTCGCGGACGTTACGTCGGAAAAGAATGCGCCGCCGCGCACGCATCTGTCTCCAACTCGGACGTTTTCATGACCCAGGTTAGTGCGAGCGGATTGAGATCGATATTCTTGGAGTGCATTGCTGGCCTCCGGCGACATCGCCGGGCCGCTCCGCGCAACTGGGCGGCGGCTCGTTTCAGCGCAGTCCAAAGTACCCGGCAATCACGAGCACTATCACCACGAAGCCCACGATCCAGATAATATTGTTCATCTCGCGCTCACTGTTGCCGACGCCTCATTTTGCCCGCAGTGCCGTTTTCACGTTCGAAAACGCGGACCAGTGGGAGAGACGCTCCCACCCCGTTTCTTCCTTCTCGGCCAGTTCCCTCGCCACACCGCGGCGCGCTTGGATGCGGCCGGTGTGGTGATCTCGCTTGCCGAGATCGCATCGACACCGCCGTTCGTGAGTGAGCGGCGATCTCGAATGATTCGAAAAATTCTGATCCCGTCGTCGGGCTGTGTCGCGAACATAAGTTAGCGCGCACTCAGCGCCGCCGACGCGCGCGTCAGCCCCGCCAGACCCGCCTTGGCCGAGCCGGCCGCCTCCGGCCAAACAATGCTGTTCTGTCGGAGGCGCTCGTTGAGAGGGCTCTGGCGACGCCAGCGTGCCATTTCTTGCGCCCTTTCCGTCGGACGCGATCGCCCGCCGAACGCCACGTCCGGTCCGATATCCCCTTGATCCACGTCAACGCGCTTGCAAGACCAGCATGGTTTTTTGAATTGCCCGTCGCGGCTCGTCACAGCGGCAAAGGGGCGGCGGGATCGACCGCGTTGCTTCACTTCTAGAAGCTCCGAAGCGCCGCCTTTTCAACGGGGAAACGGTGTCATGCGGCCGCCGGCGGCCGCGCAAAATTCGAGCCGTCCCCTGCCATCGCCGACCGGGCGGGGCAGGCTCACCCGTAATCGCATTCACCCTCGGAGGCTAAGATGACCCACAAGAAAGAAGCGGCCGATTCCGAATCGTCGGTTCACGACGAGGTCGTGCAGCTGCGCGCCGATATCGACAGCCTCGTGGCCACGGTCAGGCGCCTCGCCAACGGCGCGGCCGGCTCGCTCGTGGACGGCGCCAAGCGCACGATCTCGCACACCGGCGAGGAGGCTTCGGAGGCCTACGATGCGGCGCTCGCCAAGGGCCGGCGCGCGATGAAGACCGCCGGGAAAACGATCAAGGCGAATCCCTTTCTCAGCATCGGGATCGCCGCCGGCGTCGGCCTGCTGTTGGGTAGGCTGTTCTGCCACCACTCCCGAGGGTAGCGCGCGACGGCGCGCGCCATCCTGACGATCGTCGCGCTCGGGATCGAGGTCAGCCGCGCCGCCGAGCCCAAGCGGGATGTGCGGGCATCGGACGGAGCCGGCCACCGCGATGAGCTACCAGAGGCCGCCGATCCATTTCGCGCCGAGGACCGTCTGTTTAGGGGCGCGACCTACCCCACGATCTCCTCGGGCTTGAAGAAGAACGCGATCTCGGTCTTGGCGGTCTCGGGCGCGTCGGAGCCGTGCAC
>Ga0310811_10010139_pt1 | contig 12176 bp, 9 predicted proteins | sample YCmetagenome_FD_207642 | JGI IMG/M metagenome (GOLD analysis project Ga0310811, IMG submission 207642) | Soil microbial communities from experimental microcosm in Duke University, North Carolina, United States - YC | ecosystem: Engineered > Artificial ecosystem > Soil microcosm > Unclassified ... | reverse complement strand
CGTTCCTGGCTCGGACCATCTGCAACGAGCCGATCGTGTTCTACCGCACCCAGGATGGCGCGCCCGTCGCGCTCGCCGACCGCTGCGTGCACCGGCGGTTCCCGCTCTCGGAAAGCCGCCTCGACGGCGACAAGATCGTGTGCGGGTATCACGGCTTCACCTACGAGACCGACGGCAGCTGCTCCTTCGTGCCCGGCCAGGACCGCATCCCGCGCACCGCCCGCGTCGCGTCGTTCCCGGTCGTGGAGCAGGACTCGTTCATCTGGGTCTTCATCGGCGACCCGGCGCTCGCCGAGCAGCGCGAGATCCCGCGCGCTCCCTGGCTCAACAAGGACTCCGGTTACGTCACGTCCTGCGGCATGGAGCCGATCCGCAGCCGCTACAGCATGCTCGTCGACAACCTGCTCGACCTCTCCCACGAGACCTACCTGCACGCCGGCTACATCGGCACGCCCGAGGTCGCGCAGACCCCGCTGACCACCCGCGTCGACGACGACGCCGACGTCGTCTACGTCAGCCGCCACATGGACGGCGCCGAGTGCCCGCCCTTCTACGCGCGCTCGACCGGAATCGACGGCCTGATCGACCGCTGGCAGGACATCGAGTACCACGCCCCCTGCCTCTACCTGCTGCACAGCCGGGTCGCCCCGGAAGGCGTCAAGCCGAACGACGACGGCACCGACCCGGCGGGCAACCACCTCGAGGTCACCTACGCGATCACCCCGGAGACCGACAACTCGGTGTTCGACTTCTGGGCCATCTCGCGCGACTTCGCCAAGGACGACGACGAGGTCACCGAGTTCATGCGTAAGAACAACCACACCGTCGTCATGCAGGACGTCGACGCCCTCAACATCCTCGAGGCCGTCATCGACAAGGAGCCCGAGGGCTTCCAGGAGCTCAGCATCAAGATCGACGAGGGCGGCCTCGCCGCCCGCAAGATGCTCAAGCGAATGTCCGAAGCGGCAGGCACGGCGTGACGGAGTACCTGAAGGTCACCGTCCGCGAGCGCGTCGAGGCGGCCGACGGCGTCGTCGCCCTGACCCTGACGCCCGTGGACGGCGGCCCGCTGCCCGAGTGGACCCCCGGCGCGCACATCGACCTGCAGCTGACCGAGAACCTGACGCGGCAGTACTCGCTGTGCGGCGACCCGGCCGACCGGGAGGCGTGGCGCATCGGTGTACTGCGCGAGGTCGAAGGCCGCGGCGGCTCGGCGCACGTGCACGACGAACTGGCCGTCGGCTCGACCGTCGCGGTCTCCGTCCCCCGCAACAACTTCGAGCTCGCCTCCGCCGACCGGTACCTTTTCGTCGCGGGCGGCATCGGCATCACGCCGCTGCTGCCGATGATCGCCGCCGCCGAGGCCGCCGGAGCCGAGTGGACGCTGCTCTACGGCGGCCGCGCCCGGGCCTCGATGGCGTTCACCGGCGAACTGGCGCGCTACGGCGATAAGGTGCGGTTCCGCCCGCAGGACGAGCACGGTCTGCTCGACCTCGCCGAATACCTCGGCCAGGTCAAGCACGGCGCACTGATCTACGCCTGCGGCCCGGAGGCGATGCTGAAGGCCGTCGAGTCCGCATGCGACCACTGGCCGCCGACCGCCCTGCACGTCGAGCGCTTCGCCCCTGTCGAACTCGCCGCGCCCGTCCGCAGCGAGTCCTTCGACGTCGTACTCGCACGCAGCGGCAAGACCGTCACCGTCGACGCCGGCCACTCGATCCTCGAGGCCCTGGAGTTCGCCGGCGTGAACGTCCTGTCGTCCTGCCGCGAGGGCACCTGCGGCACGTGCGAGACCGACGTCCTCGGCGGCGAGCCCGATCACCGCGACAGCCTGCTCACCGCCGCCGAGCGCGAGTCCAACGAGACGATGTTCATCTGCGTCTCCCGCTGCCGCGGAGCGCGACTGACCCTCGACCTCTGAGAGGAACGCGGCTAGACTCCCGGCCGGTATCAGACCTCGTGTCCCGCAATGGAGCGGAGCGCCGAGAATGCGGATCATCGTACTGGTCAAGCCGGGAGCCGAGCTCGGCGACTCCGACGCCTGCGCGGTCGAGCACGCGCTCAACATCGCGCGGCGCCGGATGGACGTCCAGGTCACGCTGCTCACGGCCGGTTCCGCCGACTGCGTGCGATCCCTGCGCAGCGCCCTGGCGCTCGGCGCGGACGACGCCGTCCACGTGGCGGACGATCGGATCTCGCCGTACGACGCGCTCACGCTCTCCCGCGTCTACGCCGACGTCGCGACCGACCTGGGCTTCGACCTCGTCGTCTGCGGCAGGTCGGCGGACACGCCGAACCTGTCGCTCCTCCCCGAACTGGTCGCCGCACGCCTCGCAACCCCGGTCACCGCCGTCTCCGCGCGCTCCGTTCCGCCTCGGCATCCGTCGTTCCCGGCGATCGCCGAAGCCCGCCAAAAACTGATCAGTACCCGTATTCTCCCATCGAACGCCGCCGGGGCCGGCGCGGCGTTCGAACCGGCGATCACTGTCAGAATTAGATCGTCGTGCCCGAATACGATCATCTATTCCGACCCTGATCCGCACGCCGCAGCGGTTCGGCTCGTGGACTTCCTCGCCGAACGCCGCCTGGCCTGAAACGCGTGGGAGAACATTGGTCATGTGTCGCGTTTGCCGACCCCGCGCGGCGGACATGTGTCCGCCCATGCCCCTCGTGGACCCGGTCCTGGTCCTCGCGGACGAGGCCGACGACGACGTCGCGCTCGCCCCGGCCACGTGCGAGCTTCTCACGCTCGCGCGCCGCGTCGGCACGCCCGTCCTCGTCCACTGCGATCACTGCCGGGGCGCCGAGGAGGTGATCGGAATCGCGCGCGATCATCTTCCGCGCGCCATTCTGATCACCTCGTCCGCGATGAATGATCGAATATCCGCTCAGGTCGCCGTTCGACTCGAATCAGCGATCGTCACCGATGTCACGGACATCTATTTCGATCGCGGCCTCGACCGGATCGTCGCGATCTCCGATCGTTCGTCCACGGAGATCCACACGCACACGGCGGTCATCACAGTCCGATCGCGCATCCACGAGCCAAAGCGCGAACCGCTGCTCCCGGAGGCGGACGTCGTCGTGGCCGGCGGACGCGGCGTCGGCTCGGCCGAGGGCTTCAGCCTGCTGGCCCAGGTCGCCCGCGCGCTCGGCGGCTGCCTCGGCGCGACCCGCACCGCGGGCGAACTCGGCTGGGCCCCGCGGCACGCCTGCATCAACCTGCCCGGCGCCCAGATCCGGCCGCGCCTCTACCTCGCCGGCGGCGTCTCAGGATCCGTACGCCACTCGGCGGCCATCCGCGGCGCCAGGACCGTCGTGGCCATCGACAGTGACCCGAACGCGCCCATCCTGCGCGAAGCCGACTTCGGCATCGTCGGCGACCTGCACCGGATACTCCCGGCCCTGCTCGACGAACTCGCCGCCCGCGCGGCCGCGTCGACGCCCGGATCCACATCCACCACGCCCGAACCCGCGGAGGCCTAGGTTGCTCGTACGACTCATCATCGGCTTGGCGATGACGGCAGTGGCCTTCGGCCTCGCATCGCGCCGGATACTGCACCTGTACCGCATCGGCCGACTCGGGCAGCCCACCGATCCGGAGCGCACGAAGGCCGCGGGCAGCCGGGCGTGGGCCGTGCTCTCGGAAGTCCTCGCGCAGCGCAAGCTGCTGAAGTGGACCGTCGCCGGCGCCGCGCACGCCGCCGTGTTCTGGGGCTTCCTGATCCTCGGCGCGACGATCCTCGAAGGGTACGGCGCGCTGTTCCAGCGGGACTTCCACATCCCGCTGATCGGCACCGACACATGGCTCGGTTTCCTCGAAGACCTCTTCGTCGTCGCCGTCCTGTGCGGCCTCGTCGTCTTCTCCGCGCTCCGAATACGTCAGTCGCCCGAGCGGCTGGGCCGTTCCTCGCGCTTCTCGGGATCGCATCTCGGCGCGGCGTGGCTCGTGCTGTTCATGATCTTCAACGTGATGTGGACGCTGCTGCTCTACCGCGGCGCGCAGATCAACACCGGCTACTTCCCGTACGCGCACGGCGCGTTCGCGTCCGAGATCGCCGCGCATGTCCTGCACCCGCTCGGGCACACCGCGAACGACGTCCTGGAGACGGTCGGCATCCTCGCGTCGCTCGGCGTCGTGCTCGGCTTCCTCGTGCTCGTCGTGAACTCGAAGCACCTGCACATCTTCCTCGCGCCGTTCAACATCGCGTTCTCCCGCCGCCCGCGTGCGCTCGGCGCCCTTCTGCCCGTCTACTCGGCAGGCAAGGAAGTCGACTTCGAGGACCCCGGCGAGGACGACAGGATCGGGCGCGGCGCGATCGAGGACTTCACGTGGAAGGGCCTGCTCGACTTCGCGACGTGCACCGAATGCGGACGCTGCCAGTCCCAGTGCCCGGCCTGGAACACCGGCAAGCCGCTGAGCCCGAAGCTGCTGATCATGGGCCTGCGCGACCACGCGCTGGCCAAGGCACCGTACCTGCTCGCCGACTCCGACGACGCGCGGGCCGCGCTGCCCGAGGCCGAGCGCGCGGAGGGGGAGCGCGCGCTCGTCGGGCCGGTCGCGGACGGCGGAGTCATCGACCCGGACGTGCTCTGGTCCTGCGTGACCTGCGGAGCGTGCGTCGAACAGTGCCCGGTCGACATCGAGCACGTCGACCACATCGTCGACATGCGGCGCTACCAGGTCATGATCGAGTCCGAATTCCCGCATGAGGCGCAGGGCATGCTCCGCAACCTCGAACGCAAGGGCGACCCCTGGGGCCGCGGCAGCAAGGCGCGCCTCGAATGGGCCCGGGGCCTGCCCTTCGACGTGCGCGTCTTCGGCGAGAACGGCGAGGAGAGCATCCCCGAGGACGTCGAGTACCTGTTCTGGGTCGGCTGCGCCGGCTCCCTCGACGACAACGCCAAGCGCACCAGCCGCTCCGTCGCCGAGCTCCTGCACGAGGCCGGCGTCGAGTTCATGATTCTCGGCAGCGGTGAGACGTGCACCGGCGACGCCGCACGCCGCCTCGGCCAGGAGTTGCTGTTCCAGGAACTCGCGAAGCAGAACGTGGAGACGCTCAACGAGGTCGGCGCCAGGAAGATCGTCGTCACGTGCGCGCACTGCTTCAACACGCTCTCGAACGAGTACCCGCAGTTCGGCGGCAACTATGAGGTCGTACACCACACAGAACTGCTGGCCAGGCTCGTCGCCGAGGGCGAACTGCGCCCGGTCAACGACCTGAACCTGGCCGTCACCTACCACGACCCCTGCTACCTCGGCCGCCACAACCGCGTGTTCAGCCCGCCGCGCGAGATCCTCGGCAGTGTCCCCGGCGTGCGCCTGACCGAGATGCCGCGAAACAAGGAGCGCTCGTTCTGCTGCGGCGCCGGCGGCGCGCGGATGTGGATGGAGGAGACCATCGGCTCGCGCATCAACGAGACCAGGACCGACGAGGCCCTCGGCACCGAGCCCGATCTGGTCACCGCCGCGTGCCCCTACTGCATCGTCATGCTCACCGACGGCGTCGCCACCCGCAAGCAGCAGGGCAGGGCAGCGGAGAACGTGCGCGTGACCGACGTCTCCGAGGTGCTGCTCAGATCGATCCGGAAGGCGCCCGGGGACGCCGACGAGTGACGTGGACGAGTAAGGGCGCATACAAGGTGAGGGCGCGCCGCGAGAAGCCGACGGCGTGACTCGACAAGGTGACGGCGTGACTCGACAGAGGTGAGCGTGACGGCGTGACCCGACCAGGCCACGCCATCACGCTCACCTCTATCGCGCTACAGCTCCCCGTCGGCCATTCGCCACAGCCGCTCGAACACGCCGTCGCCGCTGGACCGCAGCCCGTCGTGCTCGAACTCGTTCGTCACCCAGCGGCGCAGGCCCCTGATGCGCTCGGCGGTCCGCGAGGAGTGCGTCGCGTCCACGTACAGGTCCTCCGCGTACACGGCCGCGGCCGCCGGAACCTCGTTGGTCGCCAGCACGTCGGCGTCGTACAGCGCCGGCCAATCCGTGCGCTCGGCCAGCAGGTCCGCGACTTCGCGCAGCGGGCGCAGCGCGGGGTCGGTGTGGAAGTGCCACGGGTGGATCGTCTCGCCGGTGAACAGCAGAGGGGCGTCCGCGGCCGTGGCTCGCGCCGGGGAGAAGTCAGGGAACTCGGCGCGCATCCGCTCCGCCGCCCACGCAGTCGGCTTGCCGCCCTGCGCGTAGATCGGCTCGTGCAGCACCGCGTAGATCGGGTGCCCCGCGAAGCTGAGCGCGAGCTGCGCCTCCTCCATGAACGAGTCGGAGAGCGTCTCCGTGCCGCCGACGGACAGCAGCGCGCCTTCCAGCAGGTAGTGCAGCCGCTCGAAGCCGTCGCTCGTGCCCAGCATCAGGCCGAGCGACTGGAAGGCCTCCGGCGTCAGCAGCATCCCGCCCGGCAGCGTCACCTCGTTCTCGGTGAGGTGCCGCGCGATCCGGTGGGCGAGCCCGATGTCCTGCGGGTAGCGGTGGTAGTACGCCTCGTTCTTCCGCAGCATCCGGGGGTACGCGGCGCGGTAGACGTCGTCGGCGTGCGCGTCGAGCGAGGGCAGGCCGCCGCAGATCAGCACGCGGCGCAGGCCCTCGGGCGCGATCGAGAGGTACGTCGTCGCGCAGAAGCCGCCGAAACTCTGCCCGAGCACCGTCCACGGCTCGTCGCCCGAGATCTCCCGGCGGATCAGCTCGCAGTCCCGGACGATCGAGTCGGCCCGGAAGTGCGCCAGGTAGTCAGCCTGCCGGGACGCGTCGCCGCGGGCCGGCAGCGTCTGCCGGTTCACCGGCGTCGAGCGCGCCGTGCCGCGCTGGTCCAGCAGCAGCACCCGGAAATCCTGCACGGCCCGGCCGAGCCAGCCGCCGACCGAGCCGGAGCCGAACGAGCCGATCGGCCGCGGCGAGCCGAAGCCCGGCCCGCCCTGCAGGAACACCAGCCACGGCCGCCGCTCCCCGCCCGGAGCGCACACCGCCCGCGCGAACACGTCGATCCTCTCACCGTGCGGCGCCGCGTGATCGAGCGGCACCGAGAACGTGCGCTCGGTGACGATCAGGCCGGGGAAGCGGTGGGTGGGGGAGGAGGGAAGTTCAGGCATGGACCCAGTCTGCCTCAGTCCTCGCCGTGCGCGGCGACCGCCACGTCCTGCCACTCCCGCCACGTGGCCAGCCGCGACGCGTAGTCGGCCTCGGCGGTCTGCAGCGGCGTGCGGCCCAGGAACAGCCGCAGCGGCGGCTCGTCGGCGTCGACCACCTTCAAGATCGCCGCGCTCGACGACGACGGGTTGCCCCGGTTCATCGACCCGCGCCGCTCGCGGTCCGCCGCCCACGCCGCCGCGTACGCCGGGTGCTCCGCGCTGCGCTTCGCCGAGGGCCCGGCCCAGTCCGTGCTGAACCCGGCCGGCTCGATCAGCGTCACGTGGATCCCGAAGTTCGCCACCTCCTGCGCCAGGGCCTGCGAGAAGCCCTCCAGCGCCCACTTCGAGGCGTGGTACGCGCCGATCCCCGGGAACGCGCTGATCCCGCCGATGCTGGAGACCTGCAGGATGTGCCCCGAGCCCTGCTCGCGCAGGATCGGCAGCGCGGCCTGCGTCACCCACAGCGCGCCGAAGACGTTCGTCTCCAGCTGCGCGCGGATCTCCTGCTCGGTGAGCTCCTCGATCATCCCGAAGTGCCCGTAGCCGGCGTTGTTGACCACGACGTCCAGCCGCCCGAAGTGCTCAGCGGCACGCTTCACCGCCGCGAAGTCCCCGTCCCGGTCGGTGACGTCCAACTGCAGCGGCAGGAACGACTCCGGGTACTGCTTCACCAGCTCGTCCAGCGTCCCCAGGTCACGAGCCGTCCCCGCGACCCGGTCCCCGCGCTCCAGCGCCGCCTGCGACCACTCGCGCCCGAACCCGCGCGACGTCCCGGTGATGAACCAAACCTTCGACTCCGACATGATTCCAGTCCTCGTCAGCCCGTCGTGAACGATGATCCTATTCCCCGCCAGCCTACCCGCCGCCCGCCGCTCCCCGCGCTGACCCGCCGTCACGCGATGGCCCTCGGCGGCCGCCGGAGATGATATCGTTCTCCCAGTCGAGGGCGATTAGCTCAGCGGGAGAGCGCTTCGTTCACACCGAAGAGGTCACTGGTTCGATCCCAGTATCGCCCACGCATGGAAGCCCCTTGGCACTCTGGTAAGTGCTGAGGGGCTTCGTCGTTCTGGTGGCACTAACGTCTGGCGAGACTTCAGGTCGCGGTACTGCGCCACTCGAGCGCTCTCCTGGCCGGTGCTCAGAAAGCTGGGCGGCGTTGGAAACGCCACGCCTGCTCCCGCTCGACCCGACGGTAGCGACGCGTCCGCCGTTCAAGGCAACGCATTCGGTGAGATGGGTGCCGTCGGGCGGGCGGCCGCTGCTGGCCCCAGCAACAGCGACCCGTTGCCGGCGCCGCCGCCGGGATCGAATTGTCGGGTTGGACGGTGAGCGCCTTAGTAGCGTACGGCGAGCCACTGCCCTCGCGCCTCGACGCGGTGAGATCGGCACAGTGGGTGGTCGATGTTCTTCTCGAGGCGGCTGGAGGCGCCGATGTCACCCATTGGGAACACGCTGTCGCCGCGCAGGGCCCGGGATACCCCGAGGCGAGTGTCTGCGCAGGACAAGCGGCTTGACCTCGGCGAGTCTCTTTCCTCGTCCCGAGGGTGACTCGACCGCCGGGTTGCCCGGTGCGCGGCGGCGGGTGACGCTGGAATCAGGCGCCCGCAGGATCGGCGATTCCGACGCCAAGGAGGCCTGGTGACGATGACGTTCATCCAGATCATGGAGTACGAGACGACGCATCCCGGTGAGATGGACGCGCTCATGGACGAGTGGGTCGCGGCGACCGAGGGCAAGCGGACCGCGACGCACGATATGCACACCCAGGACCGGGACCACCCCGGCCGCTACGTGGACATCATCGAATTCCCGTCCTACGAGTCGGCGATGCGCAACAGCGAGCTGCCCGAGACCCAGCGCATCTCGGGGAAGATGCGGGAACTGTGCGGGGCGGACGTGCGGTTCCTCAACCTCGACGTGCTGCGCGACGAAACACTGGCGAGCAGCGGGTGAGGGCAGCGGAGTGTGAACGACTGCGAGGCTCTGGCGGGTGAACCGGTACGGCTGGCCGAACTGGTCGCCGCGCTCTCGTTGGGAATCGATCTCGGTTTCGGGCAGCCGATGGAGCACGTGCTGCGCCAGTGCCTGATCGCGTTGCGTCTGGCGGAACTGTCCGGGCTCGATGAGCGGGAGCGCCTGGTCGTTTACTACACCGCGTTGCTGGTGAACGTCGGGTGCCACTCCGACGCGCATGAGCAGGCCAAGTGGTTCGGCGACGACATCGCCCTGAAGTCCGGCAAGTACCGTTACGAGATGCGCAGCCTGGCCGGCGCGACGGCCTCGCTGCGGATGATGGGGGCGGGTCATCCGGCGTTGCACCGGTTCCGGGTCGGGCTGGAATTCACTCTCGGCGGGTGGCGGGATCTCGACGGAATGATCAACAATCACTCCGCGTTGGCGCGCGATCTGGCTGGGCGGTTGAGCTTGCCCGAGAGCGCGCAGGAGGCGGTGGGCACCGCCTACGAGCAGTGGGACGGGCGCGGGTGGCCGGGCCGGCTGGAGGGCGAGCAGATACCTGTGGCCGCGCGGCTGGCGCAGTTGGCGGAGTTCGTCGAGGTGGCGCATCGGATCGGCGGCGTCGACGCGGCCGTCGAGCTCGCCCGGCGGCGCGCCGGTGGGCAGTTCGATCCGCGACTCGCGGATCTGCTGTGCCGGGATCCCGGGGCCGTGTTCGACGGGTTGGATGCCGCCCGCACGTGGGATGCCGTGATCGGGGCCGAACCGGCGCTCGGCGTGCGGCTGACCGGGGAGCGGTTCGACGCGGCGCTCCTGGCCGTCGCGGACTTCGTTGACCTCAAGTCGCCGTACACGCTCGGTCATGCCCGAGCCGTCGCCGGTCTGGTCGAGGCGGCGGGGCGCGGGCTGGGGATGGATCCGCGCGAGGTGACGTTGCTGCGCCGGGCCGGGTTGGTGCACGGGTTCGGGCGACTCGGGGTCTCGAACGCGATCTGGGACAAGCCCGGCCCGCTGGGCGCCGGGGAGTGGGAGCGGGTGCGCCTGCAGCCGTATCTGACGGAGCGGATGCTCTGTCAGTCGCCGTCGCTCGCCCCGCTGGGCGCGGTGGCCGTGCAGTTGCGGGAGCGGCTCGACGGGTCCGGCTATCCGCGCGGTCTGGATGGCGGCGCGATCTCCCGGCCGGCCAGGGTCCTGGCGGTGGCCGACTGCTTCCAGTCGATGGTCGAGCCGCGTCCGCACCGCCGCGGGCTGACGGTAGATCAAGCGGTCGGCGAGCTGCGCGGCGAGGTGCGCGCCGGCCGGTTGGACGGGGAGGCGGTCACGGCGGTCCTGCGCGCGGCGGGCCTGCGCCGCACGGGACGTAGCGCAGGCCCGGCGGGGCTGACCGGGCGCGAGGTCGACGTGCTGCGGCTGGTCGCGCGCGGGCGGTCGAGCAGGCAGATCGCGAACGAGTTGGTGATCTCGCCGAAGACGGCGCGCAACCACATCGAGCACATCTATGCCAAGATCGGCGCCTCCTCACGAGCCGCGGCGTGCCTGTTCGCGGTGCGCAACGGCTTGCTCGAAAGATGAGGCAACCGCCCCATGCCGCCCTGCCCTCCCGCGCCTAACGTCGAGAACGAACGAGATGAGGGGGGCGGATGGATGGAGGCAGTCATGAGCATCCGGGGCACGATCTTCGCCGCGACGTACGACCGGTTCATGTCCAAGACCGAGCGGCAGGGCTTGACCGACATGCGCCGGCACCTGATCGCGCGGGCCGCGGGCCGGGTGATCGAGATCGGCGGCGGCACCGGGAACAACCTCGTGCACTATACGGCCGAGGTCACCGCCCTGACGGTCACCGAGCCGGAACCGGCGATGGTCAACCGGCTGCGGCGCCATGCCGCCGAGCGCGCTGCGTTCGCGACCGTGCTGCGGGCACCTGCCGAAGACCTTCCGTTCGAGGACGGCAGCTTCGACACCGCCGTCTCGACGCTGGTGCTGTGCGGGGTCGACGACCAGCAGCGTGCACTGCGGCAACTGGTTCGCGTGCTCAAGCCCGGAGGACGGCTGCTGTTCCTTGAGCACGTCCGCTCTCAGGACCCGAAGTCGGCCCGCCTCCAGGACCGCGTCAACTGGTTCAACCGCCTCGTCGTCGGCTGCGACTGCAACCGGCCGACCCTCGACTCGATCGCCGAGGCCGGCTTCGTCATCGACGAACTGCAGCACGGCGAACTCCCCGCCTCGCCACCCTTCGTACGGCCACTGATCATCGGCACCGCCGCCACACCGGAACCCAGTGCCGTGCGGCGAGCGCGACAGAGAACTGATGCGCACGACGTCGAAGCGTGATGACGCCCCGAGCCGTGAAAACCAAAGCCCGCGCGCCGCTCGATCAGTGCGGCGCGGGGGGTGGCGGAACACGCCGCGATCGCCGCATACGTTTCAGCAGGTCATCGCGGTTCCGATGGTTGGAGTAAGTCCCAATAAGGTCCACCTGATGAGGCATCAGGTCTGCCTGCACCACCTCCTACGTTCTGATCAGATCTCAGATCTCAGATCGCGTGCCGCTGTGCCGGGTACGGCGAGCCGCCACCGATCCGGCTTTCGGTGTCGCGGCACTGAACGCCTGGCGGGTCAGGGTGGGGGTCGATCGCCCAGGGGGCGTCGAGGGGCGCGAGGGAGTCGGAGCCGTGCGGGACGGGCCGGGGCCGACCTCCGGCCGGTCCTCGGGTGGGTCCGGGATGGGATGGGATTGGACAGGTCCTTGCCGATCATCGGGTGACCGTCGCCCGGGTGTTGAGCGGCCGGGCGGCTATCAGCCCTGATCTGCTCGCGCAACCTTGGAGCCCTCAGGTTTTCGGCGGCCGATTCCGGAGGCAACCTGGGGAGCGGCCGGACCCGCACGAGGATGGAAAGGCAGAATCATGACACGAAGGACCAGGCTGGCCGTCCCCCTGCTTCTCGCGGTTCTTGCGACCGCCGCCACGTCGACGGCCGGGGCGTCGGCTGCGAGTGCATCGTCCGCCGTCGCCGCGCGGCCCGCGACCACCGCCGGGGTGGTACACCCCTTCACCTGGGTGGACACGCAGGCCTACTTCGGCGAT
>Ga0310811_10010138_pt1 | contig 12177 bp, 8 predicted proteins | sample YCmetagenome_FD_207642 | JGI IMG/M metagenome (GOLD analysis project Ga0310811, IMG submission 207642) | Soil microbial communities from experimental microcosm in Duke University, North Carolina, United States - YC | ecosystem: Engineered > Artificial ecosystem > Soil microcosm > Unclassified ... | reverse complement strand
ATCGCGTGAATAGCCCACCACTTGCTGCTTATCGTCGTAGTAGGAAAACGGAATCGACGATTCGCGATGGCCGAGCGCGATAACGCCCGTGTCCTTGATTTTCTTCAGCGTGCCCGAATCTTGTGCAAATGCGCTTCCTGCAGCAAGTGCGGACAACGTGGCAACGAGAAGCGCTGTCTTTTTGATCTTCATTTCGGATGATCTCCATGGCCAAAACCGGCGCCAGTGTATCAAAGTTATATATTTGAAATATATACGTAATGATACCGACAGAAAATCGCGATCGCACGCCGGGCTAGTTGCCGAAGGCGAAAACGGGCGGCATCTGTCGATGCCGCCCGCGGAGGGAAAGCCGGAAGCGCCGTGAGGGGCGCGCCGGCAAGCTAGACCCATTCCGCTTGTGGCGAATAGGGAATCAGGGATAAAGGCCGCGCAGTTCGCGGGCCAGCAAAATTCTCTTGCACGCGACGATGAACGCCGCCGTGCGCATCGATACCTTGTTGTCGCTCGCCACTTGCCACACGGCGCTGAAGGCTTCGCGCATCACGCGCTCGAGGCGCTGGTTGATCTCGTCCTCGGTCCAGAAGAAGCTCGAGAAATCCTGCACCCACTCGAAGTACGAGACGGTCACGCCGCCGGCGTTGGCGACGACGTCGGGGATCACGAGCACTCCCTTATCGTGCAGAATGTCGTCGGCCGCCGTCGTGGTCGGGCCGTTCGCGCCTTCGACGATGATCTTCGTCTTGATCTTCGCGGCGTTCTTTTCGGTGATCTGGTTTTCGAGCGCGGCCGGGATCAGGATGTCGGTTTCGATCATCCAGAACTCGTCGTTCGCGACCGGATCGGCGCCCTTGAAGCCGCCCACTCCGCCCGTGTTCGCCACGTGCTCCAGCAAGGCATGCGTATCGATGCCGCTCGCCTTGTGAAGCGAGCCCGTGTGATCCTGCACGGCGATGACCTTGGCGCCCGCCTCCTCGAACAAGCGCGCCGCGATGCCGCCCACGTTGCCGAAGCCTTGCACGGCGATGCGCGCGCCCGCGATATCGAGGCCCACGCGGCGCGCCGCTTCGGTGCCCACGACGAACACGCCGCGGCCCGTGGCTTCGCGGCGGCCGAGCGAACCGCCCAGCGAGATCGGCTTACCCGTCACGACGCCCGTGGCCGTCTGGCCCTGGTTCATCGAATACGTGTCCATCATCCACGCCATGATCTGCTCGTTCGTGTTGACGTCCGGCGCGGGAATGTCGGTGTTCGGTCCGATGATGATGCCGATTTCGCTCGTGTAGCGGCGCGTGACGCGCTCGAGCTCACCGCGCGACAGGGTGCGCGGGTCGACGCGGATACCGCCCTTGGCGCCGCCGTACGGCACGTTCACGGCCGCGTTCTTCACCGACATCCAGGCCGACAGCGCCATGACTTCGGAGAGCGTCACGTCTTGGTGATAACGCACGCCGCCCTTGCCCGGGCCGCGCGACACGTTGTGCTGAACGCGATAACCCTCGAAGTGCGCGATGGTGCCGTTATCGAGTTCGATGGGCACGTCGACGATGAGGATGCGCTTCGGACGCTTCAGTGTTTCGATCCAACGCGACGACGAGCCGAGGTACGGCGCGACGCGATCGACTTGACGCAGATAGTTTCCCCAGGGGCCGAGATCGTCGGCATGAAGGTACGAGGGGATCGATTGTGCAGACGTGGTGGACTGCAGTTGCGAAGACATGAAGGCTCCAACGGTCACGGAATGTGCGCCATTGTCGAAAAAGCCCAATTTGAAATCCAATGCCGTTTGGTCATCCCGTTATGCATTTCTTGCATAACCTTCCGAAGAACGTAGGACGACCGGCGAGCGAGCGGCTACGCCGGCTTGACGCCGAGTTCGTCGGCGACGACCTGCCATAAGCGGCGCACGAGCTGTTGGCGCGGATCGTCGCCGCCCGCCGCGAGCTTGTCGCGGTACAGACGGATTTCCATCGTCAATGTGAAGCGATCGGCGGGCAGGCCGCGTGAGGCGGAGCGATCGAGCCGGATCAAATCGCCCGCCGCCACCGCGTCCTCCACCGCGCTGTGCGGCAGGAAGGCGACGCCGTGGCCGGCGAGCGCCATCGCCTTGAGCGCCTCGGCCATATCGGTTTCGTAGATGCGGTCGAGATAAAGCCGCTCGGGCGCGTTCGCGACGATGACTTCGGTCATGCGCCCGAGATACGCATTCGGCGTGTACGACAGATACGGCACGGGCGCATCGGCCGTGCCCGGCAGCGTGTAGCGGGCGCGCGCCGCGCGCGAGGGCGCCGAGAACGGGCTGATGGGCTCGAAGCCAAGCGTGAGCATGTCGTAGCGGCCAGGGTCGAGCGCGACGGGATGGCTCGGATGGTGGTAACCCATCACGAGGTCGCAGCCGCCCTCCACCAGCGACAGCACGGCGTCGTGCACATTCAGCGCGCGCAGACGCGTATGCACCGGCCCCATCTTCGCTTCGATGCGCTGCAGCCATAGCGGAAAGTACGTGAGCGACAACGTGTGCGGCACGGCGAATTCGATCGTCGCCGCCGGCGAACGCACGTGGCCACGCAGCAAAATGCGTGACTCGTGCATGTGCGACAGCATCGCGAGCGCTTGTTCGTGGAATACCTCGCCCGCTTGCGTGAGGCGCGTCGGATAGACCGATCGGTCGATGAGTTCTGTCGCGAGCCAAGCCTCGAGCGCTTGAATGCGACGCGAGAACGCCGGCTGCGTCACATGCCGCAACTCGGCCGATCGGCTGAAGCTGCGCGTCTCAGCCAGCGAAACGAAATCTTCCAGCCACTTGAGTTCCATGCGAAAGGGCGGCCCTTCAAAGCCGAACGAGCGGGGACGAGCGCATTGTACCGGCGCGCCCGGTGGGGTCGCGAACGCCTGGCCGCCCCACGTATCGAGGCATTCGCGCAGGCGCCCGTGGTTTCGGCCCCGCTTCGATTCGTCATACGGTCTATGCGCGAGCGTCGCGTACCGTGTCGCGCGGCGCAACGACGCACGGCTGCTCCATGAACGCCCTTCCGAGCGCAATGTTGATGCAGCGCACCATCGACGCGCGCCCAGCACACCGTCAGTGCTGCAACGCGCGACGCAGGTGCGCGGGCGCGCACGGCTCGCGATCGTCGCGGCCCGCCCCGGGACTAGCGCAGGGCCAATGTGCGGCGCCGCAATCGCACGCGCCGCCTAGCGAAGCGGCTGGTCCTGCGGGGCGCTGCATGCCGATGGCATAGGGCTTGCATTGCCGAGCCGTCGCGCGCGCTCCGTTGAGGTGGACGCAGCGGCGCGCACGCCTTTAACGATTCATCCGACATTCGATGCGAGGACGAAACATGAAGAACCTGCAACTTGCGCTACGGAGCGGCAACTGGCGCTCGCTCCTCGCATGCTTTCTCTATTTCGACACAGGCTTCACGGTGTGGGTCCTCTACGGGCCGCTGGCCCCGTTCATCGGCAAAAGCATTGCGATGTCGGCCGCGCAGCAGGGTTTTCTCGTCGCCGTCCCGGTGCTTTCTGCCGCCATTTTGCGCGTCGCGCTCGGCAATCTCTATCAGTCGGCTAACGGGCGGCGCGTCGCGTTGATGGGCGTGCTGATCTCGGCGCTGCCGACGATCGTCCTGCCGCTGTGGCCGACGACGCCTTCGTACACGCTGCTGCTCGTACTCGGCGTGTTTCTCGGCGTAGGCGGCGCGAGTTTCGCCGTTGCCTTGCCGATGGCCGGCAGCAGCTACCCGGCAAAGGTCCAGGGCCTCGTGCTCGGCCTCGCCGCGGCCGGCAACATCGGTGCGGTGCTCGACGGCTTCTTGTTCCCCCACGTGGCCGATGCACTGGGCTGGCAATACGCAACGGCGGCGGCGCTGCCGCTGCTGGCGATCGCCGGTTTCGCCCTGTTCGTCTGGGGCGACGACCGAGGGGAAAAGGCCGGCAGCACGGCACGCGCGATGGCGGGTTTCGCGACGATGCTCGCGGGCCTCGTCGCACTCGTGCTCGCCGTTCACGCGGGCCTGTTCGGCGCGGGCAAGACGGGCGTGCTGCTGCTGCCGGTGCTCGGCGCCGCGGGCGCGATCGCACTGCTGCCGGCGCGCTATCGCACCGTACTCGCCGAACGCGACACGTGGGTCATGATGCTCGTCTACAGCATCACGTTCGGCGGCTTCGTGGGAATGTCCTCGTACGTGACGCTGCTCCTCACGACGCTCTACCAGATGCCGAAGCTCGAAGCCGGCTTGTTCATGTCGCTGCTCGCCTTCCTCGGCGCCATCGTGCGTCCCTTGGGCGGGTATTTGGCCGACCGCATCACCGGCGTGCGCGCTTTGACCGCTTTGCTTGCCGTCATCTCGCTCGCGGATTTCGCGTTCGCCGCGTGGATGCCCCCGCTCGCCGGCGGCATTGCGATCCTCGTCTGCTTGTATCTCGCGTTCGGTCTCGGCAACGGCGCCACGTTCCAGCTCGTCCCCCATCGCTGGAAAGGCAAGACGGGCCTGCTTTCCGGCGTCATCGGCGCGGCCGGCGGCATCGGCGGCTTCTATCTGCCTGTCGTGATGGGCATCGCCAAGGAAAGCACGGGAAGCTACCAAATGGGCTTCGCCACGTTCGGCGCGCTGGCGGCATGCGCCTGCGTGGCAATCCTCGCGTTGCGCGCGCAGTGGCTCGTTTGGGCCGCCCCGGCCGGCGAGCATCCGGCCACCGCGCAAGTCCCGCACGTCGCACAAGCGGCGACGGCCAGCGAATGACCGGGTCGATCGGGCAAGCGGGCGCCCGACCTGCTCGATGCCTCTGAAGCGGGTGGCGGTCGGGCGGTGGTAAAATCGCGGGTTCTCCCCTGCTCCGAACCCGCGCCTCGAGCGCGGCCTCTCATGTCCGATACCCGCGCCGATACGCTGTTTTCCCTTACCGCCCTCTCGCCGCTCGACGGCCGCTACGCCTCCAAGACGGAAGCGCTGCGCGAGTGGCTCTCCGAAGCCGCATTCATGCGTCACCGCGTGACCGTCGAAGTCCATTGGCTCATCGCGCTGTCGCAAGCCGGCTTCGCCGAAATGCCGCGTTTTTCCGAAGCGGCGGAAACCTTCCTGCTCGATCTCGTCGCCCGGTTTTCGCCGCATGACGCCGCCCGCATCAAGGACATCGAGCGCGTCACCAACCACGACGTGAAGGCCGTTGAATACTGGCTCAAGGAATCGGTGAAGGGTCAGCCGGAGTTGGAGCGCGCGAGCGAATTCATCCACTTCGCTTGCACGTCCGAGGACATCAACAACACGTCCCACGGCCTGATGCTCTCCGGTGCGCGCGAACACGTGATCCTGCCCGCGCTGCGCTCGGTGCACACCCGCCTCGTCGCCCTCGCCCACGCGCTGGCCGAGCAGCCCATGCTCTCGCGCACGCACGGCCAGCCCGCCAGCCCGACCACGCTCGGCAAGGAAATCGCGAACGTCGCCGCACGGCTCGCGCGCGCGATCGATCGCATCGCCCGCGTCGAAATCCTCGGCAAGATGAACGGCGCGGTGGGGAACTACAACGCGCATTTGGCCGCCTATCCGGAATTCGACTGGGAAGCGTTCTCGCGCAATGTGATCGAGACGCGGCTCAAGCTCACGTTCAATCCGTACACGATTCAGATCGAACCGCACGATTACATGGCCGAGCTGTTCGACGCCGTCGCGCGCGCCAACACGATCCTGCTCGATCTCGATCGCGACGTCTGGGGCTACATCTCGGTCGGCTACTTCAAGCAAAAGACGAAGGCCGGCGAAATCGGCTCGTCGACGATGCCGCACAAGGTCAATCCGATCGATTTCGAAAACTCGGAAGGCAACCTCGGCCTCGCCAATGCAACGCTGCGCCATCTCGCCGACAAGCTGCCCGTCTCGCGCTGGCAGCGAGATCTGACCGATTCGACCGTCCTGCGCAATATGGGCGTCGCACTCGGCTACTCGCTGCTCGCCTACGACTCGCTCATTCGCGGCCTGGATAAGCTTGAAGTGAATCCGGCTCGCTTGAACGAAGATCTCGATCAATGCTGGGAAGTGCTGGCCGAGCCGGTGCAAACGGTCATGCGCCGCTACGGCATCGAAAACCCGTACGAGCAGCTTAAGGAGCTGACGCGCGGCAAGGGCATCACGCGCGATGCGCTGCAGCAGTTCATTGCCACGCTCGCGATCCCCGACGAGGCGAAAGCGCTGCTCGCGGCCATGACACCCGCGTCGTATACGGGCAAGGCGGCCGAGCTCGCAAAGCGGATTGCCTGACGGCCGCTTGAAACGTCCGCTTTAGACGCCAAAAAGGGCGCGCAATGTGAACCGCGCGCCCTTTTTTCGTCCGGCGTCGAGGCGAAAGGGCCGTGCTGACGGACCCGCTCGCCCTCGATTCGCCGAATTACGTTTGCGAGCCCAAGCTCGACATGACGCTATCGACGATTCTGTCCGGCGAAAGCTCGATGCTGACCGTCACCGCTTCGTCGTCGCCAGGCTCCTCGAGCGTATCGAGCTGGCTTTGCAGCAGCGCTGGATTGAAGAAATGCCGGCCGCGCGTGGCGAGACGCTCGTGCAGCAATTCGAACGAGCCTTTCAGATAGACGAAGCGCACGAGGCCGTCGCCTTGCGCGCCGCCGCGCAACACGTCGCGATAGACGCGTTTGAGGGCCGAGCAGCCGACGACGAGCGACTCGCCCGCGCGCGCCTTTTCTTCAATGGCCGCGCGGATGGCCGCGAGCCACGGCCACCGGTCATCATCGGTCAGCGCGATGCCTTGCGCCATCTTCTCCTTGTTCGCGGCGCTATGGAACACGTCGCCGTCGACAAAGCTGCACCCGATGCGCTCGGCCAGCATCTCGCCGATACGCGTCTTGCCGGCGCCCGACACGCCCATCACGATCAAAATCATTGCCGTTCCACCGTTTCTAGATCGTCTACACGACCGTCGCAAGGGCGAACGTCAAGCCGAGGCCGAGCAGCGAGATGATCGTCTCGCACAGCGACCAGGTCTTGAACGTCTGCCCCACGGTCATGCCGAAATACTCTTTGATCAACCAGAAGCCGCCATCGTTCACGTGCGAGAAGATCAGCGATCCGGAGCCCGTCGCGAGCACGAGCAGTTCCGGCTGCACGTGGATAGCGCCAGCCTTGGCGATCGGCGCGACGATCCCGCACGCCGTCGTCATCGCCACGGTGGCCGAACCCGTCGCCAGGCGAATCAATGCGGCGACGAACCACCCGAACAGCAGCGGCGACAACTGCGCGTGCGTGGCGACGGCGACGATCTGCTGCGAGATGCCGCTATCGCGCAGCACGCCGCCGAAGCCGCCGCCCGCGCCGACGATCAGCGTAATGCCGGCAATGGGCGCCAGGCAATCGCCGCAAAATTTTTGAATCTGCTCGCGCGTGAACCCGCGTTGTGCGCCGAAGGTCCAGAAGCTGACGATCACGGCGATCAGCAGCGCGACATCCGAGTTGCCGACGAAGCGCAGCAAATCGTTCGCGGTCGATTTCGGTGCGAAGACAAGGTCGGCCCAGCTGCCGACGAGCATGAGCAAGACCGGCAGCAAGATCGTGAACAGCGTAATGCCGAAACCCGGGAGGTCGCGCTGCTGCGCCTCGGCCTCCTCGGCCGATTCGACGAATTGGGCCGCGAGCGGATTATGCGCGGGCAGCTTGACGTGCCGATGGACGAGAAGCGCGAACAATGGGCCGGCGACGATAGCGGTCGGAATGCCAACGATCAGACCATATGCGATCGTCTTGCCGATGTCGGCGCCATAAGCCTGGACGGCGAGCAGCGCCGCGGGGTGCGGCGGAATCAGGCCGTGCACGACGGACAGCCCCGCCACCATGGGCAGACCGATCAGAAGCAGCGATTTGCCCGTTCGCTTGGCGACGTTGAACGCAATCGGAATCAAGAGCACGAAGCCCACTTCGAAGAACACCGGCAAGCCGACGATGATCGCAACGAACATCATCGCCCAGTGAATATGCTTTTCGCCGAACCAGCGAATCAGCGTAGTGGCAACGCGCTCGGCGCCGCCCGATTCGGCCATCATCTTGCCGAGCATCGTGCCCAGGCCCACTACGATGGCAATGTGCCCGAGCGTGCCGCCGTTGCCGGTCTCGAACGACTTGACGATCTGGCCGACCGGCATGCCCGAGGCCAGCCCGAGCAGCAGCGAGACGATGATGAGAACCAGAAACGGATAGACCTTATACCGCGCGATGAGGAGGATGAGCGCCGCGATTGCAATGAGCGCGTATAGCAGCAAGAGTCCGCCGTGGACCGATCCCATGAAGAGTCTCCTTTACTTGTTCGAAACGAGGCAGGTGGACGAACGCGGGGGCGTCGCATGCACGGTCCGCCCCAACGCGGACGATGCATTGTAGTCGGCGCGGCATTTTGGCGATAGAACCGGTTCCATCAACCAAAACCCGTAGACATCGCACGCGTCGAGCGTGAGAAGCAACGTGTTCGGAAGCTGCGGGACGCGGACCGGCCGCATAGGAAGGCGTCGCCCGGCGCCCGGGTCTGCCCGGGCGCCGCGGCAAGGCGGGTCAGTGCTGATGCGCGGCGAGTTCGGAGGCAGCGCGGGCGAGGCGCGTGACCTCGTCCCAGTTTTGCGCGGCAAGCGCCGCTTTCGGCGTAAGCCAGGAGCCGCCGACGCAAACGACGTTCGGCAGCGCGAGGAAACTCGGCGCCGTCTCGGTCGTGATGCCGCCCGTCGGGCAGAACTTGAGCGCGGGGAACGGCCCGTACAACGCCTGCAGCATCGGGATGCCGCCGGCTTGCTGCGCCGGGAAGAACTTAACCGTCTCATAGCCGAGTTCGAGCGCGAGCAGGATGTCGCTCGGCGTCATCACGCCGGGCAGCAACGGCAAGCCGGCATCCTGCGCGGCCTGATGAATGTCCCGGGTCAGACCCGGCGACACGCCGAACTGCGCGCCGGCCTTTTTCGCCTGCGCGCAGTGCTCGGGCTTCGTGATCGTGCCGACACCGACCACGATATCGGACGAAAGATGAGCCGCGCGTTCGATCGCGCCGATGCCGGCCGGCGTGCGCAGCGTGATTTCGAGGACCTTGACGCCGCCCGCATGAAGCGCGCGCGAGACGTGCTCGCCCTGCTCGACCGTATCGAAGGCCAGCACCGGAATGACGGGACCGAGGCGGACGATGTCTTCAACCTTTTTCATGCTGGGCTCCTTATTGCTCGTTTGCGTGGACCGGATGCGGGACTTGGGCCGGCTCGCCGACGAGCGGCCCGAACACCGAGGCGCCCATTTCGGCGGGCGCCGCGGCTGCCCGAAAGACGCCGAACAACTCGCGGCCGAAGCCGACTTCGTTTTCGGCTTGATGCTTGGGTGCTTCGACGGCGCGCGCACTCCATTCCCCCGTGTCGATTTCGACGTCTAAAACGCCGCGTTCGGCGTCGATGAGGATCGTATCGCCGTCGCGCACTTTGCCGAGCGGGCCGGCAAGCAGCGCCTCGGGCGAGACGTGGATCACGGCGGGCACCTTGCCCGATGCGCCCGACATGCGTCCGTCGGTGACGAGCGCCACATGGAAGCCCTGGTCTTGCAGCACACCCAGCAGCGGCGTCAGGCGATGCAGTTCGGGCATCCCGTTCGCGCGTGCGCCTTGAAACCGCACGACGGCGACGAAATCGCGATTGAGCTCGCCCTTATCGAACGCCGCTTGCACGGCCTCTTGCGAATCGAAGACGATCGCCGGCGCGCGCACCAGACGGTGTTCGGGCGCGACGGCCGAGATCTTGATGACGCCGCGGCCCAGTTTGCCTTGCATGAGGCGCAGGCCGCCGTCGGGTTGGAACGGTTCGCCGATCGGCCGCAGCACCTTGGCATCTCCGCTTAGCTCCGGTCCCGGCACCCAGGCGAGCTGGCCGTCGACGAGCTTGGGTTCTTCCGTATAGCGGCGCAGCCCCTTGCCCATCACGGTATTGACGTCCTCATGCAGCAGCCCGCCGTCGAGCAGATTGCGGATCAGGAAGGCCATGCCGCCAGCCGCGTGATAGTGATTCACGTCGGCCTTGCCGTTGGGGTAGATCTTCGCGAGCAAGGGCACGGCTTGCGAGAGCGCGTCGAAATCGTCCCAATCGATGAGGATGCCCGCCGCACGCGCGATCGCCACCAGGTGCAGCGTGTGATTCGTCGACCCGCCCGTTGCGAGCAGCGCGGCGATACCGTTCACGACCGCTTTTTCGTCGACGACATGGCCGATCGGCATGTACTGGCCGCGCTCGACCGTCAAATCGAGCACGCGGCGCGCGGCAGCGGCCGTCAGCGCATCGCGCAGCGGCGTATGCGGATGGACGAAGGCCGATCCGGGTAGATGCAGTCCCATGACTTCCATCAGCATTTGATTGCTGTTCGCGGTGCCGTAGAACGTGCACGTGCCGTGCCCGTGGTAGGCGGCCGATTCGGCTTCCAACAGCGCGTCGCGTCCCACCTGCCCGGTCGCGAACTGTTGGCGGATCTTCGCTTTTTCGTCGTTCGACAGGCCGCTCGTCATCGGGCCGGCCGGCACGAAGAGGGTTGGCAAGTGTCCGAACTGCAGGGCGCCGATCAGCAAGCCGGGCACGATCTTGTCGCAGACGCCGAGGCACAGCGCCGCATCGAACATGTTGTGCGTGAGCGCAACCGCCGTGCTCATGGCGATGACTTCGCGCGAAAACAGCGAAAGCTCCATGCCGGCATTGCCCTGCGTGATGCCGTCGCACATCGCGGGCACACCGCCCGCGAATTGCGCGACGCCGCCTGCCTCTCGCGCCGCGCGCTTGATGATGTCGGGGAAGTCCTTGTACGGCGCGTGTGCCGACAACATTTCGTTGTAGGACGAGACGATGCCGATATTCGGCTCGCGCATCGCCTTGATCGCCAGCTTCTCGTTTCCTTCCAAGCCCGCGAAGCCGTGTGCGAGGTTGGCGCACGAGAGCGCGCCGCGGGCCGGGAACCGCCCTTGCGCTGCATCGATGCGCGCGAGGTAAGCGGAACGCGTGGCGCGGCTGCGCTCCACGATGCGGCGGGTGACTTCGGTCAGCGTGGGATGCGGCGAAACCATGGGAAAACGCTCCTTCCTGAAAGTCGGCGCACAGGCGCCGAGCGGGTGGCGCGGTACGGCCAGGCGGCCGCGTAGCTCGATTTTGGCGGTGCAAGTTTAGTAGAAAAACTACATGACAGCAATGCAAATCGACCGACATCACCTTTCTACACTTAAGCCTTCGCCGAAAACCGGTTATCGTATCGGTAGAAAAATCGTGTAGCTTTTCTACATTTCGCCGGTCATACTGTCGCCATCGATACAAAAACGATACACCCCATTCGGGGGTCTTTCAGATGCTTTCTAGAATCGAAGCGATGCGCGTGCAATTGCGTCCGTCGGAACGCAAGCTCGCCGATTACGTGCTCGAGGCGCCGCGCGAGGTGCTCGATCTGGCGATGACGGAGCTCGCGCAACGCGTCGGCGTGAGTCAGCCGACTATCGCGCGGTTTTGCCAGGCGCTGGGCTGCGGGGGTTTTCGCGAATTCAAGATCCGGCTGGCGCAGAGCATCGCGCCGGGGTTGCCGTCCGTCTACCGCGACGTGCTGCCGGACGAGCCGGCTTCCGGCGTGGTCGCGAAAGTATTCGATCGGACGATCGGCGCGCTGATCGAAGTCAGGAACAGCTTGTCGGCGCACAGCGTCGCCAAGGCGATCGAGCTGCTGGCGCGGGCGTCCCGCATCGAGTTTTACGGCGCGGGCGGTTCGGGCATCGCCGCGCAAGACATCCAGCACAAGTTTTTCCGGCTCGGCATCCCGAGCGTCGCTTATGCCGATCCACACATCTACACGATGTCGGCGGCGCTGCTGGGCGAAGGCGACGTGGTCGTGACGATTTCGAATACGGGCCGCACGCGCGACATCGTCGAGGCCGCTCGCTCGGCGCTGGCTTGCGGGGCAAGCCTCATTGCGATCACGAACAGCACCTCGCCGCTCGCGCAGATGGCGACGGTCAGCTTGTTCGCAAACGTAGCCGAAGAAACCGATGTGTTTTCGCCGATGACCTCTCGGGTATCGCATTTGGCGATCGGCGACATCCTGGCCGTAGGCGTGGCGCTCAAACGCGGGCCGGAACTCGTGGACAAGCTCGGGCGCGCGAAGAAAGCCATCACGCGGCGCCGGATCGAGACCAGCC
>Ga0310811_10010137_pt1 | contig 12177 bp, 9 predicted proteins | sample YCmetagenome_FD_207642 | JGI IMG/M metagenome (GOLD analysis project Ga0310811, IMG submission 207642) | Soil microbial communities from experimental microcosm in Duke University, North Carolina, United States - YC | ecosystem: Engineered > Artificial ecosystem > Soil microcosm > Unclassified ... | reverse complement strand
TATGTGCGACTTCTTCCTGGTCAATCTCGGTATGAACTCTAATCACCTGATCGTCCATGAGGTCCCGGATCAGGGTCTCGGGCTCCGCTGTGACGAGTTCACGCAAGGAGACCACGCCTTTCAGATGTCGCTCTTCATCAATGACATAGAGATAATAGACCATCTCCAGATGCTGCGAATTCTGGCGCAGATAGAGCAGGGCATCCGCTACGCTGGACTCTTGCTGGAGGGCTAATACCTCTGGCGTCATGATGCCGCCAGCGGTTTCGCTGCCATAGCGCAAAAGCTCGCGGATCGGTTGGGACTCGGTGGCGGGCATGAGGCTGAGCAGCCGCTCTGCCTCTCCCTCTGGCATCTCCGCCAGGATGTCTGCGGCATCGTCTGGCGCAAGCCGCTCGAGCAGATCAGAGGCTCGTTCTGGATCAAGCTCGCTCAGCAGCTCAGATTGTAATGGAAGCTCCACTTCGTTCAGGGTATCCGCCGCAGTCTCGGTATCCAGTCTTTCCAGCATTGCCCCGGCTTCATCCAGGTCGAGCTGCTCGAGAATGTCGGCGATATCAGCAGGCCGCAAGTCGGCGAGCTTATTGTGACTGACGTTAAGCTGTACCTGCGGAATGACCCCAGGCGCATGTGCTACGGCCCCTGCCAGCACGGGCGCAAATGATCCGGTTGTGCTCGCCTGGACCATCTGTAATGGCTCGACGTAGTTCCAGGTAATGGTTCGCTCCGGGATTTGCAGCGGAACGATGCGCCCGACCATGTCCAGCGTGGACTGCATACCCAGGCGGCGCAATAAGCCTCCCAGGCTGATATCTACTCCTACGAGCCTCGCGGTCTTTTTGATCTGGGCCAGTTTGAGGTCATTGACTTTGACGACACGAAATCCCTGCGTATCTACGATCTGCTTATCGAGCACGTCCCGGCGCAGTAAAATTTCATTCTCATAGGGCTCATACGCTGCAATCTGTTCCTGCTTGACCGAAAGCGGTACTTTATGGTCGTCTTCTTCTATTGTATGGATTTGTGACCAGGGAATATAGAGCTGTCGGCTCCCTGTGCCTTTTTGCACAACCAGCGCTGTTACCACTGGAAAGGTCTCGTTTAAGGTGACGCATACATCTCGCAAGGTTCCGACACGCTGGTTCTCGCTGTCATAAACACCCTGGCGGAGCAATGTGCTAAGAAAAATCATGAGTATCACCGCCTTTTCTATGCTAGAGTTATCCATCCACTTATCCACATATATGTGGATAAGTGGATAACTCGTCCGTCTTGTAACTGTTGTTACGATGAACCACAGCATAGCGAGATAAGATATCAACAACGTTTGTAACGCGTGTTATCTTAACCTGTGTGAGTTCATCACGGGGGGCTGCGGAGCAGCTTTAAAGGACTTACTGGCAGGCGGGAGAGTCCTTACTCGATAGTAGAATGCTCATCGAGTAAGGCTAATGAGGTTAAGAGTGCAGTCTCACTCTTTTCCGTTCGGCGGCATACTCGATGAGGAGCAGAACAATCCCTTGAGTAGGCTCGCAAATTTTCTGCGACCTACTATGACTAGGGCCAGCGTCCATGTCCCTCACCTCCTTTGCCCGCTCAATTGCTACTCTCTTCAGCACATGACTATGAAAGGTCATATCGTTCTCTTGAAATTTGCTGAAGCGCTATCACAATTGCGGGTTTGAAAAAAATTTTCTTTAGCTCTCACGAAGTATAGCATGGCTGCTCTAGATCGACAAGAGACAGAGAATACATGATTATATGGTACTATTGCTGAGGTAAATCCATGCCGGGCTGCTTTTCACCTGCATTTCTGATTTTGCTCAGGTCTCTACTAGTATTGTAAACGTCGTTGGAAGAGCATTTTCTTCCGTGGCTTTGCTTTTCTTCTATTTACGCGTTTTTAGCAGTTTATTTGGTAGATATCATAACGCGTTTTTGCATTTGTTTGTTTCCAACAACAAAGAGGTAACAAATGCATTGCAAATATTACGTTTTTGTCATGTGCGTAGATATTTACGCACAATCTATTGCCGCTTTCGAACTTTGTATGGTAATATTCCTGTGGTATAATCCTGGCCTGAACGGTCGGCATCTATCAGGTTTTATGCGTCCTTCGTACGTAAAGTACGAGTTATCTATCACTTTTATCTCAAGGTTGTGTGTAGAGTACCTGCTCTTGTGTATTGATCGGTTGTCAGGTACAATTGGATGGTAGTGTGGAAGAGAGAAAGAAGACAAGGACACTTTATGAGCAAACTCGTGATGGTCATCGATGATTCAACAACGGTTCGTAAAATTGTGGAAACCTGTCTGGGCCGTGAAGGTTTTGAGGTAATGGGCTTTGCTGATGGTGTTGAGGCCATGCGCTGGTTTACTACTCCTCAAGCTCGCATTCCCGATCTGGTTATTCTCGATATCGGTTTGCCCAAAATGGATGGCTATGATGTCGCTCGCCACCTCAAAGCTAAGCCTCAGTTTAGTAATACGGTGATTGTGATGCTTTCCCGCCGCGATGGGGTAATTGATCGCCTCAAGGGCCGCCTCGCAGGAGCTAAAGATTACTTGACGAAACCTTTCAAGACCCAGGATCTGGTTGCAACCATTGAAGCGCATCTGGGCATACCCACTACAACTACTAATACTTTATAAATCTACGTTTCTAAGAGACTATTCGTATGAGTGAGCAACCTGTTTTTACTTTATCCACAAGCAGTAGCGATTACGCGCAGTTCCTGGCTCAGATGGATGATTCTGCGTTCTGGGAGTATGCTGGCATTCTGGCTCAGGAGAACGCTCCTTCCCCTTCTCCTCTTGATCCCGGGTTGCTCCTCTGCACGCTAGAGGACGTCTCCTGTCTTCTTCCTTTGCAGCATCTCCGCGAAATTCTCTCGGCTCCTCGCCATTATACGCTTCTCCCTATGACTCCCTCCTGGATGCTCGGGTTGATCGACTGGCGCGGTGAGGCGATCCCCGTTCTTGATCTCTCTGCCTATTTGCTACAACATCCGGCGCGCAGCCGCGCTGACGATACTCTCCTTGTGACTGAGCATGATCATTGCTTCGTCGGTTGGCTGGTATCGGCTGTTGAGGCAAGCCCTACCTCTCTACTGGAAGCGGATGCGGGCGCGTTCGCGCAGACGACTCCTCCCTGGTACGAGCCACTTCCAGCGGATATGATTACGCAGATGTATGCTCGTTTGCCTTTGCTCGATCTGGCCCTGTTGATTTCGGAGGCTACGCACGCTATCGGGAGTGTTCCTGCTTATGACGAATGACAATTTTCACCCTTTTTTTGATGAGAGTGAACTCTCCTCTGATGATCTGGCGATCCTCAAAGCGTTCGATAGCATGAACTGGGATGAGTCTGCTTCCGAGCCTGACGAGGAGATGCTTCCTCCTGTGCAACGCCTGGCCCCGGAAGATGATGCGAACTTTTTGCGGGAAATGCGCGTTCTTTTTGTGGAAGAGGCTGGCGAAGATCTGGCGACGATGCAAAGGGTCTGGCATCAACTGGAAAACGCCGGGTCGATATCTGCCGAGCAGTTTTTCCCTTTGCGCCGTGGCGGCCATAAGATTCGCGGCTCAGCTGGCGCGGTAAATTGCTTTTCTATGGCGACCATTGCAGGCTATATTGAGGATATCGCGGAACAGGTGGTGCAGGGCCAGCTTTCACCAACCCTGGGTCTGCTCGCGCTTTCTCCTTCTCTCACTGCGCTTGAGGAGACTTTACAGAGTGTTGTGGCGGGGAGTGAAGATGAGACTCCTCTGGCTCGCCTTACTCCTCCGCTAAAAGTGTTAACCTACGATTCATCGCCCGCGGCCGCTCCACCCCAGGCGGTTGTGGAAACGCGACCTCCACTCCCTGAACCTGATCTTCTCTCTTCTCTCCTTTTCCCCGAGGCGCAGACAAGCAGCACTTCTACAGAGATGCCGTTTCTGCGCGTTGAGCCATTTCGCGTTGAACAGCTATTGATGCATTCCCAACAGTTGACGGAGTTGCGCGCAACTCTGGAGAACTCGCAAACTCAGGTGACGCAGGCTCTACAAGAACTGCATCGCGCTCAGGTTCGTCTACGCCAGTTGCAGCCGATGCTTTCGACGCTTTCGGCGTCTGTTCCACGTTCCCCTCTGCTCGAGGAACAATCTTCTTCTTCGCTGATTTCTCGTATTCTCGCGCAGGCGGAGCAACGGGGCACGCATGATCGTCTGCGTAAGCTGAAAGGTCCTGCACGCGGCCTGCCAGGTACGCCGGGCGTGGTGCTCTGGGATGAGCTGGATATGGAACACTATTCGGAGCAGGATCTCTTTCTGCGCTCCCTTGCGGAGGCGATTGCTGATGTGTCGCTCAGTTCCGCGCGTGTTCAGCTTGCCTGTGAGCAGCGTGAACTGATGCTTCAGCAATATCTGCATCAGGCGGCGCAGGTGCATAATGGCGTTTTGCAGCTTCGCCTTGTCCCTCTACGCCTGCTTTTGCCGGAGCTGAGGCAGTTCATTCAGCTTTTCTCGGCACAAAATCAGCCTCTGGAGTTCGATGTGCAGGGGGAGACGGTGGAGGTTGATCAGGCTGTTCTGGATACGCTGGCTCGCCCTTTGCTGCAACTCTTTCAGATCTGTCTTGCCGATGCTACTATTTCTCTGGGCAATGGCGAACGGCCGCAGCCTGCACGTAGCTGGCTTCATGCGCAACAGCTGGGCAATGAGGTCGCTTTGGAGATTGGCTTTTCGATGCCGGTCAGTGGCGGCGCTCTCGAGAGTATTCGTGAGCCACTTCAACGTATCAATGGCTCCTTCTCTCTGGGCCGAAATCCCGCCAATGGGGTGAGCTTTTATTTTCGCTTCCCGCGCGCTCAGGGGGCTGCTCACTGCCTGCTCGTACGTGTGGGGAGCGAACATTTTGTCGTGCCCGCTGCTCAGGTGCAAAAGATCAGTGATTATCAATACGAAACGTTGAGCATGCTCTATGATCTGGGCACGCTGCTGGGTCTGGCCCCTGGTAGTAATGCGGATCAGCAGCGTGTGCATCCTGTGCTGATTCTGCCCACGGCCAATTCGCCTGTGCTGGTGGGTGTGAAGGTCGATGAGGTAATTGATGAAGTGGAGCTGGCTATGAAGCCTTTGCCGCGCTATCTTCAGCGTCCGGGCATTGCTTTCTCGGCTACCGATGGCAAAGGCAATGTGCTCTTGTTCCTGGATCTTCCTGAATTGATTCGGCATTACAGCTTGTATGGTCAGAAGGCACCGATGCCGGTGCGGGAAGATGCGGCGCTACCTCAACGCTCCGGGACGGCAACGGTGTTGATTGCTGACGATTCGGTTTCCATGCGTCAATCGCTTCGCCAGATGCTCAGCTGGGCACAATATAATGTTCTGGAGGCTCGGGATGGGATGGTCGCTCTTGAGCAGTTGCTGGAGCATGTTCCAGATGTTCTTCTCCTTGATATTGAGATGCCTAATCTCAATGGTTACGATCTACTGCGTGCGATGCGTGCCTATCCACAGCTTGCGCATGTGAAGACGGTGGTGCTCACGTCTCGTTCCTCTGAAAAACACAAAGGTCAGGCGCGCGCACTCGGCGCTCATCTCTATTTGACGAAGCCCGTGGTCTCCGATGTGCTGCTCTCAACGATTAAAGAGCTTCTCGCGACACCCTGATTACTTCTCTGTGAGAACTCTAAATGTATAGGTATAATCCTCTGCTTTCAAATTTATTACTCTTGTATCGTCATGAGAAATAATTATCCACGCTTTATACGGAAAATTCAGAAATTTCCCGTATTCTACCTTAAATTCCGCTAATCACCTGAATTTCTATCCTCGTCTCCTAAAGCTCTAAATGTGTCCCTGGCGTCTTCCTCTAACAAAGCTCTATTTCTCCGCTCTCTTTCTAAACCTCTCCTTAGTTCATATGCTCTGTTAAAGTTAGAACCTCTTTGTATGGTATTCCCCTCTAATGCATCCAAGGTGTGTCGTACATTTGAATTATCCCTTGCTAATCTATTCACATCTCTTACCGGTTCTTGATCCTGCGTTTCCCTCAATAAACCCGACATAAAACGTGAACTACGCCTAGATGAATCTCGTGAAGGGGTCAGAGGGGATACCTCACTTGGTTGATACTGTCTTGCCGGCTGCCCGGTATCGATACGGGGGGGGCTCGGACGCATGCTTCTACTTTCGACAGCAGATGATCCTCCTGCAGGCGACTCAGGAGGTACATCACGTGATCCTCTCGGAGATGTTTCTCCTCCCCATGCAGATGGCGAACCATAGTACCCAATTTGCGTAGTAAGATCTTGGGCGAGGCGTGTACTCTCATTTCGCGGAAGGTCTCCAGAGCCTGGCTGATTCACCGGAGGGTCGTACACCGGTCCGGCATCGATTCTTATAGTACGGCTCCGAGACAGGTAGTCCATTTGGTCTACAGTGCCTGTCTCTGCTTGAAATCTTCTCAAATCCTCTGCCGTCACCCCTGATCGATCACGCTCGTAACCAGGTAGGGGCTCTACGCCTGCACGAAGCTGATGTTCGGCGCCTGCTCGCTGATAACGCTGACGTGCGTCGGCCGCTCGCTCACGACTCGCCATGTTATTCATCAGATCTCCCCATTGCTGTCTACTTGCCTCTGTTTGCTGTGACTCCTGCCGCTTCCTTTCATCAAATTCCGTAGCTCGCTCTTTACTTTGAATTTGAATGTCTCGATTGCGTCTTAGCCTTTTTGTGTCGTCACGAGCTCGCTGGAGGTCCGCGGCGCTGCGAGGGTTAGAACCATAAGATTCCTTTAACGTAGCCCCATCTACGACGTGCCTCCGCCGTATTGCCCCATCTCTAGCCGCTGGCTGTGCAGACATGTCAGGATGGCCTGTGGGAGTAGCCCTCATGGCATCACTCGACCTAGCCTCTGGTGGAAGTAGATTGGATAAATCGTACGGATGGGGTTGGCGGTCAGGTCTCATCTCACTGGGACCTTGAGAAGGAGGGCGATCGCTGCCGCTTGATCTCTGTTGTGGTTGAAACTCTTGTAGATTACCCAGCAGATTACTAAGCTCGTTATTAGAACCAGAAGAAGAACGCTGAGTCCCCTCTGTTGGCCGTCGTTGTCTCTCAGGTTTGTCTGCTAGTGGCATACCTGTTTATCCTTTCTGATTACAAGAAAAGTGCAAAAGAAGATGAAACATGTTTCTCTGCGCTTTTCCGCTAAACCAAGTAATCATCGGCGAAAGTTTTTCCCTCGCCAGGAGGTTAAGTAAGCTTGAGCCAGGGCATGGGATGGGACAAATCTACTCAACCGTCTAGAATGCGTCTCGTTGAGATACCTACTTCTCATTCAATTCTATCATAAGGATTGACGGAGGAATGTATCATTGAGCGCGAACTAGCCAATTGGGGGGATATGTCATTTGCTAGTGGTTAGAGCATTAGATGAGCCGCTTTTCTTGATCCTATACTCAATTTGGCAGAAGAGGGATACTATGGCGCAAATAAACGACGCCACGACGAGGATTGATCTCTCCATTCCTCGTCGCGGCGTGTGAAATCCCGGCACTCTACCCCACTCTAACGATACGAAGCGGGCGCCGAATCGATTGCTCCTGTCTCGATCATAATCTCGCGCAACTGTTTTGCATCGACGGTCTCGTGCAGGCGCAGGGTTTTGGCAATACGATCCAGGGTCTCACGATGCGCTCTGAGCAAGGAAACTGCCTGCTCGTGCGCACGATTGACAATGCGATTGACTTCGGCATCAATGACGCTGGCGGTCTTTTCGCTGTACTCGCGTGAGCCAGAGGCAAGCGCTGTGCCCGCGAAGGGGTCCTCTCGCTCGCTATAAGAGATGGTTCCCAGGCGCTCGCTCATGCCCCAGTGCGTGACCATCTGCCTCGCTATGGCCGTGACACGCTGGAGGTCGTTCTCGGCTCCTGTGGTGATACGTCCAATGGCTACCTCTTCGGCTGCTCGTCCTCCCAGTGCGGTGACAAGCTGTGCCTCCAGGTAGTTCTGGGTGTAGTTGTAGCGATCATCCAGGGGTGTGTACTGGGTGACGCCCAGGGCCTGACCGCGTGGGACAATGGTGACTTTGGTGACCGGGTCAACGTACTCGGTGAGCAGGCCAGTGAGTGCATGCCCGCCTTCGTGATAGGCGATGACGTTGAGGTCTTCGTCACTCAGGACCAGCGGACGCTCGGCCCCAATCAAGATCTTGTCCAATGCCTCGTCAAAACAGACCTGTGTGACTGCATCCAGGTTTCTTCTGGCAGCCAGCAGGGCCGCTTCGTTTACCAGGTTTGCCAGATCCGCGCCAACCATACCCGGTGTCGCTCGGGCGATAGTGATCAGGTCCACATCGCGGGCCAGGGGCACGCTGGCGGTATGGATTTTCAGGATTGCCAGACGACCATTCCAGTCGGGTCGGTCGACGGTCACGCGTCGATCAAAACGCCCGGGACGCAAGAGCGCTTTGTCCAATCCATCTGGACGGTTAGTGGCGGCGATGACGACCACGGCCTGACGCGCATCGAAGCCGTCCATCTCGACCAGTAACTGGTTCAAGGTCTGCTCGCGCTCATCATTACTGTTGATGCTTGATCCACGCTGACGACCTACGGCGTCAATTTCGTCGATAAAGATGATGCTTGGCGAGGCTTTCTTGGCCTGGTCGAACAGGTCGCGCACGCGACTGGCACCGACACCAACCAGCACTTCGACAAACTCAGAGCCGCTCATCGAGAAGAACGGGACCGCCGCCTCTCCCGCAACTGCACGTGCCAGCAGCGTTTTACCGGTTCCCGGAGGGCCCACCAGCAATACGCCTCGTGGGATTTTTCCACCCAATCGCTGGAACTTCTGAGGCGTTTTGAGAAATTCGACAACTTCAACGAGGTCGTTCTTCGCCTCATCAACGCCTGCAACATCGGCAAACGTTGTGCTGGGACGATCCTCTAATACGAGCTTCGCCCGGCTCTTGCCGAAACTGAAGATGTTCTGCTGACTCTGCGAGGCTCGCCGGAATATCAGGATAAATACTCCAAACACGAGCAACCACGGTAACAGGTTGATGAGGATATTCAGCAGGAGGTTATTGTCACTGGCTGGCTTGGCCTGGATCTGTACATTGTGCTGTAAGGCCAGCTGGATCATATCCGCATTTCCGTTAGGAAATGAGACAAAATGGTAGTTGACTCCCGTTTTGGTCGTGCCATTATTGTCAACGGTTATGGCTGTGTTGAACTGGCCGGTAATGTCCTGACCCTGTAAGACCATCGTCTTGACATTGTTTGCTTTGACCTGTTGCTCGAAGGTGCTGATTGGCACTTCAACAGTATCCGGAGTGGTGGTATTGCTGGTTCCCTGTGTAAAGTATTGGAAGAAGTACCATACAATCAGCACGACAACAATCAGGAGAACTGAACGAATGAGAAGCGAAGTTCCGTTGTCTTTTCCCCCGCCATTACTATTTCCCCCGTTGTTATCCGGATTCTGCGGCCCGCGCGGCTGCGAATCTTTCGGACTGTTCTGATACATATATATAGCCTGAGCGTCCATCAGTTCAGACCTGCTTTCTTCTTCTGTCAGGACACTCTCGCAAAAGAATGTTCCCGCAGAGATTGATATGGTTGCTTACGTCTATTCCTAAATAGATGTTTCTCTGCATGTTTTGTCTACCTGCTTCCCTCTCCCGGGACCATCCCTGTACACTCAATGCGTACGTAGAGGTTCTGTTATTGAAGGTATATACTTATACTAACAGATATGGGATACTTAAATTACGTTTATCCCCCTGAAAGGTTTCACGCACGCGCCTCTCCGCCTTCAGAGCGGCCATCCCCTGCCTGTTCGTCCCTGCTGCCAGCATATTGACAGCATTCAGTAGATGAGTGCCAATAACAACAGCACTGATAAACAGCGCCCAATCGCTTTCCTGATAACAATATTTTAAATTGTACATGCAAAGTGGGTAAATTGTAATGGTTTTTCTCACAAGAAGCAGGGCTTTGCAAAAGTCGCTTCTTGTCATCCCTCTTTGTGCCTGCTACGCTGAGGCTCAGGAGAAGTTGAATTATCACGCTAAAAATCGATCTTCTCCTTGACATCCTAATATTACTAGTATAATATGAAATGATACTAGTAATAATGCTAAAGCTGTTAGTAGCAAAAAGAGAGGAAACTGTATGCCCCATAGAGCAGGACTGGACCAATCGACCGTTGTGGAAGTTGCGGCAAAGCTGGTAGACGAGGAAGGCGTTGCTCAACTGACGCTCGGTCGCCTCGCCGAACGCTTAGGTGTCCGTACTCCTTCTTTATATAATCATGTGGCTGGTCTTCCTGGACTCAAACACGACCTGGCTCTCTACTGCCTGCACGATATCATCGAGCGCGTGACGCGTGCTACGATTGGGAAATCACGGACCGAGGCTATTTTTGCTTTCGCTCATGCTTATCTCTCCTATGCTCGCGAGTCGCCTGGACGTTACGCCCTCACTCTGGCTCCCGATCCAGACGATCAAGAGGTTCAGCGCCTCGCTCGTCAACTGATAGAGATCGTACAGGCGGTCCTTGCCCCCTACCATCTCAGCGAAGAAAACTCTATTCACGCTATTCGCAGCTTGCGCAGCATCATTCAAGGTTTTATTTCGCTGGAATCTGCTGGCGGCTTTCGTATGTCCGTAGAAGTGGATGCTAGCTTTCACTGGCTCATTACAATGTTTATAGCGTATCTCCACCAGTTATCAGCTTGAGGTTCTGGGCCTTCTCGTTCTACGGTCTCTTGCTCCATTTTCGCTCATGCGCGTTTTATTCATTGCTAACAAAAATAAACAGCATGAGATATTTTGGTAAATGTTGCATTTCTGCCGTGATTACTGTTGACAAGCCGTGTGCCCTTCCGTAGAATCCAAGGGGAACAATTTTTTGCATACGGCAACAGGTCATCCCTTCTATACAGTGAGATGCACATTAGATGAACAATCAAGAGAGGCAGGCTGCTGCTTCAAACGCGAACGCGCAATACACTCTGGGTGTGAGCTATAGGACCGCTCTGGATGGAGATCGTCAGGTCAATCTGAAACAGGCCATCTCTTGTTTCCAGGCTGCGCTTGATATTTACACCATTGATATGTTTCCGACCGAATGGGCGGGGGCTCAATATGAGCTCGGCGAGGCGTATCGGGAACTGCAACTTGGTGATAGACATTTCAATTTGCGTAAGGCTTTGCTCTATCTCCAGTCTTCGCTGGAAATTTATACGTATGAGACTTTTCCCTCTGAATGGGCGCGCACTCAGTATGGTCTTGGCCTGGCCTATGCTTTCATGCCTGGCAAGGATCGTCAGCCCTTTCTGGATAAGGCTCAGACAAGTTTGCAATCTGCTCTGAGAGTCTATACTTATGCGACCTTCCCGGAGGAATGGGCTAGCGTTCAGGCCAGTCTGGGTGATCTCTATTGCCAGTTCCCTGGCGATGATCGCCCCTCTCTGCTGAAAAAAGCGATCGCTTGCTATGAGATGGCTCTCAAGGTTTATACACATACCTCGCATCCGGAGAAATGGGCTGAAACGCAGCATAGTCTGGGGAATGTCTACGCTTTTCTGCCCGGGGCGAATCGCAATGTCCATCTTACCCGAGCTATTCACTGTTACCGTGCCGCTTTGCAGGTGAATACGTATGAGCAACACCCTCTGCTCTGGGCGGCGACAATGCATAGTATGGGCAATGCTTTTCGCAATCTACCCGGCACTGATGCCGATACGGATTTAAAAGAGGCTGTTCGCTGTTACCAGTCCGCGCTCAAGGTCTATACGCGCCAGAAGACGCCCGATGAGTGGGCTATTGTGCAGACCAGTCTGGGTATTACCTACAATCTGCTCTCGCAAGGTGATGAGCAAACGCGTCTGGAACAGGCCATTCGCTGTTTTCGTGCCGCGCTTCAGGTTTATCGCTACGAGCAGAATCCCTATGATTGGGCCAAAACACAGAATATGCTTGGCCTGACATACCTCGATCTTGCCGATGATAATCTCCAGGGCAATCTGCTGTCAGCCATTGCTTGCTTTGAGGCAACGTTGCGCGTCTATACGCGTGAGGCGTTTCCTATGGGCTGGGCAGCCGTCCAGAATAATCTGGGCAATGCGTATTGTAATCTGACGGATGGCGATCAACAACAAAATTTGCAAAAAGCGAT
>Ga0310811_10010136_pt1 | contig 12177 bp, 9 predicted proteins | sample YCmetagenome_FD_207642 | JGI IMG/M metagenome (GOLD analysis project Ga0310811, IMG submission 207642) | Soil microbial communities from experimental microcosm in Duke University, North Carolina, United States - YC | ecosystem: Engineered > Artificial ecosystem > Soil microcosm > Unclassified ... | reverse complement strand
TCATTCAATTCGATGTCCGCAAAACGAAACATATTCTCGGGCTTTGCAGTCACCAACTCTGTGAACTCTGCCCTTCGCAACAATGTCCTGATACGTGCATTGAGTTCAATGAACTTGAACGGTTTTGCGAGATAATCATCCGCTCCACTGTCCAACCCCAATACCACATTTTCAGCGCTTCCCAATGCGGTCAGCATTAAAATCGGAATTTCGTTAAAACCTTCTTCTCTCATTTTCCTGCAAACCTCCAACCCATTCATCTTTGGCAGTAAAATATCCAATAGGACAAGATGCACACGGTGATTATAGAGCGTTTCTAGTCCCGACAAGCCGTCAGCACAACGGATAACGTGATAACCCTCCTCTTCAAGACCTTTCTGGATTACGTCTGCTACATGCTTTTCATCTTCTATCAATAAAATAGTGCACGCAGTGTCCTTCATTTTGCAAAAATAAATCGGTGTACAATACGCGAAATGAGAATCCGATTAGAATTTCCCGCCCGATCAACCGTTCCTCCAATGCTTAACTTCCTTTAGCGTTTTCTTACTAAATTTAATCACCTCTATGTTTGACTTTATTCCACTCGAATGGAACTGACCCCCGGAGAACAAGCCGAGTCCTCCTCACAGAAGAAAAGAGTATTTAAAATACTTTCTCTCTATGCCGTCACCGGTTGGTTGTTGACGCAAGTCGTAACCACGGTGGCCCCCTATTTGGAGCTTCCGCCGTGGACGGTGCGCGGTATAATAGTATTGGTGATCTCCGGGCTTCCGTGTGCGCTGATCTACGCACTGGCATCGAAAGAAACCTCAAGCAAGTGGAGGGTATTACTATTATTGTTTGGCTGCGTATTATTTACGCTGCTAATAAGTGTGGGTGTATCCAGGCTGATGCCGGCGGAGAGCGAAAAAATGACGGAGACAAAACAGTTGGGCGAGAAATCGATTGCCGTCCTTCCATTCATCGACTTAAGCGAAAAACAAGACCAGGAATATTTTAGCGACGGCTTGAGCGAAGAACTACTCAACGTGCTGGCGAAAATTCACGACTTGAAAGTAATTGCCCGCACTTCTTCTTTTTACTTCAAGGGAAAAAATGAAGACATGCGCTCGATCGGTCGAAAATTAAGTGTGGCGCATGTCCTCGAAGGCAGTGTGAGGAAGTCGGGCAGTCGGCTGAGGATCACGGCACAATTGATCAGAACCGATGACGGCACGCACCTCTGGAGCGAAACATTTGAACGACCGTTAGATGACATATTCAAAATCCAGGACGAGATCGCAAGGGCGGTGGCATCGAAGCTCGAAATGACTATGCTGACCGCACCGAAGGCCAACACCAGCGCGGAAGCCTACACGTTGTATCTCGAAGGGAAATATTTTACAAACAAGCGAGACAAAGAAAGCGCCACACGAGCGGTAGAAAAATACAAACAAGCGCTGAAACTCCAACCTACTTCGGCAATCATCTGGACAGGGTTGGCAGTGACCTTTGCCTATCAAGCGGCCAACGGGTTCATCCCCACGGAAGAAGGTTATGCCCTCGCAACAGACGCCGTACAAAAAGCACTTCAGATTGATCCCGATCTTTCCGAGGCCTATGCGATGCAGAGCAGAATCTATTCCACGCACGAGTGGGATTGGGCCAATGCCGATGCGTCCATTAAAAAAGCATTGACGTTCGGCCCCGCAAATGCACTGACGCTTTCAAACGCCGGTATTTTGGCCATGCACTTGGGGCGCTTCGATGAAGCCATAGGGCTCTATAAGAAAGCCATCGATGTAGATCCACTACGGACTGCCACCTTTTACAATCAAGGCCTTGCCTTCTATTATTCTGCGAAATGGTCAGCCGCAAAAGGGTGTTTCAGAAAAACTCTGGAACTCAATCCCGCCTTTGCCAGTGCAGGCTACCAACTTGCTCGGGTATATTTGATGGAAAACAAATACGACTCGGCGCTCACGGCGGCAATGAAAGAACCCGACGAAAGCTGGCGGCTGGACGGGCTGCCTTTGGTGTACTATAAACTGAATCGCACGAAAGAGTCAGAAGGTGCACTGAACGAAGTCATGTCGAAATATGCAGATGACTCGGCCTACCAAATCGCAGAGATTTACGCCTATCGAGGAGAAGCAGACCCTGCCTTCGCGTGGCTAGAGCGTGCTTACCAACAAAGAGATGCCGGCTTGGCCAACATCCGCGTTGAGCCAATGTTGAAAAGCCTGCACAGTGACTCGCGGTGGCTGCCGTTTTTGAAGAAGATGAGGTTGGGGTGATAACAGCCACGGTAGACAATAAAATAAGATGACACAATTATCCCCGTTTTTGATAACCATTATCCTTCTCACCAGTTGCGAGAAACAAAGAAAACAGATAGAAGAATTTGTCGTCAATCAAAAACAAATTTCAAGCAAGACAATTCATGAATATGAATTTTATCCCGACGGTAAAATCAAGACAGACCATTCAAGAATACTTTATATAAGGGCGGGCAGAACCCTTGATACACTTAGTTCAAAGAAAGAATTTAAATACCACGCCAATGGCAAGGTCGAAAGTATCTTCGATGCCTCGGACTCAGCCAAGACATTTAAGACTTACAATGACATGGACTCACTCATTACTGACATCAGGATAAATGGATTTGGAGATACCACTTTCTTTGAGAAGATCGACTACCAGAACGGTAATGAGACAAGAAGAATAAGCCGGTTATTGATGACAAAATTTTCAGCGAATGCTGAAGACATAAAAAAAACTGATTTCAGAAATTATGATACTCTACTCGACATCACGCAATTCATGTATGTAGGTAAACTCCGTGAAAAAGCCCTGTCGATAGACAAAAATGGAAACATCACGGCGGAAATCCATTACATCTATAATCAAGGGAAACATATAAAGACCATTGTTTATTCTTTTTTAGGTTCGACAAAATATATTCGAGAAACCACCGACTACACGGATGGCGAAACAAAAGAGCCAGACTACGTCACTGTGGGACCGCGAGGTGATACCATAGCTTTTCAAAAGACTACGTCTGAAAACGACATGAGAATCACCGTTATCTGTAACAACCTTAACTCAAGAGACATTTGGTATTACAACAAAAAAAATCAACTGGTTGGAACGGTGAGTATAGATTATTTGAGCCACATGAAATACTTCAATGCGTACACGTATGATGACAAGGGAAATATTTTAGAAGAACAGAACTACAAAGAGAGTTTAAACAATACACACTGACCAATTGCCCTTTACTTTAAACCAAGTAAAAGTTTTCTGCCTACCTTGGGGGTCAAAGTTTGTTTAAATGATGAAGGTGAATTTTTTCTTGCTATTGGTGTTGTTCGCCTGCTCCAGCGAACCCAAATACCAACCCATCACCAAAGACTATTGCTCCGAGCTACAGCGTGAACAAACAGCTCCTTTGTCCACTCACCTTGCACCCCTCGAGGCAATAGCGGCAAGCAAAACCGGGGTCCACACTCTGGAAGAAGGCGATGCGTCCATGATCTCGCGCGCATGGTTGTGCGAGGCGGCAGAAAAGACCATTGACATTCAATATTTCATTTTCTCTACCGATAATATCGGACTGATTGCTGTAGACTACTTGTTACGTGCTGCCGACCGCGGAGTAAAAGTCCGCATGATCGTCGACGATGTGATGGTGGAAGCCGACGCGGAGGATCTGCTCGCCATCGATGCCCACCCCAACCTGGAAATCAGAATCTATAATCCCACCGCCAACGTGGGCAAAAACCTGCCACAAAAATTAAAAAGCATGGCCTCGAGTTTCAAAGAATTCAATCAACGCATGCACAACAAAACCTTCATCGTCGATAATAAAGTCGTGATCACCGGTGGGCGAAACATTGCTGACGAATATTTCGATTATGACCACGAATACAATTTTCGAGACCGCGACGTGCTACTCATTGGTAAGGCCTCTAACGATATTACCCAATCGTTTGAACAATTCTGGAACAGCGAACTCAGCGTACCCATCCGAGAGATCGTAGACTCCACCGATTACACACTCAACAGCAAAGCGACATACGAATACTTGCATCAATATGCATGCAATCCAGAAAATTTTTGGCCTGCTGTCCGCCAGCAAGTCAGTTCGATGCCGCAGATTTTTCAGCAATTTCAAAAGTCAGGCGAATTAGTTTGGGTGAGCAACGTGAGTTTCGTTTCAGATGTGCCTGGAAAAAATGAAGCAGAGTCCCTTGGCGGTGGTGGCGTCACAACCGACTCCCTCATCCACCTGATCAAGAGTGCCAAAAAATCAATCAACATCCAGTCGCCTTATTTAATCACGACCGAATTAGGCCAACAACTTTTCAAAGCTGCAGTCCAAAGAGGTGTCACTGTCAATATCTTAACCAACAGTCTATCCTCCACTGACAATCTCGAAGCCTTCAGTGGGTATCAGCGCGAAAGGGAAAACCTTCTGAACACGGGAGTCCATGTGTATGAATTCAAACCCGACGCCGCTGTGCGTTTCAAAATCATGACCGGCGCTTTGCAAAAGAAAATGAATTTCACGCCGCGTTTTGGCCTGCACGCCAAGTCAATGGTCATCGATTCAGCGGTGGCGGTGGTTGGCACATTCAACCTGGATCCTCGCAGTGCCAACTTAAATACCGAATGCGTCACCATCATCCGCGACAAAAAAATTGCCGGCGATCTATTTCAGGCGATGGCGATCGACCGCCAACCTGAAAATGCATGGGAAACAACCTTAGACTCGAATCCAGATGGTGAAGCCGGCTGGTGGAAACGAGTGAGCACGTGGTTCCGGCGCGCAGTGCCTCAATCAATCTTGTAAAATTCTAGTAGAAAAAATTGATGCAATCAATTAATTTGGCCAAACATCTCTGAAAATGAAAAAATCAATCGTAACACCGCAAAGCTTTCTGCTACTGTCCATTATTTCTTTTTTCGTTTTATTTTCAGCCGAAGCTCAAGATTGGCCGAACCTTCAGAGATACAAAAACGATAACAAAACATTAGGCATGCCTGCAACAGGAGAAAAACGAATCGTGTTCATGGGTAACTCCATCACCGAGGGTTGGTTTAAGATGGATCCTGATTTTTTCAAAGGCAAACCATACATTGGGCGAGGCATCAGCGGGCAAACCACTCCTCAAATGCTGGTGCGCTTTCGTCAAGACGTGATCGACCTGAAGCCTTTTGCCGTGGTAATCCTCGCGGGCACCAACGACATCGCAGGTAACACCGGCCCCGCCACGCTCGAAGAAATTTTCGGAAACATTGCTTCGATGGCTGAATTAGCATCGGCAAACAAGATCAAGGTTGTTCTCTCGTCGATCCTCCCCGTGTATGACTACCCCTGGAAACCAGGGATTCAACCCGCAGAAAAAATTTTCACGTTGAATAAAATGATCAGAGAATATGCGGCCAAGAACGGGCACATCTACCTGGACTACTTCTCCTCGATGGCCGACGATCGAAAAGGTTTAAAAAAAGAACTCGGCGATGACGGTGTACACCCCAACCTAGCCGGCTATAAAATCATGGAGCCATTGGTTGAAAAGGCCATCGCTGATGCAATGAAGAAGTGACGATTATTATTTGTCGAGCTCCTCTGCAGTAACAGCCACATCCCAATGCGCGAGCAGAATTTCAAAACGATGTTGTTCGTCTTTCTTGAGTTTTTCCAGATCAGGATAAAGGCTTTTTTTGTAGGGCTCGGTTAGATTCGGATCGTAAGCCGCCTGCGCATTTTTAAAAACCAATGTCACCCGAAAATCCCAACGTGTTTCTTCTGAATCATGAAGGCGCGGTTTTTCCACTTTGATAGAAAGGATGTCCCCTTTCTCGATGGCCTTCTTCAACAAGGGGTAGTGATTCTTTTTGTACAGCGCGATGAATTCATCAGCATAACCCCAGCGAACTTTGTAATAATTTTCAAGAACAAACGGCTCATCGGGTGCTTTCTGGGCTAGGCAGATGCTGGCGGAAACCAATAGGTGAAATAGAATGCATAGCGTTTTCATAACATCGGGTGGTTAGCATTATAAATTTAACAGATGCTAACCTGAATGTCGATTGAAAATGAGTTTATTATGACAGTTTCAGCGACCGTCTTGAAATCACTCGTATTTCAACGTATCTGCCGGGTTTGTCATCGCCGTTCGCATAACCTGAACACTGAGGGTCAGCGCTGCGATCACTAAGATCAAAACAATGGGAGCCACAAACAGAATCCAACCAAGGGTGATCTTGTAGGCGTAGCTCTCCAACCAATTCATCATCGCAAAATAGGAAACGGGCAACGACAAAAGGGAGGCCAACATTACCAGCTTGATAAAATCGGCCGAAAGCAACGACACAATATTTACCAAGGAAGCGCCAAGCACCTTTCGTATGCCAATCTCTTTGGTGCGCTGCACAGCAGTGTAGGAGGATAGCCCGATCAGGCCGAGGCAAGAAATAATTATCGCCAACACGGTAAAGATGCTGATCACACTTCCAAATCTGTTGTCGTCGCTATACTGGCGTTTGTAGTTGTCTTCGAGAAAAGAATATTCAAAGGCATTGTCAGGGAAAGCCACCTTAAAGGCCGCCTCAACATTAGCAATAAGTTTTTGGTGATCGACGTCTCGTATTTTGATGGAAGCAGAACTATAGGTGCTATATGACGGGCGGAAGATCATTGGCTCCATTGGGTTCCTCAAGGCTTCTTGATGAAAATTATCAACCACTCCTACAACTCGCCACAATCGGTCTTTGTTGTTCATCATGCCCCACACCACGTCTTTACCGATCGCTTCCTGTGCACTGGAAATTCCTAAAAGTTTTACGGCGTTGAGATTAAGGACTACGGTATTGAGATCTTCCCATTTTGCCTTGTGATCTGTGGCAAGAAATTTCCTGCCCGCCACCAGAGAAACACCGTAGGTATCAAAGAAATTATAATCCACGCCCATATTCGCCAGCGTATAGTGTGTGTCAGAACCTGCATCGCTCAATCGGATGCCAAAAGACCTCCCTAATCGATCGCCTGGAAGCCGGTTGGAGGTGGCGACAGAAACGACGCCATCAATTTTTCCGAGCTCGGTTTTGTACGTCTCCATACGTTGAATAAAGGTGGAATCCCACTGCGTGCGTTCGGGTCCCTGAACGATCAGCATGTTTTGAATATTGATGCCAAGGTCAGCCTCATTCATGAACTTCAACTGCTTCGACACCACGACCGTACCGACAATCAATGCCGAAGACGCCATGAACTGAAAAATGACCAACCCCTTTCTCAATAAATGACCGCGCGAACTACGCTGAAATTTTCCTTTGAGTACGGTGACAGGTTGGTAGGCCGACAAAACAAACGCAGGGTAAAAGCCCGACAATAATATTCCCGCAATCATGATTGATCCCAAGGCAACTACCGACGTGGCACTCGTTGATGTAAGTACTTTCCACAGCGACAAATTTGTTCCAACAATGTGGTTGAAGGAATTTTGTCCGACGAGCACAAGTATAAATGCCACCAGCAACGCCAGCAAACTGATGATCACCGACTCAAAAATGAACTGTTTGATCAATTGGCCTTTCATTGCCCCCATCACCTTTCGCAACCCCACTTCCTTCGCCCGATCGAGAGAACGGGATGTGGTGAGGTTGATATAATTGATCCATGCAATCACCAGTATAAAAAATGCAACGATGAGCAGCGCCCATACCGCTTTGCCACTGGCCGTACGCGCAATGTCGTATTCATAATTGGAATACAGGTGCGCCTCTGTCATCGGCTGCAAATAAAACTTCTCCACGCTACCGGACACCTTGTCGCCTTTAAAATAACGGTCACTGAAGGCAGGGAATTTGCTCTCCAATGTTTTGTAATCAACCCCTGGCTTCAATACCAAATAATGCCGCATGTCGGACCACGTCCAGCTGTCGTCTGCATCATGATTTTTGGCGTCGAAAAGCGTGGCATAAGAAACCAGCGCATCAAATTGAATGTGGGAGTTCTCAGGTAGATTTTTGCACACTGCTGTAATCTTGTAGGGCTGCGGGTCTAGACCCCAGTACACTACTTTGCCAATCACAGAGGTGAAATCTTCATTGGGCACGCTGAAATATTTTTTTGCCACCGCTTCAGTGATCAGCATCGTATATCTGTCTTTCAAGGCCGTGCTTCGTTCACCGGCTTTCAAAGCAAAGCTGAATACGGATAAGAAATTATTATCAGCAAAAAGACAATTGTCACCACGAAAAATTCGGTCATCGGCTTTGATGTTCATATCGCCCCCTGGCATGAGGCGTGTGTACTCTTCGATTTCAGCGTAGTCTTTCGCCATCGTCGGCCCTATCGTGGGGTACATGATCGTGCCGTGCTGAATGAGTTTTCCATTTTGAAAGCGGTCATTGGTGACGCGATACGTACGTTCCAACTTTTCATTGAATCGGTCGAAGCTCAGCTCATAAGTAACGAATTGAAAAATCAGCAGGCAGGCAGCTAGCCCGATACCGAGGCCGAAAATATTGATGGCCGAAAAGATTTTGTTTTTGAGCAGATTACGCAACGCAACGACCAGGTAACTCCTAAACATAGCAGTTTGATTTAAAGGTTTGAGAACAACGCATCATGCCGCGACAATAATATAAGGATACTGCTAAAGTTACGAAGGGTTACACCTTGTTATTCCAAAACGCGCAATTCTATTCGGCGCTGGTTTCCGGTGTGTCGTCCGTAGGTAATGTGCGCTTGAATCTGCGCCAAGCGACTACAAGCAAGAAAGAGGCAATAAAAAACGGCCAGCAGCTGACGACGAATAGCATGGTGGCAGTAACAAACGACCACCCTCTACCCAGGGCGTCCCTGACCTTTGCCGAGAAGGTTTCCTCCACTTGCGTTGGAGATTTCGTGAAAATTACCTTTTGATATATCTGCAGGCTGATTTCACTCATAGCTGTTCGCGTTTGCAAAAATTGAAGCCTTCCTTCGCGCGATTCAATTTCTTCCTGCAATACGCGAATGTGCTCTTCGGCCTTCAGAATATCTTCAACTGTTTTTGCTTTGGTTTTAAGAATGTCGGTGTATCGATCGCGAACTTCGCGTTTTGTTCTTAATCGTGCTTGAATGTCCTGGTATTCTTCTGTCACATCTTGCGAAGAGATCTTCTTATAATTCATGAACACCGCTTCCCTGCACAGTTCCTCTATCACCTCTTCAAATTTGGCAACAGGCACTCGAACGGTGAGGTAGTTATTGATCTCGTTCGTTGCGTTCGAAATGTTTTGATCGGCAATGACCCCACCATATTTATTTACAATGGCCTCAATATTTCTTGTGCGTTTGTCAACGCTATCAACTTGAAATCGCAACTGCGCTGCCTTCATCATTCGATCACCGGCATATTCATTTTTCTCGGCTTCCAATGCGACGTCATTGTATGAAACATTTTCCGCCGGCGCAGAAGCCATCGAAGCTAAGGTTTTGACGGGCATCGCTTGATTGGGCTCGGTTCTGCTACAAGCGACCGTAGAAAATAGGAGTGCCGCGCATAAGATTTTCATAAGCGTTGGTTTTTAGGTGGTATAATGTTGAGACCCTCTTTCGTCCGTAATCGTCTCCCTGACAAGAAAGTCACATCAGAACATGGTTTTTTCAATGCTGGCTTCTCACACCAGGCACAATAGATAAGGAGAACGCATCCGCCTTCTCAGGTATTTCCCTACGTCTAAGGGATTTAGTGCTCATTTTCTACCTAAAAACGCCGTTTTTGCTTAGTTCCGATTGATTCATCTCGACGCCTCCTCCTTTTCCTGATTTGACCAATTCAGATTTGCCCCGATGTGCCGCACCTGTTGCAGAGTGCACCTTTGTATCATCAAAACAAAACAAACAACAAATGAAACTGTCAACCAACAACAAAACACTTAGAGCGGCGGCACTTGCCCTCTTGTTCCTGCTCATCGCTCTCAGCTTCAAAGCAAAAGCCCAGTATAGAAAACATCAACGACGTCAATCGAAAAGCTATGGTGTTGAGGTGTCTATGAACTCCCCTCATTTCGTCCTTCATAGCAACATTTCTCAACTCGATGGACTTAAGACCAGTTGCACGGGGTTCAACGTGGGTGGTGTGGTGACCAACGGTTTCAGTAAAATAAAAGTCACCGCGGGCATGTCGACGTCCAATGGCAATATGCCGTATGCTGTTGATTTGATCCGTGGAGGCGCGTCATGGAATGTGTACTTGTTGAGAATTGGTGGCAAGAAAAAGGTTCACGCCCTCGAACCTTACCTCACCCTGGGTGCCAGCTTGATGCGCATGAAATACTACGGTACTTATTTGGATCCGAACACCGCCAGCAACTACAGCACTGACAATCTGCCTTACCTCGGCAAGTCGGATTACCTCTCGGTTGGTGTTGGAATGGGCGTGGAATATCAGTTGGAAAACGAGAACCTGAAATTCATCCATTTGTTTGTACAGACGGGCTATGGTTTGTTTAGCAAATCATTGGCCTCCGATAGACCTTTTGCTCAGACGATCAACTCGGGCAGGCTGTCTTACTCTATGGGCATTAATTTCCAGATATCAAGATAATTGACTGTTTGTTTTGTTTGAGAAAGGTATCCCCCGCCAAAAACGGGGGACCTTTTTATTTGATGGTTTAATTGACTGATTCATTGGATATCATACTCTGGAATAATAGCGTGATATTTATAAAAAAGAACCGGCAGCCTTGCTTAAGGGCCGCCGGCAGACTTTGGCTTGGCTCGTATTATGAGCGTTGCACAATTTTACCCAAGGACTCCCACGCCCTCAAAAAGCGATGGGAGTTACTCCTACGCGAATTTCAATTCGGGTTTTCATTCAAGGAAAAGTTGCTGCGCCAACGCCAATGCCCACACCTGGAGAGACAAACGTCCACTTCCTATCCATGGCCCACTTTGCTTTACAATCAAAACCGATCAACAAGTGAAAACCAAACTTGACGGCCAGCAATGGCCTTGGCCAAAGCGTGGGTGCTTGTGCAGTGGCCGGAATAGGAAGCCTTGCTAAATGCGAAGCATGGCAAGGCTGACCAGTTGCGACTTGTCCCACGTGACCAAAGATAATAATCTGGAGAAACTAAAATACTACACGAAACCCGGCCATTGCACATGCACAGTGTTGGTGGTAGTACCCGCCACTGGGAACTTTGAGCACTCTTGCACAGGCTTTGGCGGTGTGTCGGCAAGTGTGCGTATGATGGATAGAATAATTTGCCTAACCAATACGGTTGGATGATGAATTTATATTAACTGAGTATCTCGCTAATACTTTTTGATTGAATATTACCGAAATTGTCAGTACACCTGGCTCTGATATTAGAACTCCGCTATTGGATATAGATTTAGAAACAGGGCTTGGATTGAAATCAACTCTTACAACAATTGAAGTTAAAATTTTGCCATTTAAGTCAATCTGAATATTTATATCATTGATATTATTATCAGTTTCTTCCTTCTGGAATGAAGCAAAAATCATTACCGGTAAAATTGCTGGAATGGAATTTACAGTACTATCTTCGAGTAGATTTATTGCTGACAGGCGTTTTGTAAAATTGTCAACCAGCAGGAATTGCGCACCTAATAAATTTCTACAAATCATTTAACTGCCATAATAAAAAACAACGCTGTCATTTGAAGTGTCTGCTTGCTTTAGTTGAGAAGAAGAATTGCCTTCAATAATCTTGTATGTAGGAAAACTTGAAAGGTCATTCAAGTAAATATTAGCAATATCTGAGAACCACTCAAATTTTATATTTTGGGACACTTTCTGGAATAGACCTTTTACCTCAGATTTGTCCTTAAATGTTAAGGCTACTAATATGGCATAAACATTCGCTATACCTTCAGAAGATTGTATTGGCGTTGTAATTCTTTTATTGAATTCTTCGACTAATACATTCGTGGGGTAACTCGAAAGAGTTTGGCTAACAAATAAGTTATCCCTCAGCATTTTCATTAATCCTCTTGCGGAATTTGCAAGAAAATATATTGCCGCAATGTTTGAGTCAAACGATGGTAATTGGGGAGTGCTTGATTCGGAAGAATTTTTTTTCGTTTCCATAAACCGGTGGAGCATTGTCAATATTATGAACTATTTCTTTGTAAGACCTTGTCTTACTTAACACTTTAATAAGCGG
>Ga0310811_10010135_pt1 | contig 12179 bp, 19 predicted proteins | sample YCmetagenome_FD_207642 | JGI IMG/M metagenome (GOLD analysis project Ga0310811, IMG submission 207642) | Soil microbial communities from experimental microcosm in Duke University, North Carolina, United States - YC | ecosystem: Engineered > Artificial ecosystem > Soil microcosm > Unclassified ... | reverse complement strand
TCACGCGCCGCCCCTCCCTGCGCTTCGCTGTGCGCAACGCGTGCGGCCGCGTCATGCGCCGCGTGCGCGGGATCGAGCGCGAGCCGGTAACGCAGCCGCTGACCGAAGACCAGTGGCGCGCGCTGGAGGACCGCTGCGGGCTGCTGACGGGCTCGCTGGCTGCCGCGCTGATCTGCATTGCGTTGCTGGTGATATTTCGAGGTGCGACATGCTGACGAGAGCCAAGGCAAAGCGGTATGCGATCGACTGGATCGGGGTGATCGCGCTAGGCGTCCTGATGGGATGGTACGCCGCAAAGGGGATCGCGCAATGAAAACCCTCCGCGCAATAGGCGAGTGGCTCGCCCTGATCGCTGTCATCACAGCCACGCTATTCGACGCCGCGCTGTTTCTCGCTGCCGTCGATCAGAAGTCGCATGAGCCGGTGCACGTGCGGGGGAAGACATGACAGACGGCGCGGAGTGGCTTCAGCAGCACGAACTCGAAGAATTCCTCGAATTTATCGAATGGTATGACCAACGGAGCAACAGACATGGCACTCAAGATAACGAAAGCGGCAGACCCGATTCATGTCACGAAGCTGACGATCGTCCTGTACGCGCCCCCTGGCCTCGGAAAAACGAGTATGGCGTTCACGGCCGACTCCCCGATCCTCTTCGACTTTGACCACGGCGCGCACCGCTCGCAGTTCCGCAAGGACACTGTGCAGGTCGACAAGTGGGCAGACGTCGAAAACATCGATGCGGCGGATCTCGAGCCGTTCAAGACGGTCGTGATCGATACCGCGGGCCGCGCGCTCGACACACTGGGCGCTGACATCATCCGCAAGAATCCGAAGATGAAGGGCTTCGGCGGCGCGCTGTCCCTGCAGGGCTACGGTGCACTCAAGTCGGCGTTCGTGTCGTGGCTTGCGCTGCTGAATTCGTTCGGCAAGGACGTGATCCTGATCGCGCACGCCGACGAACAGCGCAGCGGCGACGAGATCGTCGAGCGGCTCGACGTTCAAGGTGGATCGAAGAACGAAATCTACAAGGCTGCCGACGCGATGGGCCGCATCCGCAAGCAGGACGGCGGAACGATCCTGGACTTCTCGCCGCGCGAGAATGGCTTCGGCAAGAACCCGGCGCAACTGCCAGTGATCCAGATCCCTGACTTCCGCAAGGAGCCGAATTTCTTCGCCGGCATCATCGCGCAGATCAAGGACGCGCTAAACGCCCAATCGGAAGCCGGCATGAAGGCGCAGCAAGCGATCGACGAGGCGCGGGCGAAGTTCGAAGCGCTCGAGACTGCCGAGCAGTTCAACGCCGCTGCTGCGGAACTGGCTGACGCGGCACCCGCCATCAAGGGCTTGCTCGTCGTGGAAGCTGCCAAGAAAGGCGTGGACTTCGACAAGAAGGCGCGCACGTTCAAGGTGAAGGAGGCCGCGTAATGCGCATCTCTGCCACGCAGATCGACGCCTTCGTTCGGTGGCAGAAGAACGAGGAAGCGCCGCTCGAAGAGATCATCGCGTACCTGCGCAAGCAGACCGCGCCGACAGATGCCATGCGGGCCGGTACGGCCTTCCACAAGGTTCTGGAGCGCGCGGAGTGCGGCGAGATTGAGCGCGTTGAGCAGGACGGCTTCACGTTCGATCTGAGCGAGATGGACTGCACGCTTGAGTTGCCGGAAGTGCGCGAAATCAAGCTCGAAGTGCTGACGGTGGTCGCCGGGTTTCCGGCAACGGTCGTGGGCGTGCTGGATGCGCAACGCGGCAATGGCGCTTACGACCACAAACTGACCGCGCGCTTCGACGCCGAACGATACGCGGACAGCTACCAGTGGCGCTGCTATCTGTCGTGGTTCGGCTTCGACTGGTTCACCTACAACGTGTTCGAAGCGTACCAGCCTGCCGCTGAGCCCGGCCTGTACATCGTGCGCAACCTGCATTCGCTGACCTTCACGCGCTACCCGGAGCTGGACGCCGACGTTTCGCGTGTGGCGCGCGACTACGTGCACTTCATTCGTGACCACGTTCCGGAGCTTGCCAAATGACGCAGACCTACGTTCTCCGCAATCCCGAAATCGCCAAGCGCATGGTCGACTTCATCAAGGCAACCGCTGGGGCTGCGAACGCCGCAGGCCGGCCGCTGGTGGTCACGGTGGCCGAGTACAAGGCCAAGCGCAGCACCGAGGCGAACGCCCGCTACTGGGCGCTCCTGAACGAGATCGCCGAGCAGGTGCAGGTGCGCGGCAAGTACTTCAGCCGGGACGTATGGCACGAGCATTTCAAGGCGATGTTCGCGCCGAAGGATGACGGACCGGCCGGTCTGATCCCAATCAGCACATCGCTGATGAACACCGAGCAGTTTTCGCACTACATGACGCAAGTCGAAGTCTACGCGGCGCAGCAGCTGGGCGTCGAATTCGCAGCAGTGTAACGACAAAACGCACCGCAAATTATTCCGGAAATTATTCCCAGGAGCCCGCATGTTCGCCGTAACCAATCAACTCGCGAAGATCGTCAGCGTAACCAACGTATCGGAGAAGCACGGCAAAGAGCGCGTCCCGGCGCTGTCAGTCGGCCTTTATCTCGTCGGCTCTGGCGCAATGCTCGACCAGTTCGACATCGCGCTGCGCCCGATGCTCTACCGCAAGCCACAGCCGACGCCCGGCGGCCTGCCACTCGAATACGACGACAACGAACTGACGGAGCTGCGATTTCCGTTCATGCGAAATCTCGCGTGGGATCGCAAATACGCCGGCTATCTGGTGCGCTTCCGCATCGGCGCGAGCGGCGCCGAAGACGTGCTGCTGGCTGAGTGTGGCCTGAAGGATATTCGCTTCGTCGCGCAGGAAGGCGGCTCGGTCGGCATCGGCTTCAAGGTCACCGCGCACCCGAAGGACGAAATCGACCACGGCAAGATCTGCGTGCGACTCCAGCAGGAAATCTTCATCGACCTGACGCCGCCCGACACGATGCCGACGCTGTTCGATGGCGAGGACGATGCAGCCGACGACGAGCGCGATCCCTTCGAAGGTTCCGATTTGGCGCAGGACGAAACGCGCATCGACTAACCCCCGCGCGCAGCCACTACGTCTGCGCGATTAGCCGGCGCCAGTTTGGGCCGGCGCTTTCTACACAGTAACTCGTAGCGGATTCGCTGCGATATAGGAGAGAGAAGTGAAAAATGAAACGCGTACGCCCGCTGAGGTTGCTCAAGCGGCGCTTAAGTCGCCGTCGCTGTTCTGCAACCTGCTTTCTGACGCCCGCAGCGCCCGATTCCCTGGTTACTGGTCGGGCAGCGCTTTCCGCAGCCATCCGTGCGGCGTGATTGAAGGCACGATCAAGATGACGAACCACTGGCGCACCGACAACTCCTGCGACATTGCAATCACGGACGGCGAAGGATGGAGCCGCGACTACAGCACCGATTCGTTCGGCCACGGTAGCCCGCATCCGCAAGCCATCGGCGGCAAAGCATACCGCGTTTGGGATCATGGCCGTTGGCTAAACGACGAGGCAAAAGCGACTCTTGAGCAACGCGTGACCGATCTGCTTACCCGCATGGCGGAACACGTCGCGAATGTGCGGGCCAAGAAAGAAGCGGAAGACCGCCGCCAAGCCGAAGAGCGCCGCGTGGCCCACGAATCCGGCATGGCTGCTGCGCTCGCCAAAGCCACCACCTAAACACTACGGCCGCGTCACGCCCTAACCCTCGCCTATTCGGCCAATTGTGAGCCCGCTATGAATGTGCTTGTTGGTTGTGAGGAATCCGGTGTCGTGCGAGACGAGTTCGAAAAGCTCGGGCACAAGGTTCTGTCCTGCGACCTCGAACCGTCACGCAAAGACGGCCCGCACTACCGCGGCGATATTTTCGACGTGATCGATTACCCGTGGGATCTGGCGATCTTCCATCCGCCTTGCACGCACACGTCGGTAAGCGGCGCGCGTCATTTCGCAGAAAAGTGGATGGACGGCAGACAGGCGGCCGGCGTGGCGTTCTTCATGAACCTTGTGCGGCGATCAGCCCATATTCCGCGGACAGTCTTCGAGCAGCCGGTATCGATCATGAGCAGCCTGTACCGCAAGCCTGACCAGGTGATCCAGCCTTGGCAGTTCGGGCATGGCGAGACGAAAGCGACATGCCTCTGGCTGCGCGGTCTACCGCTGCTCGTGCCGACAGAGATCGTCGACGGTCGTTCGGATCGTATTCACAAGATGGCGCCTGGCCCGGAGCGGGCGCGCGAACGCTCGAAGACGTACGAAGGCATCGCGCGGGCGATGGCGGCGCAATGGGGCTGGCTGCCCGCTCCCACCCTCCAATACCTACAGCGCTAATAGAGGACAACGTGAGCAACAAGCCAAAGATTCTGGTGAGCTTTTCGGGTGGACGGACGTCGGCGTATATGTCGTGGCTGCTCAAGACTGCCTATGCCGACAAGTACGAACTGCTGTTCGTGTACCCCAAAACCGGCCAGGAGAACACGCTTCGGTTCGTCGACCAGTGCGACAAGGCGTTTGGGCTCGGCGTTGTTTGGGTCGAAGCCGATGTTGCCGCTGCTTTGGGATCTGGAACGCGCGCGCGGGTGGTCACCTATGAGACTGCGGCACGAAAAGGCGAGCCGTTCGAAAGCGTCATTCGCAAATATGGCATCCCGAATCGCAATTTCCCGCATTGCACGCGAGAGTTGAAGAAAAAGCCGATCTTGGCTTACGCGCGTTCAATTGGCTGGGGCCCGCGGGACTACCAACTTGCGCTTGGGATCCGCGCCGACGAGCGGAAACGCATCAGTACGCGCGCAGAAGAGGACAGGATCGTTTATCCGCTTGCGCACTGGCATCCAGTCGATAAGCAGGACGTGAATGACTGGTGGTCTGATCAGCCATTCAACCTCGAATTGGTCGAGCGCCTGGGAAACTGCACATGGTGTTGGAAAAAATCGGACCGCAAGCATTTTGCCAATATCGATGAGTGCCCGGACATATACGACTTCCCGCGCCGCATGGAGTTTGAGCATCCGTACACAGGCGCTGGCGCAACGGGCGAGCCTCGCGTCTTCTTTCGGCTCGTCAGATCAACCGATCAGATGTTTGCAGCGCGGCTTTCTGCCGAAGGATTTCGAGTGCTGCCAGAAGACGAGGATGTCGACGGCGGATGCTCTGAAAGCTGCGAAGCGTTCGGAGCCGAACAGCTTGACCTGTTCGATTTCATGACGCCTGAAGCCGCCTAACCCCAGAGGACACCATGACAACCTATACAGACCGCCAGAAGGCATGCCCCCATTGCCATGGAACGGGCTGGGTATGCGAGATCCACCCCGATAAGCCATGGGAAGGCAACGGAGCGTGCGGCTGTGGCGGCGCAGGCGCTAGCTGTTCGTGTAACCCCGATGGCAGTTATGAATTTGAAGCTACGTACGCCTCTACAGACCCCGAAACTATCAAGACATGGGTGCAATGATGTTGACTAAAGCACAGCAGGATCTTTGCGAAAGACTGGAAGCGCCGCTGTACACGGCGGATGACTACATGGCGATGCAGGAAGCCGCCAATGAAATCCGCTATCTCGCGGCACGCGAAAGCACCTCTCCTATCACCGGCTTCAGCGAACCGGATGCTGATCACGAGTTTAAGAATTTCCACCGGGCACTCTGCGAACGGTTCGAATACGTCCATGACGAGAAGGATTGGAAGCGCGACCAGTTGTCGCTCATTGAACATATTGCCGCCAAGCAATCAGCTGAGGTGGTGACTTTGACGGCCAGTCAACGCGAAAAACTGGAACAACTGGCTGACGTTCGTTTTACTCGTCCTTTGGACGGGTGGGACAAGCATGTGTTGCGCAAGTTGCTAGAGCGAACTTCTGCCCGGAATGAGCCCGGTCGAACTCTAACGGAAGAACAGTTCGAAGAACTTGAGGAGGCGCGCGATATCCTGGAAAACATGTTGAGCAGCATCGAAGCGGACGGAAACTATTCCACTGCGGCGACGTGTACTTTCCTGCGCCAGGCATTGCTGTGCCTGCGGCCAGTGGTGATGCGCCTGTCCCGAATCGACGCCGCGCCGCCGTCGCTCGCAACAGATGCGCGCCAAACCCCTCCCACCGAATCGACAGGAGAGCCGACATGAGCGTGCGCCCGTACCAAAATCGTGCTGCGGCGCGCACGCTTCACAGACTGGCCCGTTACGGCTCGCGCAAGGTCAAATCCCGTATCCGTCACGAGAAGCGCCGGCAGGAATACTGGCGCGAAGAAGGTGGCGTTGATTGGTGTGACGACGCTTACGTGCTCGACCTTGTGCTTGAGCGAATCCCATTTTAGGAGCCAACGCAATGAGCGACGAACTTGTTAAACAATTGCGCGCGGAAGCGACCGCTCTTTCATCAAGTTTTTCAGACGATGTTTATGGCACATTATTCGCCGCCGCCGACCTGCTGGAGCAGCAAGCCGCTCGCATAGCCGAACTCGAAGCGCGGGCCGGTGAGGCAAATGTTGGAGAAGTAAAGGCCACATCGTGGCTGATTATCCAGCCGAACGGTCGAAGCTACGTCGTCAATGACATCAAGAAGGTGAACATCGCGCGCAACTGTGGCTACTCGGTGCAGGCAATCGTCGACACCACCCCTCCTACCGGTGACGCCGCAGGAAAGGATTCGGTAGATGCGGCGCTGGGTCCGGAATTCCGCAAGGCCGTCGAGCTTTACGACACCCTGATGGCGACCGTCCAGGGTTGCACTGACGGCGGCTGCATGATCCGCGCGCCAGGCGGCATGCACACAAACGGCGGTTGCAGATGCCACCGCGACAGCATGAAAACGCAGCGGGTGCTGTACGCCGCGAAACAGCTTCGCGCCGCTATCGCCTCTCTTACCAAGACAGCAGATGGAGAGAAAGATGCGTGAATACCTGTGGTTCTGGGCCGCCAAGGGCCTCGTCGAAATCGGAATCGCGCTCGGAATTTTGATGTTAATCGGCCTGGTCGTGCTCGCAGTCTCGATCCCGATGTTGATCCGTCAATCGCGCTGCTCGCACAGCAAAGTTACCGAGACGCGCAGTTGCGATGCGATTTGTGTCGACTGCGGAAAGAACCTTGGCTTCATCGGCACATGGCGCAAAGCGGTCGCCACTAATCAGCGCGGGGGAGATGAATAATGGGCTGGTCAATCGGTTACGACGACAACTGGAAACGCGACATCGGCTATGGCGTGCCGGCGACGTGCGATCACCCTGGGTGCGACGAGGAAATTCATCGCGGCCTTTCATATGTCTGCGGCGGCGAACCCTATGGCGGCGAGCGTGGATGTGGCCTGTATTTTTGCTCGAAGCACCTGTACTTGCCGATGCGCAGACCGCAACTCTGCGAGCGCTGCGAGAAACGTCGCAAACCGTTTGATGCCAAACCCGATCTTCTGGAATGGGTCGAGCACAAGATGACCGATCCGAGCTGGCAGACGTGGCGTGACGAGAATGCCGCCGAAGTCGAGAAGCTTCGGGCGGCTTTGGCTGAGCGCGGGGGAGAGTAGCGATGAACGGTATGATGCAGTCGCTAACGCTGACCGAAGAAGAAATCGTTGAGGCGACCGGGTACCGGCAGCATCGGCGCCAGCTCGAGGTGTTGCGGCGCGCTGGCATTCCTGCGGATCAGCGGCCGGACGGCAGCGTGCGCGTGTGGCGCCATCATCTTGCGGGCACCGCTCCGAAGCCAGAACGGCCGAAGCCGCGGCCTCAACTTGCATCTGACAGAAAGGTAGCCTGATGATTGGCCGCAGAAAGACACCGTCCCACCTGCCGGCGCGCGTCTATGAAAAGCACGGGGCATGGTGGTTCGTCAACAAGGACCGAAAGTGGATCAAACTTTGCCGGGTCGATGAAGGCATCACGACGCTTTACGAAAAGCTGGCTGATCTGATGCGAGACGGCGAATCGACAGCACGGAACACGATGCCATCGCTTGTCGATGACTGGATCGCCGCGAAGCTGTCTGGCTATTCGGCAAAAACGCGCGGACAGTACGTGCGTATGGCCGCTTTCATCAAGACAGACTTCGATGACAAATGGGCCATCGAAGACGTGCGCCCTGCCGACATCGCGCGCTTTCTTGACAAGCATTTTTCGAAGAAGGCCAACACCAGCAACAAGTACAAGGCTCTCCTGTCGCTGATCTTCACGCACGCGGTACGCAAGGGTCTGCGCGACCGCAACCCTGCGCGCGAGGTCGAAGGCGCCAAGGAAAAGAAGCGCGACCGGTACATCACCGATGCCGAGCTCGATGCCATCCGTGCGGCCGGTCTTGTCGACAACTCGGGCCGCGAAGCAATATCCGGTCGCGCGCTCGTCTGCCTGATCGACCTGGCCTATCAGACCGCGCAGCGCATTGGTGACCTGCTCGCGCTGAACTGGCAGGACGTCAGCGATGAAGGCATCTATTTTCGGCCGAACAAGACCGTCAACAGCAGTGGCGTGCGCCTGCTGATCGAGATGACACCGGACCTGCGCGCGACGCTTGAGGACGCCAAACGCGGCAAGGTCAAGGCGATCGGGCCGGTGATCTGCACCAGCAGCGGCGGACGGTACACGTATATCGGCGCGCAGTCGGCATGGCGGCGCGCGATCGAGCGCGCCCGGCTGGCGTACGACAAGGGCTGCCAGGAAGCAGGAAATCCCGCGGATCCGCAGTACCTGCGCGGCATCCATTTTCACGACCTGCGCGCCAAGGCGCTGACCGACAAGAGACGTCTGGAAGGGGCCGATGCAGCACAGGCGCTGGCCGGCCACACCACCGCGCAGATGACCGCGCATTACACGAAATCCAGAGAAGTTGAGCGCGTCTCGCCGGTGCCAATGAAGCGCGCAAGTTAGACACTCGCCCTCAAGTTAGACAATCGCTGGCCGTTATATAGCCTGAAAGCCAAGCTAGACAAGGCTGAGTCACTGAAACGCGACCTCCGCGAAACTGCGCAGCTTATGGGTGTGCATCCCTATAAGAATCAGTGATTTAGGTTACTTTGTCTAACTTGGCGATTAAAAAATAAGCACCATCCGGCGCGGGTTTGCGGAGGATAGAAAGAGCAAGTTAGACACTTTTTGCCTACCCAACCTGATAGGGAGACCAGCAGATGCATAAATTTCTGATCCGTGTACTTGGCGCTTATGCGATCCTCTACCCACTAGGCTGCGCCGCAGTCGGTTCAGACATCGACATCAAGGATGTGCTGATGTGGTTACCGATCCTGCCGGTATGGCTATGGATCGAGGTGTTGGGATTGAGCCGCGGGAGCCAGAAGCAAGCCGGTGCGTTGTGCGGGCAGGATGACCATCCATATGAGCTGCAAGCTCATGCCGGTGAAGGCAATCATATTGTCGAAGACGCAGAATACGACGAATGTATTAAGCATCGCGATAGCTGGAACGGCATACGCTGATCTCGAGACCGCCATCACGTACAGCATCAACAGTGTGACGAACACTGCAAATACCAGCGTCACACCTAGCCAACCAGCATATACATACGATCGAGCGAAAATGGTCGAGACGTTTAATGCTGGCGAAACCTGAGTAAATCCAACTCGGTCCTCTGCACCTAGCAAAGGCAGCACACGCTTGGAAACGAAATCCGGCATCAGTTCGCTCGCGATGAGCTCGCCAACTTTCGGCTCGAGGCCGCCGGCGCTGTTTGTGGTGTCGACGAAATTTGCGATTGGCGATGTAAGGTAGACGTATGTCCAGAAATACGGCATCGGAATGCCCGATTCAGAAAACGTCTCCGTGGGTTGCCCGATTTCAGCTATCACGTCGCCCGACCTGACGTTTCCAATGATGCCGAAAACAAAGAGCGCGGCGATCATGGCAGCTGACGAGGCAAGCGCCATGCGTAAGCTGACGCCGCCGCGCCGGATGACGATCACGAAAAGCCACGACACCATCGCCATCAGGGCCGCGCCGCGGTTCGCAATGAGGATGTCATACACGACGGGCATTAGCGCCTGCGCAAGCATCCAGCGGTTCTTTGTGGCCAGATAGTCCGAAAACCGGATCGCGGCAAACACGCCGCCGAAGGTGATAATCCCGACATGCAATGTGGGAATACCGAAGCCCGTGTATTTATAGTCGGCCCCTGATGCGATGAGCCAGAGCGGCACGCCTCCGGTATAGACCATGTCGGCGACAAACGCGCACCCCAGAACGTACGCGACCCAGTTAGGTAATATGCCGCTCGCATTGATTCGGACAGTTCGCAGTATTGGCTCGAGAATCAGCGCGCCAATGGCGGAAACCGAGAAGGTGATGCAGAAGAACCACATTACCGCGTCGGAGAGTGGTGGGTAAATGCTTGACCACCCAAGTTGATACGCCAGCAGCGCCACCCCGAACACGGCAATGTAGGTAAAAAACGGGTTCTTTAACATCTTGGGAGAATTTTCCTTTGAGGAAGGAATTCTGCCATATATGCAGTTCAGAAACTCCTTATCGCCTGCGCCGGCCGAACATGTTGCACTGCCCGCTCATGGTCGATACGGCAAACGATGCTTGCGCGACACAATAAACGGTAGCGGTGCCAGACAGCTTTTCTACGGTAGCAGGCAGCGGCAAGTTTTGTTGAGCGCCGGTGAGGAACGTAAGCTGCAGGTTGGTCACGTTCGGAGAAGCGGGAAGCGCATTGTTCACCGTGTTGACGCCCATCACCAGCTGCTGAACAGTGGTCGAGGCCGCCGGCACGAATGCGACCTGGCCGTACACGTCCCAATCCCCTGCTGTCAGCGACATGCTGCAGAGGGTGATTGCGGTGTTGCTCGTCATCCCGATAGACGACGGCGTGCACGCGATGACCTCGCCCACGCTACCCGCTGCCGGGCTATCGTTCGTCGTAGTGCCTTGAATGCCCACCGTCGAGGTCGGGATGATTACCCCGGAAAAGCCTTGCGCGCCGGACCAGGTATTAGTGCCGTTCAGTAGGGGGATATTCGCGCCGCTCGTCCCGGTGTTTTGTGTAGCGGCAGTGCCGAGGCCGAGGTTCGTGCGCGCGGTCGCGGCCGTCGATGCACCGGTGCCGCCATTCGTAACCGCCAGAGGCGCGCTACTGCTCAAATTCGCGCTATCCCACGGCGTTGCGCCGTTGAAGGTCGGGCGAACGGTGAACGCCGCAGTGCCGGTGCCGTTGCTGATCGAAATCGGGTTATCGATCAGCGTCCCGCTGACGTACCGGTTGATCGAAAATGCGTTGGTCGAACTGTTGAGGACGACGCCCCACGTCTGGACACCGTTGTTCCACAGGTTGACGCGCGCCTGACCGGTTCCACCTGCATCGCTGAGCGTCAGATTGGCGTTGGCAATCGATACGGTCTGGCTCGCCGTGAACGTATTCGCCCCGGTCGTGGCAAACGTGGTGCCGCAACTGAACCCGGTGCCGCTGGTGTACTTCAGCGCGCTGTTCGTGGTGCTGCAGCTCGGCAGCGCGACGGCGGTCGGCGTGGCGCTCGATCCGGTTGCATTCGCCACCACGGTATTCGCTGCCTGCGCGCCGAGGCCTGATAGCGCAATGCCGCCCCATGCCGGCGCGGTGCTCGGGCCGGTGGACAGGATCGTCTGCCCAGCCGTCGAACCGGTCGGGTTCAGGAGTTGCACCGGGACCGTGGTCGCTGCAAATGCGGCCGATGTCAGGAGCGCGAGGACCGCGCCGAGGATTCGTTTCATGGTCATTTCCCTCTATACTGAAGGCGGGATACTTGGTTGAGCGAAAAGACGGATATAGTCGGACTCGTAAACCACTGCGGTTCATTCCCCGTAGCAGGCCAAGATCCCACCTTATTTCCCGTCAGGAATCACGGCGTCGTCGCCGATGGTTGATGTGAGAGCGTTGTCGCAGTGGCCCGGATTGATCCAGTTGAGGAAGCGGCACAGAACGCAACCCCACGTGCGGCCGGCGTTGCGGGCCTTGGCCGCGCGCTCACTGATGGTCTCGTTCGGCGAGCCGCCGGCCAGCGTGTTGCCGGCCTGATCGAGCAGGATCAGCCAGTTGAGGAAGTAGCGTCCGACCTTGCTCATTTCTGGGCTCCCGGCGGCGTCGATTTGGCCAGCAGGTCATTCACCTGCACGGTGTCGCTCGTCGAGCCGAACCAGAAGTGCATGACCACAAGCCATGCCGTTCCCAGCGTCCCGACGAACGAGAAGATGACAGCCTTGTTGCCTTCCGGCACGTTCACG
>Ga0310811_10010134_pt1 | contig 12179 bp, 14 predicted proteins | sample YCmetagenome_FD_207642 | JGI IMG/M metagenome (GOLD analysis project Ga0310811, IMG submission 207642) | Soil microbial communities from experimental microcosm in Duke University, North Carolina, United States - YC | ecosystem: Engineered > Artificial ecosystem > Soil microcosm > Unclassified ... | reverse complement strand
AGGATCTTCACGTGCCGCGGCTGGCCGTTCAGGCTGTAGGTGAACTCCCACAGCACGGCCGGGTTGTCCTGGAACTTCCGCTGGTCCATCTGGACGCGCTGGTAACCCGGTTGGGTGGACCAGGACTGCTTCTCGTAGGCGGTCAGCCAGGTGTAGAGATCGGCCTCGCCGGCCACGCCCTGGTAGCGAACGAAGCGACCGCCGGCCCCGCCGTGCTGCGGGTCGTCGGCCTGGAAGCCGTTGCGGATGGAGCTGATCTGCCAGCCGTCGGGCACCGCGGTCACCAGTCCGGAGGGGCCGTTGACCTGCTGAAACCCCGCCGCCGGGCCGGCAACCGAGGTCGTCGGCGCGAGCCGCGCGGCCACCGGGCTGCCGGCCACCGCGGTACTGCCGTGCGCGGCCAACAGCGACACGCCGACCAGGCTGCCCGCGACCAGGTAGCCCACCGCCGCGACCAGCGCCAGCTGTAGTGGAGTGCGCACGGCCCTCCCCGTCCGGAAGAATGCGAGCCGAACCAAGCCTACTGAGCGAGGGCCGCGGATGGGCAACGACTGGCAGGCCAGCCGGGAGTGGGTGGACATCTCCACCAAGTGGCGGCTGGTGCCGACGGGGCTGCGGTCGTCGCGTCCGGACGACCCGTTCGCGCAGGGGTGGCAGCGGATGGAGACCGGCGACCTCGAGCAGGCCCAGCTGCTGTTCGAGGAGGCGTGCCGGGTCCGCGGCGACGGCAACGACTATGTGGCCCTCGGCGACGTGCATGTGGCCCATCGGGACTGGGCGGCCGCCGAGTCGCAGTTCCAGCGGGCCCTCGTGGTGGCCCCGTTGTCCATCCTGGCCGTGCTCGGCCTGGCTCTCGTACGGGCCGCGACCGGTCACGCCGACACCGCCGTGGCCGAGTTGGACGTGTTGGCCCGTACCCGCAAGGGCGATCCCGTCATCGGCTACTACCTGGCCGTTGCGCTGCTGGCCCGCACCGTCGAGGTGCGGACCGAGACCGGCGACGGTCGTCTGCTCATCGGCGACGTGAAGCAGCTGGAGCAGTGTGAGGACCTGGCGCAGCGGGTGGCCCTGTCCGGCACCGACGACGCCGAGCTGCTGTCCGCCGCGCGCTCGCTGCTCGCCGAAACCCGGTCCGGGCGGGAGTGGATCTGGACCGCGCCCCGCAACGCCGCCTTCCTCGGCGGCGTCGCCGCGCTGTTCGGCGTGGTGCCGATCATCCTCGGTGGCCTGCTCGACAGTTGGCCGCTTGTCCTTGCCGGACTGGTGATCGGCGCCGCCGCGATCTTCTACGCCGTGTACACCTACCGCCGGCAGCGGTGGCAGCTGAGAGCCCTGTCACGCTGACCGATTCGGGCCTGTGCCAGGATCTTTTACCGTGAGCACTGTTTATGACTGTTCCCGGCAGGACAGCCGCGAAGCGGGGCTGGCCGCGGCGGCCGGCGCGGTCCGCTCGGGCCGTCTGGTGGTGCTGCCCACGGACACGCTGTACGGCATCGGCTGCGACGCGTTCGACGCGGCGGCGGTGCGGTCCCTGCTGGAGGCCAAGGGGCGCGGGCCGGACATGCCGATCCCGGTGCTGGTCGGCTCCTGGCAGACGATCGACGGCCTGGTCTTCTCCGTGCCGACGCAGGCCCGGCAGCTGATCGAGGCGTTCTGGCCGGGCGGCCTGTCGCTCGTGCTGAACCACGCCCCGTCGCTGAACTGGGACCTGGGCGAGACCCGCGGCACGGTGATGCTGCGCATGCCGCTGCACCCGGTGGCCATCGAGCTGCTGCGCGAGGTGGGCCCGATGGCGGTGTCCAGCGCCAACCGCAGCGGCCACGCGCCGGCGACGACGGCGGCGGACGCGCAGGCGCAGCTGGCCGAGTCGGTGGCGGTGTACCTGGACGGCGGCACCGCGGACAAGGGCGTCGCCTCCACGATCCTGGACCTGACCGGCGCGAAGCCGTTGGTGCTGCGGGAAGGCGCGGTGACGATCGCCGAGCTGAACGAGGTGCTGGGCGAGGACGTCGTCAGCAAGTGATCAACTAGCCCCCGGGCCGGTCACCACACGGATGGCGGTAGCGTGGTGGGCACCTCGCCGATGCAGGGAAGGACGCCTTCACTGCGTCAGATGCAGTGAAGGCGTCCTTCCCTGCATCATTCCCACCGCCGCCAGCACAAGGAGCGTCAGCACGCCGTGGGTACCCAGTTGCCAACCCAGGCGGCCGGCCTGTTGCCCGTCCGGGAGTACCTCCTGGTCGGACTGACCGCCGCCGCGGTGACGTTCCTGCTCACCGGGCTGGTCCGGGTGCTGGCGATCCGGCTGGGCGCGGTGGCCAACCCGCGCACCCGCGACGTGCACGTCACGCCGATCCCGCGGATGGGCGGGCTGGCCATGTACGCCGGCGTGCTGGCGGCGATGCTGCTGGCCCACCAGCTGCCGGTGCTGCGGGTGGCCTACACCTACTCGCTGGCGCCGTGGGGCGTGGTGCTGGCCGGCCTGCTGATCACGCTGGTCGGCGCGATCGACGACCGGTTCGAGCTGGACTCGCTGACCAAGCTGGCCGGCCAGGTCACCGCGGCCGGCATCCTGGTCGTGTTCGGCGTGCAGTGGCTGGCCTTCTGGGTGCCGTGGGACGGACTCAACGGCAGCTACGGCTCGGTGCTGGTGCTGGGCCCGAGCCAGGGCACGCTGCTGACCATGCTGTTGACCGTCACCATGGTCAACGCGATGAACTTCGTGGACGGCCTGGACGGCCTGGCCGCCGGCATCGGCTTCATCGCCGCGGCGGCCACCTGCGCGTTCTCCCTCGGCCTGCTCGACCAGCGCGGCGGCGACGCGCACCTGTACCCGCCGGCCCTGATCTCGGCCGCGCTGGCCGGGGCCTGTCTCGGCTTCCTGCCGCACAACTTCAATCCGGCCAAGATATTCATGGGCGACTCGGGGTCCATGCTGATCGGCCTGATGCTGGCCGCGGCCAGCACCTCGCAGGCCGGCGACCTGAACTACTCGGTGGCCGACCCGCGCGACCTGATCGCGCTGCTGACCCCGTTGATCGTGGTGGCGGCGGTGCTGTTCATCCCGCTGCTGGACCTGATCATGGCCATCATCCGGCGCACCCGTAAGGGCCTGAGCATCGGCAGCGCCGACAAGATGCACCTGCACCACCGGTTCCTGGAGATCGGCCACTCGCAGCGCCGCGCGGTGCTGCTGATCTACCTGTGGGCCGGGCTGCTGGCCTTCGGCGCGGTGGCGCTGGCCTTCGCCCCGGTGGAGGTGGTGATCTTCGGCGTCGCCGCAGGTCTGCTGCTGGCGCTGGGGGTTTCCGCGGTGCCGCGGCTCAAGGCGGCCCGGACCGCCGCACGCGGCAACTAGGTCCATATCGGGCGAATTGTCAAGGCCGCGCCCGGAAATAGCGAACCCGAGCTTGCGTCCGCGCGTATAGTCCTTGGGGTTGCAGACTCGCCCGACGTACCACGAGCCCGCCTCTGAGGGCCCGTGGCAGTGGCGTCCGTACGCTGTGGTAGCGTTCGCCGTGTCTCCGAACGACGGGGACCTGCCGACCCAGTGACCGCCCGGATATCCGAGGTCACGGCCGACACAAAGCTCGGACGGCGCCGCTACGACGAGGAGCTGCCCTTGACTACACGTCATCTCTCCGTGCGCGCCGCGGGATAGCGACAGCCGTCCTGTCATGTCCGCCACCGAGCCCAGCGACGGCCGTCCCGAAACAGGTCGGCCGAGCATGTGGAGCCTGATCGGATTGGGCTCCGGAGCCGTGGGTCTTGTCGTCGGCGGAGTGGGACTCGGATGGTGGTTGGACTCCGTCCTGCACACCGTTCCGGTCTTCGTATTCATCGGCTTGGCACTGGGGATGGTCAGTGCCTGGGTATTCGCCTACGCCAAGCTGCGCAAGTTCCTGAAACAATGAGGTTCGAGGGGAAAAGCATGTCAGCCGGGGAAGCTGCGTCGCCCACTCCCATCCACGTCCAGCGGATCATCGATCTGAAGCGTCCGCTGCTGATGGCGGCCGCGATGGGGGTTCTGGCGCTCGTCGTGTCGGGCCTGCTGGGCCACATCCTGATGGGCGTCTTCGGCGTCGTCGGCCTCGGGCTCGGCCTGCTCAACACCCGCCTCGTCCAGCGCTCGGTCGGCAAGGTGACGGTCACCGAGAACCCGAACAAGAAGGCGCTGGCCTTCTCCGCGCTCGGGCGGCTCGCCATCATCACCGCGCTGGCCATCGGGATCTACTTCCTGGTGCGGCCGGACGGCATCGGCATCTTCCTCGGCCTCGCGGTCTTCCAGCTCATCATGATCGCCAGTACCTCGGCATCGGCAGTGAAGGGGCTTCGCCAGCAATGACGACGCAGAATCTGGCCGCGTCGCAGATCGAGGTCGGACAGCACCTGTTCCGCTTCGAGCTGTTCGGCATGACGTTCAACGGTGACACGTTGCTGGCCAGCGCGGTGGCCGCCGCGGTGCTGATCGCCCTCGCCTTCATGCTGCGAGCGAAGATCACCGCCGGCGTGCCCGGTGGCGTGCAGCTCTTCTTCGAGACCATCACCGGCGCGGTGCGCTCCCAGGTGGAGAACCTGATCGGGCTGCGGGTCGCGCCGTTCGTCGTGCCGCTGGCCATGACGCTGTTCCTGTTCATCCTGGTCGCGAACTGGCTGGCCGTGCTGCCGGTGCAGATCGGCGGCCACGACTTCATCCCGCCGCCCGCGGCGGACGCCAACTTCACCTGGGCCCTGGCTCTGCTGGTGTTCATCTGGTACCAGGTCGCCGGCGCCCGCCGCCGCGGCGCGGGCAAGCACCTGGTGCAGCTGGCCAAGGGCCACGTCGCCGGGATGGCGCCGCTGAACATCATCGAGGAGCTGGCCAAGCCGATCTCGCTCTCGCTGCGACTGTTCGGCAACGTGTTCGGTGGCACCATCATGGTGTCGCTGATCATGGGCATGTTCCCGGCGTACATCCTGTGGGCGCCGAACGTGATCTGGAAGCTCTTCGACCTGTTCGTCGGACTGATCCAGGCATTCATCTTCGCCCTGCTGACGATTCTCTACTTCAGTCAGTCCATGGAGCTGCACGAGGAGGAGTCCCACTGATCTCCCCGACAGCTCTCTGCTTGGCTTAGTCCGATTCACCACAGGCGTCAAAGAAATACTCGATTAGGAGAGTCATGGCTGACATCAACCAGGCCATCATCGCGGCTGGTGCCTACATCGGTGGCGGTCTCATCCTCGGTGGCGGCGCGATCGGCGCCGGTATCGGTGACGGTATCGCTGGTAGCCAGTTCATCGCGGGTGTCGCCCGGCAGCCGGAGGCCCAGGGCCGCCTGTTCCTCCCGTTCTTCATCACCGTCGGTCTGGTCGAGGCCGCGTACTTCATCAACCTGGCGTTCATGGCCCTGATCGTCTTCTCGCAGCCGGGCTCCGGGGCCTGATCTCCATGGATCAGCAGGTTCTCGCGGCGCAGGAAAACTTCCTGCTGCCCAACGGCACCTTCTGGGGCGAGCTGATCATCTTCGCCATCGTCCTGGTGGTCATTTGGCGCTTTGTGCTGCCGCCGGTGCAGAAGGCGCTGAAGGACCGTGAGGACATGGTCAGCAAGGAGGTCGAGCAGTCGCGCAAGGCGGCGGAGACCTTCGAGCAGGCCCAGGTGAAGTACAACGAGGCGTTGGCAGAGGCCCGTGCCGAGTCCGCGGCCATCCGGGACGAGGCGCGGGCCGACGGCCAGCGCATCCTGGACGACCTGCGGCAGCGGGCGCAGGCCGAGGCCGACCAGATCGTGCAGCGGGGCGACGAGCAGTTGGCCGCCCAGCGTGCGCAGGTCCTGGCCGAGTTGCGCACCCATGTCGGTGAGCTGTCGACGTCGCTGGCCGGCCGGGTCGTCGGCGGCGAGCTCGCCCCGGCGGCGCGCGGCAACGCCAACGTCGACCGGATTCTCGGCGAGCTGGAGGGGAACGGCTGATGGACGAGGTTCTCGCGTACGTCGCTGAGCTCGTCGCGTTCGCGATCATCGTCTTCTTCGTCGTGCGGTACATCGTGCCGCCGGCGCGCAAGGCGATGCAGGCTCAGCAGGAGAAGATCCGGCTTCAGATCGAGCGGGCCTCGGAGACCGAGAAGCGGTTGGCCGTCGCCGAGGCGAAGCTCGCCGAAGCACAGGTCGAAGCCCGCCAGGAGGCCGCCAAGATCCGCGACAACGCGCGTGCGGACGCGCAGCGGATCGTCGAGGAGATGCGGGCGCAGGCCGACCGCGAGGTCGAGCGCATCCGGCTGCGGGGCGAGGAAGAGCTTGCCAACCGCCGCCAGCACCTGATGCGCGAGCTGCACGCCTACCTCGGTCAGCGGGCGGTCGACGTGGCCGACCGCCTGGTCGCGGACCACCTGGCCGACGCAGGCGCCCGCAGCGCCACCGTCGACCGGTTCCTGGACGAGCTGGACGCGATGTCCGCCCGTGACGCGGCGGCCCAGCCGTCGCTGGTCGCGAGCAAGAGGGAGAGCTGATGCACGCCGCAAGTCGTGAGGCGCTCGCGGCGGCCGAACTCCGGCTGCTCGACGTCATCGACGGCGCCGACGACCAGGGCCTGGTGACGCTGGGCGAGGAGCTGTTCGCCGTCGTCCGGCTGCTGATCGGCGAGCACGCGCTGCGCCGTGCCGTCTCGGACCCGGCGTCCGAGCCGCAGGCCCGTGAGGGTCTGGTGCGCAACCTGCTGGCCAGCAAGGTCGGCGACGGCGCGCTCAAGGTGCTGACGGCGGCCGTCACGGCCCGCTGGTCCAGCGCCCGCGAGCTGCTGGACGGCCTGGAGTCGCTGGCCCGCACCGCGCTGCTGGTCCGCGCCGAGCGCGGCAACCGGCTCGACGCGGTCGAGGACGAGCTGTTCCGGCTGGGCCGCATCATCGCCGGCCAGGCCGAGCTGGCCCAGGTCCTCGGCGGCAGCGGCGGCAACGCCGCCGGCAAGGCCGCGCTGGTCGACTCGCTGGTCGCCGGCAAGGTCGAGCCGGTCACCGAGATCCTGGTCCGCCAGCTGGTGACCACGCCGCGGGGCCGCGACATCGTCGCCGGCCTCGAGGAGCTCACCGCGGTCGCCGCCCGGCGCCGCGAGCGCTCCGTCGCCTACGTGCGGTCGGCCGTCGAGCTGACCGCGGCGCAGGTGGACCGGCTGGCCTCGACTCTCGCGCGGATCTACGGCCGTCAGGTCGTGCCGCACGTCGAGATCGACCCGGCGGTGCGCGGTGGACTGGTGGTCAAGGTCGGCGACGAGGTCATCGACGGCAGCGTGGCGGGCCAGCTGGACCTGCTGCGACGCAATCTGGCCGGCTGAGTCGGCTCCCGAACGTAGATTTGCCCAGAGCGAAGTGAGAGCAGGAACGACATGGCGGAGCTGACGATCTCGTCGGACGAGATCCGCAGTGCGATCGAGAACTACGTCTCCAGCTACTCCCCGGACGTCAACCGGGAAGAGGTCGGCACCGTCACCGCGACGGGTGATGGCATCGCCTTTGTCGAGGGCCTGCCTTCCGCTGTGACCAACGAGCTGCTGGAGTTCCCGGGCGGCATCCTCGGTGTGGCGCTCAACCTGGACGTGCGTGAGATCGGCGCGGTCATCCTCGGCGGCTACGAGTCGATCGAGGAGGGCCAGGAGGTCAAGCGGACCGGCAAGGTCCTGTCCGTGCCGGTCGGCGACGGCTTCCTCGGCCGCGTGGTGAACCCGCTGGGCCAGCCCATCGACGGCCTCGGCGACATCGTCGCCGACGACGAGCGCGTCCTCGAGCTGCAGGCCGCGACCGTGATGCAGCGCCAGCCGGTGAAGGAGCCGCTGCAGACCGGCATCAAGTCGATCGACTCGCAGACGCCGATCGGCCGCGGCCAGCGCCAGCTGATCATCGGCGACCGCAAGACCGGCAAGACCACGGTCTGCATCGACACGATCATCAACCAGAAGCAGGCCTGGGAGACCGGCGACCCCAAGCAGCAGGTGCGCTGCGTGTACGTCGCCATCGGTCAGAAGGGCTCCACCATCGCCGCCGTGAAGACGGCGCTGGAGGACGCGGGCGCGCTGGAGTACACCACCATCGTCGCCGCCCCGGCGTCCGACCCGGCCGGCTTCAAGTGGCTGGCCCCGTACACCGGCTCGGCCATCGGCCAGCACTGGATGTACCAGGGCAAGCACGTCCTGATCGTGTTCGACGACCTGACCAAGCAGGCCGAGGCCTACCGGGCCATCTCCCTGCTGCTGCGCCGTCCGCCGGGCCGCGAGGCCTACCCGGGCGACGTCTTCTACTTGCACTCCCGTCTGCTGGAGCGCTGCGCGAAGCTGTCCGACGACCTGGGCGCGGGCTCGATGACCGGTCTGCCGATCATCGAGACGAAGGCCAACGACATCTCGGCCTACATCCCGACCAACGTCATCTCGATCACCGACGGCCAGTGCTTCCTCGAGTCCGACCTGTTCAACCAGGGTCAGCGCCCGGCGGTCAACGTCGGTGTGTCGGTCTCCCGGGTCGGTGGCTCGGCCCAGATCAAGGCCATGCGCAAGGTCGCCGGCTCGCTGCGGCTGGACCTGTCCCAGTACCGGGAGCTGGAGGCGTTCGCCGCCTTCGCCTCCGACCTTGACGACGTGTCCAAGGCTCAGCTGGCCCGTGGCGCGCGGCTGTACGAGCTGCTCAAGCAGCCCGCGTACAGCCCGTTCCCGGTCGACGAGCAGGTCGCGTCGATCTACCTGGGCACCCGCGGCCACCTGGACTCGGTGCCGATCGAGGACATCCGCCGCTTCGAGACCGACTTCCTCGAGCACCTGCGTCGCAACGAGGCCGGCATCCTCGCCGAGATCCGCGACACCCGCGACCTCTCGGACGACAACGAGGAGCGTCTGGTCAAGGCCATCGCGGCCTTCAAGAAGGGCTTCACCGCCTCCGACGGCTCCTCGGTCGTCGAGCACCCGGCGGACGCCCTTGACGAGGACGAGGTCGGCCACGAGTCCGTGCAGGTCAACCGGCCCGCGCCGAAGAAGTGACGCGACATGGCAGCTGAGCTTCGAGTTCTTCGCCAGAAGATCAGGGCGGTCAAGTCCACCCAGAAGATCACTCGTGCCTACGAGCTGATCGCCACCTCGCGCCTGCCCAAGGCGCAGCAGCGGATGGCCGCGTCCCGGCCGTACGCCGACGAGATCACCCGCGCGCTGACCGAGCTCGCCACGGTCTCCACGCTGGACCACCCGCTGTTGGTGGCCCGGCCGGAGCCGAAGCGGGCCGCGGTGCTCGTGGTGACCAGCGACAAGGGCATGTGCGGCGCCTACAACTCCGCGGTCCTCAAGCGGGCCGAGGAGCTCCAGTCGCTGCTGCGTGAGCAGGGCAAGACCCCGGTGCTGTACGTCATCGGCCGCAAGGGCATGACGTACTACAGCTTCCGCAACCGGGAGCTGGCCGGGTCCTGGTTCGGCACGTCCGACCAGCCGAACTACGCCACCGCCGCGGAGGCCGGCTCGGCTCTGGTCGAGTCGTTCATGGCCGAGGAGGGCGTGGACGAGGTGCACGTGGTGTACACCGAGTTCAAGTCCATGCTGACGCAGAGCCCGGTGGCCAAGCAGGTCGCGCCGCTGGAGGTCGAGTACGCCGAGGAGCCGACCACGTCGCGCACCTCGTACGAGTTCGAGCCGGAGGCCGAGCAGCTGCTCGGCGCGCTGCTGCCCAAGTACATCAACACGCGCCTGTTCTCGGCGCTGTTGGAGGCGGCGGCATCCGAGCTGGCTTCCCGCCAGCGCGCCATGAAGGCGGCCACGGACAACGCGAACGACCTGCTCCGCGACTACAGCCGTCAGGCCAACGCCGCCCGTCAGGCCCAGATCACCCAGGAGATCAGCGAGATCGTCGGTGGCGCCAACGCCCTCGCAGCCGCAGGAAGTGATGAGTGAGATGACTACCGCAACCGCCAGCTCCACCGGCCGCATCGCTCGCGTCCTCGGCGCCGTCGTCGACGTCGAGTTCCCGCGTGGCGCGGTGCCCGAGCTGTTCAACGCCCTCAACGTGCAGGTCGACACGGCCGGCATCAACCGACTGCTGACCCTGGAAGTCGCCCAGCACCTCGGCGACAACCTGGTCCGCACCATCTCGATGCAGCCCACCGACGGCCTGGTCCGTGGCCACTCGGTCACCGACACCGGCAAGCCGATCTCGGTGCCGGTCGGCGACATCGTCAAGGGCCACATCTTCAACGCGCTCGGCGAGTGCCTCGACGAGCCGGGCTACGCCAAGGACGCCGAGCACTGGGGCATCCACCGCAAGGCGCCGGCGTTCGACACGCTCGAGGGCCGCACCGAGATGCTGGAGACCGGCCTCAAGGTGATCGACCTGCTCACCCCGTACGTGCAGGGTGGCAAGATCGGCCTGTTCGGCGGCGCGGGCGTGGGCAAGACGGTGCTCATCAAGGAGATGATCATCCGTGTTGCCCGTAACTTCGGTGGCACCTCGGTGTTCGCCGGCGTCGGCGAGCGCACCCGTGAGGGCAACGACCTCATCCTGGAGATGACCGAGGACGGCGTCATCAACGACACCGCCCTGGTCTTCGGCCAGATGGACGAGCCGCCGGGCACGCGTCTTCGCGTCGCCCTGTCCGCGCTGACCATGGCGGAGTACTTCCGCGATGTGCAGAACCAGGACGTGCTGCTGTTCATCGACAACATCTTCCGGTTCACCCAGGCCGGCTCCGAGGTGTCCACGCTGCTCGGCCGTATGCCGTCCGCCGTGGGTTACCAGCCGACCCTGGCCGACGAGATGGGCGAGCTCCAGGAGCGCATCACCTCGACCCGTGGCCGGTCGATCACCTCGATGCAGGCGATCTACGTGCCCGCCGACGACTACACCGACCCGGCGCCGGCCACCACCTTCGCCCACCTGGACGCCACCACCGAGCTCTCCCGTGTGGTGTTCTCCAAGGGCATCTTCCCCGCCGTGGACCCGCTGGTGTCCACGTCGACCATCCTCAACCCGGCCATCGTCGGCGAGGAGCACTACCGCGTCGCCCGCGAGGTCGTCCGGTTGCTGCAGAAGTACAAGGACCTGCAGGACATCATCGCCATCCTCGGCATCGACGAGCTGTCGGAAGAGGACAAGGTGACGGTGCAGCGGGCCCGTCGGATCGAGCGCTTCCTGTCGCAGAACATGTACTCCGCCGAGCAGTTCACCGGTCAGCCCGGCTCGACCGTGCCGCTCAAGGAGAGCGTGGAGGCGTTCGACAAGATCGCCAAGGGCGAGTTCGACCACTACCCCGAGCAGGCGTTCTTCATGTGCGGCGGCCTCGAGGACCTGGAGAAGAAGTACAAGGAGCTCACCGGCAAGTGAGTTGTGGTGGCAGGGGTGCCGGCTGCGGCCGGCACCCCTGCCGCACTCCTTGGCTGGCTCCGCTGAAGGCGCCACCCGAATGCATTCCGTAACCGATAGAATCGGTCCTCGAGGTCGACGAAGGAGATGAACGTGGCCGAGATGTCCGTCGAGTTGGTCGCCGTCGAGCGTCGTCTGTGGTCGGGCCAGGCCACGATGGTGCTCGCGCGGACGATCGAGGGCGAGATCGGCATCCTGCCTCGCCACATCCCGCTGCTCGGCCAGCTGGTCGACGGCCACGCCGTCGAGATCCGCACCACCGACGGCGGCGTAGTCCGGGCCGCCGTGCACGGTGGCTTCATCTCGATCAGCGACCGCGGCGTGAGCATCCTCGCCGAGTCCGCGGAGCTGGCCGACGAGATCGACGTCAACGCCGCCCGAGCGGGACTGGACAGCGACGACGAGGCGGAGCGGACCAGAGCAGCCGCCCAGCTGCGCGCCGCGGGCCAGACGGTCTGAGCCGGGCTGACGGGCAGGGGCCGTGGACATGACTTGGATCGTGACAGTGGTCCTGGTCGTCACGGCCGGGGGGCTGGGCCTGCTGGCCTGGCGCCGGCTACGGCTGTTGCGCGCCGGTGGCGTGCACGTGGCCCTGCGGGGCCGTAAGGACGACAGCGGCCGCGGGTGGCAGCTGGGTGTCGGTCGCTATCGCGGCGACGAGTTCGTCTGGTACCGGGTGCTGTCCGTGCGCTCGGGGCCGGACAAGGTGATCCGCCGCGACGGCCTGGAGATCGACGCCAGGCGCGAGCCCACCGGGCCGGAGACCTACTCGATGCCCCTGGGCTCCATGGTGATCAGCTGCCACGGCCCGGACGGCA